>Ga0334722_10000286_pt1 | contig 77429 bp, 63 predicted proteins | sample C3_bottom_MG_FD_207210 | JGI IMG/M metagenome (GOLD analysis project Ga0334722, IMG submission 207210) | Sediment microbial communities from Yellowstone Lake, YNP, Wyoming, USA - C3_bottom | ecosystem: Environmental > Aquatic > Freshwater > Lake > Sediment | place: USA: Wyoming | collected...
CCTTGGAGCAGGGCCGCATCGATCCCGGTGGTGGCGACGCCGACAGTTACCGTTACCGGGGTGGCGCTGGCCGCATCCGGGACGTTGTTGTAGTACTGGACATTACAGCCGACGCTGGGACCGTCGAAGCTCACCCGGTAACTTCCGGCCGGGAGCCCAGCCATGCTATAGTTACCGGCGCTATCCGTAAAGGCCCCGCCGGAGGCGCCGACGGGGGTGGTATCATTAGCATAGACGGCCATATTGGCTACCGGGTTGCCATTATAGGTGACCCGGCCGGTGATGCTACCACCTTGGAGCAGGGCCGCATCGATCCCGGTGGTGGCGACGCCGATGGCTACCGTTACCAGGGTGGCGCTGGCCGCATCCGTGGCGTTGTTATACCACTGGGCGGTATAGCCGGAGCTGGGGCCGTCGAAACTCACCAGGTAACTTCCGGCCGGGAGTCCGGCAATGCTATAGTTACCGGCGCTATCCGTAATGCCTATGCCGGCGGTACCGGCGGAGGCATAGACGGCCAGATTGGCCACCGGATTGCCATTATAGGTTACCCGCCCAGTGATGCTGCCGCCAAGGGCCAAGGCGGCATCGATCCCGGAAGTGGTGGCGCCAATTGTTACCGATACCGGCGTGGCGCTGGCCGCATCCGGGGCGTTGTTGTAATACTGGCTGATATAGCCGGCGCTGGGCCCGTCGAAACTCACCTTGTAACTCCCGGCGGCTAAGTCCACGATAATATAGTTACCGGTGGCATCTGTAAAGGCACTGCCGTAATTACCGGTTGCGCCTGTGTCAGAAGCATACACCGCCATATTCACCACCGGATTGCCATTGTAAGTAACCATGCCGGTGATGGTGCCGCCCGGGGACACGGCTTTAACCTTTGAGCCAGGGGCGTTGGCAACCGAGTCAGCCGTAGCGTTCGAAACACTTAAAGCATCAACCATCCTGATTCGGTTGTTCCAGGTATCCGCGATATAGATATTGCCAGCGCCATCAACCGCTACACCACCGGGGCCATTGAGGCTGGCCTGAGTGGCAGGAGCACCATCGTCTGTGGTCGCATAACCAATGGCCTCGCTACCGGCAACAGTCACAATTATCCCGGTGGAAACATCCACTTTCCTGATTCTATTGCTCCAAATTTCTGCGATATAGATATTCCCGGCTCCATCCACCGCCACGCCGGTGGGGCTCCACAGGGCTGCCGCCCTGGCGGGACCGCCGTCGCCGGAATAATCTCCGGTCCCATCGCCAGCTACAGTCATGATGGTCCCAGTAGATGCAACGATCTTCCGGATCCGGTTGTTACGTTGGTCGGCAATATAGAGATTTCCTAAACCGTCCACGGTGACGCCCGTTGGGTAATCCAGACTCGCCCAGGTGGCGGGACCGCCGTCCCCAGCATAACCAGCAGTCCCGTTGCCGGCCACCGTCGTAATTACCCCGGACGCGGCCGCTACTTTTCTAATCCGGTTGTTATGCTGGTCGGCAATATAGAGGTTTCCTGATCTGTCCACGGCTACGCCCGTCGGATAATTCAGACTCGCCGATAGTGCCAGGCCACCGTCTCGCGAATAACCGGGGTGACCATTACCGGCCACGGTGGTGATTACCCCTGTGGCCGCCGCTACTTTTCTGATCCGCTGATTGACAAAATCAGCCACATAGAGATTCCCGGCGCTATCCGCGGCCAACCCGGCTGGGCCCATGCCTGCTGCGGTAGCTACTCCTCCGTCTCCTGGCAGGTAATCCACTGACCCATTGCCGGCCACGGTGGTGATCACCCCGGTCGAGGCATCTACCTTCCGGATCCGGTTGTTGCCACAATCAGCGATATAGATATTCCCCGCGCCATCTACAGCTACCCCATCCGGCCCATCGATAACTGCGGACGTGGCAAGCCCGCCGTCCCCCAAACCACCGGAGCCGGCGACGGTCGTGATGATCCCGGTCGCGCCATCCACCTTCCGGATTCGGTGGTCACCTCCGATGTAGATGTTTCCGGCGCCGTCCACCGCCACGCCCGACGGGCTGTCAAGGTTCGCCAATTCTGCCGACCCGCCGTCACCCGAATAACCGGCCACTCCGTTGCCGGCCACGGTAGTGATTGTTCCGGTGGCGGCATCCACCTTCCTAACCCTGTTATCACTCGCGATATAGATATTTCCAGCACCATCCAAACCCAGGCCATCGAGAGAACCAAGAACCGCTGAGGTGGCCGGGCCGCCCTCGTCACTGGACACATAACCAGCCGTCCCATTTCCAGCCACGGTGGTGATGATCCCGGTCGCCGCCGCCACCTGCCGGATCCGCAGGTTTCCCCTGTCGACGATGGAGATGTTCCCTTCGCCGTCAACGGCCACCGCCGAGGCGCCATTGAGTTCCGCCGCCACAGCAGGGCCACCATCCCCGGAGAAACCTGCCGTCCCATTACCGGCCACGGTGGTGATTATCCCGGTCGCTGCCGCCACCTTCCGGAGCACGTGGCAATTGGTGTCCGCGATATAGATATTTCCGGCGCCATCCACCGCAACCCCCCGGGGACTCCCCAGGGATGCGAAGATCGCTGGCCCGCCATCCCCGGCGCAACCATAGGTGCCGCTGCCAACCACCGTCGTGATGATCCCGCTGGCGCCATCCACCTTCAGGATTCGGTTACTCCAATTGTCGGCGATATAGAGATTCCCGGCGCTGTCCAGAGCGATGCCGTCAGGAGAGCTCAGGCCCACCGAGGTGGCGGCCACACCATCGTCGCCGGGCCAATACCCCATGGAGCCATTGCCAGCCACGGTCGTGATGACCCCGGTGAGGCCATCAACTTTCCGGACCCGGTTGTTAACGGTATCAGCGAGATAGATATTCCCGCCCGCGTCCACGGCCACCCCGGCCGGGGAACTGAGGCGCGCAGAGATGGCCGGACCGTTGTCGCCAAGAAAGCCTCCGGCGACTGTGGCAATGTCCCCGGGCGCCGCCAGGGCCGGGGGAGGAATGGCCAGAGTCCCCACACCCACGACAACAAAGAACGCCAGCAACAACCAGCCTGACAGAGGCGCCGACACCTGATTAAGAGTCCTTTTCATTCACTGCCTCCCGATAAACAATCGCCTTCGGTATATCCAGCCAAAATTCTAACAACCTATCTTGTCGCAGTCCCTGCCCCGGTGCCAGAGAAACTCCCCGAAATGCCGCCGCTATGCGTCCCGCCGACATCGCCCTGAAAATTTACCGATCCGTTGTATGAGCCGCCAGACAAATTCCCCTGCCCACCAACAGAACCAGACCAGTTGCTACTTCCCCATTGGCCGATATTGAAATCGCCCGAGATCCCGCGGCCGTCGCTTACCGGGATCGAGCCCACTCCGTCGACGATATTGATACCGAAACGGTATGTCCCGCTGATGTCGTTGGTATTCCAGAGGGCCGGGGCCTGGCCCGTTGACGGGGCCAGAAAAACCACGTCTTTCAACACGACCGATATATAGTCAAGCTGACTGGCAGGCCCAGCCAGAACCGAACCGGAAAGCGTGGTCCGGCCAACTTCAAAGGCAGGCGGGGCCTGGGGAAGAAGAACCGGCGGTTGGGCCGCGATCGTGGTATCGGCTACCGGGTTACTGGCGGTGTACCCCTGATTTACCGCTAAAGCAGCCCCCGCGTCTCCGGCCTTGGCCGTTGGCTCCATCCGCTGTTTCTCACCCTCCGTCGCCTCCTTTTTCACCGGTGGCTGGTTCAGGGGCACCGTGGATAGCTGGCCGGGGGTTACCAGAATCGCCGCCTCGGGGAAGAGCGGGTTATACACCCTGACAACCCCCTCTTTTACGCTTACCCAGGTAATGTCGTTCTCGAAAAACACAATGTAGTCGGTTCCCCTGACTCCGGCCACCGCGTTGGGTGTGTGGATTTCAAAACGGCTTTCCGTTGCCGCCCCGGCCAACGGTTTGCTGGTTGTTGGCGGCACGACCGCCTCAACCTTCCCTCTGGGTAAACCGATGATCTTTTTACCCTTGGTCTCCTCGGCAACATATTCGCTGACATCAACTCTGCTACGCTGCGCGACCTTCAGGATTGTGCCGTCGATAAATTTCAGCTCGGCACTGGCGCCGCTCTTCGTTCGCACCACGTCTTTGACAAAAACCGTGTCACCCTCTTTTACCAACACTGCTGGCAGCGCTCCGCCGTTCAAGACGTCGACCTTGCCGGTCAGGGCGGTGAACTTCGCAACCGCTTCGGCCCCTTCCGCAGCGGTCAAGGCGAAAGGCGCGGCGGTTACCGCCAAGAAGGCCGCACAAATCAACAGACCCCGCAGATAACACATGAATACAGATGCTCTTTCCATGACACCCAACTCAATGGTTACTGGTAACATGCTTTCCTCCTCAGAACCGGCACTCGGTGCCAGCCGTATAGATGTTCCGGTCATATGCATAAAGCGGGATGTTTGAATCGACCGATGTGTGGGAATATTGCAGGTTGAGACTACAGTTACCTGACATCTGCCAGATGAGATTGGCAGAGCCAGTGTACGTACGGTCCTGCCTCTTTATGCCGAAGATGGAATGGTCATTGGTATAGTCTTGAATAAAGGCTTCACACGACAAAGCCAGATTGACCTTGTCGGACAACGGGGCCAGGACACTCTCACTAAATTTACTGCCAGTATTGTCCCAGTTCTTCCCGGTAGCCAGATCTTGGGAATACTCATAGCGGACACTGAAGACCCCCTTGTCTCCCGAAAATGGCTGGATGTACCCGGCGGAAGCCGTATAGATGTTGCCGTCCCGGTTTTCATCATGGTCCAGCGCTGGCCGAAAGAGATCCCTCCGGCCATACCCAGCCGAAAATTGCCCCATGTGCCCTGGACTGAAGATCCTGGTGTAGGTAGGCCTGACAAAAAGCAGCCCCTCGTATTCCTGGCCGTCCAGCAAAGAATAGCGATAACTCAGCGGCACCGAAAATGCCCCGGTCCGGACATTGCGCCCCGGATTAAGAACGACCGAAGGCGCAATGAGATCATGCGTATGGTTATGGTAATAGGTGTTGCTGTAATAGTTGAATTGGCCGTTGAAAAACCAGGCCCCATGCAATGAGGGCGCATAATCAATCTTTACCACCTCGACTAGGCCGTTATCTTTTTCCCCGGTAATGCTTGCCCCCGGGATTGCAACCGAGGGCTTAAGAACGGCGTTGTCGTCAATTTGATAGGCCGCGTTGACTGAAAACCGCCAGACCTTTTGCTCCTCAAGGTTCCGGATAGCGGCCTCATACTCTTTGGCAAAAGACGCGATCTCCGAGGAGGGATCAAGCGCTATGACTGCTTTTAGGCTGTCCCTTGCGGCCGAGATTTTCCGTTCACTCGCATACAACATCGCTATCTGAAAATTCGCCGCCTGAGCCACGGAAGCATCAAGTTCCCGGGCCACATTAAAGGACTCGATTGCTTCGCCGCTGCGGTTTTCCTTGGCCAGCACCAGTCCCTTCAGAAATGCAACCCGTGGCAGATTGGTCCCGGCTTTCTCGGCCTTGACAATCCACTCGTCCGCCTCTGCCAATTCATTCATGCCACTAAGCACTTCGATGATTTCGGGATACGCCTCCGGCACCGGTGGCTCATTGAGTGCGTCTATAAAATTACTTACCGCCCCCTGCGAATCACCGGCATACTTCAACGATAACCCCAGATGGAACGACACCGTTGACGAAGGGCTTGCCGCCTTCTGCGCTTGCAGCAATTCGATGGCCTCTTCATAGTTCTCTGCCTGGTATTCCTTGATCGCCCTGGCGATTAAAGAATCATCGGCATGCGCAGGCCCATGTAGTAAAATTATGAAAATAGCACTAGAAAGAGAACAGACCTTCCATCTCATTGATTTTTCTCCTCACGAATGAAATAGCTTTGCCTTGAGAAGGGGTGTCGGGTACGGAGCTAGGTTGAGCAAATTCGGCAGACCTGATGCAGCAAGGGCCAATTGTTTGGCGTAACGCCAGAAACCGGCGGCCTGGCTTATTGGCTTATAATTTCGTGCAGTTATTGCACTCGGCCCAGAGCGAACATATACCACCTTGTAGCACATACTTTATAGGTTAGCAACAACTATAGGCACCACCACAAAACACCCCAGGGCTGAAAGCAAATGGACCAGGATCAAGAAGCTGCTTTGTTACAGTTGCCATACACTCCCTCTATTGTTATCTTCCAACAGAACCAATTCATTCGCGGACAAAACCTGCGGTTAAGCCCATATCAATCAAGCAAACACAGAAGGAGACGAATAATGGAAAAAGGTCTGATTCGATTTGTCGTAATTGGCGCGGCAATCGGTTTTATGTCTTCAGCACCCAGCGGCTGCGCCCAGAAAACTGCCTCCCTTGAGCCAGCCACCCAAACGGCCAAGGCCGAGGATGGAGTCTCCGCCACCGCCGACAGCCCGGCACGTCACTCGACAGCGAGCCAAACCGCTGACGGGGACAATAAGACCATGGCAAAAGCAAACGCTGGCGCCGGTCCCAGCGAGGCCTTGGATACGCCCCAACCCGCCGGCAGGGTAAGATTATCCAATAGCATGACCGACGATTTGGTGGAAGGATCCAGGACCAGCAAAGGATTGTTGCCAGTCTATTTTGATTTCAACCAAACAACAATCCAACCGGAACAGATAAAAAGGATCAGCGCCAACGCCCTCTTTTTAAAGAACAACCCGGACGTCCAGATGCAAATCGAAGGCAACTGCGACGATCGAGGGACCAGCGTTTACAATTTGGCCCTGGGGCAACTCCGTGCCACCCACGCCAAAAACTATCTGGTCAACCTTGGGGTTGCCCCCAGGCAACTGACCACCTTGAGCTATGGCGAAGAGAGGCCGGTCAACCCCAATGAAAACGAGATCGCTTGGGCAGACAACCGGAGGGACGACTTCGTGCTCATCCCTCAATAACCGAACAAACCACGAGACAGTAATTCAAGGCATTGAGGGAATCTATTCCGAAACCGCCCAATCGGCAGAGGGCATGCGCAACGTTTCTGAGAACACCAAAGGTCTGATGAACAGCACCGGCTCAACCAGTGAAAAACTGAAAGGATCAATCGGCATCTCTTCTGAACTGGTCCAGAAAACGATTTACATCTCCACCAGAACAAAGGAGCTGATAGAAAACGCCGAAAATCTCCTGGAAATTTCTGGGCAAAACAAAACCTCGGCGAGTGAAGTTGGAGAAGTTTCTGACAACCTGGCCAATAAGTCTGAGTCCCTCCGGGATGATCTGGCACGTTTCAAGATTTAGCCATACCGGATATTGAGGGCGGTTATGTCGATGATCTACCGCCATGGTTCTCATCAACCGGCCATGAGGTCTGCAACCTTACTGGGAACACGACAGCCCAGCGCCGCGGCCTGGGCCAGGAAATAGTCGTCGGTCATCCCGGCAATAAAGTCTCGGACCTGGGCCGCCGGGCTCCGCTGATCCGGTGGGGCCGCAGGATGGCGCCCCCCTGACTCCGGAAAGATCGCCGCCCGGGGCTGCCCGGCAAGCAATGCCTCCAAATACGATTCGAAGAGGGCGCGGTAACAGGCGCCGATTTCGCTCAGGCTTCGCTTGATCAGCGGGTTCAGATAGATCCGTTCGTAATTAAAGCGCTTAAGTCTTCCCAGGACCGCACCCACCGGCGGCGAAAAGGCCAGCCGGTCACCCTCGCCGCCATTGGCAATCAGGTCGGCCACCAGCCGGTAAACGATGCTGCCGTTGGTGTCGCCCAGAATCTCGACACAATCGGCCGGGAGATCGGCCCGGGCAATCAATTTCAGCTCGATGGCGTCCTCGATATCGCGGCCAATATAGGCGATGGTGTCACAGAGCCGCACCAGGCAACCTTCCAGGGTCATGGGGGTGGCGGCCTCCGGGGCCACCGCTCCGGGAGTCTGCTCCACCACCTGGTCAAGAAGGGCAAAATCGTGCCCCCGGCTGGGCCGGAGCGCCTCGCTGTGGATTTCGCCATCGTGAAAGAGGATCCCATCCAGGGTTTGCAGGGTCAGATTCCAGCCCCGCCCACCCCGCTCCAGGCGGTCGAGAAAGAGCACCGACTGGATGTTGTGGTGAAAGGGCGGCAGCCCGTGTTCAGCACAGAGTACGGAGAGCAGTTTCTCCCCATCGTGACCGAAAGGTGGATGGCCGATATCGTGCCCCAGAGCGATGGCCTCGATCAGATCCTCGTTCAAGCACAGGAAGCGCCCGGCGCTGCGGGCGATCTTGGCCACTAGCTGCACATGCAGGACCCGGTGGGTGATATGGTCGTTGGCGACCATATAAAAAACCTGGGTCTTGTCGATATAGCGGCTATAGGCCCGGGAATGAAGGATACGATCGCTGTCTTGAAAATAACTCTGCCGATGCCCCAGCCGATCTTCCGGCTGCCGCCGCAAGGCCTCGGAACTGAGGGCCGCCAGGGGCGACAACCGCTCGCCCTCCCTTTGATCAAGCTGGTCGCGTAGTCGGCTCAGGATATGATCGGTAGCAGTGTAATCCATTTTCACCATCACTTTGTAAGTCGCAACGTTAGTGTGAATTTACCCACTAAGCGGCCAGCATATGTGCTACCCTGCTAATGCAAGCCCGATGGAAGACTCCCGGGACAACGAATATGACGAGGCACATCCATGGCAACCACCGGCCTTTACGAAGAAGACCTCCACGCCGCCAGCCCACTGCGGATCACCGCTCTGCTCCCCCTGGCCCGCAACTGCCGGGAAATCGACGACCCGCAGGAACTCTACAATCTTTCCCTGGCAATGCCCACGGTTATCGCCCTGACCCGGACCATCCAGAATCCGGAGTCCTTCGGTTTCCAGCCCGGCACCCGCCAGCTCGTCTGGAACCATGCCAAGGCAGTGGGCCGTACCGCCAAAGCGCGCCGCTTCTGGCACGAGGCCGATGCCGAAGGCCGCAAGAAACTGGCCTCGCTGGCCCGGGAGGCGGCCCTCAAACTCCAGGCCACCGGCGCCATCACCTGCCGGGCCTATGCCGGTCTGGAACAGGAATTCTGCCTGGGTTTGCGCTTCATCGGCAACCAGGATTATCCGGTCACCGCCCTCTCCTTCATCCTCAACTTCCAGGGCTTTGTCAGCGAGGCCCACCGGGAGTTCTACGCCCAGAGCCGCCCCATTGCTGAGCCCGACATGTTGCTGGTCTACGATCCGGATTGGCAGCACCCCGATCATCCCGAGGGGTTGGTGATCATCGACCGGGCCGCCAAGGCCATCTTCGTGCTGGGTCTGCCCTATTTCGGCGAGGTCAAGAAAGGGCTCCTGACCCTGATCTGGCAGACCGCCATCCACGAGCGGGTGCCCGGAACCGATATCCGCCGCTTCCTGCCCATCCACGGCTCAATCTGCGTGATCAACGGCAAGACCGTGGTGATCATCGCCCTCTCCGGCAGCGGCAAGTCCTCGCTTTCGCGGAATGCTGAGTCCATCGCCCATGACGACGCCTTTGTGGTCAGCATGGTCACCGGCCGGGTCATCGTTCTGGAGCCCACCTTCTTCAACAAGACCGACGGCGATACCATCGGCGACGAAACCACCGCCCGGGGATTGATCTTCTACAACATGGGAGTGGCCGAGCTGGACGGGAAACTGGAGGTGGTGCCGCGGGACCGGCTGGTGGCCAACGGTCGGGTGATCCAGGCCCGCCCGGCCAACGCGGTCAACGGCTACGACCGGGTCGACATCGTCAGCCTGGTGATGAAGGACGACACCCTGCCGCCCATCTCGCTGCTCAACGACCCGGCGCTGTTCGTTGCCTTCGGGGCCTCGCTGATGACCAAACGCTCCCTGGCCGAAGCCCTGAAATCGGTGGCCGAGCAGTTCACCCTGGTGATCGAGCCCTTCGCCCAACCCTTCCGCTCCTGGCGACTCAACACCGAGTGCCGGATGTTCCAGCTCTTTTTGGAATTATTCCGACCGGTGACCGTGCTGCTCAACACCGGCGACTTCATGGGTAATGACATCAAACTGGAGCTGAGCCGCGACCGGCTGCTACCGGCCCTGACCCGGGGTGAACTGGACTTTACGCCCTGGCAGATTGTCCCCGAGGAGATGGTTTCCCTGCCCCGGACCGGTTCGCTGGGAGTGGCATACGACCAGCATTTCGCGCCCCAGCCGAGCGACCAGGTCTACGTGGCCCGCTTCGTCGAGCGGATGCAGGCCCGCATCGATTTCCTGAGTAAGATCCGCGACCAGAACCACCTGCACGCCGATTTTGTCGATCCACTCTTGCAGGTCCGCATCGCCCTGGACGAGTTTCTCCGACGCGACCCGGTCGCCGGGGACTTTTCCTGGAGCAAGGAAGAGCTGGAGAAATTGGGCAAAAGGTAGCACCTGACCACTACGGCCAGTCACAATTGTCGGGCTGGCCTTAGATCACCACAACTACTTACCACTCATTTCTTTCAAAATATCCTCCACCGCCCAGACCGGCAGGTGGTTAAAGACGTACTCCACTGCTGCCTCCTTGGTCTTTTCATTGGCCTTGCTGACCCCGATCTCCTTCATTACGTCCGCAGTGTCGAACCAACACAGCTCCTTGCCCCCGGGCCCGTAAACCGTGAGAATCCGCCGGTCGGACTCGTGGAGATGCCCCTCATCGACGATTTCACTGATTAATTGCCGGGCAACTTCTACCGGCACAAATTTTTCTTCCTCGGCCACGGTCCAACTCCTTGTAGATGGTTTGAAGATTTATGTAGATAGCCTCGCAATAACCCAGGGAGAAGCAATTCGACAAACACAGACAGTCGTTTTTGTTGGTTACTTCATCAGGTTTCCGGGACAAAGAGCCGATGGTAAAGGTTCTGGGCCTGCCGGTCCGACATGCCGGCAATGAAGTCACAGATCCGCCGCTCAAGGGCCGAGCCCGGCAGCAACCCCTTGGTCTCGGCCTCAAAAAACTCCCGGTTGTCCCGGCAATAATAGAAAATATCGTGCAACATCTTGCGGGCCTTGAGGTACTCGTTATGCACCTGCGGCGACAGGTAGACCCGGTGGAAGAGGAATTGCCGTAACTGCTGCATGGCATCGCTCACCTGAGGCGTCACCGCAAAGACCAGCCGCGGAACAGCGGGATCGGCTCCCGGCCTGGTAGCGGAAATGACCCCCTCGATCATTGTCATGATCCGCCGGGAATGGTCCTCGCCCAGCACCTTCCTGCATTCCTCCGGGATGTCGGATTCCCGGATCAGTTCCACCTGGATGGCATCATCGAGATCATGACTTAGATAGGCAATGATATCGGCATAGCGGACCAGACACCCCTCCGCCGTCTCCGGCAACCCGTGGCCGTCCGCCGGAATGACCTCGCCGTAGCCCTTGGAATGTTTAGCAATCCCGTCCCGCACCTCATAGGTCAGGTTCAACCCGTGCCCATGATTTTCCAGCACATCCACCACCCGCAGGGATTGCCGGTAGTGGGAAAAGCCGCCCGGCACCAGCTCGTTCAAGATAGTTTCGCCAGCGTGACCGAAAGGAGTGTGCCCCAGGTCATGACCCAAGGCGATGGTCTCCACCAGGTCTTCGTTCAGGTCTAGCGCCCGGGCCAGGGTGCGGCCGATGGCCGAAACCTCCAGGGTATGGGTCAGCCTGGTCCGGCAATGGTCTCCAGAAGGGGCCAGAAAGACCTGGGTCTTGTGCTTGAGGATCCGGAAGGCGCGGCTGTAAACGATCCGGTCCCGGTCCCGCTGAAAGGGTGTCCGTAACGGGCACTCCTCCTCCGCCCGCATCCGCCCCTGCGACTTACTGCTCAGACTGGCGTAAGGCGAAAGGGTTTCGCGCTCTAGCTGCTCTTGTTTTTCCCGGGTATTCATTGCCCCCCCAGCCTCTCGTGTCTCTGCTCCGGCGTCCCCGCCCGGTCACTTCTACTACCCCATTTTCCCGGCCATTTCAAGGCACCATTGTCCTTATCAGCGATCGCGCCCTCCAGCTTAATGCCTGATTCAGGACGCGAGGCAATTTTACCTTCAATCCTGAAGCATTTCAGGCTAAGATAGCGGCCAACCCACGCCGCCAATCCCTACCGGAGAGCAACCGATGGACCTGGGCTTCATTCCCCACTACCTCCATACCTTTGAGGGCGACCCCTACCTGCATCGGCTGCTGGTGGTGATCTACTACATCGCCCTGACGAAGATCACCGACCTCCTGGTCGACCACGTTCTCCGGCGGATGGCGGCCCGGACCAGCATCGCCCTGGACGATGTCCTGGTCGATTTCAGCCATGGCCCCCTCTGTTGGACCGTATTCTGGATCGGGGTTGGCCATGCCCTGCTGGTCGAACCGCTGCACGAACCCTGGCAGACCGTGCTGCCGGCCCTGACCAAGTCGATGATCCTGGCGATCTGGGTTTACGCCGCCATCAAGTTTTTCAACTGGTTTGTTGGGCAAAAGCTCGCCAGTCAATCGGAACACGACACCATTGGCCGCGATGTTTTTGTCCTGCTAAAAAACCTGATCCGGGTAGTGATCATCGCCGCCGGGCTCCTCTGGCTGCTGGCCATCTGGAAGGTCGATCTCACCCCGCTCTTCGCTTCGGCCGGCATCGCCGGGGTCGCCCTGGCCCTGGCCGCCAAGGACACCCTGGCCAATTTCTTCGGCGGGGTCAGCGTCTTCATGGACAAGGCGTATAAACTGGGTGATTACATCATCCTCGACAGCGGCGATCGCGGCGAGGTCATGGAGATCGGCATCCGCTCAACCCGGATCAAGACCAATGACGATGTGCTGATCACCATCCCCAACTCCCTGATCGCCAATGCCAAGATTATCAATGAGAGCGCCCCGGTACCCCGCTTCCGCATCCGGGTGCCGCTGGCGGTGGCCTACGCCAGCGACCTGGAAGTGGTGGAACGTATCCTCTTGCAGGTGGCAACGGCCAACCCCAATATCTCCCCGGAACCGGCGCCCCGGGTGCGTTACCGGAATTTCGGCGATTCAGCGGTCAACCTGGAACTGCTCTGCTGGATCGAGACCCCGGCCCAAAAGGGCTTGGAGATCCACAACCTGATCAAGGCCATCCATCGCGCCTGCGCGGAAAACCGGATAATCATCCCCTTCCCACAACGGGAGGTACGGCTGTTGGAGACCCCGGCAACCCTGGCCACCGAAGGTGAAAGTTAACCGAAGAGTCTCTTGAAAAAGTCTCAAAAACAGACTCCCCCTCCCTTTATGGGAGGGGGTTGGGGGGAGGGTGAAGTCGCAACCGGTTGATTTTATGGCAACCCTCCCCCACAAGGGGGGAGGGGACTTTTCAGACTTTTGCAAGAGGCTCCTAAGAAAAACCCGGGCTTTCCGGTTAAGGAATCACACCGTTCATATTTTCCAACCCTCTCCCGGAGGGAGAGGGAGCGTAAACCTTGATCGGCTTGCACATTAGGCCAGGTGAGGGGATCAAACAGTCAGATTCCCTATAGAGCCGTGCCCCACGGGGCTTAACCTCACAACATGGACAACGAGCAAAAAATAATGTTACCTGACATCGACATAGCCATGATGGATCAGGCCCTGGCCCAGGCCCAGGAGGCGCTGGCCGCCGGAGAGTTTCCGGTGGGCTGCGTCATTGCCGACCGGGGCCGACCGCTGGCCGCCGGACGCCGGAGCCATAGCCGCGACCAGGCCAACGAGCTGGACCACGCCGAGGTCACCGTTCTGCGGACCCTCCTCGCTGGCGATCCCGGACTCAACCCGGCCGGACTCACCCTCTATTCGACCATGGAGCCGTGCCTGATGTGCTTTTCCACCCTACTCCTGAACGGGGTGCGGCGGATTGTCTACGCTTACGAGGATGCCATGGGCGGCGCCACCAACCTGGAGTTGGCCAACCTGGCTCCGCTCTATCGGGAAATGCGGGTCGAAGTCGTGCCGCACCTGCGCCGGGCCGAGAGTCTGGCCCTCTTCCGGGAATTTTTCGCCAACCCGGCCAACGGTTACTGGCAGGGCTCGCTCCTGGCCAAGTACACCCTGACCCAGCTCTAACCGAGGCCCCTGATGAGCCAACCCACCATCCGCACCGTCCATTTTCGCCCCCGGGAGCGCAACGTCTTCTTCCACATCCTCACCGGCTGCAACCTGGCCTGCCGCCACTGTTACATCAACCCGGAGCAGCACGGCAACAAGATGCTCGACCGCGACACCCTGGCCGCCTGGCTCAAACTCTTCGCCGCCCCGGAGCGAGAAACCAACCTGATCATCCTGGGTGGCGAGCCCACCCTCCATCCCGATCTGGCCTTCATGGTCAAGAGTGCCCAGGAACTGGGCTACAGCTCGGTGACCATCGACACTAACGGTTACCTCTTCCACGACATCCTGGCGAAGATCACCCCAGATGAGGCGGTGTTGAGCTTCAGCCTGGACGGCCCCACCGCCGAGGTCAACGATCCCCTGCGGGGGGCCGGGGTCTTCGAGGTCTGCACTGCCAACCTGAAAAAGGCGGTGGCCAAGGGCTTTCCGATCAGCGTGATCTGTACCGTCAGCCGCTTGAACCTCCCCCACCTGGCCGAGATGCCGAAGCTTTTGGCTGCCCTGGGAGTGAGCCGCTTTTTTATCCAGGTCATCGGTCTGCGCGGCAAATCGGCCGCCCCCGGCAATGATCTCCAAGTCACCTTCGCCGAATGGCTGGCGGTGGTGCCGGAGGTGGCGGCAGCGGCCGCCCGCCTGGGCATCCCCACCATCTTCCCCAAGGTCTTCCTGGACGAGGGGGAACCCTTCGCCTGCGCCGGGCGGGTGGCCGAAAACTACTTTATCTTCCCCAACGGCCGGGTCTACCGTTGCCCCTTGTGCGAGGACTATCCCGTCCACTCCCTGGAGATCAAGGAGGGGCTCCTGGTGGAGCGGCCCGGACTAAACGAAGACCGCTTCTTTCAACTTGAGATCCCGGAGGGCTGCGTGATGAACCGGCTACTGCAGCCGGGCAATCTCAACTATGACAAGTCCGGCCAGCCACTGCACCGCGTCTCCTGTTGCCTCCTAAAACAAGAGGCCCGGCCCGAATAAGTTGACAGACGGTTGACTCGAAACGAGCTTGAGAAATAGCTGCGAAATGCACCAAACCTCAACACAGACCACAAGGAGACGTTATGAGACCTACCGGAGGTAAATATGCTTAGGAAAGAAATAGCCCTGGCCCTGCTGGGCGCCATCGTTCTGGCTGCCGCCGCCGACCGCGCCGGGGCGGCAGCCTTAGGAGCATATGTTGATTATGCGAGTGGCACCGGCACCTACCAGTGGGACAGTGACAAGTACGACTTTGATGCCGATTCCAGCAGTGGCGCCATCGGCTTCGCCGTCAATAACGCCCCGACAGCTCCGGCAAACTTCAATTATCGCCTAAATATCGGCATCGAGTCCCTGAATCTGAAGGACAATTATGACTCCAGTTTGAAGATGGGCGGCATCGCGGTGGAAAACGTCTTTGGCCTCGCCCTGGTGCGCGAACGTGACTTTCGCTGGTGGGCCGGGCCCCTGTTGCGAATCGGCTTCTACAGCGGCGAAACCGACGATTACCGCGGCCGCTATGGCGACCGCTATAAAACCGAGGCCGACCTGGTGGAATTCGCTTCCGGATTCGCCACCGGCATCAACCTGCGGATCGGGCGAAACGCCTACCTCGCCCCCTCGGCCGGCATCAGGTACGCGAAAATCTCCGGCACCGGGACCATCAAGAATCTCGATTACCACACCCAATACAAGGATGACTTTTCCGGCCACTCCACCAATTTCTATCTGAATTGTTCACTTTTTTATGATTGATTTTCAGTAGAGGCAATTTCCTCATGCACAGTAAACTCCTCTTTAGAGCCCTGGTAGGTCTGATCTTTTTGTATGGGGGCGCGGCAACGGCCATGCCCCTGGAAATAACCGTCAAGGCGTTGGGCGGCGACGGGCCGGTGGCCGAGGCCACGGTGGTTTTGACCGCCAGCGACCAATATCAGACCACCGATAATTCGGGCATGGTCAGTTTCCCGGGAATTGAACTGCCACAACCACTCAAGATCCTGGCCCCGGGTTATGAAACGCTCCTGAAAGTGGTCAAAAAGACCCCGGCCACCCTTTACCTCACCCCCATCCGGGCGGAGATTGCCGAGGTTGAGGTTGTCGCTCAGCGGCTGCCGGAGAAGGTCTCGAAAATCACCCTGTCCGAGGATGAATTACGCCACACCCCTGGCAGCCAGGGTGACCCGCTCAAGGTAATCCAGTCGCTGCCCGGGGTGGTGGCGGCCAATGATGCCGGCGGGCAGGTCTATATCCGGGGCAGTGATTTACAGGACAACGGGGTCTGGATCAATCGGCTGCCGGTGGGCTATCTCTTCCACATGGGCGGGCTGCAATCGGTGGTCAATCCGGATCTGGTCAAGGACTTCAACCTCTTCCTGGGTGGCTTCCCGGCCGAATACGACAACCGCCTGGGTGGGTTCATCGATGTCCGACTTCGGGAGCCAAAGAATGACCGTCTGCACCAGAATTACAGCCTGGGAGTCTATCAATCCTCCCTGCTGCTGGAAGGTCCGATGGGGGAAAGCAAGACGGACTCGGTGGTGGTGGCCGGCCGCCGCAGTTATGTCGATCTCCTGCTCAGCGCCGATGCCTTCAACAATTCAATGAACAACTCCGACACCCCGGAGGCGGAACGCAACCAGATGGTCTCGGTGCCGGAGTTCTACGACACCCAGCTTATCTGGCGCCACCAACTTCCCCACGGCAGCGTCGAGAGCCAGTTCTTCACCGCCGGTGACCGGCTCGCCCTGCTGCACAACTCCAGCAAAAAGTCCGACCCGGAGCTGGCCGGCCGGTTGAGCATCGACTTTAGCTCCAAGACCATCGGCACCGTCTGGCGGGAACAGTGGCATGAAAAACTCGATCAGGTGGTGGCCTTCTCCTACAGCGAGGTTGCCCAGGATGTTTCGGTCGGCAAGGACCCGGCCACCGGCGAACCCTTTTACCTCAAGAGCAGCACACCCAAATATACCTTCCAGCCAGAATTCCACTACAACCCCAGCCCGGAATCCCTGTTTGGGGCTGGTGCAGAGCTGGTCTGGATGCGCGTACCCATCAAGATGAACATGGGCATCCCGGCCGGGGCCGACAACCCCGATGCCAATTTCACCGAGTCGACCAAGATTACCATCGATAAAACCATCAGCGCCCGCACCATCGAACCCTATCTCAAAGTGCGCCAGCAATGGTGGGGCAGACTGACCTGTGACCTCGGCCTGCGCTATGCACTCACCACCGCCTCCGGTGGGGTGGATATGCGGGGCTTTTCCCCACGAGCCGGTTTGGAATACCAGGCCAACGATGCGCTGCTCCTCTATGGACGGTGGGGGAAATATCTGCAACTCCCCCAGGGCTACGAGGTCTTGGAGGGCTTCGGCAACCCCGGGCTCGATTTCACCGAGGCCGAGCACCGCATCCTGGGCGGGCGTTACACCTTTCTGCCGAAATGGGCGCTGCAAGGGGAGTATTACTACAAACCCATGCGAAAACTGGTGGTGATCAACAGCAGCGCCGCCCCTCCCGACACCTTCACCAATAACGGCACCGGCCTGGCCTACGGCGTCGATCTGATGGTCAAGCGGGACGCCAGTGATGGCACCATGGGCTGGCTCAGTTATTCCTACGGCCACTCTGAGCGGACCAACCATGAAAGCGGCAAGGAATATACCTTTGCCGGGGACCAGCCCCACACCATGACCCTGGTCTGGGGCCAGCCCATGACCGGCTTCCTGCACAAATGGCGCTGGGGCATCAAGCTCCAGGCCCACACCGGCCAGCCCCATACCCCGGTGGTAGACCGGGTAGGGACCTGCGCCAACCCCAGCGGCGGCTATGGCGCCTGCACTGATCAGAGCAACGCGGAGGCCGACCCGAACTTCGCGTATTGGCGGCCGGTACACGGCGAGGTCAACAGCGAGCGGCTACCCTTCTATTATAAACTCGATCTGCGGCTGGACCGGGAATGGCTCTACCAGAGCTGGAAACTGGACTTCTATCTTGATTTACAGAATGTCACCTTCCACAAAAATGTGGTGGACTACGATTACGGCAACAGCTACGAGAAGATCAACCACCGGCAAGAGGTCACGGGCCTGCCCTTCATTCCCTTCTTCGGCCTGGAGGCGGCATTCTGACCTTGAGTGCGCATAGTCCCCGCCAACGGCTGATGATATTTCTCATCAGCCTTGGCCTGCATGTGGGTTTGCTCATCGCCTTGGCCGTGGGTGGACCAGGGCGGGTACGGCCCCTTAATCCACCACCGGTATTGATGGTCTCGCTGGAAAACTGGTCGCCGCCCCCGCCGGTAATCCCCCAGATGCCACCGCCAGTGGTCCTCCCGCCGCCGATGGGCGCGCCCACCCCGCCAGGTGGGGCAATGGCCGTTGTCCCACCGGCACCAGCTCCGCCCCCTGCCCAGGTCACGGCTCCCGCCCAGGTTACCGCCCCAGTTGCCACCCCAGTGCAAATCTCGCTGCAACCCTCGTCCCCAGGAGATACGCCCCTCCCGCAACTGCTTACCGAGCGGCAACCGCCGGTGGTGGCTCCCCAGTTTAACGGGGCAACAGCGACAGGCGGGACCATATCCAGTCCCGCAACGGGGCATCAACCAGCTACCGGGACTACCAATGGCAACCAGGACGGATCAAACACGAAACCCGCTCCAGCACCGACCGGAAATGCGGACACTCTGCCCGTCCCCACTCCCATTTACAAACTCACCGCCTTGCCCCGATTCACACACCAGGAACCGCCAATCTACCCGGCAAACATGCGGAACCTAGGCCAGGAAGGCTTGGTACTCCTTGAGGTTTTCATTGACGCCAAGGGCACAGTCCGCCAGGTGTCGGTCAAGGATACAGCCGGGGCGGACTTCGACCAGGCGGCACTAAACGCCATCAAGGCTTCAAGTTTCCAGCCCGGCACAGTGGCCGATCGACCGGTCGCGGTTTTGCTCCGGCTTCCGGTCCGCTTTAAATTGCGTTGAGTCGATTTTCTCGGGTCTTATTCTATGTCACCGGCTCAATTCGACAAGGGCCTGGTCCTGCTGTTTTCCTTGTTGCGGGATGGCATAATCAAGTACCGCCCGGCCCCGGATCATTTTTGGGCTTTCGCGGACGGCGCTTATTGAAACGGAAAGTCCGTTTTTCATCGGTGCCGACAGAGAGAGTTTTCCGTCAGCAAAGGTCCCCGCCACGGGCAATTTCAATCCCGGCTTAGTGAAAAGCATCTGGCCGGTAACCTCATTTCCCTTTCTGGTCAGGAAAAATTCCAGATCGGTAAGGGATTTCCCCGTCTTGGGGAGAACTATTTTCCCCTTCCAGGTCCCGGAAATATCATCTTCATGCGAACAACCCAGAAGCGGCAGCGAAACAGCCACGACGAGCCAAACCGAGATTATCATCACCGAGAAACGTGTATACCGTGGCATTCGTTATTCCCTCAAATTCCTCATGTAATTTTGCTATTATCACCGCGTCACGACGCCGAAGGGGGTACAAAAAAGGAGGACCGGGCTGCCCCGGTCCTCCAGTTTATTCCGCCATCACAATGTTAATTCCCTTGGCCGTGCGGCATGACCATGAAGGGGCGCATCATGTCATTCTCCTCATGGGAGAGGATATGGCAGTGCCACATATAGGTGCCAACCTTGGAAAACTTGGCGCGGATCTTGGTGTAGCCAGGATACACCACGTCAGTACCTGCATCAAATGGGGTCTGAGCAGGCGGAACCATCACCATGTCCTTCCAACTCTTCTGTTCATTGGGGGCAACATTCCAGACGGAATTTAGCGGGGCGGAACCAGCAACCCCGCCAGGCTCTGCATTGGGGATGAAGGCCGCCGGATCGGTGATAACCGGCATCGCCACCCCATCTGCCCGGGTGTAGACCCCGGGGAAGTTGACGGTGTCGACATATCCCTTCTCGACCACCTCGAATTTGACCAAGTGGAGGTGCATGGGATGAACATCCGGGGTGGTATTGATCATCACCCATTCTTCCACATCGTCGACCTGGGGTTTTTCGGAGATAGGATCGCTGAAGAGCCGGTTGTTTAGCAGAAGCTGGGTCCGGAAGGTAACGATTCCAGTCGTCGGGTCGAGGAAAGAATAAGCGGGGTCCTTCCGCTCCTGGAAATCGAGGTAACGGGGACCGGCAGTCCTGGTTGGAGTAAGGGCCGGATAGGTACCGTAAGTAACCGCCGCAGTACGCAGCGAGCCTGCGGCACCGGCCTCGGCCAGGAGGAGCGACGGAGTGCCATTGGTGTTGGCCACCTTGAACAGCATGATCTTCCCGGTGGTTTTTGGCTCCAAGGTTGAAGGGTCTTCGGCGGGCGGCCCGAACTGTCCCGAGAAGGGCGACGGGCAGTCGTTGCGCAGGACGATATTCCTGCCTTTAAACACCGGGTGGCCGAAATCGATTATAATATCGGCCCGCGCCCCGGGTGGAATGAGCAGGCCGTTAGTCCCCGGTCCAGTGGCGACATCCACCGCATGATCGGCATACCCCTGCTCGGCGCCGATCTGAACAACGGGCCAGGTGGCGTTACCCACGTCGTCGGAGTCTTCGTCAGCCTTCGCAGCGAAGGCCGGCGTGATGATCTGACCGGTATCGTAATCCTGGAGCCAGAGGTTATAGACTCGGGAATCAGAACCGTTGAGAAGGCGGAAACGATACGCCTGGGTCTTGACATTTTTATATGGCCAGGCCTTACCGTTGACGACGATAACATCCCCGAACATTTCCGGGCGCAGGATCGGAATTTCGTTACCTTCTACATCATGCAAAACTTTGAAGGTGTAGGCGCCAAGGTTCGCGAAGGTCGGGAAGACCAAGGAGCCGTCCTCGGTAAAATCCTTGTCTTGGATAACCAGCGGCAGGTCGAATTCGTCCGACTGGAGAGAAGGAACCACCGGATTTGGATAGCGCCCTTTGGGCAGGTTAGCCAGTGTTCCTGCACCTTCCACCACCGGATCTTTTATCAAATAGAAAGCTGCCACACCGGCATAAGCATTCAACCGGGTGATGCCCATGGAGTGGTCATGGAACCAGAGCGAGCAGGCCTCCTGGGTGTTTGGGTAGATGTAGGGATCCAGCCGGTTGCTGGCCGGTCGGCCTGGAAAGCCCATGGCCATATCCTCGGCCGCCGCCCATTTGACCTGAAGTGCTGGATCATTGGTGACCCAGGCATCTGGGTTGCCGTCAGACTTCCAGTCAACTTCCCCGCCATGCAAATGGGTGACAATCCGGCATTCCGGCTCACCTTTGCTGGTCCCATCGATGGTGGGATCGACCTGCAACAGATGCTTGGTCAGATACGCTCCGGTCCCTTTGACCCCGTTGGTTTCGTTGCGCAGGTCGTTAAAATAGTTGAAGGTGAGCGAGGTCCCCTTGGTGGCCTCAACCGTAGCGCCGTAAACGCCGAGGAAGGCCCCATTTATATCGTAGCCCCAAGTTCTGGTGACGATCGGCTTGCCGGTGGTCGGATCAATAATTGCGGTGCCATCGGTGTTCCGCAGACCGAAATCCCAGCTCCCCTGGCGGACACTGACATTGTAGATGGTGGGAGTGGATGAATTTTTTGGTGCTATGGGAATTTCGACAAAAGGGTTGGCAAATTGCTGCAACTTTAGTGCGCTCAATGGCGCGCGTTGTTTGTTGGTGGCAGTCTGGGTCACCACCGTCGTGTTGTTGGTGTCACCACTGCACCCTTGGAGCAGCGCTGTGACCGCGACCATAATGGTTGCTGCAAATCTTTTTGTCAGTCTCATAATTCCTCCGTAGTATTTCGTGTATTTCAATGGCCACCCCACAACACGTAGCCAAATATATTAAAATTTACCTACGACAACTACCACTTAGTGGTAGTCTTTCTGCGGCAGAACACTATACATACCAGATTCATGCCAACATATACGCACTCTAGAATTTGGTTAAAAATGCTGCAAATAAAGCAAAATTTAACAGTTGTTATGGATTTGCCTCAGCAACTACAGGAACGGTTATCAACAGCCAACCGACAAAGTACTGCACGACAGGACATTCCTGGCAAACGGGACTAACCCCTAGAATACCGCAAAAGGGAAAAACGCCCTGGGCTGGCATAATGTTCAATTTCGATGCTTGAAAGGATTGCAGGTTTGCTATAGATAGATCGCAAGAAGCGAACCTTACTGGTCATCAATTGAATTATTCAAATGATCTCACCCCGTGAATCAAGAGGGCTCACAAGTGAAACAAACTTTCCAGCAAGCAATCAGATTTTTCCAGCAAGGCCGAACTGCTGAAGCACAATCCCTTTGCGAAGCTATACTGAAAACCCACCCCAAAGACCTGGAGGCCTTACAGCTATTGACCGCCATTGCTTGTCAAACCAGAAACCAAAAACGAGCACTGGCCCTGATTGACCAGGCAATTGCAATTTTCCCGGACAACTTTTCATTGCACAACGACCGGGGCAACGTTTTTCAGGAGCTCAAACAGTTGGACGCGGCCCTCGCCAGCTACGCCAAGGCCATCACCATTAAGCCAGACTATGCTTTGGCTCATTACAATCAAGGCAACGTACTCCTCGAACTCGGCCAATTCGATGTTGCCGTGGCCAGTTACGACAAGGCTCTTGCCATTCGGCCAGACTACGTGGAAGCCCTCTGCAATCGTGGACTGGCGCTGCAAAAACTCCTGCGCCACGACACCGCCTTAGCCAGCTACAATCAGGCCATCGCCATTAAGCCGGATTTTGCGTTGGCCTACAACAATCGCGGCAATGTCCTCCTTAAACTCAACCAATTCGACCTCGCCGTTGCCAGTTACGACCAGGCCGTTGCCATTATTCCAAACTATGCGCAAGCCTATTGCAACCGCGGCCTGGCCCTGCAACAGCTCAAGCAATACGAGCTCGCTTTAGCCAGTTTCAACATGGCCGTCTCCATCCGGCCTGACTATGCCCAAGCCTTCAACAACCGGGGCCTCGTCCTCCAAGATCTCCATCTTGCAAAAGCGGCCATCGCCAGCTATGACCGGGCCATCGCTCTTAAGCCTGACCATGTGGAGGCCCATGGCAACCGGGGCAATGCCCTCGCCCAACTCAAGCAATATCAGGCGGCCATCGCGAGCTACGACAAGGCCCTGGCCTTCGCCAGCGAGCAGGAATACGACCTGTATTTTGGGCTGCGCCTCCACCTAAAGAGCAAACTCTGCGATTGGCAAGATATTGAAGAGCAATTGGCGGAATTGATCCAGAGGATAAACCACGGCAAAAAGTCCGCCATTCCCTTTGCTTTTCTTGGTTTAAGCGATTCTCTCCCTTTGCAGCACAAGGTTGCCGAAATCTGGGCCAACGATCAGCATCTCGCCAATATGTCACTCGGTACGATCAGCAAGTATCCGAGACACCAGAAAATTCGCGTTGGCTATTATTCGGCTGATTTTCGCAATCACCCATTATCTTATCTATTGGCAGGGATGTTTGAGCAACACGACCGTGATACTTTTGAATTCATTGCATTTTCATTTGGGCCGGACACTAACGACGAGATGCGGCAACGGGTTTCCACTGCCTTCGATCAATTTATTGATGTCAGAAACAAGACCGAAAAGGAAATAGCGCAACTTTCCCGAGATTTGCAGATAGATATTGCAGTGGATTTGATGGGTTTCACAAAATTCAGCCAAGTCGGCATTTTTGCGTATCGGGCCGCCCCAATTCAAGCCAGCTACATGGGATACCCAGGCACGTTGGCAACGGATTTTATTGATTATATCATCGCGGACAAAATTGTGCTCCCGCCCGAAAATCAGCTCCATTACTCGGAAAAAGTCGCCTATCTACCTGACAGCTACTTCTGCAACGACGACAAGCGTCAGATTGTCGACAAGACATTTACCAGGAAAGAACTGGGGCTGCCCAAATCCGGCTTTGTCTTCTGCTGCTTCAACAATAACACAAAGATTACCCCAACCACCTTCGCAGGTTGGATGCGTATCTTGAAAAAAGCTCCCGGAAGCGTCCTCTGGTTACATGCCGACTCCCCCATTGCCGCCAACAATCTCCGCCAGGAGGCGGCAAGACGGGAGGTTGATGCGCAACGGCTGGTGTTTGCCGACCATTTTCCTCTACCGGAACACTTGGCCCGGCAGCGTGCCGCAGATCTGTTTCTCGACACCCGGCCCTATAATGCCCACACAACTGCCTGTGATGCGCTGTGGGCTGGCCTGCCGGTTTTGACCTGTACCGGCGAATCCATGGCCAGCCGGGTGGCAGCCAGTATACTTTCCGCCATCGGTGCGCCGGAACTCATTGTCAACACGCAAGAGGAGTACGAATCAATGGCTGTCGAACTAGCAACGAACCCGAAACGACTCGAAGAAATCAAGCAAAATCTGACACTTAATCGCCTCAGCACCCCGCTGTTTGACACCACGTTATTTACCCGGAATATCGAAAATGCCTACCGCCAGATGTATGAACGGTATCAAGCAGACCTACCCCCGGACCACTTTGGTTTATGACTCTTACGCTCTCCACTAACGGTTTGATTTATTCTTTAACAACAGCTTCGTTACGAAGCTGAACAAAGAGTGGCAGATTAATTTTCTCAGTCAAATTGGCTTTTCGCCACTTTTCATCGTTAACAAACAGCAGACTGCCGCTACTTATCATTTTTGCCATCGACAGGTGTTTTGTTGACAATTCTTGCAATGGGGCGACGATTATCTGCGACCAGTCTTTCCGACTGGCCAACTGACGCGCTTTAACTACGGTTTCAACCAATGAAACGGCGCAATCATCAGACACAAAAGCGATTATCATATTACCATTTACACCAGACAGCTTTCTTTCTCTACCGCCATCAGCATCAACAAGGCTCATATCAGCAGGAAAATCCGGCACTGCCCCCACACCCCCAGAGCAGACAGCGACTGCTCTATATTGATCAATAATCAGCGAGGCAAGCGTCACCATACTTCTGGTGTAATAGAGTGAAACACAATAATTCAGCATTTCCTCCTTGGATATATTTGGCTGTAAGTCAAGCCAGATTCCAACCCCGCTTATAACCTCATTTTGATATTTGCCACGGATATCAGTGGCTGGAGCTCCTTCAACACCATAATCAACATACTCATGCATCATAAAGTACTGCGCAATAAGTCGCCTGACCATATCGCTATACCTGAGCCACTCATAGTTGTTGCGGACAAAATTCTGGAACTCTTGTTTCTTGGCTTTTAAATCATTGACCGTTTTAATCGAATTACTTGACTCCAGAAGTTCTTTGGCCTGGAGCAGCAAGAGTGCAAAATCGTGTTTACCAACGACCTGACCATCGCCTGAAATTTCCTGGTGAAAAAAATTATTTTCAACACTTTCGGTGAAAGCTGGTGGTTCATCTGGGCTCGCAATTTTCAGAGCAAACGTTTCATCACCAATAATTACCGGATAGCGCTGCCCACCGGCGAAGACCAGATAGGCCAGGCCACGATAGGGCGTGGTGATTTCACGCTCGCTGTCCGCTGCCAACTCACCCTTAAAAAGAGCGCTGCTGACCAGGCCGTCATAGCCGATCAACTCTATTGCCACAGCCACCTGTGAATGGACAACCAATATGGCCCAGGCTGATTTTTCTCCACAAAAGACCGCGGCCAGCACAACAAGCCCAGCAATCATTGATTTATACGCCATAACCGCCCCAAAATTCGCTTCAACAAAAATCCCGTCACGTCCTGGGGACGTGACGGGAAAACATGAAAGACAAATTGCTCGCTACCCTTTAGTCCATTATGCAACGGACGCTAAAGGCCATGGTGCGATAGGCATAGTCACTATATGTCCCCCCTCCCACAGCATACATGGTCAGCATCCCCATGTCCTGCGTACCATACAAATTTGACCCTATCGTACTGCTCCAATAATCTCCAGTCGCGCCATTTCCCCAACTTGCGCCACTATAGTACCGGTATCCTCCTGCTGTTAATTTCAATGGGGAGGCAAACCCACCAGCAGAATTTTTGGTTCCCCATGAGTTATATTCGGTTTGCAATTCTGTTTGGGTTGGCACTCTAAAACCGGCTGGGCATACATTGTTGGTTCCAGAAACTCCCTGCCATAGGCTGAAATCATCATGATCCAACCAATTGCGGTTGTTGACCCCTTCTGCACCTATGATAAAAAGGTTATGACCTGGATCAGGCGTAGAGCTAAGCACAGAGGTTGTAGCGGAGGAACGTACGTCAGCCGTCCTGCCCCATTGGTACAGACCACCATAGGCGGCGGTATCCGTCACACTGGTGGCTACCTGCGATGCACCAACATTGCGGTCCATCCACACCTGACCTGCTGACACCACGGTGTTTGGCGGTATCCACTGACAGCTTGTTCTACCATCGGCTGTGGAAACCCAACTTTTACCATTGCATGCACAAAGGGTAGATAATGCAGTAAGAGAGACTGCGCCCTTATTGGGCTGGTCACAAACAAATGGTTCTGAAGTGTTCGTAGGAACTATTGGATTGTCAAGGCCAACATAAACATCGCTCAGTGCTGCTTGGAGACCAGTGACTTTCCCCATGGAAACATCGCTGACATTGGCGTCCGCAACCGCGCCAGCGGCCAACTGAGCGCCAGTGATTGTGCCGGTAGCAATTTTTGCAGCCGTGACTGCGCCAGCGGCCAATTGGGTGCCAGTGATCGTGCCAGTTGCCAGAAGAGAGCCGGTGATTGTTCCAGTAGCGATCTTCGCCGCCGTGACCGCGCCATTGGCAAGATCAGCCGTCGCAACCTGCCCGTCGATGATTGCTGCCGAGTTAACGGTATTCGCCCCGGCTAAAGCGGCGAATGAGGTGCTGGTTACCGACAAGGTGGCGGCAACTGTCAAAAGTGCTACGCATTTCTTCTTCACTTGGACTCCTCCTTTGTGTTTATTTTCTCAAGGCGTTACCCTATGCAAACACCATTGAGCAGTAAGCTTGCAGTCAACACATCACAACCAAATGACGACACAGCCCCTGGTTGTTTAGGCGTTTATTTGTTAGAGTTGATTGCGCCCGCAGATCCAGCGAGAAGAAAATCTATAGACGCTCAGGAACCTTCACGCCCGTTCAATTGATAAACATCATACATTTACTTAGAGCGTGTTAGACATTTACTTTACACATTTTTTATTATCAAGTTGTTTTTATATCCGCCAAACACAGAAACAACCTCACAGTCAGAATAACGGATAAATCCGCACCAAATAAGGTAATTCCAAAGCAGCACCCACCCATCCTAGTTTTTAGTAACCGCTATTATTCCAGCATTAATCAGATCTATTCCTAACTATTTACCGAGACACGAAAAGACGAAATATCAAAATGAAGGCGCCTCAAAACACGATTTATTTATGGATATTCACCCTTATCTGGTAACGAAATTCGTTATCGCGATCTATGCACAAAAGTTCACACGCGTCCAAAGTTTGTGACGAGTGGTATCCAGTGAGCTCGGAGGCAACAAGGAAGAAAAAGCCTACCGGCGCCGCGGCCACCGAAAGGCTTTATGTCTGCAGATTATTTCGGACAACAGACGCTGGGGACGACTGATCGGCGCCCCTGGTGTTAGATCTTTTGACCCAAGTCCTCAGCAAGACCGGCAGTTATAGACGACGACCTGCGATCACTTTTCCCCTTCCCGATACCTTGTCAACACCTTGCCGAAAAACTGGAAATACTTGGCCAACCTAGCCTCCAGATCCCATTGGGCACTGGCCTTGGCACTCCCTGCGAGAAACGACTTGCAGGGCTCGGGGAGAATTTCTGAATCTGGTGGGATACCGGCACACTGATTCACAACCTGGCTCGCCCCAATATTCGCCCAGAGTGACCCCCCTGAGATAAAGCTATGTTCGAGACTTTCCCGAGCCAGATTCTGCAAATCGTTGCCGGTAAGCTGATACTGCAAGAAACCATAGATCCATTCGTCCGTGTAGTCGGCATGGGAAACCCCCTCGTCGTCGGTGGAGAATGCGATGGGCACCCCAAATTCCCGGTAGGACTCGAAGGGGTGGCTAGCACCGGCCACGCCAAGAATCTGGGCATTGCTGGTGAACATGATCTCCACCAGGGCATCATTCTTCTTCATCAGGGCCGCCACTTCGGCCCTGTCGGCAGCATTCAGATAGGCGAAGGAAACGCCGTGACCAACCCGTCTTGCCCCGGCTTTCAGTGAACCGGTGAGGTGATCCTTCAAGGCCGGGTTGTCGGCGCCGACAAAACAGGGGGTCAGTTCACCTCCGTGCAAAGCAATATTGGCCGCAGGAAACTTGTCGTGGAAAAAACTAAAAATCCGCATCTGGTCGGGAAAACTCGCCATGGAGATCGCGGCATCCTCTCCGCTCAGGAGGTTGACTCCCACCACGCGTCGCTCCTTTGTCGCCAGCAACATGGAGAAAGCGGTTTGGGTGAAGATCTTGGCCAGGTCGGGGCGGCCGTCACGCACGGCATTCCGGTTGACCGCCGCCAGAAACGCATATGAGACACTGCAGGCTGGGTCCGGGGCACTGGTCCCGCAGTTCAGGACTGCGTTTGTCCGGTTGACGTACTGGGTGATGTCGTTCTGCGCCCCACTGACGGCGTCATTCAGTCCGACCGAAACAAGAAATTCATACATGGCGGAAAAATTGGCACTCTCTTGATACGACGAGTTGTCGGGATATTTCTGCCGCAACAAGCCAGTCAGGGTATTAATCGCCTGCGATTGAAAAGAAAGCATGGTTTCCACATACGACACCCTGTCATCTTGAGCCTGTCGCAGCAATTTGGCCAGCAACGGCCCGATGTTCCAGGGCATTCCGGAAATGATCCCGAAGCGGCCGAAGGTGGCAAAGAACTGATCATGGCCCTGCTGAATATCGGGGTATGGATACTGATACATGGAGAGGGACTGAAAAACCCTGGCCCGGTCTAAATCGCCTGCGCTCGTCATGGGCAGGAATCCTTTACCACAGACCCCGGAAGCGTCGGCCGTAGCAAGGGAATACATACTCTGGTCGGTCCCGACTGGGCCATAGCAATCCCCATCTGCTTGCCCCATGGCAAAATAGTCTTCCGGCATCACCGCGCCGGACAGATGGTTATGGATGTCGGCCCCCTTGGGAAAGAGCCGCAGGGCCTCGGCAAGGTCCGGGTGCGCATCCTTCACGCGCTGTATCAGGTTGGAATACTCATGGATCGCCGTATTGGCTTCGGTACAACTTGTCCCAGAAGAAACAGCAGGAGTACCCGCGTCATAGGCATACGAGGCCCGGGCAAGCCCCACCCCGGCAAGGAGCAGAAGAAACCAAGAAACATGTAGATGGAAAAACCGTTTTCTGCGCATTGCCGCCTCCTGGTTCGCGATATTCACTTTAGCCTGCCAGACAATATCCCACTCCAGGTGGATATCTCAACAAATATTTACCGCATCTGAATGCGTGGAATACTTCAGGCCTTATGCGCAACACCCCGATGGCAAGCGCCTATCAGCCCACCGACAAGCCAGAAGTCACGTCACACAAAAAGTGGATAAGCAACATTGGCGCGAGAATTCGAGCAGGAGCGGCTCTAGCCGAGAATCTTCAGGCAAGAACATTCGCGGCTAAATGCAGCTAGTTATCAGCCCGGCCCGCCAAACTCGTTCTTGCAATGGGCAACCGCTCGGGTATTAATGGCTCATGCTCAGTCTACTTTTCCACCCGAAAAAAGCCATCGGCACCACAAGACAGACAGGCTTCCTGTTCCTGGTCATAGTGGTGTTCACGCTTGGGGGTTCCTTGTCTGCGGCTGCGTCAGAACAGGCCGAGCCCTTCTACAGCCGGAACCAGAACCCCTTCGTTCAGATTTACGGTCTGCCTGCCACCGAAGGCGGCGATCTGCTCCCACCGCAATCCCTGGATACCCGCCTGGCCATGGACTTCGCCAACAATTTCACCACGAGTGCCACCGCCTCCGAGAGCATCCATCTGGACGGCGAGACCTGGCGAACAACCCTGGCCTTACGTTACGGTCTGCGTAATGACCTGGAAATCGGCCTTGATCTGCCATACGTTGACCATAGCGGCGGCATCTTCGACGGGCTGATTGAGGGCTGGCACGATCTCTGGGGTTTACCCCAAGGCAACCGGAACCAAACCCAACGTGGCCAACTGGCGTACCGGTACGCCGAAAACGAAGGAACAAAGGCGAACGTCAACGCTGCCGGTTCCGGCCCCGGTGATCTATTGCTTTCCCTTGGTGTCCCATTACAACAGGGCACCCGAGCACTTGCCCTGCGCACCACGGTAAAGCTGCCCACCGGTTCGCCCTCCGAGCTGCATGGGAGCGGCAGCACCGATTTTTCCCTGCGGATATGCGGGGAAGATCACCAGACGCTTTCCCCTTGGGATCTGACCTATTTCGGCAACGCCGGAGTGCTCCTGATGACCAAGGGAGACATCCTCCCCGACCGGCAACGGCACGTAGTGTGGTTCGGCTCTGCAGGTTTTACCTGGCAGCCGCTGACCTGGCTGGCCCTGAAGGCCCAGTTCGATGGTCACACCCCCTTTTACACCAGCGATTTGCACGAGCTGGGAAGCACATCGGCGCAACTGGTCTTTGGCGGTACTCTGGCGCTACCTGAGGACCTTTTTGTCGATATTGGCATGGCTGAAGATGTGATTGTAGACACGGCGCCGGATGCGGTGTTTCACTTCATGCTCCGGCGCCGTTTTTGATGCGATTGTTCTTGCGGGGGATTGGCTCCAGCGATTAACGAGAGCCTGATTGGATGAAAGCGTAAAAGAGCTCGGGCTCCTTTCCTTTTTCATCGATATTCTCTACCTGAAACTCATGACCGAATCTACTCCGGGTCACTAAGGAATTCAGAATTGACCTCCCCCTGGTTTATAGACACCGGGGGGAAGGTCACAAAGCAGAATCAAAAATCAACACCTATCATGACATATAATCCATTTTCAAATCCTTTATCGGTTTTAAGTTCACTATCACTTTTAATGGATCCACCAACAGCCAAACCATTGGCAAGCCGATTAACCTCTTGCCAAATCATTCCACCGGACAGAGTCAGACTGCGCTGCGTATCGCCACTATCGTTAGGAAAGGAAAAAAATGACACCCCCGCGCCAAGTAAAAGCCCAACATTATGCCCATCAGCAGATGCACCAAATTGCATAAATGGTTCAAAACTGCTCTCAAAAAGTCTTTCGGGGATAACATTGAGCATCACAGCACCACTGAACTCTTTGTAATCAGTAGAGGTTTTACTGATGGTTCTCTTGCCGTCACTATCTTCCTTAACCGAGAAAGATGGATTTTCCACAAAACTATACACAACCCCTGACGCCAGTGAATAACGGACAAATGCCTCTCGTTCAAAGACAATCACCTGCTCTCCTTTACCACTATCCTGTATACCCTTAGCTGCATCTGACATAATTTTACGATAAGTCGTATTTGGCTCAACGCTAATAGTCATTTTATACATTTTCCGTGTATCTAATGTTTCAACAGTATCATTAAGCTTAAAGGCCGTATGAACCTTATTGACCAGTACGACAAAATCATTCAGACCAGCAACGATCTGTTTAAATTCATTTTCTCTATTCAAAGCATCATATGTTTTATACGAAAGAGCATCATCGCTCAGTGCCTGTTTTTTTATTTTATCAATATTATCAGAAAAATTTTTAGAAATGGTTTTCAAATCCCAGTCTTTCACGAGGTCTTTTGCCATTACTACCTCGGCTTCAGTTCCATTAGTCAGATCAACAACATCTGCACGTTTTTGTAAATATTCGTCAATTTTATTAACACATGCTTTTATAGTTTCAATTGTCGTTGATGGTTCTTTATCAAAATTATTATCGGCACTACTCCCGACACTTAGAGATCCTTTGGAAGCAGCGTCACCAACGGCATTGGCTGTAGAAGTAGAATTGATCTTATCCAATGCCTTTGTGAATGACGCTTTAAATTTTTTGAAATTTTCATAATCTTGCGAGTTTTCGACATTGACGCTGTCATTGTAGGTGAACAATAAGGGATTGTAATCTACGACCAAGACCTCAACTGCTGTACCACGTCTTAAGCGAATTTTTGCAGGGCGTTTTGGTGTAACTTTTGTTTCCTTACCATCGATAACTATTTTACCTGACAAATGTTCAATTTTTAATTGGCATACAGGATTTTCTAATCTGGCTATTGCTGGATTTGCAAAAACATTCGCATCAGTAAAAAATACTGCAATTAACGACACAACGAATATTCTTTGAAAGAGCCCGCTCAAATTACTCATACATTCCTCCAGTAAACGTATTTTAATTTGGCCAAATCTACTTTTGGCTTCCGTGAAATTTGTATTTATCATCAGGCTGTTGCAATTTTGGCAAGACTCGCCAAGCGAATCCCACAAACCACTTACCACTCATTTTTATTGAGCGTGTTAGACAGTTACTTGACACAATCAATTCTCTCAATAATTATTTTTAAAGCACACCTGTTAACAAGCCAAATAGTTGACAGGAAAACCAGGATTTTCCTTTAATCACAAGGAGCACATCACCATTAACGTAAATCGCACCTACTTAACAATAACCGCTACCATCCAAACTTTTCCCTAACCAGACAGGTTCCTATCGCCGGGCGGGGACAAAACTGGTACAATGCCGCCCTTGCACCATCTGATGCCCTTCCCATGAATCACTACCGAGATAATCCCCAACCATGGCCATAATTGATTTCCAAGATGTCACCCTCGCCTTTGGCGGCTTGCCGGTATTGGACCGGATTAACTTCCAGATCGACGACAACGAACGGGTCTGTCTGATCGGCCGCAACGGCGAAGGCAAATCCACCCTGTTGAAACTGCTGACCGGTGAGCTGCAGCCCGACTCGGGCAAGATTGTCCGTCGCCAAGGCCTGCGCGTGGCCCGGCTTACCCAGGAGGTGCCCAGCGACCTGGAAGGCACAGTGTATGAAGTGGTGGCCTCCGGCCTGGGGGAACTGCTGGATCTGCTGACCGCCCACCACCGCTTGCTCGGGGAACTGGAGCATGATCACGGTGAGGCCAAACTTGCCGAACTGGGACGGGTTGAGGAACAGATGGCCGCCACCGATGCCTGGCAGGCCGAACAACGCATCGAAACCATCATCTCGCTGCTGGGGCTGCCCAGTGAACAAGCATTCGCCACCCTCTCCGGTGGTCTGAAACGGCGGGTCCTGCTGGGCCAGGCCCTGGTCACCGATCCCCATCTATTGCTGCTGGACGAGCCCACCAACCACCTGGATATCGAGGCGATCACCTGGATGGAAGGGTACCTGCTCTCCGCCTCTCCTTCCCTCTGTTTTGTCACCCACGACCGGGCCCTGCTGCGCAAGCTGGCCACCCGGATTATCAATCTCGACCGGGGCAAGGTCACCAGTTGGCCCGGCGATTACGACACCTACCTGCGCCGCCGCGAGGCACAGCTTGCCGAGGAGACGGTGCAGCAGGCCAAGTTCGACAAGAAGCTGGCCCAGGAAGAGGTCTGGATTCGCCAAGGGATCAAGGCGCGGCGTACCAGGAACGAAGGGCGGGTCACCGCCCTGAAAGAGTTACGCATGGAACGCCAGGCCCGCCGCGAGCAGCTAGGCTCGGTGCGGATGGAGATCACCGAGGCAGCGGTTTCCGGTAAACTGGTGGCGCAACTCAAACATGTCTCACATAGCTTCGATGAGCGGGTGGTGCTGAAAGATCTGACCACCACGATCATGCGCGGCGACCGGATCGGCATCATCGGTCCCAACGGGGCCGGCAAGACCACCCTTCTCCGCCTGCTCCTCGGCGAGCTCACCCCTGACTCCGGCGAGGTGCGGCTGGGAGTGAACCTGGCGCCGGTCTACTTCGACCAGCAGCGCGCCCAGCTCGACGATAACCGCAGCGTCATCGACAACATCGGTGAAGGTGCCGACACCATCGAAATCAACGGCCGCCCCAAGCACCTGATCGGCTACCTGAGCGACTTCCTCTTCACCCCCGACCGGGCCCGCTCGCCGGTACGGATCCTTTCCGGCGGCGAGCGCAACCGGCTGCTGCTGGCCAAGCTCTTCGCCAAACCCTCCAACATCCTGGTCCTGGACGAGCCGACCAACGATCTTGACCTGGAAACCATGGAACTATTGGAAGAACTGCTGATGGACTACCAAGGCACGGTGTTGCTGGTCAGCCACGACCGGGACTTCATTAACAACGTGGTCACCTCCTCCCTGGTCTTCGAGGGCGATGGCAAGGTGCAGGAGTATGCCGGCGGGTATGACGACTGGCTGACCCAGCGGCCAGCGACAACCCCGGCCCAGACCAGCCAGTCTGCGCCCCGGGAGGAAAAGAAGGGTGGGGACAAGAACAAGGGCGAACTGCCCCGCAAGCTCTCCTTCAAGGAGGCCAAAGAGCTGGCGGCACTGCCCGGAGAGATCGAGAAACTGGAGAAGGAACAACATGAATTGACCGCCCGCCTGGCCGACCCCGCCGTGTACCTGGGCAAGGAACCTGAGGCGGCAACCATCAACGCCCGGCTGGCAGTCATCGAGCAACGGCTGGCTGCGGCCTTTCCGCGCTGGGAGGAGCTTGAGGCACGGCAATAGGCCTTCCGAGGCGTCTCTTAGACAACTTGCGAAGACAATCGTGCCTGAAGCAAACGGCTAAGTAGATCTAACAAAGGAGAAGACAAGGAGGAGAACCTCTTCGCGTGTGTTCTAACGTCGCGAGATTCCTCCCCCTTGTCCCAGATAGATCCTGAGGTTTAGTCGGTTTTTTTGAGTTTGCTGATAACCAGGACCATATTGTTGGTAAAGCGGGATTTGACCTTGTCAAAATAGACCGTCACCTTGGCACCGGCCACCGGTTTCCAGCCGCCCGGTTCGGTGTCCATACCCCGTTTCATATCCAGGGAAACCGTCTGTCCGGCCTCGGGGAATTCGACGCGAATGGACTTCATGCCTACTTCCTGAATGATCCCGTTGGCCGGGCTGGTCAGCTCCTTGCGGTTCGGGTCTTTACTGACCAGGGTGAGAGAAGAGACCGCCAGGACGTCCACACCGGTGCGCAGGGTCTTGGGATAAAATGACAGGGTTACTGTGTCGCCCTTGACCGGCCGGTAGTCGGAAGGGCTGAAGTTGGTTTCCTGCCCGGTGTTATATTTGCCATCACGATCACCAGCCCTGACGATCACCCCGGAAAGCCCGCTTTCCAACACCACCCCAGTGATGGTTTCATCGGCAAGGGATAGTTGGGCAAGGCCGAAAACCAGCAACCCCAGGACCGCCAAAACCACCTCAATCTTTACTCTTCGTAACATCATGCTCTCCTCTGTTTTTGAGATTCACCTAAGACCACAGCCGTTTTACCGGTAGGGCAGATAGTACCAAGCGCGAGACGGCTACGACCAGAAGATTATTGCGTTGCTTACAATTTGTTGCGCCAGGTGACTTTCAGAAAATCAACCTTCACCACCATCAGATCCAGGGCAAATTCCCTTTCGCGATATTGCTTTGCAGAGTTTGATACGTTCAAGGTATTTTGCCTGCACCACTTGTAAGTTTCAGCCAGATCTTCACCCTAACATACCAGGACCACACCATGATCTTTCTTCTCTGGCTTTCCCTGCTGCTGTCGGCGACCTCACTGGTCGCGGCACTTTTGATTCTCAAAAAACTCGCCGGACCAACTGGCCAAACCGAGAAGATGCTCCGGGAGGAGTTCCGGCTCTCCCGGGAAGAAGCCGCCCACCTTGCCCGTGAACTGCGCACCGCCCTGGGTGATGATTCCCGCCTGGGCCGAGAGGAGGCGGCAAGGTCCGCCCGGGAGCTGCGTCAGGAGGTGGCTAAAGTCCAAAAGGACACCACCGAAACCGTGCTTCGGATCATCGCTGAAATGGGCAAGGCCCAGCAGGAACGACTGGCCGAGGTGGAAGGGCGAATCAAGGCGCTGACCGAGGTCAGCCGTGGTGAGCTGGACAAGATCCGCACCACCCTGGCCGGGCAACTAAAAGAGCTTCAGGAAGGCAATGAGAAGAAGCTTGATCAGATGCGCCAGACGGTGGACGAAAAACTCCAGACCACCTTGGAAAAGCGGCTGGGCGAATCCTTCAAGCTGGTCAGTGAACGGCTGGAGTCGGTGCAGCGGGGCCTAGGCGAGATGCACCACCTGGCTGCCGGGGTTGGAGATCTAAAAAGGATGCTGACCAATGTCAAGACCCGAGGCACCTGGGGCGAGGTGCAGCTGGGGGCGATCCTGGAGCAGATCCTCACCCCCGATCAGTATGAGCGTAACGTCAAGACCCGCGAACATTCCCAGGACATGGTCGAATACGCCATTCGCCTGCCTGGCCAGGGTCGCGACCGGGATTCGGTGGTCTGGCTGCCCATCGACTCCAAGTTTCCCCAGGAGGACTACCAAAGGTTACTAGCTGCTGCCGAAATCGCCGATGCCGAAGGGGTGGAGAAGGCCTGCGCCGCCCTGACCCGGGCCATCCTGCTGGCGGCCAAGGAAATCTCCGGCAAGTACCTGAACCCGCCCCGCACCACCGATTTTGCGATAATGTTCCTGCCCACCGAAGGGCTTTACGCCGAACTGCTTCGCCAGCCAGGCCTGAGCGAAAAACTCCAGCACGACTTCCGGGTGGTGGCCGCCGGTCCCACTACCCTTGCCGCCACCTTAAGCAGCCTGCGGATGGGCTTTCGCACCCTGGCTATCGAGCAACGCTCCAGTGAAGTATGGGAGGTTCTCTCGGCGGTCAAAACCGAGTTCAGCCGCTTTGGCGAGGTTCTGGGTAAGGTCAAGAAGCAGCTAACCACCGCCGCCAATACCATTGATGAGACAGAGGTGCGCACCCGGGCCATGGAACGCAAACTCAAGTCGGTTGAAGAACTGCCCGATTCACAGGCAGGAGCCATCTTGGGTTTGGAGCACCCGGAAGGGGTCGCGCAAGAGGATAAAGACGTTGTGGAGTGATGGCCTGCAACAGCCACCAAGGGCATCACAACGCCCCGGACTCCTTCAACACCGCAACATAGGGAGCAAACAGCTCTTCGGTGTCAACCTTGCCGCGCCGGTAGAGGACCTTGAAATGGTCGGCATCGCGTTCGTTAACCACCATATTGGCGCTGTTGGCCAAGGCCTCTAAGGTGTACAGGGTGTGATATTCAGGGCCGATCAGGATATAGAAAAGATAACGTCTCTGGGACATCTGCATCCGCATCATGTAGTCATGCACCGCCGATTTACGTAGCTTTTCCCCGTTGAACCGGCTGTGAAGAATCACCGTGTTGTACTGCACCATCTGGAGCTGGGACATGGCATCTTCAACGGTATCAACCGCGGTCGGTTGATAGAAGGACTCGACCATCGCCCCCATGACCTTTGCTCTGATCTCACCAGGCTCGATAAGAACCAGGGCCCGGGCGATGTCCCTGATCCGGTCTTCTTCCTTGAAGGCCCCCTTGGTAAGCCAGTCGATGTCCGGCGGGGCCGGGGGCGTCGGCCCGGATTTCCCCTTGCTTACCGGCACCGTAATCCGCCAATCGGCCAGCGATCCGTCAGACAGCAATTCCACCGACTCAAAACACTTCGGACATTTCAACCGTAAGGTTCCACCCTTAAGCGAGGCCAGCGCCATCTCGATCTTTTCTAGCTGCCCCTCACTGAAATTAAAGTCCTTCAAGCAACTTGGACAGGTCTCGATCATGTTTATCTCCCTATTTGTAAAGCTGAAGGCTGAAGGATAAAAATACCCGCAACCTGCACGTTCGGTATTCGATCTTCAGCCTGCTCTAAAATCCCGAGCGCAACGTCCGTTCTTTATGCTCCATGGCCAAACCGCGTATGGCGGTAGTCGATTCCCCGCGGGCCGCCTTGATCTGATCAAGACCCCTGGCCACCACGCTGCGCTTACTGCTGTAGGCGATAGCCGTCTCCTCCGTGATCAACCCGGCCTCGTGCAGCTTCAAGATGTGCTGATCGAAGGTCATCATCCCCGAAGGACCGCCATCGGCAATGATGTCATAGAAGGTTTTCTCCTCGGTCTCTCCGTTATGGATCAACTCCTTAATCCGCAAATTGGTACAGAGGATCTCCACCGCCGCCACCCGACCGCCGCCGACCTTGGGCAGCAACCTCTGGCAGACAATCCAGCGCACCGTATCGGCCAGCCGGTTTCTGATCTGGGCCTGTTCCTCCAGCTCGAACATCCCGAGGATACGGTTGATGGTCTGTCCGGCATCAACCGTATGCAAGGTACTCATCACCACATGCCCGGTCTCGGCGGCGGTAAGCCCAATCTCCATGGTCTCACGGTCCCGCATCTCACCCACCATGATTACCTTGGGGGCCTGGCGCAGGGCGGCCCGTAGGCCATCGTTGAAGGTATCGAAATCACTGCCCAGTTCCCGCTGATTGACGGTGGCGTTCTTGTGTTCATGGGAATATTCGATGGGATCTTCCAGAGTGACCACATGCACCGACATGTTGTTGTTGACCTCATCAAGGATCGCCGCCAGGGTTGTGGTCTTTCCTGTGCCGGTAGCGCCGGTGACCAGCACCAGGCCATTTTTTTCCCGATGGATCTTGTGCAATGAGGGCGGCAGGTTCAGCTCGTCGATGCTGGGAATCCGAGTTTCCAGCTTCCTGAGCACTGTGGAGAGATTCCGCTTTCCGGAAAAAACGTTAACCCGGAAACGCGCCTCCTGCCCCAGACGGTAGGAGAGATCGCAGGAACCGGTGCGTACCAGATCGGAGAGGAGACGCCGGTCGCCATTAATCATATTGAGGGCAAAAACCTCGGCCTGAAAAGGGGTGACAAATTTGACCTCCGGCTTGACCATTACCGGCTGCATTTCCCCGGCCGACTCGACCTGCAGGGGTTTGCCCGGGGTGATGTTGAGATCGGAAACATGTTCATGGGCACTCAACATGGTGCCGATCCAGTAATCAATGTCCGGTTTCTTCATGGTTTCTGTCCTCTGGTTCACTCTTCTATTGTTGAATCTTCAGCACTCAAACAATCTATCCCCCGGAACAGTTCTCGGGCAACTATTTCTTTTTCAGCAGAAAATATAACCTGGCCTGCCCCTTCATCACCCCGGCGCCGGAGCGGGCTCTGGCGCCATAACCCAAAAACAAATCGAGCCGTCCAGGCCCGCGGATGGCCGAGCCGGTATCGTGGTTAAAGACCAGCCGCTGCATTTTAATACTGCCGGTTATCTTATCCTTGGTGTTGAATTTCGGCTTTCGTCCCACCAGCAAAGCCGGAATACCGGGCGGAAAACACTCCCGGTCCAAGGCCACCGAACGATTTGGAATCAACGGCTCGCCGAGACATCCCAGCGGCCCGCATTGCTCGGAAGCTCCCCAGCGAAAGAAAACATAGGATTCGTTATGGTGCAAGACATCCTTGATTTCCTCGGGATGAGCCGCAAGATAGGCGCTGATGGCCGGCAAGGTGACCTTGCTCAGGCGCATCACTCCGCGTTCCGCCAGCAACTTACCAATGCTGGTGTAAGGTCTGCCATTCTTGGCGGCGTACTGTACCCGACGCACCGATCCATCCCGCAACCGCACCCGGCCGGAACCCTGGATCTGGAGAATGAAGGCCTCCACCGGATCGTTTAGATAAACCAATTCTTGCCCGGCCAAGAGTTTCTGCTCCTCAATTTCGGCCCGGGTCCAATAAGGCACCAAACGACCATCTTCGAGCCTGCCGATCTCACCGTCCTGCAGGATCAGATCGGCCGGAGTCATATAGAGCGGATAGGCAAACTGTTCATCCAGTTCCAGTGCTCCTTCCAGCAGTGGTTCGAAATAGCCGGTAACCATGACCTTCTTCGGCTTATCGGCCACCTTAACGGTAAGAAGATCAAACTTGTCCGCCGCCTTACGTATAAACTCCTTGCCGCCACCGGTCGCCTCCCAGAGTCGGCCGAGTTCGCTCAGAGTTGCCTGCAGGTCGGCCACGGACACCTGCCGGTCACAAAGTTTATAAGTGTCGGCAGGGGGGAGCTTAGCCAGGTAGCGCAAGCTGGTCGCAACCCCGTCGGTCAGACTGGCCCCGGCCAGATCATCGGGACCGAATAAACTCCGAAAATCCACCGCCACTGTCCGACAGGCAGGAGTCGCGCCAGCGACCGACCAGCCAGTCCTCGGGAAAATACCGAGCAAAAGCAGGAAAAGCCATATCTCTTTCCGCAAACAAAGCATCGCCACCTCATCTCATGATTTTGACGCCCGGCAACCTTCTTCGTAATGGTTTTAGCATTATTGATCACTCCCGGATTTAATCACTAAAAATCTCCATGCTCCGCGTTGCCAAGCGCCAAGGAAAGTGCTAATCCTCTTAATACACGACTTGGATTGTCGGCAACAGGCTCAAACTCTAGCAACCGGGGAATTATTATGGCCAAAGATTATAAGACCACGCCAGAGCCGCCAGCGGTCTACCCCGGCTTCTACTTCAACTCCGACCTGGGATTGCCAACCATCATCAGCAAATATCCCGAGGTCGAGGCAATCCTCGAGGAACTGAATTACATGGCCTGCGTGACCGTCCAGGTCAGCCACTTGAGCAAGATCGAATACCTGTACGGCAGCACCATCTACACCGACCTCCTTAAAACCATCGCTGGCGTTCTGATGCGTATCCGCGACGATGAGTTACGCAAGGAGGACATCTTCGTCGTCGATCTTTTCGACGTGGATACCTTCATAATTTTTCTCTCGGCCCCGCGCAAAAACCATACCCATCTGCTCCAGCATCTGGAGATCATTGCCGAACGGGTGCGGATCCATATCGAGAAAAAGGTCTTCGAAACCTTCTATCCCTACCTTAAGCAGAATGCCCGACCCTCCATCGGCTACGCCTTGGTGCTCAAGAACCCGATGATTAACAACCTGCGGCTGATCACCCAACTGGTCAACAACGCCAAGAAGATGGGCGAGTTCATGGCCATCAAGCAGGACTACCACTCCAAATTCAACCTCCAGAAGATCATCATCGAGCAGCAGATCAACACCGTCTTTCAACCCATCGTTGCCATTGCCGACCTGTCAATCCTCGGCTACGAGGCCCTTTCCCGGGGACCGGCCAACACCGAGTTCGCCAGTCCCCTGCTGCTCTTCATCACCGCCACCGAGTGCGGCCTCTCCTTCGAGCTCGACCGCCTCTGCCGCAAGAAGGCCCTGGAACGGGTCCGCCACATGCAGACCGACAAGAAGATCTTCGTCAACACCCTGACCATGACCATCCACGATCCAGAGTTCCGCGGCGCCTATCTAAAGGACCTCCTGGAGGATCTGAAACTCAAACCAGAAAACGTGGTCTTCGAAGTCAGCGAGCGGCTGGCCATCGACAACTACGACCTCTTCCGGGTAGCCATGAAGGACTATAAAGACATCGGCATCGTTCAGGCCCACGACGACATCGGCACCGGCTATTCCGATCTGGAGCGGGTCATGGAACTGCACCCCGGCTTCATGAAGGTGGACATATCCTTCGTCCGCGGGGTGGACAAGAGCTTCATGAAGCAGGAGATCATCAAGTCCATGGTCAACCTGGCCCGGGGCATCGGTTCGGCGATCATCGCCGAAGGGGTGGAAACCCGCGAGGAGTTTGAGAAGCTCAAAGAGCTGGGCGCCACCTACGTGCAGGGCTTCCTTTTCGGAAAACCGGGTGAAGAGCTAGTCGAGAAGATCGAGGGATTCTAATTTCAAGTTACCATCAGGCGCCCTCCCCACGAGCAGTCGGCCCATGGACACCAGGCTGACCTGCCGCAGAAAAAAACGTATTTGAGTTCACCCCCCCTACCAAAAGACCAGTTCCTACCGCCTACGAATTTCCATCCGCCCAGACCAACCTATCATCTCAAGCGCGTTGAGCAACTGACAACTGCCTTGTGCTGCTTGGATCCCGGGGAAATTCCGGCAATTATTCCTTGCGATACGACCACCACGTTGTGATACGCTTAAAAGAGAGCCACCCGGCAACGGCCAACGATCAATCAATCTCAGCGGGGAAATCCAAGATGAATAAAATCGTGACGTGGATGTTAGCGACAATGATGGTTCTGGGTCTAACAGCGAAGGTTTATGCCGCTGAACCGCTTACCTGCTGGTTTCCGCCGGATTGGAAGAGCAAACCCGAGCAGGCTGCGGCCATCGCCGGAGTACTTGCCAAGGGGAGCGGAAGCGAAGTCCGCCCCAGGATCGCCAAAAGCTATCCGGAAATTCTGGCCGCCTTCGCCACCAACCAACCGAATCTGGTCTATGTCGGCTCTTTTGTCCAGGCCATGATCAAGGCCCGGGACCTCGGCACGCCTCTAGTTCAGAATGTCGACGGCAAGGAGCTCTACAGCGGGGTCCTGGTCTATCCCAAGGATCAGGATCCCGAGGCCATCCTGAAAAACAGCCCGGCCCTGATTGCCTACGCGGTCGGCGCCTCTTCCGGTGAATCGTCGGCCAAGGCGGCCACCGACGGCAAGGCTGCGATGGGAGTCGCCAACCATGGCGCCGCCTGCGCGGCGGTGGAGGCCGGCAAGGCTAAGGCGGCCGTGGTCAAGAATTGGTGGTGGCAGGGCAACAAGGATAAATTTCCAAATCTCGCCGTCTACGAAATTCCCGGGATCTCGGTGGCGGGAAACCCCGATAACATCCTGACCGCCTCGAAGGTCGTTCCCGCAGAGGTGCGCGAGAAGCTCGCCGCCGCCGCCATTGCCGGCAAGGAGGCCTTCGGCGCCCCGGCGATGCAACCCTTCGACCCCGCCAAACTGGAATTTCCTTTGGAGCTGATGAAGAAAGGCGGCATTGATCCCCTGACCTACACCTGGCAATAATCCGGCAATGGGAGCCTGGAGCCGATTCTCGTCGGCTCCAGAATATCTTCCCAGAGGGGAGGAGCATATGGGCATACAAAAGAAACTGCTGCTGTTGATTACCGCCACCCTCAGTGGCGCCTTTCTCCTGGTCATCGTGCTGACCTCCATCGGCGTGGTCGAGAATAACAACCGGATCGTTGCCACCATTGTTGCCGGACTGGGGGAGAACAATCAGAAGTCGGCCGAGATGCTGAACCAGAACACCGGCAAAACCGTTGAGGACCTCAAATCGGCCGGCCAGGCCACCCGGGAGATCATTCTCGATCTCTACGCCTCATCATTCCGCACCTTGACCAGCTCGCTGGCCAGCCAAGTCATGCCGATGGTGGAGAACTTCGATTTCGACTCTCCCAAGGCGGTGGTCAAAAAGCTGATGGAGTCCAACGCGGCCATTAAGGCGGTCCGTTTGACCACCAAGAAGAAGCCCGCCAAGTCCGACATCTATGAATTCGGTGCCTTCACCGAAGGGGGAGATCGCGCCCTGTACGCCCAGGAACTCAGCGGCTCCTTCTCCTACCTGAAAGTCGAGATGCAGGTCAGCCTTTCGGGTCTGCAGGCCCTGACGCGGGTCGATACCATCTTCTCCCAGATCAACCAAAACAACCAGCAGGTCGTCGGCAACCTACAGAGTCGCGGCAGCAGCTCCCTGAGCGAAGCCGGTAAGCTGGCGGTCAGCGCCGCCCAGGAGGGACAACGGCGCCTGATCAGGAACACGGTGCTGCTCTTGATCTGTGTCCTGGTTTTGGTCTGTCTGGTCCTTTCCTTCTTTATTCGGAGGACGATCATTCGCCCCTTAAACCAGACGGTGGCGATGATCGGCGAGTTGGAAAAAGGCCACCTGAGCAGCCGCCTGCGGCTGGAAAACCGTGATGAACTGGGGCAGATGGCCCGAACCATGGACACCTTTGCTGACAGTCTGCAAAATGAGGTCGTGCTTAACCTGCAAAAATTGGCCAGTGGCGATCTGACCTTCACGGTGGCGGCCCGGGACCGGGAAGACATGGTACGCGGCGCCCTGGTGAAGCTGGTAGCCGACCTCGGGGAGCTCATCGGCCAGATCAGGAGCGCCGGGGAGCAGATGACCCTGGGCGCGAGCCAGGTTTCCGATAGCAGCCAGACGCTTTCCCGGGGCGCCGGCGAACAGGCCGAATCAATCCAGGCAATTTCCGCCGCCTTAAACCAGATGGAGAGCCAGGTTCGGCAGAGTTCTGAGAATGCCGTCCAGGCCAACGGGGTCGCCGAGGCGGCAAAGGATGCCGCCTTGCGCGGCAATGAGCAGATGCAGCAGATGGTGGCGGCAATGCACGAGATCAACGCTGCCGGACAGAACATCTCCCGGATCGTCAAGGTGATCGACGAGATCGCCTTTCAAACCAACCTGCTGGCCCTGAACGCAGCGGTCGAGGCAGCGCGGGCCGGGCAGCACGGTAAGGGTTTCGCGGTGGTTGCCGATGAGGTGCGGAATCTGGCAGTCCGCAGCGCCGAATCGGCCCGCGAAACTTCGGAATTGATTGCCGGCGCCGTGCAAAAGGCAGAGCGGGGGGTGCAGATCGCCGCCACCACGGCCAGCGGCCTGAGCGAGTTGGTGGAGAGCGTGAGCCGGATCACCGGTCTGGTGGCCAACATTGCCACAGCCAGCAGCGAACAAGCCCAGGGGATCGCCCAGGTCAACCGGGAGGTGGCCCAGATCGATCTGGTGATCCAACAAAACACCGCCAGCTCCGAGGAATCGGCGGCCACGGCCGAGCAACTTCTTGGCCAGGTCGAGCAGCAACGGGAGATGATGGCGCGTTTCCGGCTACGCAGCTAAAGGGTATCGGCGAGCCGACCATAGCTTTTACCCTGCCGGAGAAAGCGCGAGCGGCAGGAGATCTCCGGGAAGCCCATAAAAAAAGAGGGGCCGGACAATTTCCCTGTCCGGCCCCTCACACCTGAAACGGTTACAATACCCGGCTCACCTAAGCATCTTACAAAAGTCAAAAGTCCCCTCCCCCCTCGTGGGGGAGGGCTAGGGTGGGGGGTGAGCTGCCAGGAAATCAACAGTTTGCGGCTTCACCCTCCCCCTACCCCCCTCCCATAAAGGGAGGGGGAATATGTTTTCGAGCCTCTAGCAAGAGGCTCTCAGCTCAGTGTTTGCTGGCACCCTCGGCGCCAATCCCCACAAAGGTTCTCACCTTCTCGGATTCGAACATCTCCTCGGCCTCTTCCTCACGCTTCATCAGCGAGACCAGGATGCCCACCAGGAAGGCCAGACCCATGGAGAAAACCGCCGGGTTCTTCATGGGGAAGGGGGCGGGTTTCACGAACACCTTGGCTGCCTCGACATCACCCTTGGCCTTGGTCAGCTCGGCCTGCTTGGCGGTCAGGGCCGCCTGGGCCGCATCCGCATCCGCCTTGATCTTGGCCATTTCGGCCTGCTTGGCGGCCAGGGCACTCTGGGCGGCTTCCACATCCGCCTTGACCTTGACCTTGCCCCGCTCGGCCTGTTTAGCGGTTAAAGCAGCCTGAGCGCCCTCGACTTCCCCCTTAATCTTGGCCAGGGCCGCCTGTTTGGCGGTCACAGCCGCCGCGGCCAATCCTGGGGCCTTAAGCTCCTTATCGAGCTTGGTGACCGCGGCGGTGGCCGTATCGAGAACCTTCTTTTCCTTGGCCTGGAAGACATCGACATAGACCGTCGGCGACAGCATGATCAGCCCCACCGCCAGGATCATCCCGGTGTAGATGCTGGCCACCGCCCCGGCCGTGGTGAAGCGTTTCCAGACGATGGACATCAGCAGGGCCGGGAAATTGGCACTACAGGCCACCGCAAAGGCCAGACCGACCATGAAGGCGACGTTCTGACCCTTAAATAGTATCCCCAACAAGACCGCGCAGATCCCCAGACCAACGGTGGCGATCTTGGCAACCCGCATCTCATCCTTCTCGTTGGCCCGACCATGCCGGAAAACGCCAACGTAGAGGTCATGGGAGAGGGCCGAGGCCCCGGCCAGGGTCAGACCGGCGACCACCGCCAGGATGGTGGCGAAGGCCACCGCCGCCAGGAAGCCCAGGAAGAGACTACCGCCGTTGAACTCGGCCAGGGTCAGGGCCGCCATGTTACCGCCCTTGTCGATGGACATGATGAAGTCCTTGCCAACCAGAACCGCAGCACCAAAGCCAATGGTCACGGTGAGGATGTAGAAATAACCAATGAAGCCGGTGGCATAGAAGACCGATTTCCGGGCCGTGGCGGCATCGGGAACCGTATAGAAGCGCATCAGGATATGGGGCAGTCCTGCGGTGCCGAACATCAGCGCCAGCCCCAGGGAAAAGGCATCCAAGGGATCGGAGACCAGACCGCCGGGCTCCAGAAAGCCATTGCCGTATTTATCGGCGGCCATCTGGAAGAGTTTGGGGTAACTGAAATCGACCTTGCTCAGGGTCAAGATCACCAGCACGGTCGCCCCGCCCAGCAACAAACAGGCCTTGATGATCTGGACCCAGGTGGTGGCGAGCATCCCGCCGAAGAGCACGTAGGCGATCATCAAGGCGCCGACGATGAAGAGGGCCGATTCGTAAGGCAGGTTGAACATCAGCTTGATCAAGGTTCCAGCCCCGACCATCTGGGCGGTAAGGTAGAAGAGCACCGTCACCAGCGAACCGATGGCCGCTGCCGTCTTGATCGGCTTCTGCTTTAAACGGAAGGCGACCACATCGGAAAGGGTGAACTTACCCAGGTTACGCAAGGGCTCTGAGATCAGGAACATGACGATGGGCCAACCGACCAGCCAGCCCACCGAGTAGATCAGGCCGTCATAGCCCTTGGTGGAAACCAGACCGGCGATACCTAAGAAGGAGGCGGCGCTCATGTAGTCGCCGGCCAGGGCCAGGCCGTTTTGCATGCCGGTGATACCGCCGCCGGCCGCGTAGAACTGGCTGGCGGTCTTGGTCCGCAGAGCGGCCCAGTAGGTGATCACCAGGGTAGCGGCGACAAAGATCAGGAAACAGATAACAGCGGTCGGATTCAGGGTGCCAATGACGGTTTGAAACTGCGGTGTAGTCGGCATGGTCATCAACCTCCAAACCGTTTTTTGACGCGTTTGACCATCTCGTCATAGGTGTTGTTGGCCCAATAGATATAGACTCCAGTGAGCACCCACGACAGGATGATCACCCCGACGGCAATGGGAATCCCGATGGTAATGGCCGAGCCAGAAGAAATTTTCTGGGCCAAGAAGGGCTTATTGTAGGCGATCAGGGCGATGAAACCGAAATAGAGGACCAGCTCGGCAATGGTCAAAATCAGCGAAACTTTGTTTTTCTGACTGGCGAGCTCCTTGAATTCCGGATCATCAAGGATGGGGTTGTGTGCTTTGCCACTCATCGCTTGCCACCTCCTTGCCGTTGATCTTGAGGGGGGGCCGTTTCAGTTTGTGTCATGCGCGGTCTCCTTTTTCGAGTTTTTCTTATACCACATTGTCACACAATAATTCGTCCAGTGTAGCTACCATAAATTCACAAGATTTGCCGCAAAGAAATGCACAATTGATGTATTTACCGGAATAGCCAGGGACCGGGGAGTTAGAGCTATCTTGGCTGATTTTGGCCTGCTACGGGCCCAGTAATTTTCCCAAGTCCGGTAAGCATACAGTTATCTTTTCCATAACCACAAGTCCTTCCGAATGTGGCCATCTTTTTTCCAAAAAAAACGCAACTGCGGCAACCCATGGCGTTATTCTTGGCGAAGGAGCAAAGGTCGGCCGACCTGATGGAGCTGCTGCAGGGTCTTCACCTGCCCACCCCCCAGTTTCTTGGCCAGAAATAAAAAGAGATAGGCGCACTGCATCGCGTCCTCCAAAGCATCGTGGGGCTTAAAAAGGGGCAGATTGAATTCCGCGCTCAATTCGTCAAGGTTATAGGGAATCGCCTGGTCGTAGTAGCCATACTCACAGATCTGGTTCGCCTCTTTATAAGCCTTGACCAACCGCAGGGTGTCGACGGCCGGATTGGCCAGGGGGCCGCCCAGCACCTTCTTGGCCGCCCGGTTCAGATAGCCCATGTCGATATCGAGAAAATGTCCCACCAACAGACTGTCTCCACAGAACTCCACAAACTCCGGCAAGACCTCTTCAATGGGCCGGGCCTCCCGCAACTGTTCCGGGGTAATTTGATGAATGAAGGTCGCCTGGTTGTGGTTGAGGTCCCTGGGCCTCACTAACGTATGAAAGGTCGCCCCTAACTCAATCTGCAGATTGCTAATCCGCACCGCCCCGATGGAGATGATCTCATCATGGCGGGAGAGGCCGGTCAATTCAGTATCCAGCACCACAAAGCAATAATCCGTCAACAGCCGACTCTGGTCGAAGGCATCGAAATGGCTGCGATTTTTCAGCAGCAACGGGCTGGGCTGGCCGATCCAGCCCAATTTTTCCAGAAATTGCCACATCCTCAGGCCACCGGGAAAATGGTGGCCAGGAAGCTGTGCAACCGGTCAATAACCGCAAAGGAGTCCCGCAGCATCCGTTTGTCCAACTCGCTTAAGGTGGCAGGATCGATATGGTTGTCCGGCAACACCCCGGCCTCTAGCTGGCCTAGCTGATGGATCAAGCGCTGCTGCATTTGCATCTCGTAGGAACTGGCGGCCGCCGCCCAGAGCTCCTGGGAAATATGGCCGCCGTCGGCCAGGGCCTGCAAGCGCGCCAGGGTTCCGGTCTCCCGGACAGCATATTTCAGGGCCAACGCCCGGGAAAAGGTCACGAATGGTTGCAACCCCTGGGTCTTGATGTCCAGTTTGTTTTGGTGGACACCGTCACGCTCCACAATGAAATTTTTGAAGAAGGAGAGCGGCGCCCGACAGTTCATGCTTTCACGGGCCATATGCAGGAGGTAGAGTTCGCTTTCCCTGGTCAACTTCTGCAGGTGCAGACGCAAATCGTCAGCCAGAGAGGTGTCGCCGTAGCCGGCCCGGAAGTCAAAGATGATCGAGGCGTTGAGCAGGGCCTGGGGTTCAGGAGAGGCAATCCAGCTCTGGAAATAGCCGCGCCAGACCGAGACCGGCTGCCGCCACTGGGGATTACTGGCCATCATTTCCCCCGGGCAGAGTGGGTAGCCGCAGGCCACCAGATGGGCGATGGCCCGGCGGGTGAATTCGGCAAAATATTCTTCAGCCCTTTGCCGCTCGTCATGATCTCCGGAGTCCGCATAGATCAGGGCATTGTCCTGGTCGGTCTTGAAGGTCTGCTCGCGCCGCCCTTCGCTCCCCAGCAACAACCAGCAATAGCGCACCGGCGGCACCCCCAACTCCTGCTCCAGCAGCGACAAAAGCCGCTCCAGGATGTGATCGTTCAGGATGGAGATCATCCGGGTAATATTGCCGGCCTTCCCACCCTCACGGATCAGATTGCGCACCACCTCGGGAATCTTCCGAGCCAGGGGATACAGCCCGGCAATCTCCTGCTGGGCAACAATCTCCTTGAAAAGATAGTAAGGAGAATGGCCCTGCAGCAGCATGATATCGTGGGAGGTGATCATCCCCGCCACCTTGCCGCCCCGCTCCACCGCCAGGTGGTGGATGCCGGTGGCCATCATCTGCAAGAGCACATCAAAACAGATGGCCTGGGCCGACACACTCTTGACCGGACTGCTCATGATGGTGGTCACCGCCGCGCCGTGGGAACAGCCGGCCGCCACTACCTTGGTCCGCAGGTCCCGATCGGTGACAATACCGATGATCCGCTCCGGATCAGCACCCTCGTGGATCAGTAGGGAACCGACCCGGTGGCGGCTCATCTCTTGCGCCGCCCCCTGGATGGTGGCGCCAGCGCCGATTTTATGGGGTTCATTTTTGATGATGTCCCCGGCGGTGACAGTGAACAGGTAGAGATCCTCATTGGCCCGGCTGGCCATGCGATGATGGCGCAGTTCGCTGTAAGCAGTGTGAACGATCTTTTCAGTGAAACTCTTCAAATAGTATTGGGCGACGCTGGGCTGCTTGGCGATCAGTTCCAGAAAGACCGCCCGAGGCAGCAGAAAGCAGAAGGTGTCTTCGACCGTTTCAACATTCAGATTGGCGTGGGTGCCGTGGATAATCCCCAGTGCGCCGATGGAGGCACCCTCGCCCCGGTAGTCCTTGAGTGACACCACCCCGCCGTCGTCGGTCAAGAAGGACTTTACCCCGCCCCGCTGGATCAGGTAGAGCCAGGGCAACTCCGACTCCCCGGCGGTGAGCAGCCTCATCCCCTTGGGGAAAAAATCGACCCGGCAACTTGACGCGAGGTGAAGAATAGACTCATCATCCAGTTCATTAAAGGGCATGGTTTTTTTCAGAAATTCGATTACCACCGCCGGGGCGGTTTCCCGCCCGTTAGGCTGGGCTTTGGTAAATACCATGGTTTGCTCCCGAACTTAAAATATCTTCTTCCCCGTCATATCTGCGAGGAGCGAAGCGACGAAGCAATGACGAGTACTCAGCGAGTATGTCACTTTTGTGCCTTTCCGGATAGAAACTACCTACGATGGGCAGCCGCTGTCAATTAATCAGCAACGTTGCCGCCAATATTTATTTATGCTTGACCATTGCCGCACTCCGTTGGTATCAAAGTGATTTGGCATATCATTCCGACGTCGGTCCGGGCTTTTTTCGGTCGCCGACTGTACCACTTTGTGGTGGCAAATTTACAAATCTCCAGGAGGTAGCATGAGCGGCGACGAAAAAATCACCAGTCTTTCCAAGGAAATTCGCATCTTCGAGCCCCCCCAGGTCGGCCGCGACCAGGCCTGCGTCAAGAGCATGGCCGAATATGAGGCCCAATACCAGCGCTCCATGGACGACCCGGAAGGCTACTGGGGCGACCGCGCCGCCGAGCTCCTCACCTGGGACAAGAAATGGGACAAGGTCTTGAATGCCGACCTGCATAAGCCGGAGATCAAGTGGTTCGAGGGCGGGAAATTAAACATCTCCGCCAACTGCCTCGACCGCCACCTCACCAACGGTCGCCGCAATAAAGCCGCGATCATCTGGCAGGGCGAACCGGATGAAGACGTCAAGGTCTACACCTACCAGATGCTCCACTCCGAGGTCTGCCGCTTCGCCAATGTCTTGAAAAAGATGGGGATCAAGAAGGGCGACCGGGTGGCCATCTACCTGCCGATGATTCCCGAACTGGCCATCAGCCTCCTGGCCTGTACCCGGATCGGCGCCATCCATAGCGTCGTCTTCGCCGGGTTCTCGGCCCAGAGCCTCAAGAGCCGCATCCAAGACTGCGAGGCCAAGGTGCTGGTCACCGCCGACGCCGTCATCCGGGCCGGCAAATCCATCCCCTTAAAGCCCAGCGCCGACGACGCCTTAAAAGATTGCTCCTCGGTGGACAAATGCATCGTGGTGAAGCGGGCCGGAAATGAAGTACCAATGCAGGCGGGTCGCGACCTCTGGTACCATGAAGAATTGCGCGCCCCCGGCATCACTAGCACCTGTGTCCCGGAGAGCATGGATGCCGAGGACATGAGCTTCATCCTCTACACCTCCGGCTCCACCGGCAAGCCCAAGGGCGTGGTTCACACCACCGGCGGCTACCTGACCTACGCCGCCCATACCTGCCAGTTGGTCTTCGACATGAAAGACGACGATGTCCATTGGTGTACCGCCGACATCGGCTGGGTCACCGGCCACACCTATATTCTTTACGGCCCCCTGGCCTTGGGCGCCACCTCGTTGATGTTCGAAGGCGTCCCCACTTACCCCAATTCGGCCCGCTTCTGGCAGATCTGTGAGAAGTTCCGGGTCAGTATCTTCTACACCGCCCCCACCGTCATCCGCTCGCTGATGCGCGACGGGGAGGAGCCCACCCAGCGCTATGATCTCTCTTCGCTGCGGGTTCTGGGCTCGGTGGGTGAGCCGATCAATCCCGAGGCCTGGATCTGGTACCACGAGAACATCGGCAAGAGTAAGCTGCCGGTGGTCGACACCTGGTGGCAGACCGAGACCGGCGGGATCATGATCTCGGCCCTGCCCTACGCCACTCCCTTGAAGCCCGGCTCAGCCACCCGGCCCCTGCCCGGCATCGACGCCGCCATCTACACCGAAGACGGCAAGGTGGCCGCCGCCAACGAGGGTGGGCATCTCGTCATCCGCCGCCCCTGGCCCGGCATGCTGCGCGGGGTTTACGGCGATCCGGCCCGCTTCAAGAAAACTTACTTCACCCGCTACGCAGGGATCTACGACCCGGAAGACGGGGCCCGCTGCGACGAGGATGGCTATTTCTGGATCATGGGCCGCTTGGATGACGTGATCAACGTCTCCGGCCACCGCCTGGGCACCGCCGAGATCGAATCGGCCCTGGTCGCCCACCACGACGTGGCCGAGGCGGCGGTGGTCGGCGCCCCCCACGAGATTAAGGGCCAGACCATCTACGCCTACGTCAGCCTCAAGGCGGGGATCGCCGCCACCGAGGAACTGCGGGCTGCCCTGAAAAAACATGTCCGCTCGGAGATTGGCCCCATCGCCGTCCCGGAGTTCATCCAGTTCTCTGACGGGTTGCCTAAGACACGCAGCGGCAAGATCATGCGGCGGATTTTAAGAAAGATCGCCGCCGGTCACACCGAGGCCCACGACTTCGGCGACACCTCCACCCTGGCCGATCCCGGCGTGGTTGATACCCTGGTGACCGGGAGCAGGGAGTTTGTGAAGTAAGCTGGCAACAAACGCAGTAGCCAAAGGGGGAACCGGTTTGTCGGTTCCCCCCTTTTTTTTATTCTGATTACCTCCAATCTTCAGCCATAATTTCTACGAACAACGTGGCATGTTGCATTTGCCTGTTTGGGCCGTCCTTCGACAGGCTCAGGATGATCGGAGCTACTGTTATATGGATCGGTACCCGTAGGGTATCAAAGAGTGATTCCGATCATCCTGAGCTTGTCGAAGGACGGCCCAATTTTATAGAAACTCGATATCCAGTTTATGCAAACAGCTACTTCTGCAAACCTTGTGTGGGCACAGAATTGGCTGAAGATTAGTGGTAATCAGATTTTTTATTGCGTGACCCAATTTTCCCATTGGAGGCCGGGGACTCTTGAGAATTCGCTGGCATTGTTGCTTACCAGGATAAAGTCTTCAGCCAGGGCATGGGCGGCAATCCAGAGATCGTTGGCGCCGATCGGTGTCCCGCTTTTCTCCAGCCGGACGCGAACCCGACCGTAATGCAAGGCCGCCTTGTCCGGCAGGGCCAGGACGGGAACAATTTCGGCCAGCCTGGCCAATTTGTCATGGGCAGCTTGAGAATTCTGACTTTTTTCCGCCCCAAATTGTAACTCTCCATAGGTAATGATCGACATAGCCACCTCGCCGACAGTCAACTGCTCAAAATGATGCAGCACCTCGGGAGGTCGGCGTTTGGCGATGTAAATGCAGATATTGGTGTCAAGTAAATAACGAACCGCCATCAGAACGCCTCCCTTTCCTCCGGGGGTGGGTCATGCCGGGTCTCGCTGAAAAAATCATCGGGCATGTCCGCCAGGAGCATAAAGGCCTCAGCCAGAGAGTTGCTGCGCTTCCGGATGATGACTTCCTCGCCCCGGCGCAATATTTCAACTTCCTTGGCATCGAACTGGAATTCCTTGGGCAGGCGCACCGCCTGGGAATTGCCGTTTTTAAAGATTTTTGCGGTCTGCATCGCCAACCCTCCTGAGAATATTGTACACACTTAAGGTATATATTTATGGTTGGTTTGGCAAGCAAATTGGGGCCGGGAAGGCCAAAGTGCGCACCCCCGGCCGCCTTCACTCTTCCGCACCTTCCCGTTCCACCAACCGTATCGGATTGACAGAACACCGATAGGCGAATAAAACCAACCCGAAGTGACCGCGCCCTAATTTAGCAATCCTTCTATGAACCATCGGACTTTGCATGATCACAAAAGACAATTTGCCGGAACTCCTGACCGCCTTGAGCTTTCACAAGCATGGCACTACCTACAGCAAGTCATTTGGTGCGGCAACACTCTCGGTCAGTATTTCAAAACAGGAGATCATCTACCCCGAAGCAGAGGGGATGGTGATTAACAATCGCCAAACCTGCAATTTCTCCGCGAACGAAAACTTTGTCGTCTTTGAATGCGTCCACCGATTACTGGAAAAAGGCTACAAGCCGGAACATATCGAGCTGGAACCTAAGTGGAAACTTGGCCACGGCGCCAGCGGTGGCCGAGCCGACATCCTGATCAAAGACAACGCCGGGAAACCGCTGCTGATTATCGAGTGCAAAACCCCTGGCCGCGAGTTTGACCGGGCCTGGCGCAACACCCTGCAAGACGGCGATCAACTTTTCAGCTATGCCCAGCAGATCAGTGAGACCCAGTTTCTCTGCCTCTATGCCTCTGATTTTGCCAGCGGCGCTTTCGCCTACCAAAGTCACATCATCGCCCACCGCGACAACCAAAAGTACTTGGACGACACGCTGTTAAAGGGTTTCAAAGACGTTACCGATGTCAAGGAACGCTTTGCCATCTGGCGCGACACCTACAAGCTGGATTACACAACCAAGGGAATTTTTGAGGACAACATCCAGCCCTATCACATCGGCAAAGACAAATACACCATTGCCGACCTGCAGGGATAGGGGGTGAAAATGCCTGGTCGGTTTAGTGAACTTATCGTCTTTGTCGACGAAAGCGGTGATCACGGGCTGAAGTCAATCGATCCGCATTACCCAATGTTCGTGCTGGCCTTTTGTATCTTTCGCAAGACAGAGTATGCCTCCACCCTGGTTTCTGATCTGAAACACTTTAAATTCAGGCATTTCGGCCATGACCAGGTGATTCTTCATGAAACCGATATCCGTAAGGATCGTGGCGATTTTGCAATCCTGAGAACCAGGGAAAAGAAAGAGGCGTTTTTAAACGAGTTGTCCGATGTCGTCGAGGCCACCCCGTTTACCTTTGTGGCAACGGCAATCCAAAAGGAGGCTTTGCTGGCACGTTATGTCAACCCCGGCAACCCGTATCATGTGGCGCTGGGCTTTGGTCTTGAGCGGTTTTTTATTATCTGCGGGGTGTTGGCGAAGCCGGAGTGAAGACCCATATCGTTGTAGAAAAACGCGGCAAAAAGGAAGATGCGGAACTGGAATTGGAATTCCGCCGGGTTTGCGGTGGCAATAACTACCTGAGGCAACCGTTCCCTTTCGAGATTGTCTTTGCCGACAAGAAAAGCAACTCGGCAGGACTGCAGATGGCCGATCTGATTGCCCGTCCGGTTGGCATGAAGGTTCTCCGGCCCGGCCAGCCAAATCGAGCTTATGACATTATCGAGAGGAAGTTTTATCGAAACGGGAACGGTCAGATTAAAGGCTGGGGGCTGAAGTGCTTCCCATAAAAAGCAAAAGGCCCCGACGTAATCCGCCGAGGCCAGTTGTCGACCGGGAATCCCCAGTCCTTTGAAATGAACTTACGTACCCTGGGGTTGTTTGTCAACATTTTACTGCTGACCAGACAATCGGAGCCAGGAATACCATATCCTGCTGGTGTTCCTGAGCCTGCCGTCCGCCGACATGGCGGTTGCGAGGGTAGCCGCCCGGGTAGCGCAAGGCGGCCACCATGTGCCGGAACCTGACATTCGCCGCCGGTTTGACTCCGGCTTAAAGAACTTCCACGGCGTCTATGCGAAGATCGTTGATGCCTGGACATTGTATGACAATTCCGGCAACGTGCCGAAGATCATCACTCGGGGAGAAAACCGATGAGAAAAGCAGCCAATACACCAGAAAATACCGAGTTCGCCGCCGTTGACGCCGCCCTGAAACGAGCCGCCAAGGCGGCGCACTCCCTGGCGCGCAAGACGAAAACCCCCTGCTACATTTGGAAAGACGGCAAGATAGTGAACGTTGCCGAGCGGCGAACAGATCCTGATACCCGGCAGGAATGACCGAACTCATCCCCAAACACGCCGTGGGGATCGCCACCAAATTCCTCAACCGGAAAGAAACACTCGAAGGAGTTACATTTTATCCGTCACGAACTCGATGTGCCGAGCAAGGTCTTGTGTGAGTCGCTGGCAGCTAAGAGAATTAACTATCTGTTTTTAAACACTTTCTTATTTGAGTGGAAAACGGCCGAATGAAAACCTGGGTAAGCAAAGCTCTCAATCTCCTGGCTGCCAGCCTTGAACCGCCGAAGCACGAGTTGAACGAACTCGACTGGAAGGCGGCGCTGTCGCCCGACAAGAAGCGACTGACGGAACATTTATCCGCGCTGGCCAATCAGCCCGGCGGCGGCAATCTGCTGTTCGGTGTGGACAACAGTGGAACCCCAGTCGGGATTGCAGAGGAAGCTATCGAGAAAACGATCACTCAACTGGCTAATCTCGGACGGGCGGGCCTTGAACCACCGCTGGCCTTGGATCATGCGGTTGAAGAGTTCAACGGGATCCGCCTCCTGTTCGTTTATGTGCCTGAATCCCCAGTGAAGCCCGTACACCTTCGCAGCAAGAGCCTTGATGAAGCATTTATTCGCTCAGGGGGCACGACACGTAAAGCGTCACGACAGGAGATCGGGACACTCATGCTGAATAGCCGGACGCCACGCTGGGAGGAATTACACGCTTCGGTGCTGCTCAACGATGCCGCGCTTACCGCCAGCCTGAATGTCGAGCCAATTTTCACGATGCTGGAGCGTCCCGTGGCAACCTCAGCCGAGGAAATGCTGACCTGGATGGCAGCGGAACGATTCATTGTGCGCGACCCGGCCGGAGGCGGCTATATCACAAATCTTGGCGCCATTGCCGCAGGACGCAGGTTAGCGGACTTTCCTGATCTCAGTCGCAAGGCGGTACGTGTTGTGGTTTACGACGGACTGAACAAGGCGACAACCAAGCTGGAGCAGGAGGGCGTTAAGGGTTACGCGATCAGCTTCCAGGGACTTCTGCAATTCGTGATGTCATTGCTGCCGCAAAGCGAGATCGTCGAGCAGGCATTGCGGAAGAAGAGAACCGTCTATCCAGAAATCGCGCTTCGGGAAATCATCGCCAATGCCCTTATCCATCAGGACTTTTCGGTGACTGGGGCCGGCCCGCTGATCGAGATTTTTGACGACCGGATCGAAGTATCGAACCCCGGCGGCCTTTTGCCATCAAAGCAACTAGACAGGTTGATCGGTACGCAGCCGGAATCCAGAAATGAGCAACTCGCGCGGGCTTTCCGGCGCTATAAGATTTGCGAAGAGCGCGGTTCCGGGCTGTTAAAGGCGGGCTTGGAAATCGAGCTGTATGGCTTGCCGCCCATTGATTTCGTTGCCGGCACCAATTACTTCAAGGTTACGCTCCAAACGCCAAAGAGGTTTGCCAAGATGTCGGTTCGCGAACGGCTGGAAGCCTGTTACCAGCACGCAGTCCTTAAACATTACTCGGGTAGCGCAATGACCAATACGACCCTCCGTGAGCGATTGAAAATGCCTGAAAAACAGCGGTCTATGGTCTCTGTCCTGATTCAAGAGGCTGTCGACAAGCGGCTGGTCAAACCAGCCGACCCGGACAATACGTCCAAGAAGTTTGCGGAGTACGTGCCCTTCTGGGCATAACACTGGAACTGGGGCGGGAATAGATTCGCTCTCTGCTTTCCGACTTGCAGGAGACTGGTGAAGCCTCTTGCCAGGGCAAGGGGCCTGCGGCCCGATGGCGATATTTGCCGAGTAAGGGTAGCAATGAGGGTATCAACTCAGGCGCGAGACTTGGCAAGATGCCGAATTAGTCCGAAACCTTACTCAGGCTGATCCAATCCGTGCCCAACCCCAAGGCCGAACCCCTCAAACTGTGGCTGGCCAAGGTCGGCCACGAACGCCTGTAGGATATGGCCGACCCGGCCCGTTCCCTGGATCGGGCGCGGGAGTTCTGGCAACAGCACGGCCGTAGCGAGAAGTGGATCCAGCAGCGGATGATGGGGCAAAAGACCCGCAACAAACCTGTCCTGAGCTTGTCGAAGGGCGAACCGACTACTGGCAGGACCACGAAGTAACAAAGGAAGAGGAGTATGCCATCCTTACCAACCTTATTCACCAGGAGTGGTCAGGAGTGTCGGTCAAGGAGCACAAATCGCTCAAGGGGTTGCAGACCCAGAACCTTCGGGATCACATGAGCGAAGCCGAATTGATCTTTACCGCCCTGGCGGAACTCTCCACCCGCCAAATCGCCGAAAGTGTCGAGGCAACTGGCCTGGAGGAAAACAAAGAGGCCGGCAAGAAAGGCGGCTCCATTGCCAAGAAGGCGCGGCGTGAACTGGAGGCCAAGACCGGCAAAAAGGTGGTGACGGGCAACAACTTTCTGCCGCCGGGAGACAGGAAGGCGGTAACCCCTCGGAAAAAGTAAACCAATGACCGAACTCATCCCCAAACATGGCGGTTACCGGCGGCTGAAGAGCTTTCAGATCGGCCAGCTGATCTATGATCTAACAGTACGCTTCTGCGAACTCTATATCGACCGCAAGAGCCGCACCCGGGATCAGATGGTGCAGGCCGCCCGCTCCGGGGTGCAGAACATTGCCGAAGGTAGCCAGGCCTCCGGGACTTCCAAGAAGAGCGAGTTGAAACTGACCAACGTCGCTCGGGCCAGTTTGGAGGAATTGCGTTTAGATTATGAGGATTTTTTGCGGCAGCGGGGATTGCCGCAATGGGGGCCGGAGCACCCGGCTTTGGTGCGCTTTAAGGCACGGCGGTGCGGGAGTTTGGAGGAGGTGCGGGCTTGGGTGGAGGAGGAAAAGGGCAAAGAAAAACACGGACAAAAAGAACACCCGGACTTGCACGGACACTCACGGACGAACACTGACCTGGGTGCAACCGACTCGTCCGTGGCTGTCCGTGGTGGTCCGTGTGCGCCCGTGTCTGCCCTTCGTCCGTGTGCGCCCCTGCCCTCTAGCGTTTTTGTAGCCAACGCCGCTCTCTCGCTGCTTAACATTTGCTGCCACCTTTTAGACCGGCAACTGGCCGCCCAGGCCAAGGCCTTTACCGAGGAAGGCGGCTTCACCGAACGGCTTTATCGCACCAGAAAAAACCAACGGCAAAAACGTGGTTAGTGTCTCCAGTAAGAGTGCCGTCTGCCGATTATTACCACTCCGGCAGTAGACGCATGTGTACCAAGGAGGTCACTACTTATGAAAAACGCTAAATTGCTCTCTTATCTACTTTTGTTTGTCACCATCCTCGCCGGTTGTGCGACGACCGCATCCACCTCCCTCAAGATCAATCCCGGCTCGGTGGCGCCCGGGACCATGGTGACTGCGCGCGGCGTCGAGCAGCCCCTAGTCGGCACGCCCATCGCGGTCGGCGATAAGCTGCCGCCCACCGCCCTGATTGCTGCCGGAACCATGGAGGAGGTCAATCTCTCCCAGGAAAAGGGCAAGGTGTTGTTGCTGAGTATCGTGCCCTCCATCGACACCAAGGTCTGCGAGGCCCAAACCCATTACCTGGGCGAACAAGGCAAGCAAATGCCGACCAGCATTGAGCGAATAACCGTTAGCCGCGACACCCCTTTCGCCCAGGCACGCTTCGCCAAGGCGGCCAAGCTGACAAATATCCGCTTCCTCTCCGACTACAAGGAAGGCGCCTTCGGCCGCTCGCTGGGACTGCTGCTGGATAATTCCCGACTGCTGGCCCGGGCCGTGATCTTGGTTGACGGCGATGGTGTGGTGCGTTACATCCAGGTTGTGCCGGAACTGAGCAACCTGCCCGACCTGGAGAGGGCCTTCAGCGAGGCGGGGAAGCTGGCTAAGTGAGAAAAGAAGAATTGGACGAACACGGACGGACCACCGACCAGCACGGATTTGGAGGCAGTCTGACGGTCCGTGGTTGTCCGTGGTTGTCCGTGTAGATCCGTGCCTGCCCGTGCTCGTCCGTGACCCCCTAGTCCGTGCAACTATAGCCACCGCGAGAACCATGCTGACCAACACCTTCCAACTGATCCAAAAGATCGGCCCCAAGAGCGAAGATCGCCTCTGGCAGTCCGGCATCCGCCATTGGGATGATCTCACCGCACCCTACCCGGACCATCTCTCCCCGGCCCAAGGGGCCTATATGGCCGGATGTCTCACCGAGGCCCGCACCCATCTGCCCAGCCGCCCCAGCTACTTCCTGGAAAAACTCCCCGCCCGCGAGCACTGGCGGATCTTTCCCCACTTCCGGGAAGTCACCGCCTATCTCGACATTGAGACCGACGGTTCCTTCGCCAACCGGATCACCACCGCCACCATCTTCGACGGCCAACGCATCCGCTGCTTCGTCCATGGCGAAAACCTCGCCGACCTGCCCCTAGCCCTGCGTGAATACGATGTACTGATCACCTACAGTGGCAAGAGTTTCGATGTGCCGGTGATTGAGAAACAGTTCGGCATCAGCCTGAAAATCGCCCACCTGGATCTGCGCTATCTTCTGGCCGGACTGGGTTTCAAGGGCGGGCTGAAAAAATGTGAAATTCGCCTGGGACTGGATCGGGGGGAATTGACCGGGGTAGACGGCTACGCGGCGGTATTGCTCTGGCAGATGTACCGGCGGAGCGGCAAACGGCGGGCGCTGGAAACCCTGCTGTCTTACAACATCATGGATACCGTCAACCTAGAACGGCTGATGGTCGAGGTCTATAACCGGAATCTCGCCACCACCCCCTTCCGGGAAGAGCTAAGCCTGGCCATGCCTGAACCGCCGCCCCTGCCCTTCACCCCCGACCCAAGGATTTTGGCGGAACTGCGGACGCAAGCAACCGCAGGCTGGTAGCCATTCGGCCTGCGGGAGCAGACTATCTCGAAAACACCCCCGGTTTGGGGTGCCACACCGGGGCCGACGGGGTGCCGGGCCGAAAGCTCTCGATCAGATCGCCCACCGCAGCCCGCTGGAAGTCGTGGATCTCCAGACCCACCTGCTGGGGCGGGACCGCTGACCGGACCTCGCTCTTTTCGATATGCAAAGACTCGACCCGCCCGCTATAGATTACCCCCATGGCCCCGATCAGCCGAAAACGCTCGCCCACCGCCAACCGTCCGGAGGTAAGCTGGCAACCGAGAATGATCCCATGGCGGCTGCCCTTGAAGAGGGCAATGACCTTGGCCTGCCCGATGATCTGCTCCGCTGCCGGTTCGACAACCAGTGAACCCTCCAGCGCCTGCAGGTCTTCGAGCAGACGGTAGATCACCTGGTAGAGCCGCACCTCAACCCCATTTTTTCGCAACTCCTCATCCAGATGCGGGTTGACCCCTACCTCGAAGCCGACGATCAACCGGGAGGCCGTGGCGGCCAGCAGGATGTCGTTCTTGTTGACCTCCCCGACTCCGGCATGGACTATCGCCAGCTCCAAACCGGCCGCCAGCTTTTCCCGCAGGGCCTTCTCGATGGCCTCGCGACTACCGTCAGTGGCACATTTTAGAACAATCTCTAGACGCGATGGTGGTGAGGATGTGCCAACCGGCCCAGCCGAAACCGGGGCAACACGCTGGATTTTGTGTCTTGCAGATTTACCCTTGTGCCCCATAATTTCACCCCGGATAATGGTTGCTGAGGTGATCATAGCACAGGAAAAGCCGGGTCGGAAGTATTTGCCGACAGGAGTTGCCGACACGTCGAAGTCAACTGGAAAGAGAAACTAAACAGGAGGTGCGGTCGGCCGGGAATTGGCCAAGACATTTTACAACCGCGGCTAATTATTGGAAAACACTTGATTCAAAGCCTTTTCGGCGGGGAAGCCACATTCAAAGCGGTAATGATGCAATTCGGAATCCAGCCCCCATTCGTTTTTGGCGGTTTCGCGGTGCTGGGTGATTTCGCGCAGCAGCTCGGCCAATTGCTCCTCACCGCATGGGGTGTAGATCAGAAAATCCGCCCCCTTCTTTAGGAGCATCACCGGCCCGCCGTCTTTGGCATACCGGCTGTCTAACTCCTCCGAGGTCTGATGCAATTTTTGCCCAATCTCATCAACAACCTGATCGGCCTTGATGAAGCCCATGCCGTGGTTAAAGTCCCTGATCCCCGGGAAGCTGACAATGATCAAATGGTAGGGGCTACCGTTGTTGACCAGCATCTTGGCATCATCGAGATAGAGCAGATAGCGGTAATTATAAAAGTCGCTTAAGGGTTCCCGGAAATATGACATCTGCCGGAATACCTCCAGGTCCTCACTGTAATCGGCCCGGAATTCGCTGACAATCTCCAGGGGGTTCCAGTCGGTGGTGATTTCCTCAAGAATCTTGACGATACTTTCGTCCAGACGCCCTTCCCTGGCCTCATACCAGAGGATACTAACGGCCTTGTCCCGACTCATCGGCTTTTTGTAGGGCCTTTTGGCGGTGAGGGCCTCAAAGACATCGGCCACACCGACGATTCTTTCTAGCTGGCCGATCTCATCACCCTTGATGCCGTAGGGATAGCCGGTGCCATCCAGACGTTCGTGATGATGCAGGATAATCCGGCGGATACGATTGTCGTGGTGATGTTTGGCAAACAAACTGGCCCCGACCAGAGGATGGACCCGCATAATGTTCCGATCCATCCGGTCGAAAAGACCTGGCTTCAGGAGTACATCGTCGGGGATCGCCACCTTGCCGATATCATGGACCAGGCAGCCCAGGCGCAGGGCCTCCATTTCATCAGAGGGCAGTTGCAATACCGCGCCGATACGCCGGGAAATTTCGGCCACCCGCAGGGCATGCTCAAAGGTGGAGTGGTCGCGATTGGCCAACATCTCATACATGATCTCAAAAAGATTGACGATCAGATCATCTTTGTCCTGATTGGCCTGGGCCAGGGCCTTCTCGGCCGTCCAGCGGTCTGAGAGTTCCTGCCCTAGCTGGATATTGGCCTCTTCCAACTCAATGGTCCTTTCCTGGACCCTCACCTCCAGGCGGTCACGGGACTTCTGGAGTTCGACCTCGGCCCGTTTACGCTGGATCACCCCGGCAATGACACTGGCTGCGGCCGCTAAGGTTTCTTCAACCAGCCGCTCCCGCTTGGCATGGTGCTTGATGTAGAGGGTAAAGACCCCCAGTAAATTGCGATTACCCGAGAAGATCGGCACACAGTAATGACCGTGCTGGGCGATCCCTTGATAGCGGTTATCATGCGTATGGTCGAGACAGTTGGAAAATACGACCTCACCGGTTTGGGCACAACGCCCACACAGACAAGTGCCATATGGTACCAGGCTGCAGATGGACTGGAGACTTTCATTGAGCCCGCGGTGTGCCTTCAGCTCCAGAACATTGGGCGTATCGCCAACCAGGAAGATGGCGCCCTTGGGTTCCAGTACCAGCCAGGGGAAGGAGGTCACATAGTAGATGAACAGCTCCAGGGTTTCGGTAAGAGAAAGATTTTCCAGCGACAGATGCAGAAGTTTATTGAGAACGGTCTGGGTTTGATACCCGCGCTTGACCTCGCGCTCGCTCTTCCTCTGCTCGGAGACATCCTTGATAATGGCCTGGAGGATGCCGTTTTTGCGGCTGGTGACCCCGACCCGGATATCCACGTCAAGCAAGTCACCGTTTTCTTTTACCACATAGGTGTCGAGGCCCAGCTCGCCCCGCTCCAGGAGTTTGGCCATGAAGTTGATCGGCTCCCCCCGCTCCTCCTCAAGCACCAGTTCCCAGAGCTTCATGCCGATAAGCCTAGACTGCCCAAACCCCAGCATACGGCAGGCCATCTCGTTGACCTCTTGGATGGTGCCGTCCTTTTCGCAGACCAATATCGCGTCATTGGAGCACTCGAAAAGGTTCCGGTAGCGCTCCTCGTTCTCTTTCAGCCGCCGCTCGGTGTTCAACCTTTTGACAAAGTTATCACGGAAACGCAGCACGACAATGACCATCGCCAGCAGGAGGAAGGCCGCCACCGGCAGGATCACCTTATAAAAACTCGTTACCAGCCGGTGCAGATCGGCCAATTGGGGGGTGACATCAAGATAGATCTCGAAGGCGCCGACAAAGCGGCCGGAGCGCATCACCGGCACATAGGCCTCGACCGCGTCGAGCTTACTTTGCACCCCGTCCAGGGTGTAATGGCCTTTCTGTACCAAATTACTGAAATTCCGGCCTAAAGCGACTTCTTGATGAAAGTAGCTACTGCGGTTGATGGTGCCGATCTCATCAGGAGAGGTGGAATAGACGACCTCGCCTGAAGCGGCGTAAATCTTCAGCTTTTGCAGATTAAAATCGCGAATAGCCCCGGCTGCCATCCCCGGCAGATCAGGTGCCATATTGGTGGTGGAAATCCTGTCTGAGACAACATACATGGTTGAGAGATGGTTGGCGACCCGGACGGCTTCCTGCTCGGCCTCACGAATGACATGCTCTTCCAGGGAAGGAGAAAGGTAGGCAAAAAGATAGAGGGGTACCACCAGCACCGCCATAAAGGCGAGCAATACCGCACCCCGGATAAACTTAAGGTTGAACATGCCCCCAGCCACTTTACGCCCGTCCCAAAAGGACGGCCCCCTTATGCCGGTACGCAGAGCCAGCAGTCCCCTTGCCGCTTGCTTTGCGTAACATGAAGCTAACTCCATATAACAACTCTAACGCGAAGGCCAACGTTTCACTAAACAGCGGCAACGGTTAGCAAGATCTCATTGATAATGAATATCAAAACGTTCAAAGATAATCTGCCCGCCACGATACCACAAGGCGTCAGACCTTAAAAACTTCGACCTGGCCATCGTCCGGCGCCATGGCCAGCTCACCGGTGATGTTAATCGACACTTCGTAGCGCCCTTCCAATTCCGCCAATTCCGCCCGTTTTTTGTTCAATAAATACTGGGCCACCGCCATGGGCAGACGGCATTCGATCCTTTTCACTTCACGGCGAACCACCACTGTCTGAATGCGCCGTAGATAGACGAGAACCAAAGTCTCCAGCGAGCGGACCATCCCCCGGCCCTGGCAATGCTCACAGATATGGTACGTACCACGCTGCACCGGCGAGGCCAGTTTCTGTCGGGAGATCTGCATCAGACCGAACTTGGAAATCCGGCTGAGATCCACCTTGGCCCGGTCCGGCTTCATGCTGAGCTTGACCTTCTTTTCCACCTCCCGGACATGCTTGGCCTCGCGCATGTCGATGAAGTCGACCACGATCAGGCCGCCCAGGTCGCGCAGCCGCAACTGCCGGGCCATCTCCTCGGCCGCCTCCATGTTGGCCAGGAAGATCGATTCCTCGAAATTCTTGTCCTTGGAGGTGCGCCCGGAGTTGACATCGATGGCCACCAGGGCCTCGGTGGGGGTGATCACGATGGAACCACCCGAGGGCAGGTTGACCGAGGGCTGGAAGATCTGCTCGATCTGTTTTTCGACCTGGTAGTTATTGAAGATCGGCTGGGTTCCGGCGTGCAACCGGGCCACTGTTTTCTTGCGCCCGGGAATCAGGTCGAGGAAACTCTGCACCTTGCTCAGGACATCCTCATTATCGACCAGAATCTCCACGATATTGGGGGTGTATTGGTCACGCAGGAAACGGGAGATGATATCCTGCTCCTTGTAAACCAGGGACGGCGAGGGCAGTTTCTGTCCCCGTTCCTTGATCTCCGCCCAGTGATTGAGGAGATAACGCAGGTCTTCGGAGACTGCTGTTTTGGTGATGTCCTTGCTGGCGGTCCGGACGATATAGCCGACGCCCTCCGGCAATTCCAGGCTGTCGATCAGGCTGCGCAGTTTTTCCCGCTGGGATTCACTTTCAATTTTCCGGGAAATTCCGGCGCTGTCACTGCCCGGCATCAGCACCAGGTAGCGCCCGGGCAGCGAGAGAAAGGTCGTCATGCTGGCGCCCTTGTTGGCCACCGCCTCCTTGACCACCTGCACCAGCATCTCGTCGCCCTTGCGCAGGGCCTTGGCCATATCCAGATCCTTCCAGTGGTGATTGGCCTCATTGCCCCGGAAATACTCGGGGTGGATATCGTTGAAAGAGAGGAAGCCGTTTTTACCCTCGCCAATATCGATGAACACCGCCTGCAGGCTGGGCTCGATGGAGACAACCTTACCCTTGTAGATATTGCCCTTGGTCTGGGTGTGGAGGACCGTCTCCACGTAGAAGGCCTCGACACGCCCGTTTTCGATCAGAGCAATGCGGCATTCCTCTGGTTCGTCGGTATTGATCAGCAGCTTGCGCTTGACGTTGTCAGCCAGCTCCTTCTCGGCCACCGTCTCGACCGCCTCGGGGAGTTCGACTTCGGCGGGTTCCTCCTCATCTTCATCCGGCTCAGCCAACTCACCCTCGATCGGTGTCTGGTTGTCGGCCCCGCTCTCTTTGCGCTTGCCACGGCCGGAACGACGTCTGCCGCCTCGGCGACGCGACCGTTTTTTCTCCTGGCCGTCCGCCGGTGTCTCTTGGTCATTCGGGGCCGCAACCGGCGCCGTTTTAATATCTTCCTGCTCCACGTTATTACTGTCCTTCTGGCCTTTCAGCCATTTGCCGATCCGGGAGATCACCGAACGTTCCTCCCCTTTACCGGTCTCAGATTTTTCCTGATTTATTGATTTGGTAGTATCTTCTGCCATCGTGAATAGTCTCTCTTATCTTTCCCGCCCCGACCAGCTCCCCGAGCAAACGGGCAACATTCTCTTCGGTTAGCCTCAGGGCCTGACTGACATCCTCAAGGGTGCAGGGCCGCCTTTGCAGCATCGCCCGGATTTCCTCGGCGGTTCGCTCCCCAACCGGATTACCTTGACCGACAAAATTCCCGACCACCTCCACCGGAATATCGCCAAAACGGTCGGCGATCTCCTGCAACCGCGCTGCCGCAAGCGGTCTGGCCGAAACCAGCGCCGGCGGCCGAACCACCGTGTTGAGCTGGATCTTCTCCGGCCTGATCCGCACCGCCGCCTCCACCAGGGCGACAATGTCCGCCTCGCTGTCGTTGATCCCCTCGACCAGCAGAATCTCCAGCCAAACCGAGCCACCGAACTCCTCGGTGAAGGCAACTAACCCGTCCACGAGCCTCTGCGGATCGCCACAGACTCCGGCAGGTTTATTCACCTGGGCGAAACTCTCCGGCAATACCGCATCCAGCGAAGGCACCACGATATCGGCCCCCAGCAGGTCCAAGCGAACCTGAGGATCGTCCAAGAGCGATCCGTTGGTCAACACCACCACCGGAATCTCGGTTCGCCCCTTGAGATAGGCAATAACCCGGGCAATCCCGCTATGGAGGGTCGGCTCTCCGGAAGCGGTCAAGGTGATGACCTGCGGGGTCACCAAGCCGCTGCGGCCGGATTCCAGATCAGTGAAGTACTCTTCCAGCTCACCGATGATCGCACCGGTGGACGAATATTCCCCCCGCCTGACCGTCAGGGTAGTGGTCGGCCCCAGCTCACAGTAGATGCAGTCAAAACTACAGATCTTGGCGGGGACCAGATCAACCCCAAGGGACAAGCCCAGGCGACGCGAATTAACTGGCCCAAAGAGATATTTCATCAAAGGGTAACGGCTACGAGGAAGGGCCCAAGGTGGCGGGGGTGGTTGCTCATCTACATCATCCTATTCGTCAACGGACATTACATTATATGGACGTGCCAATTTATAGCAAAATCAAGTGGTTGGCAAGGAATGTTTAACGAAGCCAGCAAATTAAGGCCTATTGGGGCCAAACGACAGGAGCATTAATCCTTTGCTGATCAGATTACCAGCGAGCTTCACCGAGATTGAATTCGGACGGCATGCCCCGGCAGGGAGATCCGATAACGGGGAAATATCTCCTACAACTCACCAGTGCCTCTTCGACTCATCTGCCCTGAGCTCACCGAAAGACTCTGGTTTAAGGGACTTGCTGAATTCAAAAGAAGTCTACAGCCTCATCAAACAATCCGAATAGAGCAAAAAATGCCTATTGATCAAGACCATTGGCAAGTGAGAATTTTTCTTGAAAGAAATTCCAATGTCAGGTAGCTATCAAATGCTCGTCTGAAAGATGAGGTACCACGCTGTCACATTTGGGAATTCAAAATCCCGAATCTTAATTCTGGCGTCTGAATTCTGAATTCTTCGGTCAAACCGTGGCACTGAGCAAAATCGAACTCAAGGGTTGCGAAAGGCCCTGGCTCACTAATGAAACGCCGTCGGCCCCCTGCCCACCTGCGTGACAAGATCGACCTGTCTTATAGATCTGGAGACGTTTCTCAAAGTCGTTGAACGCGATAGGCACGGTTGTTTTTTAGGTAGGACGGGAGACAGCGGGTAGTTAGATACTGCCCCCGGATCTCCGTTATGGATGCCGTGAACGCCCGCGGCCCTAGGGTCAGGTTTTTCGGCGACACCAGTGATTTCGGCCGTTGTCCTCTCACAAACATCAAAGATCTACGCGACAAGAAAAAATGCAAAAACAAAATATTCGTGAATACGAATTAACCAGAACGGAGTTGCTCCAGCTAAAAGATTGCATCACAACATATATGGGATATATGTTAGGTGGATCTGGAGCTATTCTTTTGTGTCTCCCCGCAATTGGGAGAAATGGTGGGGCAAATTATTTTGCTACGGTGCCACTAGGAGTTTCATTCGTTATATCTCTTGTAATGTTTATTTTGTTTTATAAGTTCATATCACATAACAGGCTAGCTGGTTTCTGCAAATTACTTAATCATGAAAAATATTGCATGGCTGATAGTGGCGTAAGTATTTGTGAAGTAGACGATATACTGTCATGGGAAATATGCATAGATAGGCTAAGAGCATCAGACTCAGATGAGTCACTTTTGTATGATGATAAATTGACATACAAAGGTGTTGATAAGGAAGCACTTTTCATGGCAATTAAGAATTTTAAATCCAAAAACATATTAAATAAATCACTACCAAATGGATTTTCGTTGGTTAGATGTTTTTTAAATAAAAAATACAGGACTCAATCGTGGGCTTTTCCAATTCATGTAACAGTTGTGTTTTTGTCACTATGCTCATTCTTTCTATTTACTGGTGTTGCATTTTCAATAATTTGCTTTGCCACTGATCATTCTTTATGGTCATTATCTTATATATTTCTTAGTGTTATATCTTGTATTGTTCAATACAAAATATGGGATGTATATTTAGAAAAACTTTATGATGTTATGGAAGGTTGTCATACTATAGATAGTTTTTGTCTTTATTTTATACCAATACGAATTCGATATCTTAAGGAAATAGGCAACATCATTCCAGCCTATTCATTTAGGAGTATATGAATTTATAAAACATCATTGCTGGCTCATAGTTCTCAGCCCAAAGAAAGCTGCCTACATACAACAGGTTGAATATCTTTACTTTGATAATAGATTTAGGAATATTCGTCTCAGTATTCTCCCGAAGCACCTCCTCCGCCAAAGGAGCCACCCCCACCGCTACCCCCTCCTGTTGGTTCACCACCAGATGACCCTGATAACGCTGATGACGCGACTCCCTCAATCACTCCCTCGACCGCCACACCAACTGCAGCAACTGCTACTTCTTTTGCGATCTCCTCTGCAATCTCAATGACAGAGCGTTTTTGTGCAACGCGAAGCAGAACAAGGTCTACCAAAAACTTGAATATCATCGTTGGAAATATGGCAAAAGCAAGGCCGAATCCAGCAACTTCCCGATGACTTACTGGATTTGTAGTAACGGAATGCGGTTCCTCTGCATGTGTATAATAAAAAATAAAAAAAATGACTGTCGCAAGTGCAATGTATGAGATACCGGCCCAAATCCGCCAAGACAGCGGTATCGCAATCTTCTTATTTGCAGAGTTTGAGTCCTGCCAAATAGTCTTTGTAGCCATTATTTTAACCTCAGTCTAAGAGTCTGCTGCACAAACATTTTTCAACTGAGTGACCTTCCCCCGGTTTAGTGGACACCGGGTTAAGCTGCAAGTTTAAAATAGGTGGAGGGTAAATTCAGACTACTAGTGCACCACGCAACACCTTCCAGAATATTTCTTGGGGTGTCCGGTAGTTGAGACATTTGCGTGGTCGGTTGTTTAAACTCTTTACAGCTTCCCATGACCATTGGGGGTACTGACTTCCAAACGCCCCAGGGAAGCCTGCCCCGCAGACCCGCTCACAGCCGGGGCATCGGCAACCGCCTCGCTATCAAGGATAAACCCAGCTACCTTGAGCCCATGGCCCCAGGCCCGCCAGGCCCCGGTATGCACATCCATGGTCATGGCCCCGCGATCGTAGAAGGCCTCGATCTTGGTTTCCAGATGACACTGCCGGTCATAGTTGGTGTGACTGAAAATCAGCCGGTAGGTCGTGGGACTCTCGGGGAAAACCTCTTCCACGTAAGCCACGTGGCCGGTGGGCATGCCGTGACCCTGGCCTTTGAGGATCAGGACGCTGCCGGCCGCAGGTTCAGCACTGGTCCGGCCCGCTTTTTTCTCGGCGGTAAACCAAGTCATCGGGCCGTTCTCCCGGCCGTTGCGGCAGGTCATGATGCCGCTGCGCTGCCGCGCATAGGTCAGACTCTGCGGCTCGCAACGCTTGGGGGCGGCTGCTCGCCGGTGCTTTTTCCCGGGGCCCGGTGGTTCCGCTTTGCCCACTGCGGCTTGGACCTCTTTCGGGCTGGAAGCCGTTTGGGGCAACGCGGGGGCCGTCAACGCAGGCGCTGGGACGGCCGCCATCTTTGCCGCCGGATTCCCAACCGCTGCCGCAGGAATGACCTTCGCTGAACCAGGGGCCACCACTGGGGGTTTGGCTGGCAGAGGATTCTTGCCTGTCGGCGCTTTGACCGCCACTGCCAGCGGCAAGGCCACGCCCGGCTGCGGCGTTGTCCCCTTTTGTTGAACAACCGCCACCGATGCGGTTACCGGTTTCACCGGAGCCGGTCTTGTCTCCCCAGCCATCGCGAGCGTGGCCCACAGGTTGAAAGCCAACAGTAGCACTGTGACATGTCCAGGTATCTTTTTCATTATTTTCAGTATGTTATGTATTGAAAACTACCAGCACGGCTGATTCCCGCCCGCCCCGGCCCAATCGGGCAGATATTGCTCGGGCAGCCGCAGATCCAGGGCGGGAATCTTGCCGTCCCGCGCCAGGAGCAGGCGGACCGCACACAACCGCATGGTGGCCGGATCGGCGACGCCGTAACGGTAATCCCCGATGATGGGCGTGCCATGGTCAGCCAGGTGGCGGCGGATCTGGTGGAGCCGCCCGGTTTCCGGCTTGACCAGCACCAGGCTTTCATCCAGATCCGACTGACAAGCCAACCCCAGAGCAAGGGTCCGAGCCGGTTTACCGTCCAGGTCCCCAGCGAATATAAGTGACTCACCTGGGGTAATCCGGCCCCTGACCCCGGCCAGATAACTCTTGGCCACCCGCCGCTCGGCAAAATAGCGGCCCAGCCGGGCCGCCTCTTTGGGGGTATGGGCAACTAACACCAACCCGGAAACCTCCCGGTCGAGCCGGTGGACCGGAAAGACCATTCTTTTCTGCCGAAAGTGGAGCTCCACCAACCGCAACAGGGAACAAAAATCCCCGAAATCGGTGCCCTGGGCCAGAAGACCTGCGGGTTTGAACCAGAGCGAGAAGCCACGATGGTCCGCCAGCAAAACCGGTATCGGCACCGGGGCAGTCAGAATTCTTTCATCGTAGCAGAGCCGCAGCACGTCACCCGGGGCCACCTCGGCGGTGGCCCGACGCAGACGCTGGGGCTTACCGCCACCCCGGCGCAGCCAGACCGCTCCCTTGGTCATGGCCTCCTTCAACCGCAGCTTGGAGAGGCCGCTGCCGATGCTGAGCAGATCCACCGCCCGCCCACCACCCGTCACCGACAGGGTCAAATCAATAGCTCTTTTGTCACTGGTCATTTTGTTTCCGACAGAGCAGCACCACCGCCACCCCACCCGCCTCGTAAAGCAGGACCAGTGGGGCAACCAGCAGCAGGGCACTCAACAGATCCCCGGCCACCAGCAAAAAGGCCAGACCCAGCAAGGCGCCGTAGCTGACCCACCGCTTCCCCCGGAAGAAATCTGGCGGGACCAGGCCAATCTTGCCGGCGGCCACCATCAGGAAGGGAATCTCGAAGGCCAACCCAAGACTGAGCACCGTCCGGGCGACAAAGGTTAGATAGTCATCGAGCCGAGGCCGGGCCAGCAACCGCTCACCCGCCGCCCCCAGCATGATCTGCAAAACCTGCGGCAGGACGATCAGGTAGGCAAAGAGCGCCCCGGCGACAAAAAGCAGGGTCGCCCAGAAAACCACCAGGAGGGCCACCCGCCGCTCCCCTGCCTTGAGCCCGGGCGAGACAAACATCCATATTTCGTAGAGAATTATCGGTAAGGCAGCCGTGACCCCCACCAGAAGAGAAACCTTGAAATAGGCGACAAAGGCCTCGGGTAGATTGGTGTAAACCAGCCCCTTCAGATGGGGCAAGGCGTGGAAGATCGGGCGCAGAAGAAAGGCAGTCAGGGGATCGGAATAGACGTAGGCCAAAATGGTAAAAAACGCCACCGCCGCGAAGGAAATCGCCACCCGCTGCCGGAGTTCCCGCAGATGGTCGCGGAAAAAAACCACCAGGGGAGTGGTTTCAGACATCGGCCTTTCCGGACGGCTCGCTGGCGGGGGGTGACGGGGGCGCTGGATTATCCGCCCCTTCAGCTACCACTTCGACCTCTACCGGCTCCGGTCTGGGCGCTGAATCGACTGGTTCCACCACCTCCGGTCGGGGTGAACCCGGATCGGCTGCTCCGCGTCCCTGAGCCGCCAGGGCGGCGGCGGCCAGTTGTTCTGGCCGAGAGAACCCTGCCGGGGACTCTTGGTTGACTGAAGTCTTACCGGAGACAACCTCTTCTTCCTGGAGGCTGTCTTTAAGGACATTGGCAGCCTTCTTCAACTCAAAGAACTGTTTGGCCAGCCCCCGGGCCAGATCCGGCAGCTTCTCGGGCCCAACGACAATCAGGGCAACAGCCATGATCAGGATCAATTCAGGAAGTCCGATACCGAACATTCATTACCACTTGCGCTAAAGGAATTTGTCAAGCCGTAACCCGGCAAAGTCCCGATCCATCGGGGCCGGAGACGGCCTGAAGTTACGGCATTTACCCGGGGGTGTCAAGCGGTGCGACAACCTGGCGGCAAGCGGCAATTGGCGCCCCGCTCTTGATTGACTTTTGCAACCGCTTTGGCTATGTTGCTCGGTGGCGCGCCGCCGACCATGCAATGGCCCGCTTTCATACTCAATTTTATTCCATATTTTCAATAGGTTATCCAAGGAGAACCAGATGGCCAACGTGGTTATAGTCGGCACCCAGTGGGGTGATGAAGGCAAGGGCAAGATCGTCGACCTGCTCACCCAGTACGCCGATTACGTGGTGCGCTTCCAGGGCGGCAATAACGCTGGTCATACCCTGGTAGTGGAGGGCAAAAAGTATGTCTTTCACCTGATCCCTTCGGGCATCCTCTACGAAAACAAGAAGTGCGTAATCGGCAACGGCGTGGTCATCGACCCCGCCATCTTGCTGGAGGAGATGGCCAAGCTCACGGTCAGCGGTCTGCCGGTCAACCCGGCCCGCCTCAGCATCAGCCACAACGCCCACCTAATCATGCCTTATCACCGGCTACTGGACGGAGCCAGCGAGAGCGCCAAGACCGACGGCAGCAAGATCGGCACCACCGGTCGGGGCATCGGCCCATGTTACGGCGACAAGGTCCTGCGCTGCGGGATCAAAGTCGGCGACATCCTGGATCGGTCACTCTTCGAGGACAAACTCCGGGAGAACATCGCGGAGAAAAATTTCCTGCTGACCAAGAAGTACGGCGCCGCCCCGGTGGTCTTCGAGGAGATTTACGACCAGTACCTGGCCTTCGGCGAGCAGCTAGCCCCTTACATTGGTAATGTCTCCGTGGAACTGGACGAGGCCCGCAAAGGTGGCAAACACATCCTCTTTGAGGGCGCCCAGGGCACCCAACTGGATATCGACCACGGCACCTACCCCTTCGTCACCTCATCCAACACCATCGCCGGCAACGCTTGCACCGGCAGCGGCTTCGGCCCCAGCCACATCGACTCGGTGATCGGCATCCTCAAGGCCTACACCACACGGGTCGGAGAGGGTCCATTCCCCTCCGAGCTCTTTGACGCCACCGGCGATGAGCTGCAGAAGAAGGGCGGCGAGTTCGGCGCCACCACCGGCCGCAAGCGCCGCTGTGGCTGGCTCGATGCCGTGCTGGCCCGCGAGGCGGTGCGCTTAAACGGCGTCACCGGCCTGGCCATCACCAAACTCGATGTCTTAAGCGGCCAACCCCTGCTGAAGGTAGCCACCTCGTACCGGAACGGCGGCAAGACTTACCAGGCCATGCCCGGAAACATCAAGGAAGTCCAAGGCCTGGTCCCGTGCTACGAGGATATCCCCGGCTGGCCGGAGGACATCACCAAGGCCCGCAAAGTCACCGACCTGCCCGACAAGACCCGCGATTACGTGAAATGGATCGAGGACCTTACCGAAACCCCGGTCATGCTGCTGTCGGTGGGCCCGGGCCGCGAGGAGACCCTGCTCCTGAAGAATCCTTTCGTGAGATAATCCTACCAGAGCATTACCGCCGGTGGCCTTCGCCAAAAGCCTGGACCTCCGGCGGGAGCAGTCCGCTGCCATACCCCGCCAGCCCATGGTGGTAGGATTTCCTGGAGCCATGATCGATGAATGAATCGCCAACCCGCCTGACCCAGACCGTCAAGGGCGCTGGTTGCGCCGCCAAACTCGCACCCGGCGACCTGGACCGCGCCCTATGCGGCCTTGACCTGCCGGTGGACGACAACCTCCTGGTCGGCCTGGAACGGGCCGATGACGCCGGGGTCTACCGGGTGACCGACGAGATCGCCCTGGTCCAGACCCTGGACTTCTTCCCGCCCATGGTCGATGATCCCTACCAGTTCGGGCGGATCGCCGCCGCCAATGCCTTGAGTGATGTCTACGCCATGGGCGGCACCCCCAAGACCGCCATGAACATCGTCGCCTTTCCCGCCAAGACCCTGGATCTGGCCGTGCTCCGGCAGATCATCGAGGGCGGGCTTTCCGTCCTGCGCGAGGCCGGGGTGGTACTGGTCGGCGGCCACACCATCGACGACCCGGAGTTGAAGTACGGCCTGTCGGTGACCGGCTACGTCCACCCGGAAAAGATCCTCACCAAGAAACGGTTGCGCACCGAAGACAAACTGATCCTCACCAAACCACTGGGCACCGGCATCGTCTGCACCGCCATCAAGGCCGGACTAGCCGGGGCGGAGATCACCGCCCGGGTAACCAGCAACATGGCAACCCTGAACCGGGCGGCGGCGGAGGTGATGGCAAACTACTCGATCAGCGCCTGCACCGACATCACCGGCTTCGGCCTCCTGGGCCATCTGGCTGAGATGGTGGTCGATTCCGGCCATGGGATGCGGATTACGGCGGCGGCGGTGCCGCTCTATCCGGAGGCGTGCGAGTGGGCGGCCATGGGGCTGGTCCCGGCTGGGACGTACAACAACCGGAAATTCCGGGGCCGCTTTGTCAGCTTTGCCCCGACGGTGACGCCGATCATCCAGGATCTGCTCTTCGATCCCCAGACCTCGGGTGGACTTCTGATGACGGTGGCGGCGGAAGAGGCGGAGTCGCTCCGCGCGGAGCTGCTCGCCCGGGGAGTGCCGACGGCGGCCATCATCGGCGAGGTGGTGGCGGAGCCGGTAGAGATGATTGTGGTGGAATGAACTGCAAAGCCGCCAATAACCAGTGTCGTGTTTGTTTAATTCATTCTATTAATATTGACAGATTGGGCCGCCCTTCGACAGGCCTGTCCTGAGCTTGCCGAAGGGCGGCCCAAGATTGTCCTTGCCCCATCAAGTTCCAAAGAGCAAATAAATTGAATTTTCACCGTAGATTAGGAAGCAAATCATCCCAAAATTAGTGGAATCAACTAAACAGACAGCACACTAGATGAGGTGACATCATGATCAAAGAACTCAATTGCCGGGGCCAGGCCTGCCCGGCCCCGGTGCTGCAAGTCCGCGATCTGCTGGCCCAGGAGGCCTTAACCGCCCTGGCGGTGCTGGTCGATAACGAGGCGGCCCGGGAAAACGTCAGCCGTTTTCTGACCCACCAGGGTTTCCAGGTCACGGTGGAGAAAGTGGGTGACGACTTCCGGGTGACCGGCCAGGGTCAGGAAGGCGGCTGCGAGATCATGACCGAGACCGAGCTGGCCGCCGTGGCCACGGGCGGCGACAAAAAAATCCTGGTCATGGTCACCACCGACCACCTGGGCCACGGCGACGAGAGCCTGGGCGCGGCCCTCCTGATCACTTTCCTCAAGACCCTGAAAGAGATGGGACCGGAGCTCTGGCGCCTGGTCTTTGTCAACGGCGGCGTCAAACTCACGGCCGAGGGCTCCCCGGCCGTGGCCATCCTCCATGAGCTGGCAACCAGCGGCGTCAGCATCCTGGTCTGCGGCACCTGCCTGAATCATTTCCACCTCCTCGAAAAGAAGCAGGTCGGCGAGACCACCAACATGCTGGACATCGTCACCTCCCTGCAGGTGGCCGACAGCGTCATCAATATTTGAGGTGAACCGATGAAATGCGCCCAATGCGGACAAAAACCCAAGAACCGCTGCCACAAAGAAGGCTTTGATTGCACCGGCGGCAAGCTGGACCCTGCCGACTATGCCCTGGCGGAGAACCGGGAGCTCCATAACATCAGCGAAGAGATGCGCAGCCAGTACGGCAACTCGCAAACCCGGCTGGAGGAGATCATCGAGTTCGCCCAGCGGTCCGGTTACACCCGGCTGGGGTTGGCCTTCTGCATCGGCCTGGCCGATGAGGCCACTTTCGTAGCCGCCGTTCTGGCCAAGCATTTCAAGGTTGATTCGGTCTGCTGCAAGATGAGCGGTCTGAACAAGGACGAACACGGCATGAGCAAGATCAAGCCGGACCAGTTCGAGGTCGCCTGCAATCCCATCGGCCAGGCGCAGATGCTCAACCGGGCCGAGACCGACCTGAACATCCAGATGGGCCTTTGCCTGGGCCACGACATCCTCTTCCAGAAATACTGCGAAGCGCCGGTGACGGTGCTGGTAGTCAAGGACCGGGTTCTGGCCAACAACCCCATGGGGGTGGCCTACGGCAGCTACTGGCGCACCAAACTCCTCGGGCCGTGATAGCCCTCACGCAGCCGGTTGTTGCCGCGCATAAATACAACAAACCCCTTTGTCTCGGATTAATTTCCGTGTCAGGTGATTTTCTGTTGAAAATTTCCAGCATGAGCCAGTGTTGTCCGGTTAGACCATTGCATGGCACGTTTACCATAGGAAGTTTGACTGTTTGACTCCCTTACCCGGCCTTCGACCGCCCTCTCCCGGAGGGCGAGGGTACCAGAAAAGCTCCCTCTCCCCCAGGGAGAGGGTTGGGGTGAGGGAAATATGAACGGTGCAATTCCTTGTGAGGGAGAATGGTGGTTCTCCGTCATCGATGTTGTCGCGGGAACGGGGAGCGCGGACCAGCCTGGAATATGCCATCCTATGAAAGGGTTGAGTAAACTGTACCCGGAACTCCAGTTCTCGACATTGTCAATCTTGCCACAAAGTAGTTTATAAGTTACAC
>Ga0334722_10000287_pt1 | contig 77155 bp, 75 predicted proteins | sample C3_bottom_MG_FD_207210 | JGI IMG/M metagenome (GOLD analysis project Ga0334722, IMG submission 207210) | Sediment microbial communities from Yellowstone Lake, YNP, Wyoming, USA - C3_bottom | ecosystem: Environmental > Aquatic > Freshwater > Lake > Sediment | place: USA: Wyoming | collected...
CGCTACGATGGATCCGGTCTGGAGGCCGTCACCGTGAAGCGGGAAACGCGAATTCAACTGACAATCCTCGCAATCGTGCTGCTGGTGGCCGGCGTCTGGCCGACGATCGCCGGGTACTACACCGACTGGCTGTGGTTTGGTGAAGTCGGCTACCAGTCCGTGTTCGCGACGAGCGTCGTCACGCGCCTCGGCCTGGGCGGTGTGGTGGCCCTCGTCAGCTTCCTGGTCCTGTTCGGCAACTTCCGCCTCGCCCTCCAGCATTTCGATCAGCCCTACCTGGTGCTGGGCGTCTCTCCCGCCGACGGATCGCCCGTGGTGTTGCAGCGGCGCGGCGTGGCCCGGCTCATCGCCGGGGTCTCGGTGTTCGGCGGCCTCGTCGCCGGCGCGCTGGCCTCCGGCGAGTGGATGACGTGGCTGAACTTCCGTCACGCCACGGCGTTCGGCGAACGCGATCCGATCTTCGGCCAGGACGTGTCGTTCTTCGTCTTCCAGTTGCCGTGGCTCGACTTCGTGCGCACGATGACGCTGATGGTGCTGCTCGTCGCGCTGGTGGGGTCCGTGCTGATTTCGCTGCTGCCGGGCCGCATCGCCGGCGGCAGCGGCCCGATGGCCCCGCTGCGCGTGGCACGCCGCCACCTGTCGCTGCTGGCGGCCGTCGTCCTCCTGGTGCTGGGTGCCGGAGCGTATCTCGACGCGTTCGGTCTGGTGCTCTCCCGAGGCGACATCATCGTCGGGGCCACGTACTCGGACGTGACGGCCACACTCCCGGCCCTTCGCGTGCTGGGGATGGTGTCGATTGTGGGCGCCATCATGACGGGCGCACACGCGTTCGTGCGCCGGTCGTGGCTCCTGCCGGCGGCCTTCGGCCTCTACGCCCTCGCGTGGATTGGCGGCGCCGTGTTCACGACCGGCGTGCAGCGCCTGGTGGTCAACCCGAACGAACAGGTGAAGGAGACGCCGTACCTCGCGTACAACATCGCGGCTACGCGAAAGGCGTTCTCGCTGGAAGCGGTGGAGGAACGCCAGGTCTCGGGCGACGCGCTGCTGACCAAGAAGGACCTCGCGGCCAACCAGACCACGATCGGCAACGTCCGGTTGTGGGACCGCCAGCCGCTACTCGACACCTTCGGCCAGATCCAGGAAATCCGGACCTACTACGACTTCGGCTCGGTCGACGTCGACCGGTACATGGTCAACGGCGCGTACCGCCAGGTGATGCTCTCGGCGCGCGAACTCAACGTCGAGAACCTGCCGTCCCGGTCGTGGATCGCGGAACACCTCACGTTCACCCACGGCTACGGGCTCACGCTCGGCCCGGTCAACGAGGTGACGCAGGAAGGCCTGCCCGTCCTCTTCATCAAGAACATCCCGCCGGAGTCATCGATCGACCTGCAGGTGACGGAGCCGTCGATCTACTACGGCGAATTTGCCAACGACTACGTGTTCGTCGGCACGCACGCCCGCGAATTTCACTACCCGAAGGGTGATGAGCCGGTCTACAAGAGCTACGAGGGCCGCGGCGGGGTGCCGGTCGGGTCGTTTGCCCGCAAGCTGCTCTTCGCGAGCCGTTTCAAGTCCGTGAAGATCGTGCTCAGCGAGGACCTGACCGACGAGAGCCGGATCATGTTCCACCGGAACATCAAGGACCGCGTCAGCGCGATCGCGCCCTTCCTGTCGTACGATCGGGATCCCTATCTCGTCATCGCGGGCGGGCGGCTCTACTGGATCATCGACGCCTACACGACCACGAGCCACTACCCGTACTCCGCGCGGACCGAGGGCGGCTTCAACTACATCCGGAACTCCGTGAAGGTGGTCGTCGATGCCTATCACGGCACGACGACGTTCTATCTGGCCGACAAGGCGGACCCGCTGGCGGCGACGATCGGTCGCGTGTTCCCGGACTTGCTGAAACCACTCGACCAGATGCCGGCCGAACTGCGGCGTCACGTCCGCTACCCGGAAACCATCTTCGCCATCCAGAGCGCCATGTTCGCGACCTACCATATGACGGATCCCGCGGTGTTCTACAACAAGGAGGACCAGTGGGAAATACCGGCGATCGAGTCCACCGGCAGCGTGTCGGCCGCGATGGAACCGTACTACACGATCATGCGGCTGCCGGGCGAGAAGCGCGAGGAGTTCATCCAGATGCTGCCGTTCACGCCGCGGCGCAAGGACAACCTCGCGGCCTGGCTCGTCGCGCGCAGCGACGGCAACCGGTACGGCCACTTGCTGGTGTTCCAATTCCCGAAGCAGAAGCTGGTCTACGGGCCGAGGACGATCGCGGCCCGCATCAACCAGGACCAGGTCATCTCGCCGCAGATCACGCTGTGGAACCAGCAGGGGTCGGAAGTCATCCAAGGCACGCTGCTCGTGATTCCCGTCGAGAATTCGCTGCTCTACATCCGACCGCTGTACCTGAGGTCGGCTGGCGGCAAGATCCCGGAACTCAAGCGCGTCATCGTGGCCTACCAGAACCAGATCGCGATGGAGGACACACTGGATGCCGCGCTGGAGAAGATCTTCCGCCAGGGCGTCGTGATCAAGGCGCCGGAACCGGAAGCGGACGCGGCCGGACCCGGCGGTACCGAGCCGGCCGACGCGTCATTCGAGGCGCGGGCCGCCAGCGCCCAGGAACACTATCAGCGGGCCCTGCAGGCCCAGCGTGACGGCAACTGGGCGGTCTACGGCGAGGAAATCAAGCAGGTCGGAGCGCTGCTCGAGCAGATCACGAAGAAGAAGACGCCGGCTGCGCCCGCGACGCCCGTCAAGAAGTAGGGCCGGTCGCGTTCCCGGATCGGCTAGAAGATCCACGCGTATCCCAGCTTGACGAAGAACGTCCGATCCTGCCGCGTCAGGTCTGCCGACTGCGCGCCCGTCGAATTGTCGGAGTACCCGGCGAAAATGACGGTCTGCGGATTCACCTTGAACGAGAACAGGTACTGCGAGAACAGCTTGCGGCTGCTCGCGGGGACCGGGCCCGAGTAGAGATCCACATTTCGCGAGATGTCCGTGTACTGCAGGATCGCGCGGACGAACGTGCGGACATTGAGGTGGTAGATCAGGCGCAGCTGCGTCAGGTTGGCCCGGTAGAGCCGCCCCCCATCGACCGACAACTGATCGAGGTTGTAGCTCAGCCGGATGCTGGCGTTCGACGTCGGTTGGTAATCGATCTGCGGCCCGAACTGGATCGCGCGAGTGGCCTGCCGGCCGTTGGCGAAGTCCACACCCCCGCCGAAACGTCCGGTCATCTGGATATTCACGCCGTTGATCGGCTTGATCCCCGCGGCGAAGTTCGGTCTCAGGTACTCGTAGCGGACCCCTTCGAACACCACGACGTCCTGCGGCAGGTTGATGTCGAGGGCCGTCTGGTAGGGACCGCGATAGTTCACGAACGCCGCGACCGTCTGGTCGGTCAGCGTCCAGTTCCAGTCCGTCATCCGCCAGCCGCGAGCCCCGACATCGATGATGTTGAACCACGACCCGGCGTCCCGCTGGAAGCGGCGCTGCGCCGTCGCGAACACGTTCCGGTAGTCCACGCGCGGCACGTACCCCGCATCGCTGCGGAATCCAGGACTGTAGGATTCGTAGTTCGTGTAGAGCATCCACGTGCGGCTGACGTGCTGAAAGTCCAGCCAGAGACCATCTCCCGAAAACGGCCCGGCCGCCTGCCCGTAGTCGGCAGCGATGCCCGCCGGGTACTCCGTGTCGGTCCGCAGGTACTGGACGCGCATGAAGTCCGACGCCGTGAACTGCCAGAAGACGTCCGCAGCCGCCAGCCGATTGTGATACCCCTGCCCTTCACGGCCCGTATAGATGCCGCCAATGGTCGACCCGCTGCCGACGTCCCGGCGGTATCGTCCCACCGTCGTCGTAACCGGATCATCGAGCGACGCGAACTCGGTGCTCTGATTCGACGGGATCATCAAGTTATTGAGCCGGTCCTGCGTGACAAAGATCCCGACGGCATTGGCGCCCTGCTTGCCCGTCAGTTTCGCGCCGACATACGGGTCGCTCACCGTGCGGGTGAAGACGGTGTTGACGGGCGTCGTGAAGAAATCGAGACCCTCGAGGAAGAACGGGCGCTTCTCCGGGTAGAAGAGCGCAAAGCGATTGTTGACGTCGAGTTGGGCGACGTCGGCCTCGACCTGCGAGAAGTCCGGATTGACGGTCCCGTTGAGCGTCATGCTCGGCGTGAGACTCCACCTCGCTGTCAGCCCCGCCTTGGCCGAGAGGTCCCCGTTTTGCAGCCCGGACTGGCCCGCGGTGTCGGTGCGGCTGAACGTCGCCGTCGGATCGAGTTCGAGGTTCCGTCCCGGCGCCAGGCCTTCGAGGCCGTCAAGCTTGTTCTCCTGGCACAACAGGCAACCCTTGCTCCGATCACGGTAGGCGGACGTGATGCGATGACGGACGTTGCGGGGCCAGGACCGGAACGCCTCGAATCCCCACGTCTGCGCCCCGGCGCCAGGCTGGAAGCGCAGTTGCTTGAGCGGCAGGGCCATCTCGACGATGTAGCCGTCGGCGGTGATGCGTCCGGCCGAGGCCCAGATCATGTCCCACGAAAAATCCTCGATGCCATCCTGTTCGCTGAACACCGCGTCGGCCTGGACGCCGAGCGGGTTGACGCGGAACTGGAACGCCCGGCGTTCGTCATTGAAGGTGTCGATCATCACCCCGATGTGATCGTCCTGGATCAGCGTGTCCGTATCGTCACGGTCCATCAGGTGCGAACGGATCGCGCGCGGATCGGGATCGCCGGCCCGGAATGCGATGTAGAGATTCGTGCGGTCGTACGTGATGAGGCAGTCCGTCTTCACCGGCGGCGCCACGCCGTCGCCAGGCGCCCACTCGTACGGCAGCGGGACCACCGTCGCATGCGCCCAGGCGTCCTCGTCGAGCACGCCGTCCACGCGAATCTCGGAGGTGGCCCGGGAGATCGCGAACCGTGCCGTTGGCGGCGCGGTTCGCGGGACGGTTGACGGAGCCGGAGCCTGGCCGAAGGCCGGCGTGATGATCCCCAGGAAGCCGGCCGCAACGATGGCGGCCGACACGGCGCGACGATGCATGACACCTCCGTCGAGTGGTTTGACGCAAACGGAGGCAGATTGGTTCGGCGGCCGGGGCCGGCCGCCTCGACAGCTACTCCGCCAGCAGCTTCGCGATGAAGGCGGCGTAGCGCTCTTCGTTGGCTTGATCCCAGCCCACGATGATCAGGCGGACGACACCCTTCTTGTCGAGGATCTGGATCTGCGGGATGCCGCTGACCTTGTAGCTGGCGTCGTTCGCGTTGACCTTGCGGACGGACCTGCCGTTCTCCATCACCACGGGGAGGTTGTCGGAGACCGCCACCGGAAACACGATGCCGTTCTTCGGGAAGTACTCCTTGATCGCGGCCAGCTCGGCGTCGGCGCCGAGGTTGCGCTGGTTCTCGAAGTACCCGTAGAGCTGGGTGGCCATCACGACGCGGAACCCCTTCGCGCCGAATCGCTGCGCCAGGCGCGCGACGGCGGGATAGCTCTTGCGGCACGGCCCGCACCAGTGCGCCGTGAACTGCACCCACGTCACCGAACCCGGCATCTCGACCTTCGTTGCCTTCCCGTCGGTGTTCAGCCACCGCGGTGCCTCGATCGCCGCGCCTGGCTTCCCCACCAACTCGTAGCGCTCGATGACAGGCGCCACGCGATCGGCCACGCCGGCGGCACCCTCCAGTTCCGTGCCGGCCCGCCGCAGGACGGCGAGCGCCTCGGCGGCCTGCGCGTCACCCGCCAGCGCCTCGGCCAGGTTCTCGTACGCCGCGATCAAGGTGTTCACGAGCGGCGGCACGCGGTCGGCCGGCGTCAGCTTCGCGTTGAGCTCCATGATGCGCGTCGAATGGCGGATGATGCCGTCGTCGATGTCGTCGGCGCGGTAGTAGCTGTTGAGCGACCCGTGGGCCTGGATGCGTTCCTTGACGATCGTGTCGGGCAGCTTCTCGATCTCGGCGACCTGCTGTTCGGCCTTCTGGTTCCGGGCATCGGACTTCGGCTGGCGCATCGTGATACCGACCGCCTGGACGAGTACGACGGCGCGCATCGACGCATCGGCCCCGGCGGCCGTGAGCGCCCGCGCAATCGTGGCGTCCGCCTGGTCCGGCTGTCCCGCTTCGACGTAGAGGCTGAGGAGCGACATCAGTTCCGCCGAGGGCAGCGCGTCGGTGGAGAGCTTCGCGATGCAGCCGCGCGCGAACTCGGCCTTGTCCTTCTGGATCACCGCGTACTTGTCGGCCGTCAGGGGCGTGCCCGCCTCCTTCATCCGCGCCGTCTGGAAGTCGCGCGTGGCCTTCAGGCAGGCGGACGGCGTCGACGGCTGTCCGGCGGGCGCGGGAGACTGCGCCAGCAGACCGACAGCCAGGCACACGGCCAGGCTCAGGGACACAGAGAACCGAGTACGCATCACACCCCCCCCGAATCGGGTACCCGGCGCACGCGGTGGACCACGGGCGCCGCCCGGCGCCATAGATCATGTACGATTGTCGGTGGTGAGAACAGCATGAAAGTCAGGCACGCCGCCTTCCTCGCCGTGCTGGGCATGATGAGTACCGGCCCGATGCCGGCGGTCGCCGCTGCCCCGCCCGAACCGGTGTCGTGGACGCTCGCGATCGAGCCGGCGGCGGCGACGTTGAAGGCAGGCGCCACGTTGACGGCGGTCGTGTCGGCCAAACTCGAACCCGGTTGGCACGTCTACGGTACGCAGGAATTGCCGGATGGGCCCAGGCCGCTCCGCGTGGCGCTGACGCCGCCGAGCCGGTTCGTCGCGAAGGGCGCGCTCGTGTGCCCGGAGCCCGAGCGGGACATGGACGAGGGTTTCGGGCAGGTGACGGCGTTCTACCGGTCCGAGGTGACGTGCAAGCAGATCGTTGGGGCGGCACCGAGCACGAAACCGGGATCGCACACCCTGTCCATCGACATCAGCTTCCAGGCGTGCGACGGCAAGATGTGCCTGCCGGCACGGCTCGTCCGCCTGACGAAGCCCGTGACGCTCACCAAGTAGGCGAACGGCATGGGCCGGTTGCGTCGGCCGGGCAACACCGGTACCATGAATGATTATCGGGGCGTAGCGAAGCCTGGTATCGCACCTGGTTTGGGACCAGGGGATCGCTGGTTCGAATCCAGTCGCCCCGACCAAGCATTTCGTCGGGGTGATCCTGAGTACGTCGAAGGGTCGCCCCGACCAGAGTTCTCGCTTTGGAGTTAGCCGAGCGTTTCCCAGCGACGGCTAACTCCATTTCCTTTTCCCTGGTCTATCGGCGGTCCACGTCAGCGGGGCCCGCCTCATCCCGTCCAAACGCGAACAGCGAGGCGGCCGCCAGCAGCAGCGGCACCGAGACCAGCAGGACCGTGACGGCCTGGCCCAGCGTGTGCCCCTTCCGGAGCACGACCCCCATGAAGATAAAGGCCACCGCGAAGGTGCCGGCGCCGGTCATCTTCGGGAAGCGCGGGGCCAACCACCCCAATGCCACCATGACCGCAGCCGCCGCCAGCGCCACGGGGGTCGATGCGAGGCCGGCAATCGTGGCGCTGCCGTCGATCAGCACGAACGCGCCCCACAACACGCCGACCGTGACGATCGCCCGCGATCCCGCGGCCCGGTAGTTCTTCGCCAGCACCACATTGAAGAACGTCTTGGCCGCCAGCCCGAGGCACACGACGATCGTGAAGGCCTCCCAGGAGGTGCTGCTGATGCGCGTGTGGACAACCGCCATGACCACCGACGCCACGATCATCACCGCGAACGCGATGTTCCCCGAACGGTAGTGGATGATGACCTGGCGTTCATCCACCATCCGGCCGGTCAGCCCCAGTCCGGCGAGCGTCGGTCGGAGAAAGTACGCGGCAATCAGCAGGAACAGGTAGCGTTGGTCGCCCGTGGCCACCGTGCTGGCGACGGCGACCAGGAACACGGCCGCGGCAATCCAGAAGATCAGGTCCTTCTTACGCACGGTCCTTCTCCTCCAGCTTGAACAGGTCCTCAACTTTCGCGCCGAGCACCTCCGCCAGCAGCAGCGCCAGCTTCACCGACGGCGCATAGTCGCCGCGCTCGATCGACACGATGGTCTGCCGCGACACGCCGACCATGTCCGCGAGCTGCTGCTGACTCAACTCGCCGCGATCGAACCGGTAGCGCCTCAGCGTGGTGATCATGCTCTCTCGGGAGGGATGGTAATGCAGTGCGTTCGTTGACGCCATGATGAAATGCCCCTGACTACGGCCGCTTCGCAGGGTGTTCCCACAGCGTCTTCTCCGCCGGGAGGAATGTGCCGGCCGCAAGGCCCGCCGTGCCCAGCAAGAGAAAATAGGCCGGCGGGGCGTCCTGATGCTGCTTGACGAATGTCGCGTCCACGATGGCCCCGACCAGAACGCCGGCAGCTGTCCCGATGGTCTGCATCCTCCGGCGTACGTCCCGCCAGACCCGCTGGACGTCCTGGCGATTGAGTTGGACCATGGCGTCGTCCGCCGCGATTCTCACCGAGTCGCTTTCCACCTCGAGGACCGCTCCCCGGACCGTGCGGCCTTCACGCAGTCGCAGTTCGACGGCGTGTCCCTTCGAGAGCCGTCCGACGACCTCTTTGACGTCCGAGAGCGGCACCGACATGCCCGCCGTCTCGCCCAGGAGGAACTCGAGACTGTCTGGCCTGACGGCCTGAATCGTTCCCCTGTAGACGCGGCCCGCGCGCATCTGCACCGCCACCACCGACGTGTTCGAGATCTTGCCGAGGTTTGTCCAGCCAGCGTCCGCCTCGGCCTTGTCGAGCCGAATGGCCGGATCGACGCGGAAGATCGGACACGGAGCGGAAGACAAGGGTCGACCAGGATCGGCACCGGCAGCACGCGGCTGGGCGGATGCAGACACCGCAAACCCCGCCAGCACAACCAGGCTCCACGCGGCGATTCGCTTCATGGCTTCCTCCACGGGTAAACGCGGGCCGATCCCACGAACCGACCGGAGTGTAAAATAAGGCTTGCAATTTGTCAAGTATCATATACATTATGACAAGTGCAACATCCAGACATAGGCGGGTTGGCATTGCAGGCTCGAGGAATTCGTCACGTGAGGAGGTGTCAGATGATGAGGGCGCTTATCGTTCTGATGGCGACGCTGATGGCGGCACCAGCGTTCGCACAGGATCCCGGGACCGCCCTGTCACTAGCGGGACCCGCGGCCAGCGCCGCGACGGACGTGCGGCCGACGGCGCTCGATCTCGCCCCTGCCCGACTCAGAGAGGCGGTCCAGGCGCAGACGCAGCCGGTCAGTCAGTCGGACTGGCAGCGGCAGTACGACGCCGCGATCCATCGACGCAAGAGCGGCCAGACGAAGTTCCTGATCGGCCTCGGCGCGGGCATCGCCGGCATGGCGATGATGATGGCGTCGATGGACTGCACATCAGAAACCAGGTGCCACAACAACGAAGCGCTGGGAACGACCGGCGCCCTCGTCTGGCTGGCCAGCGGCGTGCCGTTCTGGTGGGGCATCGTTGACTGGGCGGGCGGGTCTGGAGCGGTGCACAGCCTGGAAGCGACCAGGCCCCGGGAGGGCAGTTCTCCGACGGTGACCATCTCGGATCACCAGGCCCTCCAACTGTCGCTGGGTCCGCGCAGCAGCGTGGCTTATCGCGTGACCTGGTAGCCCCCTCTCGCGCCGCCCGCTTGACTCGTCTAACATAGACGGGTTGATCCTGAGGGCGTGGCGATGATGACCGTGACGACACTGGCCCGGCGCTGCGGCTTGAGCCGCACCACGCTGCTCTACTACGAGAAGCAGGGCCTGCTCAGGCGGCCGCCTCGCACGTCGGGCAACTACCGCGCGTACGGCGAGCCGGACCTCGAGCGGCTCCGGCAGATCGGGCTGTTCCGCAAGGTGGGCCTGAGCGTGACCGAGATTCGCACCCTGCTCAACCGGCCGGGAGGCGGAGCGGTTTCGGTGCTCGAACGTCGTCTCGTGGCCATCGACGCGGAGATCGACACGCTCCGCCGCCATCAGCGGGACATTCTCAGCCTGCTGCAACGTTCCCGCAGTTTCAGGAGATCCCAGATGATGACCAAGGACAAGTGGGTGGCGATCATGCGCGCGGCCGGCTTCTCGGAAGCCGACATGACGCGCTGGCACGTGGAATTCGAGAAGAACGCGCCCCAGGATCACCAGGAGTTCCTCGAGTACCTTCACATCGGCGCGGACGACGTGGCGCGGATCCGCGAGTGGAGCCGGAAAGGCACGCACGACTAGACCCGACGCTGAAGGGGTGATGGCCTGGCCGCCAGGACTGCCGGGCTCAGGTCCCGTCGAGGACTTCCCGGACCTTGGCGGCCAGCGCGTTCCGGTCGCACGGCTTCTGGATGAAGTGCACGCCCGCGTCCAGCACGCCGTGGGGACCGATCACGTCGGACGAATACCCGGACGTGTACAGGGACTTCATGCCGGGGTAGGCCAGACCGAGCCGCCTCCCAAGCTCGCGCCCGTTCATGTCCGGCAGCACGACGTCGGCCAGCAGCAAGTCGATGGCGCGGCCGTGGTCCCGCGCGGCGCGGAACGCCTCGCTCGGCGACGCGGCGGCCAGCACGTGATACCCGAGGGCCTCCAGGATCCGGGCGGTCATGCTCAGGATGGCCGGCTCGTCTTCCACGAGGAGCACGGATTCGTCGCCCCCCTTCGCCAGAGAGCAGCGGTCGGCTTCCTGCGCCCCGGTCACCTCGCCGGAATGGACGGGCACATAGAGGGTGAACGTCGTGCCCGCACCCACCTCGCTCGCCACGTCGATGTGGCCGTGGTTCTGCCTGACGATGCCGTAGACCGTGGCGAGGCCAAGACCGGTTCCAGCGCCCGGACCCTTGGTGGTGTAGAACGGCTCGAAGATGTGCGCCATCGTCTCGGGCGCCATCCCGCAGCCCGAGTCCGTGACGCGCAGGCATACGTAGTCGCCCACGGACAGCCCGGGGCGGCCGTCTGCGGTCGCCTCGTCGACGGCACGCTGGCAGGTTTCGATATGGATGTGGCCGGCCCCATCGATTGCGTCGCGGGCGTTCACACACAGGTTGACCAGGATCTGGTCGATCTGCCCCGGATCCATCTTGACCGGCGGCAGCGCCGGTCTGGGGGTGAAGTCGAGGCGGATGTGCTCGCCGATCAGGCGCCGGAGCATCTTCAACATGCCCTCGACCGATTCGTTCAGGTCGAGCACCTTCGGGTCGACGGCCTGCTTGCGGGCAAAGGCCAGCAACTGGCGCGTGAGATCGGATGACCGTTTCGCAGCCTTCTGGATTTCGACCAGGTCGGCATACAACTGCGTGCCGCGTTCGACCCGGTCGAGGGCCATGTCGGCGTAGCCGAGGATGGCGCTCAGCATGTTGTTGAAGTCGTGGGCGACGCCGCCGGCCAGCCGGCCGACCGACTCCATCTTCTGCGCCTGCTGGAGTTCGGCCTGCAGCGTGGCGCGCTCCTCCTCCGCCCTGCGTTGCGCGGTCACGTTGCGAATCACCGAAACCACATGCGGCACGCCGCTGATCGGAACCACGCTCTCGGACAGCGAACAGATGACGGGTTCGCCGGACCGGGTGCGGCCCCTCATCTCGACATCGCGGACGTGTCCGTCGGTGCTGAGGCCGTCGAATGCCCGGCTGCGGTCGGCGGAGTCGGCGTAGAGGTTCAGCTCGAGCGACGTCCGGCCGATGACCTCGTCCCGGGGGTAGCCGAAGAGATTCTCGAACTCGGCGTTGCATTCGACGAAGACGCCGTCGGACAGGCGCACCATGCAACAGGCGTCGAGGCCGGTCATGAACGCGGCGCGGAACCGTTCCTCGCTGTCGCGGATGGCCAGATCATCGGCGCGGCGCGGCACCCTGATGCGCGCGTCGAGCTGCAACGTGGTTCGAGACTCGTCGAACATGCCAGTCCCCGCTGAGATGGCACCGCCCCGGGGGGTAGACGTACCCACTCAAGGGGGACAATCGGCCGCCAGGCGAGAAACTCCACTGCCAGCCGGCTGTCACCTCCGGCTGGCACGGTGAATCCCATGGACTTGACGGGGAGCCATCCGGCAGCAGATAACGGAGAGGAACCCGCCTGCGCTTCGCCGACGGATCGCACCATGAACGACTCACCCCAGCGCGTCGGTTCGGCACCACACGCGGCAGTTGCTGCCGCGGCGGGGAGCGCCACGTCCGCGAAGACGGTCTCGATTCCCATCGGAGGGATGACCTGCGCGGCGTGCTCGCGCGCAATCGAACGCAGCGTCGGGCGCGTGACGGGCGTCGCCAGCGTCGCGGTGAACCTGGCCACCGAGAAAGCCACGGTACGGTACGACCCGGGCGCCACGCGGCTCTCGGAGATCAAACGTGCCATCACCGACGCCGGATATGAGCCGCGATCGGTCGAGACCACGGCAAGCCCCGATGCTCACCGCCTCGAGAAGCAGCGCGAGATTCGCCGGCTGTGGATCAAGGTCGCGGTCTCCGCTGCGGCGTCCGCCCCGCTGCTCTACCTGGCGATGGGACCGATGATCGGGTTGCCCCTGCCCGACCTGCTGTCGCCGGAGTCTCACCCGCTGGCCTTCGCCCTGGCACAGTTGGCGCTGCTGGTCCCGGCCGTGGCAGCCGGCTACCGCTTCTACGTGGTGGGCGTGAAAGCGTTGCGGCACCTGGCGCCCAACATGGATTCCCTGATCGCGATGGGGACGGCGTCGGCGATCGGCTACAGCCTCTTCGGCGTCGTGGACATCGCCCGGGGCAATCCGCACGCGGTTCACGCCCTCTACTTCGAGACGGCCGCCGTGATCATCACGTTGATCCTGCTGGGGAAGACGCTCGAAGCCGTGTCGAAAGGCCGGACCTCCGCATCGATCAAGTCGCTGATGGCGCTGCGCCCCAGGACGGCAATCGTCGTCCATGGGGATACGGACATCGAGATGCCCATTGAGGAGGTCGAAGCCGGCGACCTCGTGCGCGTCAGGCCCGGCGAACGGATCCCGGTGGACGGCGTCGTGGTGAGCGGGCAGACGAGCGTTGACGAGTCGATGCTGACCGGCGAAAGCCTGCCCGTCGAGAAGACGCCGGGCTCGCAGGTCGTCGGGGCCAGCCTCAACCGGCACGGGTCGATCACATTCAAGGCGACTCGGGTCGGCGCCGACACGGTGCTGGCGCGGATCGTGGCGCTGGTTGAAGAGGCGCAGGGGTCGAAGGCGCCGATCGCGAGACTGGCCGACCAGGTCTCCGGCGTGTTCGTGCCCGTCGTCTTCGGCCTGGCCGTGGCGGCGGCCGCGGCCTGGCTGATCGCGGGCAGCACGGCGGCGTTTGCCCTGACGGTGTTCGTGGCGGTGCTCACCATCGCGTGCCCGTGCGCGCTCGGCCTCGCCACACCGACTGCCATCATGGTGGGCACCGGGCGTGGGGCCGAACTCGGCGTCCTGGTGAAGTCGGGCGAGGCGCTCGAAGTGGCGGAACGGATCGACACGGTCGTGTTCGACAAGACAGGCACCGTGACCAAAGGCCAGCCGACCGTCACGGATGTCGTGCCATTCGGCGCCTTCGAGGCCGCCAGCGTGCTGGGGATCGCGGCGTCAGCCGAGAAGGCATCGGAGCATCCGCTGGCCGACGCGATCGTTGCGGAGGCGAACGCGAAGGGCGCACGGATCGAGGCCCCTGAGCAGTTTCACGCCGAACCCGGCCACGGCATCACGGCCAGGGTCGCCGGCCGGGCGGTGGTGCTGGGCACGATTCGCTATCTCGTGGCCTCCGGCATCGACGCGGAGGCGGCCGCGCCCGACGCCGATCGCCTCTCGGCCGATGGCAAGACGGTCGTTGGCGTCGCGATCGAGGGCCGCCTCGCCGGCCTGATCGCCGTCGCGGACGTCGTCAAGGAGTCGAGCGCGGCGGCGGTGGCCGTGCTGCGCGGCATGGGATTGGCCGTCGTGATGTTGACGGGCGATTCGGCGAGCGCGGCCGGCGCCATCGCGCGGCAGGTCGGCATCGATCGCGTCGTGGCCGAGACGCTGCCGCAGGACAAGGCGGGTGTCATCAAGTCGCTGCAAGCCGAAGGCCGCCGCGTGGCGATGGTCGGCGACGGGATCAACGACGCCCCTGCCCTGGCGCAGGCGGACCTGGGCATCGCCATCGGCACGGGAACGGACGTGGCGATGGACAGCGCGGGCATCGTGCTGATGCGGGGCGACATCACGGATGTCGCCAACGCGATCGCGCTCTCGCGAGCGACGATGCGGACGATCCGGCAGAACCTGTTCTGGGCATTCGGCTACAACGTGCTCGGCATTCCCGTCGCCGCGGGTGTGCTCCACGTGTTCGGCGGGCCGATGCTGAGCCCGATGGTGGCGGCCGCCGCGATGTCGATGAGTTCGGTGTCGGTGCTGGCAAACGCGTTACGCTTGAAAAGATTCCGGTTGTAGGCCTGGGCGTGATGAGGGCGTAGGCCGGGGCTTCAGCCCTGGCGGACGGGAGCGACTGATGATGAAGCATCTTTCGATCGAAGGCATGACGTGCGGCCACTGCGTGCAGCACGTGACGAAAGCCCTGACGGGCGTGCCAGGCGTGACGAAGGCACAGGTGGATCTCGACAGCAGGAGCGCGGTAGTCGAAGGGAGTGGCGTCGAGGATGCCGCGCTGAAAGACGCCGTCAAGGACGCCGGCTACGATGTCGTCGCCATCCGGTAGGCCCAGCAGCCCGGCGGGGCCTGGCCCCCTCGCGAAAACCGCCGCGGCCTGATAGGCTTTCAGCCATTCGGTCCTTCCGGCCGTTCGAGGGAATCACCGACAACCCGACGAGCCCGGCGCGCGCCCACCCCCGGCTGTGCCGGCCGTCTGCGAGGTCCACCATGTTTGGTTCGTTTCAGAAGCATCTGGCCGAGCAACTCTCCGAGATTCGCACCGCGGGCACGTACAAGAGCGAGCGGGTGATCGCGACGCCGCAGGGCACGGTCATTCGCGTGACGGACGGCGAGCCGGTGCTGAACCTGTGCGCCAACAACTACCTGGGCCTGGCGCAGCATCCGGAGGTGCGGGCGGCGGCGCACGCCGCGATGGATCGGTGGGGGTACGGCCTGGCCAGCGTTCGCTTCATCTGCGGAACGCAGGGCGTGCACAAGCAACTGGAACAGAAGATCAGCGAGTTCCTCGGTACCGAGGACACAATCCTGTATTCCTCGTGCTTCGACGCGAACGGCGGCCTGTTCGAGACGCTGCTGCAGGAAGAGGACGCGATCATCAGCGACGCGCTGAATCATGCCAGCATCATCGACGGCATCCGCCTCTGCCACGCGCACCGGCAGCGGTATCACAACAACGACATGGCCGATCTCGAGGCCAAGCTGCAGGCGACGGCGGGCCACCGGTTCCGGATGATTGCCACCGACGGCGTGTTCTCGATGGACGGATCGATCGCGAACCTGCCGGCCATCTGCGACCTCGCGCAGAAGCACCACGCGCTGGTGATGGTGGACGACTCCCACGCGGTGGGGTTCATGGGCAAGCACGGCCGGGGCACGCACGAGCATCACCACGTGATGAAGCGCATCGACGTCATCACGGGCACGCTCGGCAAGGCGCTCGGTGGGGCCAGCGGCGGGTACACCAGCGGCAGGCAGGAGATCATCGACCTGTTGCGCCAGCGGTCGCGGCCGTACCTGTTCTCGAACACCTTGTGCCCCAGCATCGCCGGGGCCTCGCTCAAGGTGCTGGACATGCTCTCGACGTCGACGGAATTGCGGGACCGGCTCGAGGCCAATACGACGTTTTTCCGTAACGGCATGGGCCAGCTCGGCTTCACGATCCCGAAGGGCGTCCATCCGATCTGCCCGATCATGCTCGGCGACGCGAAGCTGGCCATGCGGATGGCGGACGCGATGCTGAAGAAGGGCGTGTACGTCATCGGCTTCTCGTTCCCGGTGGTCCCGAAGGGCGAGGCGCGAATTCGCACGCAGATCTCGGCGGCGCACACCCGGGAGGACCTCGAACGGGCGATCGACGCCTTCGATCAGGTACGCAAGGAACTGTAGCTACATTCCACTCTCAACCACTCCGGGAGTGCTTGTTATTTGTTCTTGACAGTGTAGCTACATGTAGCTACATTACGCGCGTGAAGACCGTGGGCATCCGCGAGCTCAAGAACCGCCTCAGCGAATACCTCCGCGAGGTCCGGTCGGGCGAACGGGTGCTCGTCAGCGACCGCGGCCTCATCGTCGCGGAGCTGCGCGAGGCGAATGCGGTGGTCGGTGAGGGCGTGCCATCTGGCCTGGCCGCCCTCGCCAAAGACGGCCACCTCACGCTGGCCTCCCTCGAGACCGCGCCCAGCTATCCCAGGCTTCGCCCCCCCTCCTCCGCCGTTGACGCCGGGGCCCTCCTGGCTCACGAACGGGGAGCCCGATGAGGCTGTACGCCGAGTCGAGCGCCGTCCTGTCGTGGCTCCTGGGCGACCCGGCATCGGATGCCATCCGCAGCCTGCTGCAGCGGGCGGATCTCGTCATCACCTCGGACCTGACCCTCGTGGAATGCGACCGCGCCCTGCAACGAGCGCAGCGCGCCACCGCGCTCTCGGAAGCGGATGCCGCTGACCGGCGCGCCCACCTCAACGAGGCGGCAGCCGCCTGGCACATCCTCCGCGTCCATCCGGCGGGCATCGAGCGGGCCCGCCGTGACTTCCCGATCGAGCCGCTCGAAACCCTCCCGGCGCTCCACCTGGCGAGCGCGCTCGTGGCGCGCTCCGCTGTGCCGGGCCTCGCGGTGCTCACGCTGGACGACGACGTCCGTCGCAACGCCCAGCAATTGGGTTTCCGTGTGGTGCCGGACACAAAAACGTCGATTACTGGTACGAAGGCTGCCGCTGGCGTCCGCCCGCCTGCGGCGGACACTTCCGGCGGAGGAGGCACGGCATGACCCCTGGAAGACGGGATATGCACAAGGTCTACATCGTCGATACCAGCGTGCTGGTTTCGGCGCCCGACGCACTCCAGAACCTCACGGAAAACAATACGGTCGTGCTCCCCTTCCCTGTCTTGCAGGAGCTGGACCGGCGGCGCACCAGCGCCAACGGGGTCGGCTATACCGCGCGCCAGACGATCCGCTTCCTCGACCAGTTGCAGACCGAGGCCTCGGCCGACGAACTGCAGAACGGACTCCCGTACAACGGCGGCGTCCTGCGCTTCCACGGCGGCGAACTCGACATGTCGCGGGCGTGGCCGGGCTTCAACTCCGGGTACGCCGACGACGCGATCATCCTGCTGGCCAACCGGTACCAGGAAGAGCACCGGAGCGAGCCAGTGGTGCTGGTGACGCGCGATGCCGCCATGCGCTGCAAGGCGCGCGCGCGGGGCGTGACGGCCGAGGACTACTACAGCGACAAGCCGGTGACCTCGCCCGACAAGTTCTACTCCGGCCGCACGCGCATCGAGATCCCGCCCGAGCAGGCGGGTCTGCTCTCCACGCTGCACCACGAGCAGCGTCTCTCGATGGACGCCATCGCCGGCTACACCAACGTCTCCGAGATGTTCGCCAACCAGTGCTGCGAGCTGCACGTCCAGGGCAACGGCAAGAGCGCGTGGGGCATCTACAAGCAGCACGACGGCACGGGCTACCTGCGCCGCGTGAACACGAAGACGAGCGACAAGTTCGGCCCGTGCAACCCCGAGCAGGCGTGCGCGAAGGAGCTGATCCTCGATGATCAATCGCTCATCGTGTCGCTGGTAGGCATTGCCGGCACTGGCAAGACGCTGATTGCCCTGCTCTCGGCCTACGAGCTCTATCGCGCCGGCAAAGTGTCGAAGATCGAGGTCTACCGCGTGAATGCGGAGGCGGGCCGGCAGCTCGGGTTCCTGCCGGGCGACCTCGGCGAGAAGATGGCCCCGTGGGCGAAGCCCATCATCGACAACCTGGACTACATCATGCGGCGCCTGCACGGGGGCACCCGCTGGACGAACCAGATCGCCGAGCACCAGGGGGACAAGGCGCACACCCCGCCGCCGCCGTCCACCGGGCCGACGGTCGAGGAGCTGCTGGCGAGCCGCGCGCTCGAAATCTCGCCCATCAACTACCTGCGCGGCCGGTCGATCCACGACGCCGTCATCATCGTCGACGATGGCCAGAACCTGACGCAGGAGGACATGAAGCTCGTGCTGACGCGCGCCGGCGAAGGCGCCCGCGTCATCCTGACCGGCGACCCCGACCAGATCGATCGGGCCGAGATCGACTCGCTCTCGAACGGCCTGGTGCAGGTGGTGGAACGGTTCAAGGGCGAGTCCTGCTTCGCGCACCTGACCATGAAGGAAGTGGTGCGGTCGAAGATCGCGGAGCTGGCCGCAAGGCTGCTCTAGCGCCAGGCTGTCAGACACTTGCCGATCGGGGCCGGACGGACGTACGCTGACGTCCTAGTCCGGCCCCTTCATTTTTCGGAAAGGTCCCTGGTATGGCCCGACTCGTTGAGTGCGTTCCCAACTTCTCCGAAGGCCGCAACCGTGGTGTCATCGACGCGATCGCCCAGGCCATCTCCAGCGTCAGCGGCGTGAAACTGCTGGACGTGGACCCCGGGGCCGACACGAACCGCACCGTGTACACCTTCGTGGGACCACCTGACGAGGCCGCCGAGGCGGCCTTCCGGGCGGCACGGCGCGCGACCGAACTCATCGACATGGCCGCCCACCGCGGGGCGCACCCCAGGATGGGGGCACTGGACGTCTGCCCGTTCGTGCCGGTCGCAGACATCACGATGGCGGAGTGCGCGGAGCTGGCGCAGTCGGTCGGACGCCGGATCGGCGACGAGTTGGGCATCCCCGTCTACTTCTACGAGCACGCCGCCACGCGCGAGGACCGGCGCAGCCTGGCGACCATCCGGGCCGGCGAGTACGAGGGCCTGGCCCAGAAGCTACAGCATCCGGACTGGACGCCCGACGCGGGCCCGTCGCGGTTCAACGCGCGATCGGGAGCCACGGTGGTGGGCGCGCGCGAGTTCCTCCTGGCCTACAACGTCAACATCAACTCGCTCGACCGCAAGCTGGCCAACGAGATCGCGCTGTCGATCCGGGAAGGCGGGCGCGCGAAGCGCGATGCGGCCGGCAACATCCTGCGGGACGCCACGGGCGAATCGATCAAGGTGCCGGGCCGGCTGAAGGCCGTCCGCGCCATCGGCTGGTACATCGAGCAGTACCGGCAGGCGCAGGTGTCCATCAACCTCCTCGACTACACGACCACTCCCCTGCACGTGGTGTTCGAGACGGCGCGCGAGGAGGCCGGCAGACTCGGGCTGGTCGTCACCGGGTCCGAACTGGTGGGCCTGACGCCGCTGACCCCGATCCTGGAGGCCGGCCGGTACTTCCTGCGCAAGCAGGGCAAGTCCGCGGGCGTGCCCGAACGGGAACTCGTCGAGGTCGCGGTGCGTTCGATGGGTCTCGACTCGGTGGCGCCGTTCGAGCCCGAGAAGAAGATCATCGAGTACCACTTCAAGCCGGCCGCGCCGCTGATGTTGATGACGGCCGCGCGGTTCGTGGACGAGGTGTCGACGGAGGCCCCCGCGCCCGGCGGCGGGTCGGTGGCGGCGCTGCTGGGCAGCCTGGCGGCCGCGCTCACGGCAATGGTGGCGAACCTGACGATTGGCAAGCCGGGCTACGAGGCGTCGTGGTCGTGGATGTCGCACGCGGCCGAGCACGCCCAGCGCCTCAAGGACGAGCTGGCTCGCGCCGTCGACGAGGATACCGACGCGTTCAACCGCGTGATGGATGCGATGCGCCTGCCAAAGGCCACGCCCGGGCAGGCCGCCGAGCGCGCCCGCGCCATCGAGGACGCCAACAGGCGCGCGGCCGACGTGCCGCTGCAGACGGCGCGCCGGTGCCTGGACGTTCTCACGCTGGCGGAACAGGTGGCGCAGCAGGGCAACCGGAATTCGGCGTCGGATGCCGGCGTGGCGGCGCTGGCCGCGCAGGCCGGGCTCGAAGGCGCCGGGCTGAACGTGCTGATCAACCTGGGGGCGATCGCGGACGCTGCGTTCACCGCCGAATGCCGGTCTGCGGTGGCCACCCTCGTGGACGACGGCCGCCGCCTGCGCGACGCCGTGCTGGCGCACGTCACGGCAACCTTCGGCTCTTGATGTGGGCCGGGGCTTCGGCCCCGGGATTAGTCCAGCAGGACCGACGAGTCCCGGGACTTGTGGTCCTGCGTGAACCCGGTCTTGTCGGCATTCACCGTGAGCCGCGGCGGCTCGAGGCCCACCAGGTAGCCGAACTCATCCTGGAATCGCTCCAGCGACACGCTGCACGTGGACGCCAGCTTGGCGGTCTCGTGGGCGTCCTCGAAATCCTCGCGTTTGAGCCGCAGCATGTAGCTGCGCGCGATCGCGTACTTTTGCGAGTGGACATCCGCCAGCCGGATCTTGGCCTTCCCCGTCTTCGGGTCGAGCAGGTCCTGAAACGGGATCGGCGTGAACTGGCCGTCCTGCACCGACACCATCGCGGCGTTGCCGCCCGACAGGATGTACTTGGCGGCCGAGTACCCGAGGTCGCGCGTGTACTCGATGTCGAACGGGATCGGGTCCGCGCAGCGCAGCTCGTAGCCGATGTTCTTCTCGACGATCGTGGTCTGCACGCCGAACGACTGGATACGCTTCTGGACCTGCTGCTTGAGAATCTCGCCGATGTTCACCTCGGCGAGGCGGACGTTGCCGTGCGCATCCCGTTCCACGTCGTTGAGCGCCTCGAGGTCGGCCGGGTCGAGGTCGAGGACGAGGCCCTCGGCGATGACCGCGACGCCATCGCGGCGGTCCTGGCTCTGGCGCTTGATGATGGCGCCCGCCAGCGTGTCGACCACGGTCTTCAGCTTGATCGGTCCGCCGCCGAACTCCTCCGGAATGAGCGTCAGGGTGGCGCCGGTGGCCTTCCCGATCCCCAGCGCGAGGTGGCCCGCCTTGCGGCCCATCGCGATCACGAAGTACCAGCGCGACGTGGTCCGGGCATCCACCATGAGGTTCTTCACGATCTCCACGCCATGATGGCGCGCCGTCTGGAACCCGAAGGTGTCGATGTGGGCGGGCAGGTCGAGGTCGTTGTCGATGGTCTTCGGCACGTGCACGACGCGCAGCCGCCCCCCGCTCTTCTCCGCCAGCTTCATGGCGGAAAACGCCGTGTCGTCGCCGCCGATGGTGATGAGCATCGACACGTTCAGGCGCAGCAACGACAGGATCGTGTTCTCCAGGTGCTGGGGGTTCTTCGTCGGGTTGGCACGCGCGATTCCGATATACGACCCGCCCCGGAAGTGGATCCGGCTGACGTCGCCGATGGTGAGTTCGCGCACGTGATCGATGTTGCCCTGCATCAGCCACGAGAACCCGTCGAGCACCCCGACCACCTCGACGCCCTCGAGCGCCGCGCGAATGGTCGCCGCGCTGATCACGCTATTGATGCCCGGTGCCGGGCCGCCGCCCACCAGGATTGCCAGCTTTTCGGGATGATGCACGTCAGGTCCTCCTCGGGATCCAGGTCGCTCGTCGGACATTCATTGTAACTGGCCAGTCCCGGAAGGCGAAAGCGGCAGGCGATAGGCGATAGGCGATAGGGAGCATGCACCGTCACGCCGTCCTCCCTGGCGCCTGCCGCCTTCGTGATATCGTGGTGGTGCTGCAGGACGTCTCCCTTGACCATCGATACCATCACTTCCCTTGAGGACCCGCGCGTCGCCGAGTTCCACAACGTGCCGGACCCGGTGCTGCTCCGGGAGCACGGCCTGTTCGTGGCGGAGGGACGGCTGATCGTGCGCCACGTCCTCGCCGGGCGGCGGTTCCGCGTGCGCTCGGTCCTCGTGTCGCCGACGGCGCTCGAGAGCATCCGCGACGTACTCGACCAGGCGGGCGACTCGCCGGTCTTCGTCGCCCCGGCGGAACTGCTGTCGGGGATCGTCGGCTTCAACATGCACCGCGGCTGCCTGGCGCTCTGCGAACGTCCTCCGGCCGAACCAGTCGCCAACGCGCTCGCCAACGCCTCCTCCTCCCGGCTGGTCCTCGTCGCCGAACACATCTCGAATGCCGACAACATGGGGGGCCTGTTCCGGAACGCGATGGCCTTCGGCGTCGGGGCCGTGCTCCTCAGTCCCGACTGCTGCGACCCGCTGTACCGCAAGGCCGTGCGGGTGTCGATCGGCGGGACCCTCCGCGTGCCGTTCGCCACCATCGACGAATGGCCGTCGGGACTCTCCGCACTGAAGCAGGCGGGCTATACCCTCGTTGGTCTGACGCCGGACAGCAAGTCGCGCGAACTGGGGGACTGGGCCTTCCATGCCCGCCGGCCGTCCCGCGTGGCGCTGGTCCTGGGGCACGAAGGCTTTGGGATCTCCGACGAGGCGGCCGCGATGATGGACGAGCACGTCCGGATTGAGATGGTGGCGGGCGTCGACTCGCTCAACGTCGCGACGGCGTCCGGCATCGCGCTCTATGCGTGCTCGGGGTTGTGGAAGCGAGCCTGACGCGGACCGGCCGGGCCGCGGTTATTCGAAGCGCGTGAGCAGCAAATCGACGTGACGGGTCTTGCTGGGCGACCGGTGCCACTGCACCAGGATCGGGCTCTGGTACGTGCCATGGATCACGGAGGCCTCGCCCGGGGAATCGTGGTCGGAGACGAGCAGGCTGATCGTCCGCTTCATCCGGAAGAAGTTCTCGGCTGGCAACGCCATCAGCCTCGCCACGAAGCGTTCGACCCATGACTCGCTCAGGCCGAGGGCCTCGACGAGCTTGTTGAGCGCTACCACCGCGTCGTAGGCGGCGTAGTCGCGCGCCTTCCCGGGAATCGCCCGCGGGTGCCGCAGGGCGTGCCGGCCCTTCTCGGCCATGAACCGCAGGGGATCGCTCAGGACCTCGCGCAGATCGTGACGCATCAGCAGCGTTTCGTACTCGTTCACCGTCAGCCCGGCCTGCCGTTCGCCCGGTGCCAGTTCGATCTTGACGCGGCCTTTCGAGACGCCGCAGCGGCGCGCCGCCTCGTTGGCGACGTCGAACAGGCCGAGCGCCGGGTCCTTGAGATTGACCGAATCCACGGAGTGCCCGGACACGGGGACGGCCACGCGCGCCCGCCAGACTTCGACCTCGCTGTTGTACGCCACCACGCTCGTCTTGCGCAGCCGGGGTACGGCGCCGTTGACGCCGTCGAGGTCGACGAAGGGCACGGGCGTATGCCGGTTGTTCAGGTACGTGACGCACGGCCGCAAACCGGCCGCGATGAACGCCAGGTGGGAGTCGGCGTTGCGGGGTTCGACCTGGCGCTGATCGTCGGAGAGGTCGGTCCGGTCGTCGAGTTCGTCGTGCCGGTAGCCGGCACCTTCGGGGAAGATCGCGCGGAACGGATCCAGGTAGCCGGTCACGTCCTTCTGGCGGCGGGACAGCCGGGACACCAGACCCTGCTCGAGGTAGCCCGCGGTCGTGTGGAAGGAACAGTAGAGACTGCGCTCGTAGTGCCCGAGCACATCCCCGTGCTCCTCGTCCACGCGGGCCCGCATGTCGATCGCGTCAAAACGCGACCGCGGGGTCAGTTCGAGCGATAGCTCAACCGGTGGCGGAGTCATGTTCGACGAGTGGCGAATCCTTTTCGTCCTCAATCGGTAAGGATAGCACCGGGGGAGGGGAAGAACAACGGAGGCGATAGGCGATAGGCGTTAGGGAAGAAGAAGGCGACAGGCGTCAGGGGCAGCGTGACGCTGCATTTCCCCTAACGCCTATCGCCGAGCCCCTGACGCCTAAGCGTTACTGCTCGTCCGCCTCAATAGCCACCTTCGTGGTGTAGTCCTTGCCGCCGACGGACAGCTTCACCAGGTAGCTGCCGGGTTCGAGCGCCGGGCCACCGAAGCCGCCGCGCCCGCCACCGCCGCCGCCCGCGCGGCCGCCGCCGCCGCCCGCCGCGCCGCCGCGCAGGTTCCACTGGACGCGGTTGATGCCCGCCTCCTTGGTTCCCGTCAGCTCGCGCACGACCTTGCCGGCGTAGTCGCTGATCGTGATCTTCACGTCACCCGTCGCGGCCGCCTTCAGGTAGTAGCTGATGGCCGTGCCGGGCTGCGGGTTCTCCCCGCGGAAGAACTTGTTGCCGCCCGTGTTGATCGACAGCTGGGTGTCGTTCCGGTACGCGATGCCCGGACGCGGCGGGAACAGCGTGACGTCCGACTTCAGGACGGCGTCCGTCAGCTGCTGCAACGGCGTGATGTCGTCGACGATCCAGATGCTCCGGCCGTGCGTCCCGACGATGAGATCGTTGTCGCGCGGGTGCACGAGCAGGTCGTCGATCCGGACCGTCGGCAGGCCCGTCATGAACGTCTGCCACTTGTGCCCGGCATCGAGGGAGATGTACAGCGCGTACTCGGTGCCGAGATAGAGGAGGTTGCGGTTCTTCGGGTCCTCGCGGATGACGTTGACGTTGCCCATCGGCAGGTTGGCCGCGATGGACGCGAACGTCTGCCCGTAGTCCTTCGTCACGAAGACGTAGGGCTTGTGATCGTCGGTGCGATGCGCGTCGAGGACCACGTAGCACGTGCCCGCGTCGAAGTGCGACGGCTCGACGCGATTCACGTGCGTCTCGTCCGGCACGCCCTTGATATTGGCCACCACGTTCTTGAACGTCAGGCCGCCGTCCCGGCTGACCTGGACGTTGCCGTCGTTGGTGCCGGCCCAGATGACGCCCGGCATCGCCGGCGATTCCGCCACCGTCGTGATGACGCTGGTAGTGGCCACGCCGTCGTGCTTCGACGCCATCGGCGCGTCACCGGCCACGCCCATGATCGGGCGCGTGAAGCGGCTCAGCTTCCGCGTCAGGTCGTCGCTCATCGTGAACGTGTCGCCCCGGTTGAGCGACTTGAAGAGGCGGTTGCCGCCCAGGTACACCACGCTCGGGTTGTGCGGCGACAGCACCGTCGGCGTGTTCCAGAAGAACCGGAAGATCTCGCTCGCCGGCGGCTCCGGCACCACGTTCGACGCGTTGTTGAGCGAGACGCCGAACTGCGCCGCCAACTGGGCCATGTCCGGGTTCTGCTGACTTGCCTGCTGGCGCGGGGCCGGCCGCGGGCGGATCATCCTGGTCGTCCCGGCCTTCAAGTCGAGGCGGCTCACGTTGCCGTCCTGCGACTCCGAGTAGACCACGGACCAGTCCGTCGGGTCCTGCTGCGTGTAGAAGCCGTCTCCGCCGCCCACCCGGAACCAGTCGGAGTTCAGGATGCCGACGTTCGACCGCTTGCCGCTCGGGCCGCACCACGACCCGTTGTCCTGCAGGCCGCCGCACACGAAGTACGGCTTCCGCATGTCGGCGCTGACGGCGTAGAACTGCCCCACCGCCATCGTCGCCACGAAATCCCACGTGTCGCCGCCGTCGTAGCTGACGTCGAGACCGCCGTCATTGCCGTACATGACGTGCTGGGAATTCCTCGGGTCGATCCAGATGGCATGGTGATCGCTGTGCGCCAGGTTCGGAATCTGCCTGAACGTCTTGCCGCCGTCAATCGACTTGAACGCCGGGGCGCCGCCCATGAAGATGATCTGGTCGTTGCCGGGATCGACGCGGACCTGGCTGTAATACATCGGCCGATCGGTGGTGTTGCTCACCACCTTCCACGTCTTGCCGCCGTCGTCCGAGCGCCAGACGCCCGTCTTGGTCGGATCGGGTGGCGCCGGCGGGGTTCCCGCCGCGCCAGCCTGACCGGCCCCCTGGCCGCGGCGTCCGCCACCAGCCTGCCCCGCCGCGCCGCCGGTTGCCGCACCGGCCTGACCGCCGCGAGCCCCGGCCTGGGCACCCGCCTGGCCGCCCCGGGCGCCAGCCGGGACCGCGGCCGCGCCTTCGCCACCAGCCGGCGCGCCGCCGAAGCCGCCGCGCCCCTGGCCCGGCAGCTGTTCCTTGCCGTCCGCCGTCACGCCCGCGCCCGTGCCGCCGCTGGCGCCCACCTCGAACTGCGCCACGATGACGTTGGGCTTGCTGCGGCAGATATCGAGACCGATACGGCCGATGATGCCGGTCGGCAGCCCGTTGCCGCTCAGCTTCGTCCAGGTCTTGCCGCCATCCGCGGTCTTCCACAGGCCGCTGCCGGGGCCGCCGCCGTTGAAGCCGTGGGGCGTGCGGCGGCGCTGATACGACGCCGCGAACAGGACCTCGGGATTGCGCGGATCCATCACAACATCCGTGAAGCCGGTGTCCTCATCGATGAACTTGGTGTTCGTCCACGTCTTCCCGCCGTCGACCGTCTTGTAGAGACCGCGCTCCTTGTTCGGTCCGAACAGGTGACCGATCACGGCCACGTAGGCGATGTTCGGATTGGTCGGATGCACGACGATGCGGGCGATGGACTGCGTCTCCTTGAGTCCGACGTTGGTGAAGCTCTTGCCGGCGTCGACCGACTTGTAGATGCCGTCGCCAAACGAGGAACTCTGGCGGTTGTTCGGCTCGCCGCTGCCCACGTAGATGATGTTCGGGTCGGATGGCGCAATGGCGATGTCGCCGATCGAACTGACCGGGTACGTGTCGAAGATCGGCGTGAACGTCGTGCCGTTGTTCACGGTCTTGAAGATGCCGCCCGTCGCGAAGCCGACGTAGTACGTCGACGGGTTGCTTTCCACCACGGCAAAGTCGTCGATGCGCCCGCCCATCGTGGCCGGACCGATGTTCCGCCACCGAAACGTCTGGAGGAGCGGATCATCCGACTGGTTGATCGGCGGCGCCTGCGGCGCCTGCGGTTGTCCGGGAAACTGCGGTGCGGCTGCCGGTGCCGCCGGCGTTGGGGCCTGGGCGGCTGCCGGGGGCTTTTGCGCCGCTGCGGGCGGCGGCGTGGGTCGGGTCTGTGCCTGCTGGGCCGTCAGGGACACCCCTGCCATGCCGGCGACGAGACACAATAGAAAGAAAGTTCGCAGTGCTTTCGTCATCGTAGAAACACCCCTCCGGGAAACTGGACTGTCGGGAGACACCTGTACAGTTAGGACATTACGCCCGCCAATAGTAGATCGTTTCGCCGGGGCGTCAAGGCGCGCCGCCGGAATCCCGGGTGGTAGACTGGCGTTCGCATGCCCGCGCCGTCAGACCGCCTGTTCACGCCGCGCTTCTTCCTGATGTGCGGCTTCAGTTTTACGGCGTTTCTCTCGGCATTCCTGCTCTTTCCGACGGCCCCGTTCCACATCCGGGACCTGGGCGGCAGCACGGTCGCGTCCGGTTTGTTCATGGCGTGCCTGACGTTCTCGTCCGCCAGTTCAGCCCCGCTCACGGGGGCCTTCGCCGATCGCATCGGCCAGCGAAGAACGCTCATCACGTCCGCGAGCGTCATCACGCTGTTCTCGGCCGGGTACGCCGTCATTCCCGATCACCGGCTGGTGCTCGTCCTCGCGGTGCTCCACGGCTTCTTCTGGAGCGGCCTGCTGACGGCCTCGCCGGCCTACATGACGGGCTTTCTGCCGCCCATGAGGCGCGCGGAAGGGATAGGCTACTGGGGCTTCTCGTCGGTGGCGGCAGTGGCGGTGGCGCCGTCGCTGGGATTCTGGATCTATCAGCACGGGTGGTTCGCACTCTGCGCCACGACGGGCGCACTGAACCTGACGATGGCGGTCATCGCGTGGCGCCTGCCTCCCGATCGGGTGGCTGTCAGCCATGCGCAGAGTCCGCACCCGGCCGGACCGCTCGTTGAATGGCGGGTCATGGCCCTGGCCGGCACGTTGACCATGTACTCGTACAGCTACGGGGCCGTGACCAGCTTCGCCGCGATGTACGCCGAATCCACGGGCGTCACACCCACGGCCATCTACTTGACGGTCCTGGCCCTGGGCATTTTGGTGACTCGGCCGATGTCCGGTAAGCTCGCCGATCGCCTGGGCTATACCCGAGTCCTGGTTCCGTGCCTGGCTTTGATTTCGGTCGGCATCTTCCTGCTGCAACTGGGCACCGGTCGCATCTGGCACGTGCTGTCGGCCGCGGTCTTCGGTGCCGGGTACGGATCCGCGTACCCGGTGTTCGCGGCGTTCGTCCTGCAGCAGGTGGACGGCCGCCGGCGAGGTGCCGCCTTCGGTGCGATCGTCGCGGCATTCGACCTGGGCATCGGGACGGGCTCGCTCGCGACGGGCTGGATCATCCAGGTCAGTGGCTACCGGACGGCGTTCGCGGTCGGCGGCGCGATTTCCGCCCTGGCGATTCCGTATTTCCTCGTGGCGAGGCGATGGCTGGCGCATGAGGCGCGGGTTTAGAGTCCCGTGGCGACACCTCTCTGTAGCCACGGACCGTCAGGTCCGTGTGCAGCAGCCGCGAGTTTTCGAACCCGCGCGACGGCGGGCGACGCCAGGCTATGACGGCAGCAGGATGGCCGGCGTCTGGCCGGTGTCGGCCTGATAGAGGCGGGCGATACGTTCTGCGGCCGCGCGGCCGGTCCCGCCGCGGGCCAGCATCACGGCGGACCCGCCGAACCCGCCGCCCGTCAGCCTGGCGCCATGGATGTCGTGGTCCGCGCTGGCGATTTCGACCAGGCAATCCACCGCGGGCGCCGACACCTGGTAGTCGTCCCGCATCGAGGCGTGGGACGCGTAGAACAGGTCCCCCAGCTGCCCGACGTCTCCCGCCTTCATCGCCGCGACGGCCTGCAGCACGCGTTCGTTCTCGGTCACCACGTGGCGCGCGCGCCGGTTGAACGGCTCGTCGAGCGCGTCGACTCGCGCCAGGTCCATCACACCAATGTCGCGCAGTTGCGCGACGCCGAGGCGCCGGCAGGCTTCCTCGCACTGAGACCTCCGGACCGCGTACTCGCTCGTGACCAGGCTATGCCGGACGCCGGAATCGATCACGACGAGGTCGACGTTTGGCGGGAGCGCCACGCGCTCGAACCGCAGCGTGCGGGTATCGATGAACAGGGCGCGTCCGCGCACCCCGAGGCTCACGACCATCTGGTCCATGATGCCCGTCGGCGCGCCGACGAACTCGTTCTCGGCCCACTTCCCCGCCATCGCCAGCTCGACATCGTCGAGGGCCAGGTCGAAGGCCTGACGCAGGGCCCTCGCCACGGCCACTTCCAGCGCCGCACTCGACGAAACCCCGCTGCCAATCGGCACCGTCGACTCGATGCGCAGGTCCGCGCCTTCGAGCCGATGGCCGCGCCTCAGGAGGGCGACAACGACCCCCTGCACGTAGTCGAGCCACGAATGCGTCGGGGTGACGTTGCTCACGTCGAATTCCAGCGGCCGCGGGTCGCCGGCGATGCCGGTGCTCCAGACCGCCACGCGGCGGTCGGCGCGAGGAGCCAGTTCCACGGTCGTGTGCTGCGGAATCAGGGCAGGCAGCACAAATCCGCCGTTGTAGTCGGTGTGCTCGCCGATCAGGTTGACGCGGCCGTGGGCGGTGGTGCGCACCGTGTTGGGACGGCCGAAGAGATCTGCAAATGTCGGAACTGCATTCATCACGACACCGTCACCCTGCACTCGCGGCGAGCCAGGCTGGAGCCGGTCTCTCCCGGGCCGTTCCGCCGACGTCCACTGACGCCTATCACCCCTGCCCTGGCGCCTGCATTATACGGTCGCTGTAGGATAATGCCCACGCCATGCCCAGATTCAAACTGACCATCGAATACGCCGGAACCCGGTACAGCGGCTGGCAGATCCAGAAGAACGCCAGGACGGTGGCCGGCGACATCGAGCGCGCGGTGCGCGAGTCCACCGCCGCGCAGACGTTCGAGTTGTACGGGGCCGGCCGGACGGACGCGGGCGTACACGCGCTGGCGCAGGTCGCCCATCTCCAGATCGACACGCGGCTCGACGCGCACGCGCTGCAGCGGGCCATCAACGACGGGCTCCCCGCCGACATCCACATCCTGGCCGTCGAACGGGCGCCCCAGCGGTTTCACGCCCGTCACGACGCCGTCGCACGCAGCTACGTCTACCAGATTTCCCGACGGCGAACGGCGTTCGCCAAGCCCTTCGTCTGGTGGGTCCGGGACGATCTCGACGGGCGGCGGATGCAACGTGCGGCGGACGCGTTCGTCGGGATGAGGGACTTCGCGTCCTTTTCCGCATCGGCCGACGAGGGCGGCTCGACCACCGTGCAGGTCGACGCGGTCACCGTGGCCGACTTCGATCCGCTGATCGTCGTCCGGGTCGTGGGCTCCCACTTCCTGTGGCGCATGGTGAGACGGATGGTCGGCGTCCTGGTGGGCGTTGGTCGAGGGCAACTGGCTCCCGACGCGGTCGCGCACCTGCTCCGGGAAGACTCGCCGCTTCCGGCCGAACTGACGGCGCCGCCGTCCGGGCTGTTCCTCGAACGCGTGTACTACCGCGACGACCAACCCGACGCGCGGGTGTCACCCGCGGTCTTCTCGCGCCTGTCCGGCGCCTGACCAGTCCGGGAGTGGTTGCAGTTCTGTAACCACTCCCGGACTGGTTGGCTTACAGCTCGCGCAACGCGGACACCACGGGCATGCGCGCCGCCCGCCACGCCGGCAGCAGGCCGCCAACCAGGCCCATGACCAGCGCGTAGCCAATCCCCGTCACCATCAGGCGCGGCGTCACCGCAAAGGCAAACGCCACCTGGCTGAACGTCTGCCAGTTCATGGTCGAGGTCTGGAAGCCATTGAAGCCGACATAGGCGGCCACACCACCGATGCCGCCGCCAATGAGGGCCAGCGCCAGCGACTCGCTGAGCACCGACAACGCCACGGGGCCGCCACCGAACCCGAGCGCCCGCAACGTGGCGATTTCCCGCGTGCGCGACGCCACCGCCGAGTACATCGTCAGCACGGCGCCGAACACGGCGCCGATGCCCATCACCACGGCAATCAGGCTGCCGAGCGTCGTAATCAGCGTGACGACCATCTGGGATTGCTCGGCGTAGTACTCGGACTCGCGCAGTACCTTCAGGTTCAGCCGCGGGTCGGTCGTCAGCGCGTCCTTGAACGTGGTGAAGGCGGCGGGCGACTCGAGCTTCACATACACCGTCTGCCGGCTGTTGGCGCGGCGATAGAGCGGCGCCAGGATTTCAACGTCGCACCACAACTCGGAATCCGAGAACGTGCCGCCGGTGTCGAAGATACCCACCACGGTCCACGTGTTGTGGTTCCACGACAGCGTGGCCCCGAGGTCGACCCCCGCGAACTGCGCGGCGGCGCCGCGGCCGGCGATCAACTCGTTCTTGCCGGTCTGGAACATGCGCCCGGCCACGATCTTCAGGCGGTCGCGCACGCCGACCGCCATCGGCCCCACGCCCCGCAATGGCACGTTCGCCGTCGTGTTGCTGCTCCGCTTCGGCAGATCGACGATAACGAAGAGTTCATCCGACGCCAGCGGCCCGGAACTCGACCGGCGGATGCCCGGCGCGTCCATGACGACGCGCACGTCGTTCTGCACCATGATGCTCATCATCTCGCTGTCCGCGCCCGATCGCAGGACGATCGCCGTGTCGGGAGACCCGGTGGTCTCCATCGTCTTCTTGAAGCCCTCCGCCATCGACAGGACGGCCACGAACACGGCCACGACGCCGGCGATGCCGACGATGGCGACGGCGGACGAGACGGCGCGCTGGGGCAGCGTCCGGAGGTTGAGCGCCGTGACCGCGATCAGTTGCGTGAACCAGTTGATCAGGGTGCCCACGTCACGTCCTCCGCAGCGCATCGACGATGCGCAACCGCATGGCCTGCACCGCAGGGAGAATCCCCGCCAGCAACCCGAGCGCCAGAGCGAACCCGGCGCCGCTGACCAGCGCAGCCGGGGGCAGGAAGAACGACGGCAGCATGCCCTTGGTGGGGTCGCCGCCGAGCGCAAACAGCCATGCGATGCCCAGGCCGAGGCCGCCGCCCGCCAGGGCGAGCACGCAGGACTCGATCAGGACGAGCATCAGGATGAGCGAGTCCGAGAAGCCCAGCGTCTTCAGCACCGCCAGTTCACTCGTGCGCTCGCGGACCGACTGCGCCATGGTATTGGCCGCCACCAGCAGGATGGTGAAGAAGACCGCCGTCACGATGGCGCGGATAATCGCCGCGATGTCGCCGATCTGCTTCGCGAACGCGGTCAGGAACGCCTTCTCGGTGGTCGTCTTCGTTTCGGCCGGCGAGTTGGCGAACTGGTCGTCGATGCGCTTGGCGATCTCGGGCGCCTTGGCGGGGTCGTTGATGCGGATGACGTACCAGCCCACGTTGCCCTTGGCGAATTGCCGCGCTTCGTCGAAGTACTCGTAGTTGAAGAACATCGGCGTCAGGTCCACGCCCTGGTGCGTCGCATCGAAGATGCCGCAGACGTCGAATTCCCAGGTCAGCGAGTTGTCCGCCTTCCGCCAGATCGTCGCCTGGATGGGGATGCGATCGCCCACCTTGAAGCCGAAGCGGTCGGCCGTCTGCCGGCCGATGATGGCGCACGTGCGATCGGTGAGCCAGCGCTTCTTCTGGTCGGCGGGCAGGACGTACTCGGGATACACCTTCAGCAGGCGGTCCGGGATCACCGGGCACTGCATGAAGAAATTGCTCGGCTTCTGATAGATCCCGCCGAACCACGTCTGGTGCAGCACCTCGGTCACGCCCTCGGTGGCCTCGAGGCGCGCCCGGTAGCTTTCGGGCAGCAACTGGATGATCGAGACCTTGTGCTGGATGATGAGGCGATCGTTGCCGGCCAGTTCCACGTTGCCCCCGAACGCCATGTTCAGGGCCGCCAGGATCCCGTACAGCAGGAACGCCATCACGATCGACGCCAGCGTGAAGAGCGTGCGGGTCTTCCGCCGCTGGAGATTACGCCAGAGCAGCGGGAGGTACTTCATGCCACGGGCTCCCGCACCAGCAGCCCCTTGTCGAGGTGCAGCACCCGCGTCGCGCGCGCCGCCGCGTGCGGGTCGTGCGTCACCATGATGATGGTCTTGCCATGCTCCTTGTTGAGGGCCTGCAGCAGGTCCAGGATCTCGTCGCCGGCGCGCCGATCCAGGTCGCCGGTAGGCTCGTCACAGAGCAGCAGCGTCGGGTCGGTGACAATCGCGCGGGCAATGCCCACCCGCTGTTCCTGGCCGCCCGAGAGCTGCCGCGGGTAGTGCCGGGCTCGATCCGCCAGGCCGACCACGCTGAGGGCGGTTGCCACGTGGGATCGCCGCTGGGAGCGGGAGAGCTTGGTCAGCAGCAGCGGCAGTTCGATGTTCCGTTCGGCCGTCAGCACCGGGATCAGGTTGTAGAGCTGGAACACGAAGCCGACATGACGGGCACGCCACGCGGAGAGGCGCGCGCCCGACATCCGATCGATGCGCTGGCCGTCAATCTCGATGGCGCCCTCGGTGGGCTGGTCGAGGCCCCCGAGCAGGTTCAGCAGCGTCGATTTGCCAGACCCCGACGGCCCCATCAGCGCGAGGAAGTCCCCGTGCGGGATCTCGAGGTCGAGCCCCTGCAGGACGTCGATGCGCTCGCTGCCCCGGAAGAAGACCTTGTGGACGTTCCGGACCGAGGCCAGAACCCGATCACCCGATGCGGTGGCACTCATGCACGCTCCTCCACCTACTTGACGTCGACCTTCCGCCCCTCCGCCAGGTCGGGCGGTCCATCGATGACTACGCGGTCGCCCACCGTGAGCCCGGCCACGATGCCGACGGTCTCGCCGTCGACGAGCCCCGGCTTCACGGCGCGCCGTTCGACGTGGTCACCCACCACCACGAAGACGACGTCCTGCCCCTGGTCCTTGCGGACGGCGCCCTTGGGCACTAGAAGGTGCGGTGCCGCCGGCCCGGACGCGTCCGCCTTCGTGTCCCCCAGGAACGCCACCTTGACGCCCATGTCCGGCAACATGCGGGGATCGAGCTTCTCGAAGCCGATGCGCACCAGCACGGTCGCCTTCTGCCGATCGGCCGTCGGCACCAGCGTGATGACGTGCGCCGGGATCTTCCACTCCGGGTACGCGTCGATCGTCGCCTCGACTCGCTGGCCGGGCGCGACGCGGTTGATGTAGCTCTCGTTGACGTCGACCTCGATCTCGAGCGACGACATGTCGACGATCGTGGAAATGCCGGTGCGCGTGAATCCACCGCCCGCCGACACGGGCGACACCATCTCCCCGGGCTGCGCGTCCTTCGAGAGCGCGATGCCGGAGAACGGCGCCCGGATGACGGTATCGTCCAGGTCGGTGCGGCGCACGTCCACCTGCCGTTCCGATACGACGACCTGCTCCCGGTACAAGGCCAGCCGCGCCTTCAAGGCGTTGACCTCGGCCTCGTCGCGATCGAAGTCGGCCTGGCCGACGATGCCGTCCTTCACCAGGGCGCGCGTACGCCCGAGCGTCACCTCGGCCTGCTTGAGCCGGACCTCGGATTCCGCCGCGTTGCGCCGCGCCGACGACAGCTCGGCCTCGGCGAGGTCGAGGTACCGCCGATACGTCCGGTCATCGAGCTTCGCCAGCACCTGCCCTTCGCGCACCGCCATCCCCTCTTCGACGTGCACCTCGACGACCTTGCCGGTCACCTTCGACGACACGGTGGCACGGCGGCGCGCGGTCACGTACCCGCTGGCGTTGAGGACGGATGGCGAACCCGACGTGCCTCCCGTGCGCGCTTCAACGGCCGTGGCCACGCGGACGACAACCGGTCCCGGCCCGCGGAAGAGGAAGAACCAGGCGAGCGCCGCGCCGGCCGCAACCAGCAGCAGGAGGGCGATCCAGGCCCCGGTGCTCACGCGCCCGCCAGTCCTGGCGGAGTCGTCGATTCGGAGACCGCTGAGGGAAGGTTTGTCGGTGGCCATATGGCGTAAAGACGATTCTATCTCCGCAGATGTTGCCGGTGTGTCAGTTATCCTCAACAGAGCGGCACGTCGTCGGGTTCAGCCGGCATGCCGGGGACGGTCCAGAACCGGACCGGCACCGAGACGAGCGGGTACTTGTGGCGCAGCGCGACGACGAGGCCGGCGTAGGCCGGCTGCGGGAATTCACGCCCGGCGAGCCGGGCCTTCAGGCGGCGCAACTCGTACCGATAGAGATCGTTCACGAACCGGGCGACCAGCGCCGGACGCGTACCGGGTACCGGCCGGATGCCGTGCCCGAGCAACTGCTCGAGGATCTCCTGCTGGTACGTGAATTCCATCACGGGGTGTGACGCCGGGACCGGGTGTCCGGTTCCTCAACATAGCTGTGCCGCAACTCGACCGGCGCCGCCGATCCCCGCACGCGCAAGTTGATCATCTCGACAAACACCGAGAACGCCATCGCGAAGTAGATGTAGCCCTTCGGGATGTGCTGCTGGAACCCGTCAGCCACCAGGGACACGCCGATCAGCAGCAGGAAGCTCAGGGCGAGGATCTTCACCGTGGGATGGCGATCAACGAAGGCGCTGACGCCGCCCGAGGCCCACATCATCACGCCCACGGCGATCACCACCGCGGTGACCATCACCGCGAAGTCGTTGGCCATGCCCACCGCCGTGATCACCGAGTCCAGCGAGAACACGATGTCGAGCAGCATCACCTGGATGATCACGGACGAAAACGACGGCGTCACGCGAGCCGACCGGTGGCCCTCTTCCCCTTCGAGGCGGCCGTGGATTTCGACGGTCGCTTTCGCGAGCAGGAACAGGCCGCCCCCGATCAGGATGAGATCGCGACCGGCAAAGGACTGGCCGAGCACCGAAAACAGCGGCGCCGTGAGGCGGATCATCCACGCCAGCGAGGCCAGCAGGCCGATCCGCATGAACATGGCCAGGAACAGGCCCAGGCGTCGGGCGCGCGATTGCTGGTCGCGACGGAGCCTGCCGGCGAGGATCGAAATGAAGATGACGTTGTCGACGCCGAGGACAATCTCGATCGACGTCAGCGTCAGCAGGCCCAGCCACGTTTGCGGATTCGCGAGCCACTCGAGCACGGTCGCCCTCCCTCTCGCCAGGACCCAGGGCTGAAGCCCTGGGCCACGTACGGTTCATACGTCGCACGACTTGTGCGGTTCATGCGACGCGCGAGTCCTTCAGTACGTGGCACGAGGCTTCAGCCTCGTGTGACGACGTACCGCCCCTGTCATTCTAGCGGAGCGGTCCCGGTGGCGCGCGGTCCGGTTCGCGCGCTAACATGCCACGCGATGTCTCTCCCCCGCGCCCGCGTGTTTGCGCCCGCCACCGTGTCAAACGTGGGCCCCGGATTCGACGTGCTCGGGTTCGCCCTGCACCGTCCGGGCGACATCGTCGAGGCGGAAGCGTCGGAGACGCCGGGCGTCGCGCTGGCGGAGGTCTCGGGCGATGACGGGAGCCTGCCACGGGACGCGGCGCGCAACTCGGCGGGTGTCGCGGCGGCGGCAGTCCTGGCGCGAGCGGGAGCGCGGGCGGCCTATCCCGGCGTCCGGCTGTGGCTCCGCAAGGGCCTGCCCCTTGCGAGCGGTCTCGGGAGTTCGGGCGCATCCGCGGCTGCCGCCGCGGCCGCCACCAACCTGGTGCTCGGACGATGCCTCGAGGCCCTCGACCTCGTCGCCTGCGCGATGGAGGGCGAACGTGCCGCCTCCGGGTCGTCCCACGCCGACAACGTCGCGCCGTCGATGCTCGGAGGCTTCGTCCTGATCCGCAGCTATCACCCGCTCGATCTGATCCGCCTGCCCGTGCCCGACGGCCTGTTCGTGGCCGTCGTGCACCCGCATCATGCGGTCTCGACGAAGGCGGCCAGAGCGCTGCTGCGCGGCCGGACCTTCCAACTGCCGGACATCGTGTCCAACGCGGGTAACCTCGGGGCCCTCATTACGGCGCTGCACCAGCAGGACCTCGCACTGCTCGGGCGCTCGGTGGCCGACGCGCTGGTGGAACCGATCCGTGCCGCGCTCATCCCGGGCTTTGATCGCGTGCGGCGGGACGCCCTCGACGCGGGTGCGCTCGGGTGCTCGATCTCGGGCTCGGGCCCGACGATGTTCGCCTTCGCGAGCTCTGACGCCGGGGCGGCGCGCGTGGCGCTGGCGATGCGGACCGCGTTCCGGGAGTCCGCCGGCCTCAACAGCGACGCGTGGACGGGACCGATCAGCGTCGACGGCGCGCGGGAGGTGCGCTGACGTGCGGCTCGTCAGCACGAACGGGTCCGCGCCGGAATGCGGGTTCATCGACGGGCTGCTGGCCGGCCTGGCGCCCGACGGGGGCCTGTATCTGCCGGTGGAGGTGCCGCGGGTCACGGCGGCGGACCTGGCGGCGTGGCGGGCCCTGCCGTTCGGGCGGCTGGCCGTGGCGCTGGCCGGGCGTTGGCTGACCGGCGAGTTGCCTGCCCCCGTGATCGAGCGGCTCGCGCTCGACGCGCTGGACTTCCCGGTGCCGGTCCGCCGGCTCTCCAACGAGCTAGTTGCGCTCGAGCTGTTCCACGGCCCCACGCTCGCGTTCAAGGACTTCGGTGCGCGCTTCCTCGGCCGCGTGTTCGGCTACGCCCTCGCCGCACGCGGCACCCACGCCACCATCCTGGTCGCCACCTCCGGCGACACCGGCAGCGCCGTCGCCCACGGCTTCGCCGGCGTCTCCCGCATCCGCGTCGTCATCCTCTATCCCGCGGGCAAGGTGTCGCCCTTCCAGGAATCGCAGATGGCCACGCTCGGCGGCAACGTCCACGCCCTCCGCGTGCCGGGCACCTTCGACGACTGCCAGCGCCTCGTGAAGACGGCGTTCCTCGATGACGACCTGGCCTCCCTGCATCTCTCCTCCGCCAACTCGATTAACATCGGACGCCTCCTGCCGCAATCGTTCTACTACGTGGCGGCCTACCTGCAGACCGCCGCGCGCATCGGCGATCCCGTCGCGTTCGTGGTGCCCTCGGGCAACCTCGGCAACCTCACCGCGGGCGTGCTGGCTGCGCGCATGGGCCTCCCCGTCTCCGGCTTTGTCGCCGCGACCAATGCCAACGACGTCCTCCCGGAGTTCCTCGACACGGGAACGTACCGGGCCCGCCCCTCGGTGGCGACCCTCTCGAATGCGATGGACGTGGGCGACCCGTCGAACTTCACGCGGCTGCTCATGCTGTGTGACGGGAAGGTGGACACCCTCCGTGCGCTCGTGCGCGGCGAGCGGGTCAGCGAGGCAGAGACGCGCCAGGCCATCCGGCAGACCTGGCAGGAGTCCCGCATCCCGATCGATCCCCACGGCGCCGTGGCGGTTGCAGCCGCCCGTCGACTGCTCGATGCCCACGCGCTCGGGCCACCCGTCATCGCGCTGCTGACCGCGCACCCGGCCAAGTTCGGGGCCGTGATCCGCGAAGAACTCGGCTTCGAGCCCGAGCTTCCGGCCGACGTCGCGGACACGCGCACCAAGCCCAACCTCGCTGTCGACCTCCCTGGTCCCCACTACGAAGCGCTTCGGCAGTACTTGCGCCGGCTGGCGTAACCTTCGGCGGCGCTGCCGGTCTAACCCGGTCAGGCGAAACAGAAAATGACGAGAATCCTGCGCGGACTGGGGAGTCGCCGGCTGGAGTGCGGGTGCCTGGCCGGCATCTACGAGACCTACGACGGCCGGACGGTCTCAATCATCGACGTTCACGGCGAACACTGCCCGGAGTCCAGCCACCTGCCAGGCCAGCAGGAGGACGAGGCCGAGTCGGCACGGGGGCGGCAGGTTAACGGGTAGGCTCATCCCCGGAGGTCCGGGCCCGGGCCGCCGCACCCACGAGCGCGCTCAACCCCACCAACCCGACGAGATTCGGGATGACCTGCAGCCCGTTCAACAGGTCGCCCCACGCCCACACGGTTTCCACGCTCAACGTCGCGCCGACCGGAATCAACAGGCAGTAGGCCCAGCGGTACGGCAGGGCGATGCGCCTGCCGAACAGGTACTCCAGGAACTGCTCACCGTAGTACGCCCACCCAATCAGCGTCGTGTAGCCGAACAGGAACGAGCAGAACGCCACCGTCCATCCGCCGACCGTGGGAATGGAGGTATTGAACGCGGCCGCGACCAGGGCGGTGCTCGTCAACCCTTCGCCGCCCTGCCTGATCATCGAGATCGACTGCTGCGCCACGCCGCTGACCAGGATGGTCAAGGCGCTAATCGAAGACGTGACGAACGACACCACGAACACTTCCATCACGGCGTTCAGGCCCTGCTGCGTGGGGTGCCGGCTCTGCGCCGTCCCGTAGGCCACCGCGGCCGTGCCATACCCGGCCTCGTTGGCATAGATGCCCCTGGCCACGCCATAGCGCATGGCCACGATGATGCCAATCCCGAGGCTGCTGCCGGCCGCCGCGCGGAGCGAGAACGCTTCGCGGAACACGAGGGCCAGCACGCCCGGCAGTTCCGACGCGTGCGACAGGATCACGAACAACCCGCCCGCCAGGTACAGGCCGACTTTCAGCGGCGAGAGTTTCTCGGCCGCCCGGCCGATCGCCTTCACCCCGCCGATCACGACGAGCCACGTCAGCACGGCGATGGCGATCCCGGACGCCAGCTTCGGCACGCCGAACTGGCTGTTCAGCACCACCGCCATCGAATTGGGTTGTGTGAAGGGCGTCGTCACGAGGGCGGCCACCCCGGCAATCAGGGCGTACGTGCCGGCGAGCCAGCGGGACTTCAACCCATCGCGCAGGTAGTACATCGGGCCCGACGAACTGCCGTTCGCGTCGGCCTTGCGGAACGTGATGCCGAGCACGGCCTCGGCGAACTTGATCGCGGTCGCGACGAACCCGTACGCCCAGATCCAGAACAACGCGCCCGGCCCGCCGGAAATGACGGCGGTGGCCACGCCGGCGATGTTGCCGGTGCCGATCGACGCGGCGAGCGCCGTCATGAAGGCCTGGAGCGGCGTCAGCGCACCCGCGGCTCCAGCCGAGGCCTTGGGGATCATCGTGCGCACGGCTTCGGGGAACCGGCGAATCTGCACGACGCCCGTCCGCACCGTCAGGAAGATCCCGACGAGGATAACCAGGAACATCAGCGGGCCCGGGATCGGGCCGACCGACGTGTGCCATGGCCCCCACACGAAGTCGCTGGCCGAGAAGATGGCTTGCCGAAGCGCGTCAGGCATGGTGGCTCCCGCGAGCATGCTAACACGGGATAAGATGGAGACTTCCTGAACGAAGTCTGCGGAGGCGTCCCCGGTTGCCGTTGCCACCCGTCCAGAAGTTCGATCGGTCTATCGTCGAGGGCCCGCTGGCATCCGCTGTCTGGAAGCTCGCCTGGCCGACGATGCTGCAGAACGTGATCGCCGGCCTGCAGGGCATCATCGATCACGTGATGGTGGGCCATTACGTCGGCTTCACTGGGAACGCCGCGATCGGCGTCAGCCTCCAGATCTTCCTGGTGGTCATCGTGTTCATCGCGTCGCTCTTCACGGGAATGGGCGTGATGGTGGCGCGGTTTGCGGGCGCAGGCGATTCAGAAAAGGTGAATCGCGTCGTCTACCAGGCCTTCCTGACGGCGTTCGGCCTGGCGACCTTCATCCTGGCCCCTGCCGGATACTTCCTGTCGCCGTACCTGCTGGACGTGGTCCACGCGACGCCGGCCGTCAAGGAAGCCGCCCTCCCCTTCCTGCGCACCATGTTCGTCGCCAGCATCGGCATGATGCTGTTCTTCATGCTGGGCGGCGCGTTGCGCGCGGCCGGTGACGCCCGCACGCCGCTGCGCCTGGGCATCGCGACGACGGTGTTGAACGCCATCTTCAACGTCGCGTTGATCCCGGGATTCGGCCCGATTCCGAGACTCGGGCCCTTCGGCGCCGCACTCGGCACCGTCAGCGCGAATCTGATTGTGGCGATTTACGCGGTGAGCCTGGTGCTGGCCGGCAAGACCGTTATCCGGCTGCCCAGGAATTTGTCCCTCAAGCCGGACTGGACCATCATCCGGTCGCTGTTCAGGCTGGGCTTGCCGACGGGACTCCAGGGCATCGCGATGAATGTGGGCGGCGTGATCATGCTGCGGTTCATGGGATCGCTGCCGCACAGCGCCGAAGTGCAGGCGGCCTATGCGGTTGGTTACTCGGAACTGTTCTCGCTCATCACCTGGACGTCGGTGGGTTTGATGGGTGCTGCGGCGGCCATCTCGGGCCAGAATCTCGGAGCGGGCAAACCAGAACGCGCGGCGGCCGGGGCGTGGATTGGCGCGCGAATCGGCCTCGCCGTGGCCTTCACGATCGGTTCGATGTTCGTGCTGATCCCCGATCTGCTGTTGGCCCTGTTTGGCATGACCGACCCGCTGGCGCGCGAGATTGGATCGTCGCTGCTGCGGTACCTGTCGGTGTCCGGGTTCTTCATCGCCGTGGCGCTGACGTACACCGGGGCGCTGCAGGGCGCGGGCGACACCAAGAGCCCGTTCTACATCACGCTGGTCTCGCAAATTGCGATTCCGATCGGGCTGTGCCTGATCATCGGCGCGACCGGCACCCTGGCCGCGCATCACATCTGGACGGCCATCGTGCTCGGGCACATGACGCGATGCGCGCTGAGCGTGCTGCGCTTCCGCCAGGGCAAGTGGCGCCAGATCCAGGTGGAGATCGAACCGGCTCAGGCCTGACGCGTCCGCCGGAAGGCCCGGACCGCGTCCGCCATGTCGCTCGGTAGCGGCGACTCGAAGATCACGCTCCTGCCGGTCCCCGGATGCACGAATCCCAGCTTCCACGCATGCAGGGCTTGCCGCTCGAGATGCGGCCATTCGGGCGGCTCAGGCTCCGCGCCATATCGATACTGGCGCTCGCCGAGCAGCGGATGGCCGCGCAGGCCTGACTGGACGCGGATCTGGTTGCGCTTGCCCGTGACCAGGGACACTGCGATGAGCGACACCGGCCCGAGCGACTCCAGCACCCGGTAATTGGCAACGGCGTCCTTGGCGCGCGCGTCCGTGGCATGCGCTTTCCGCTGGCGCAGCACGTCCGCGTCCCACGCGAGCCGGTCGCGCCACGTGCCGCGCGACGGCGACGGCATGCCGAGCACGATCGCCTGGTAGACGCGTTCCGGCGTCCGCTGCTCGAACTGCTCCTTGAGCTCGTCACGCGCGGCCGGCGTCCGGGCCAGCAGCACCAGTCCTGACGTATCGCGGTCGATGCGGTGGACGACGAACGCCCGCGCCCGGGGCTCATGGCGGTAGGCATCAACCACGAGATCGATCACGGTGGTCTCTTCCCGCTCGCGCCCGGGCAGCGACTCGACGATCAGGCCGACCGGCTTGTCGACCACGACGATGTGCGCATCGGCGTGCACGACGGTCAGCAGGTGGCGTGCGATCGCCACGGCGCGATCGCTGGTCTTCGACGAGCCGGGGCGATCCATCCACACGCCCACCGAGTCGCCGGCGCGGACCCGGTACGCCGCGCCGGATGGCGGCGCCGGGTCGCCGTTGAGGTAGATCTTGCCGCGTTCGAGCCACTGGGACGCGCGGCCGCGGGACGGCGCGCCGCCGCGCGCCACGAGCCACTGGTCCAGGCGCAGCCCTTCGTCGGCAGATTCAACCGTCCATTCCTGCATAGGCGTGTGCGGGTTCAGGGTATCATCGGTGGATACCGCAGGAGGTTGAAAATGGCGCAAGGCACTCCGCAGACGTTCGAGAACCACGCCCGGATTCTCCCGGCTTATCACTACGTGGCGTTCCCGCTGTTCTCGGTGAATTTCTTCTACGCGCTCTACCAGGCCGTGGTGAATTTCAGCTGGGGCAACCTGATCATGCTCGGCGTGGCGATTGCGCTGGTGCTGCTGCTGTTCCTGTCGCGCATCATGGCGATCACGGTGCAGGATCGCGTCATCCGGCTCGAAGAACGCCTGCGCATGCGCGAACTGCTTCCCGCCGACTTGACGCCGCGCATCGGCGAGTTCTCCGTGAAGCAGCTGGTCGCGCTGCGCTTCGCGGGCGACGCCGAGCTGCCCGCGCTGGCCCGCAAGGTGCTCGACGACAAGATCACCGATCAGAAGGCCATCAAGAAGCTCGTGCAGAACTGGCGCGCAGATTATCAGCGGGCGTGACAATCGAAGACGTCCGCCCGGACCAGTTTCCTGCCCTGCGCGACCAAGTGTTCCTCGACGCCGGCGTCGACACCAGACGTCCCCGGCTGCTCACGTGCCGACCAACGGAGCCGGCGCCCACGCCTCCCGGTGGTCCCGCGCAAACGCCGTGAAGGTTGTCGCGGGGCACCCCAGCACCCGTTCGATGTCGCCCGACACCGGGCTGCAGTGCCCTTCGCGCACGTGAGCATAGAAGCCGAGCAGGCGCGTGGCCCGCGACTCCGACAGACCCGAGTCGACGATCACCCGGCGAGCCACTCCGTCGTCGATCGGGACATAGCGGACCGGAACGCCGGACGCGATCGCGATGACCTCCGCAACCTCATGGTGACTGATGGCCTTCCCGCCAGTGAGCGTGTAAGCCCGCCCAACGTGACCCGGCTCGCTGAGCGCCACAGACGCCACCAGCGCGACGTCTCGGGCATCGACAAACGACAGTCTGGCCTCGCCGGCCGGCACGGCCAGGACGTGTCGCAGCCGGATGGCAGACAGGAGCGGCTCGGCGGTGAAGACTTGCATGAAGAAGTTCGGCCGCAGGTGAGTGAATCCCACGCCCGAGTCCTCGATCGCGCACTCCACTTTCCGCAGTCCGGTGTCCGGGAGCGCCTCGACGCCCATGGCGGTCAGGTTGACCACGTGACGGACGTGACGCCGCTGCATCGCCGCCACCAGCGGCCGTGCCGCTCGGTCGGCCTCCTCGTCACCCGGCCGGGCAATGAGGAAGACGCGATCCACGCCATCGAGGGCAGCCTCAATCGTCGACGGCCGATCGAAATCGAACTCCACTTCCGTCGTGAATCGTGGCCACGACGCGGACTGCCGCCCCAACCGCCTGACGGCTGCCCGAACGGAGTGCCCCCGGTGTGAGAGTTCCGCCGTTATGACACTGCCCACTCTTCCGGTCGCGCCGGTCACCAGCACGCTTCCCAGGCCGTGGTCCCGGTCCGGAACCGCAGCCTGCGACACGTGGCCCCGCGCGGTCATGCGGCGATCACTCATACACGAACCCCTCATTCACTAATACGTCACGACAAGGAACGCCGCTGCCGACTACGTCAGCAACCCACGCAGCCCGGCCAGGTGATAACTCGAGACGGAGTCGACGATCTCTCTGATCTCGGCCTCGGTCTCGAACTCCTCGAGAACGGTCACGAGTGTTCCTATCCAGTTCCGATAGATCTGGCCGAGGGTGAACCGAAGGCCTGGGGTCACCTTGAGCGCCGGCCGGCGGCGTCGCGCGTACGCGAGGGCCTGCCGCTGGAGCTCGCTGATGATCCGGCTGGCAAACCCCTCGAGGCGGGTGCCCTCCGAGCGCCCCAGCAACACGACGAGTCTCAGGCGATCGTCGATCGCGAAGGCGAGCAGTATTTCCGAAGCCGCTCGGTACGCTTCACCGGGCCTCGGTTCGCCCGCATCTGCGATGCCGTCGAACGCCTTGACCCTCAGACGCAACAGACGGGTGAACGTCGAGACGAACTCGTCGCTCACCACCACGTCGAACAAGCTGACCTTGTTCCTGTAGTAGCGGTAGATGTTGCCCGTCGAGACGCCCGCGGCAGCCGCGATCTCGGCCATGGTGGCCTTGCGAAAGCCCCGTCTGGCGAAGACCTCGAGCGCTCCCGTCGTGATGCGCGCCTGAACGGCATCCTTCAAGTACTGGGCCACAGCCTGACTCCAATAGCGAACACGCCGTTCACTATTACACGCACGGCGGCCAGGCGTCAACGGCCTCACCGCAAGCCGCTCACCCGCAATAGCCCGCTGCTCTAGCAAAGACGCCTTCCGGCCGCCAGTTCACGTCCTGGCCCATGACCATTCGCGGCGCCCGTGCCGTTTCGCGAGCTCCGCGCTCGAACAGGAATGTCAGCGCTGCGGTGTTGGCGGCCGGCACCACAGCGGTCCGCTTACACAGGGCGTGCTTGAATCGGAGCAACTCCACACCCGCCGCTTCCCCCGAGGCGACGATCAGTCCGGCGCCACACGAGGGGAGGAAGTACCCGTCGACCTGTCCGTCCGGATCGGTGTGGACCCATCCCGCGGGGAGAAACTGGGCCAGCAGATCCACCCGAGTCTCGTCCGTGACGGCGGCATCAAGCGCCGCCACGCGCGGCGTGTCTTCAGGGTCCAGCCTCCGGATCGCTGCGGTGGCGGGCGGGGCCATTGGCGGCACATCGAGAAAGACGTATTCCGACGTCGTGGAGAACCCGAGTCTCCGGTAAACGGGCTCGCCCAGGGCCGTTGCAACCAGCAGGATGCTCGAGCAGCCCTGCCGCTGCAGCGCATCGATGAGTTCCCGGGTCATCTGTGATCCAAGCCCCCGGTTGCGCGCGTCCGGCCGCACGACGATGTTGCCGAGCCACCCGGTCCGCCCCGTGCGGATGGAATGCCCGACGGCCAGCAGGCCGGTACCGTCCGACACCACCCGCGCGTGGAAATAGCTGCGGCCGATGTGCTCCATGAGCACGGCGTCGAGCGCGACGCGCCACTCGCCGGGCGCAAACGCGGCCAACCGCGGGACGTCGTTCGGCGTCGGAACCCGCCACTCGAGGCCGTTCATGGCTCGTGGTCCAGGCGCACTTTGTCGAGCGCCTGCCTCGCGACGTCGCCATCGATGCCGAACTCATGTTCGATGACCCTGGGCAGCTCGCTCGGAGCGACGTCGCGACGAACATGCCACCACGCGCCCTCCGACCTGATTAGCGTGCGATTGCGCAGCACGACGGATCGCTCCAGGCCGAACCGGGCCACGAGCAGCGCGTGCATGAACGTGGCGCAGCCGCTGAACGAACTCGCGATGACATCGGCGAATTCCTCGATCCGCCTGGGCGTCGGCGTCACCGTGTAGCCGTGCGTCCGGATGCCGTTGCGGTACATGTCGAGCCGTGAGCGCCCGTCCCGGTCTCGGGGCCTCAGCACGTAGCGGCAGGCGCCCCACACGACCTCCCGATCGGCAGCGGCATCGAGCGGAAGGCCCTCCGTCAACGGCGCGCCGTACCCGGCGTCGACCAGGTACGGCCGCTGATCAAGCGTGACGATGTTGACCATGTGCACGTTGGGCGCGGACATGTCGGCGCCGCAGAGCATCACGTCGTAGCCCAGATGTGCGAGCAGCTGGTGCAGGTGGTAATTGTTGCTGTAGCAGGTGCCGCCGAAGTGGTGCCGCTCGATGCCCTCGAGGAACCGTGCCAGGTCCGGCACGCCGCGCCGCGCCGCGTCGTGCCGGTAGTACCGCTTCGACACGTTCTCGAACGGGATGCGGGCCAGGTGGGCGGCGGTCAATTCGGACAACGCGCCGAGGGCGGGCGGTCGCGCCGGGACGCCGAGCAGCCCCAGGTACCGATCGAACTGATCCGTGGTCGCCGACGTGACGGACACGCATTCCTCCGCTGGCGCGGCCGCGCCGGACATGCCCGGCGCGGCCCGGCCGCATGGTAACACTGTTAACACATCCTGCGCGTGGCCGTCAACGGCCCGCGCCGGTCCGGCTCGACCACGCGGCGCTTGACCGGTTTCCGCGGGCCGTGGTTAGCTTGCTGGCAATGCGTACGCGCCACGATCAAATCCTGGACGCCACCCGTGACATCCTGCTCACCGAGGGCGTGCAGGGGGTGAGCATGCGCAAAGTGGCGGGTCGCGTGGGGGTGTCGGCCACCGCTATTTACCGGCACTACGCCGACAAGGCCGCGCTGCTCGACGCGGCGGTCATGGACGGACGCCGGAACCTCATGCGCTACCTCGCGCGCGGGATGGCGGCGCGGACGCCGGCCGATCGGCTGCTGCTGACGGGCAGGCAGTACATCCGATTCGCGATTCAGCATCCGAAGGAATACCACGTGCTGTTCCTGGGCCAGCTGCCGGTGGACATCCCGCGCCAGGGCGATCCCGCCGGGTACACGCCCACGTTCCGGTTCCTGGTCGACCGGGTCGAGGACTGCGTCCGCGCGCGGCTGATGCCGGGCAACACGAATGCCTTCGAAGTCGCGATGCTCTGCTGGTCCGTGGTCCACGGCCTCGCGTCCCTCTACCTGCAGGGCCGGACGAAGTGCTGCATGACGCTGGCACAGTTCAAACGGCTCGCCGATCGCGTCACCGAACGCACGATCGCCGGCCTGATCCGCAGGCCCGCATGACCGGCGAGGAGATCACCGCCGCCCTGGGCCGGTGCTGGTCCAGCCGGACCTCGTCACGCTGGTCCCCGGAAGTGCCGTCGCGCGGCCAGTGCAGCGTCACGGCGCTCGTGCTGCAGGATCACTTCGGCGGCGAACTGCTTCGGACGCCCGTGGGCCCGGCGTCGCATTTCTACAATCGGATCGACGGAGTCAGAATCGACGCGACGGCCGGACAGTTTCCCTCCCCGCTTTCGTATCTCGATCTTCCCGCGACGCGCGCCGAGGCTTTCGCCGACACCAGCCAGGCGCAGTACGACGAGCTGTTCCGCCAGTTCGCGGTGGCCAGGCCGGACTCCACCCGGTAGGCTTTCGACTGCCCGCCGACACGACCGCGGCGTCGCGGATCCGCCACAGGCCTGTTAACCATTGCTCGGCCAGATTCGTCCTAGGCATCAGTGGCGGCGCATCGCCCACCAGCGGATGCAGCCGGCCAGTCACATCGTCTGGAGGTTTCATGCGTTCCTGGCTCCTCGCGCTCGCTCTGACCGCACTCCCCGGGCTGCCGCAGGAGACCGTATCCCCGCCGGCGACACGGCTCACGGGCGCCATCGCCCGTCATGACCTCGCGTGGCAACTGAGTGAGCCGGACGAGGTGAAGGCCGTCCTGGGCCCGCCGCTTGCCGACGAAACCGGTCGGGACGGCGGCATGGAGCTTCGCATCTGGCGCTATGCCGGCAGCGTCGCCGTCTTCTTCGTCCGGCAGCCCGGCACATCGGCACCTTTTGTGCTGGCCGGCGCCCGGGATGGCGATCGGCGGCTGGGGCCCGAACCGGGAAGCCGTCTCACCCTCAGAACGACCGCCGATCTATCGAAGCTGCGCCCGTTCACGGGACTGCAGAACGTGGACGCGTCGGGGCTCGACCTGCGAAGCGAGGGCGATCGGCTGCGGAGCTTGACGTTCGACACGCGCACCCTGTGGCCGCCGGCCGATCGACTGCCGCCCGGCTTCGACCCGGCTGCGGTCCTTCGCGACGGCAAGGACCCGGGCCTGCGCGTGCGTGCGCTGAACGCGCGAGGGATTGACGGGAGAAACGTAACGATCGGCGTGATCGATCAGCCGTTGGTCGATCACGTTGAAACACGCGGGCGCCTGATCACCGTCGCCCGGATCGACGTGGACGGGGTGCCGCCGCAGATGCACGGGTCGGCCGTGGTCAGCCTCGCGGCTGGCGCCTCGTCGGGCGTGGCCCCGCGAGCCGAGGTCGCGTATATCGCCATTCCCATGTGGAAGGCCCAGACCGACAATACACTCTACATAGACGCCCTCGACAGACTGCTGTCGTGGAACGACGCCCGGCGGGCACGCCTCCGGGTCGTGAGTATTTCGTGGGGAGGATTCGATCGCGCGGCCAGGGCCAGTGAGTGGCGCGCGCTGGTGGCGAAGGCCGAATCCCAGGGCGTCCTCGTGGTCACCTGCGACATCACAGGCGGCGGGCTGGAGTACGGCCTGCTGGCGCCGGTGCCCGGTGGCAATCGTGATCAGCCTGACGCCTACGTCAAGGGCAGCTACGGCGGCGGCCTGCTGGTGCCGGGCGACGGCCGCACCTACGCGCACCACGAGGGCGCCGAGGACTATGGCTACGCGCCGAAGGGCGGCTTGAGCTGGGGCGCGCCGTACCTGGCCGGCGTGGCGGCGCTCGGGCTCCAGGTCAACCCGAATCTGACGCCCGCACGAATCCGCGCGTACCTCGTACGGAGTGCCACCCAAATGCCGTATGGTGACGTGATCAATCCGGAGGCCTTCGTGCGGATGTGCCAGGATGACCCGGATCGCGAACGTTAGGAATTTCCCAACCGCCCGGCCCGGAACTTGTCTCGACTCAGGGAGCGACTGCGATGTACATGTTCTCTGCCGAACTCAGACTGGCGATCCTCTTCGCGTTCGTCGGGTTCATCATCTACCTGGTGGCCCGCCACGTGCGCGCGCAGTCCGATCTGCTCCGCGTCCACCTCGAGGGCCGCAACCGCCTGCTCGATCGGTTTGGCGATGCCGAGGCGTTCCTGACGTTTGCGCGCAGCGACGAGGGCCGCGCCCTGTTGCGCACGCCGGAGCCGATCCCGGGCACGGCGCGCGTGCCTGGCCTCCGGTTACTGCAGAGCGCGGCGGTGAGCCTCGCAACCGGCGTCGGTTTCACGTTCTTCTCCGGACCGTCCACCACCGGCGGCGGGCAGGAAGCGCAGGCGATCGGCGTCGTCTTGTTGAGCGCCGGTATCGGCCTGGCGCTCGCCGGCCTGCTCGCGCGGGCCGTGCCGCGGGCATCCCGCAGCAACCGGCCCTAAGCCCTGGCGGGCAGTCTCCAGAAGCGGCATGGACGATCAGACGTTCTCGGCGCTGTTCGAAGGGACGCGCGGCGTCCTGCTGGCATACCTGCGCCGAGCCGGCGGAGACGAAGCGCTCGCCGAGGATCTCCTCCAGGAATGCTACATCCGCCTCCTGAACCACCCGCCGCGGATCCTCGACGCGGTGTCGTCGGCAGGCGGCGAGTTGCCGGTCGGGCCGGTCCGCCGGTGGCTGTTCACGACGGCGACGCGGTTGCTGCGGGATCACTGGCGGCAGGACCGCTGGCGTTCGTCAACCCGCTGGGAACACGGGGACGAGGATGGGGATGCCGGGACCCAGCCCGTCGCCGCGACGCCATTGCCGGATCGGACGCTCAGTGGCCACGAGGCGGTGACCGTGGGTTTCGCGACCCTCTCTCCGCGCCAGCGCAGCCTGCTCTGGCTGGCCTCCGTCGAGGAGTTCGACCACATGGAACTGGCGCGGCTCTTCCATCTTTCGCCGGGAAGCGTCCGCGTCCTCCTCCACCGGGCGCGCACCCGGATGGAAAAGGCGCTGAGGGCACTCGGCATGGAAGGAGCCTCATGGTAGACGATCCGGCCGGCAACACTGAGCTCGACCGCCTGTTGAAAGACTGGTGCGCAGAGGAGGCGAAACGGCCAGGGCGGGCGACGCCGGGCCTGCTGCTGGTCAAGGCGGACCTGGCACGCGCGGATCAACGCCGGGCCACCGCGACGCGGGTCGAGCGCTGGGCCTTCGGACTGGCCGGCGGGCTGTTTCTCGCGGCTGTCGTCGCGACCGGCTGTCCATCGTCAGGCAGCGGCCCCGCGCTGGTTGCATCCGGTGGCCTGGACCTCATCGTCCTGGGCGGTGCCGGCTGGTGCTTCTCGCTCGCCCTCAGGGTGTGAGCGTCAGTGCCGGGCGGCCGGCGGCACGGGCGGTTTCGCGTAGACGATCCGCCCCTCTTTCAGCACGAGCGCCACGCGGCCGAGCGCCTCGAGATCGGTGAGCGGATCGCCATCGAGGAGCACGAGGTCGGCCACCTTCCCGGTTTCGACGGTCCCGACGCGGTCTCCAATCCGGAGGGCCGCCGCAGCCTCTGACGTGGCCGCGCGGAGAATGGCCTCGTTCGACAGACCTGCCAGATTGAGCGCCCTGACTTCGCTCATCACCGAGTGGAAGAAGTTGCCGAACACGAACGGTGTATCGGTGCCGAAGATCAGCCGCACGCCCGCCCGGGCTAGTTTCCGGGTATTCCGGAGACTCTGCTCGTACCACCACTCCCATTTGCGCATCGGGTCGGGTTCGCGCAGGAGGACCCTGGCGAGGCCCGGGACCGCGAGCATTCGCAGCACGACGTAGAGATCCTTCCGGACTCCGGCCGGTACGTTGGCGACCAGGTCTGCGTCTGTGTACAGCAGGCCGGGATCGCGCAGGTACTTGAGGACGGAATAGGACGATCCCGACAGCGTCGGACACACGTAGATGCCTCGTGCCTTGATGGCGGTGACCATCTCGTCGGGCAGCTCGTGAGGAACGTTCACCAGGTGCTCGATGCCGTCCACGCCGCCGCGAATGGCCGCCCAGTCTCCGTCGTTGCCGTACGAATGCGCGGTCACTGTGAGCCCGTGATGGTGGGCCGTCTGGACGATCTTTCGAACCCAGGATTCAGGCAGGTCAGGCTTCGCGTCATGGAAACCCAGGTCGCCGTGGGTGGTGGCGATCTTGATGACGTCGACGCCGCGCGCGATGTGGGCCGCCAGTTTCGTTTCGATTTCCGCTTCGTTCCCGAGTTCGACGGCCGACTCCGCCCTACCAGCCGCGTCCAGGCGTGATGCCACGCCACCGCTCACGTATCCGTTCGGGCCGTTGACGTGGAGGCCGGCGGTCAGCACGCGCGGGCCCACGACGTCCCATCTCGCGACGTCATCCCGGTAGGCCAGCGAGTAGTATCCATCCCCCAGCACCCGCATCGTCGTGACCCCGGCCTTGAGTTTTAGTTGGCCTCGCCTCACGATGGGCGCCCTCGATTCCGGGTACCGGCGCGTGGTTTCGAGCCACTCCTTCATCAACGCGGGTCCTCGGGTCAGCAGATCAGGGCCGGAGTCGTACATCAGGTGAACATGCGCGTCGATGAGGCCCGGGATCAGGGTCTTCCCGGAGGCGTCCACGATGACGGCCCCGGCCGACGCCGCCTGCGGGCCATCCGTGATGGCGGCAATCAAGCCGTGGCGAACGAGCACGCTGCGCCGCGGTTGCACGGTCCCGGTTCGGCCGTCCCAGACCGCGACATCTCGGAACACCACCGTCTGTTCGACCGGAGCCTGGACTAGTCCCTCCAGCGCACGCGCATCGCCCGGCACGAACCGGCGCGCCGCGCGCCAGTACACGACCCCCACCGCAAGACCCACGGCCAGCACGATCAGAATGCCCGTGACGATGAGTCGCATCATGAGTGGCTCCTCGCTTCCAGAACATGTTAACATCGTAAACATGCTCACGTCACCCCACCACCGCCCTGTCCCCGCCGACCCGACAACGCTCGTAAGCCTAGCGCAGGTCCAGCAGGCCCGCTCGGAGCTTCCGCCGCAAGTCATCCGCACGCCGATGCTCGTCAGCGATGGCCTCAGCGCTCGTGCCGGCGCCACCGTCTATCTCAAGCCGGAGAACCTCCAGATAACCGGCAGCTACAAGGTGCGGGCCGCGTACACCATCCTGAACCGGCTGTCGCCGGAGCAGAAACGGCGGGGCGCAGCCCTGTCGTCGTCCGGGAACTTCGCCGGAGCCTGGGGCTACATGGGACGGCTCCTGGGCGTCCCCGTTGCCGTCGTGGCGCAGGAACACACCGCGCCGATCAAGCTCGAGAAGGCCAGGAATTGGGGCGCGGAGGTCGTCCTGTGCGCCAATTCCTTCGACGCCAGATGGGAGACGCTTTCTGCGCTGGAGCGCGAACGGGGCATCCTGGCGATCAACAACTACGAACATCCGGACGTCATCATCGGTCACGGGACGATCGGTCTCGAGATCGTCGAGGACGTGCCCGACGTCGACACGGTCCTGGTTCCCGTCAGCAGCGGCGGCCTGCTGGCCGGCGTCGCCACGGCGGTGAAGGCGCTGCGGCCGTCGGCGCGGGTCGTCGGCGTCCAGCCGGAAGGCTCGAACGCGGTCTACACGTCGTTCAAGGCCGGTGAGGTGCGGCGCATCGCGAAGGTGAACTCAATCTGCGATGCGCTGGTCGCCGCCCAGCCCGGGACGGTGCCCTTTGCCCACATCACGCGATCGGTCGACGACATGGTGCTGGTCAGCGACGACGAGACGAAGGCGGCCGTCCGGTGGCTCGCGGAATCGGCGAAATTGACGGTCGAGGCCGGCGGCGCGGTCTCGGCCGCGGCCGTGCTCGCGGGGAAGGTCCGCCTGCAGGGTCCGGCCGTGGTCCTGCTCAGTGGCGGCAACATCGCGCCGGCGACCCTCGCCGCGTACCTCCTGGAAGGCCCGCCAGTTCCCGCCCGGCTTCCGTAATGCTCGCTCGCCTGCTGCGTCTGCAGTGGTAAGGGCCATCACGGCCCCCGGAAACGGACCACGGCACATGACGGCAGCAGGGGCGGGTGTTCTTATCGGCAGCGGGGCGACGATCGCGTGGATCAACTGGTACTTCCTGCGCTCCGAACGTCCGAACGCGCGCCAGGCGACGGACGCCCGACCCGGGACCCGGCGTCCCGGCCAACCGTCCGGGCCGACCAGCCCAGCCAAGGTGACAATTCCGGTATCCGGCATGACCTGCGCGGCGTGCTCGTCACGCATCCAGGGCGCGCTGGAACGCGAAGCGGGCGTGCAATCGGCATCGGTGAACTTGATGCTCAAGCAGGCGGTCGTCGTGTTCGACGCCGGTGCGGTAACGCCGGCGCAGCTGGTCGCCGTCATCACGGGCGTGGGCTACGGGGCCGAACTGCCTCGAACCGGCCAGTCCAGCTTCGAGGAACAGGAGGCGCAGGACCGGCGCCAGCTGGGCGAGTTTCGCGATCTGCGATTGAAGGCGGTCGTCAGCCTGGCCGCGGCCAGCATCGGGATGATTGTGTCGATGCCGCTGATGGGGGCACTCGGATCGGGCGCCGCCCCGGGCCTCTCGAACCGGACCGCCGTGGCCGATCCGTTCGTTTCGTGGGCCCACCGCACCATTCACCCCTTGCTGGCCGGGGCGCTGCCGTGGCTCTACGCCATCGACCCGCGCGTACTGGCCTGGGGACTGCTGGCGCTGACGGCCGGAACCATGGCGTGGGCGGGCCACCACTTCTACACGCGCGCCTGGACCGCGTTCCGGCACCGGTCGGCCGACATGAACACGCTCGTTGCCGTGGGTACAGCGTCGGCATTCCTCTACTCGGCGGTGGCGACGATCGCGCCAGACGCCGTGGCGGCAGGCGGGGCGGCGGCCGACGTCTACTTCGAGGCGGTCCTGTTCATCATCGCGCTCATCCTGGTCGGCAACACCTTCGAGGCACGTGCCAAGCGGCAGACGACCGCTGCCCTGCGCGCACTGGCCGACCTGCAACCGCGGACGGCGCGCGTTCTGCGCAGCGATGCTGAAGTGGATGTTCCCGTCGACGAGGTGGCCGTGAACGACGTGATCATCGTTCGTCCCGGGGAACGCGTGCCGGTGGACGGCACGATCAGCGAGGGCGCGAGCGCCGTCGACGAGTCGATGCTCACGGGCGAGAGCCTGCCCGTCGCCAAGCGCGCGGGGGACGCGGTGTTCGGCGGCACCATCAACCGCGCCGGCGCCTTCCGGTACCGCGCGCGACATCTTGGCACCGACAGCGTGCTGAGCCGCATTGTCCGCCTGATGCGCGACGCGCAGGCCTCGCGCGCACCCATCCAGCAGTTGGCCGATCGGGTCAGCGGCGTCTTTGTCCCGATGGTCCTCTCTCTGGCGGTCGCCACCTTCGCCGTCTGGTTCATCGCCACCGGGGGTGAGCCGTTCATCCGCCCGTTCTCCGTGGCCGTGGCCGTGCTCATCATCGCCTGCCCCTGCGCCATGGGCCTCGCGGTTCCGACGGCCCTGATGGTGGCCACCGGGCGGGGCGCCGCCCACGGGATTCTCATCAAGGGCGGCGAGGCGCTCCAGCGCGCCGGCGCCGTCACCACGGTGGTGCTCGACAAGACAGGCACGGTCACCGAGGGTCAGCCCAGCGTGGCCCGCATCGTCCTGCCGAGCAGATCGAGGACGACCGAAGCCGAACTCCTGCGCCTGGCCGCGTCGATTGAGACCGCTTCGGAACACCCACTGGCTGAGGCGATCGTCCGCGCCGCCCACGAGCGCGGCATGTCACCGGCTCCAGTCGAGGGCTTCGAATCGGTCACGGGGCTCGGCGCGCAGGGGCGTGTCGAGGGACGACGGGTGGTCATCGGAAACGCGATGCTGATGCTCCACCACGGCATCGATGTGCGGGGACTCGAGATCGAGTCGACGCGCCTGATCGACCCGGGGCACACGTCGGTATTCGTCGCGATTGAAGGGGAGGCAGCCGGACTGGTGGCCATCGCTGATGCGATCAAGCCCACGAGCCGGTCAGCCATTCAGCGTCTCCGGATGCTGGGACTCGATGTCGTCATGCTGACCGGCGATCAGCCGGGCACCGCACGTGCCGTGGCCAGCGCGGCCGGCATCGACCACGTCGTGGCGGGAGTCCTGCCGGAAGGCAAGGTGGCCGAGATCAGGCGGCGCCAATCGTTGGGCGAAGTGGTGGCCATGGTTGGCGACGGCATCAACGACGCGCCCGCGCTGGCGCAGGCCGACGTCGGACTGGCGCTCGGCACCGGCACGGACGTCGCCATGGAGGCGGGCGACATTACGCTGATGCAGGGGGACCTGACGGGGATTGCGATCGCCATTGCGCTCTCGCGGCGCGCCATGCGGACGATGAAGCAGAACCTGGTGTGGGCGTTCGTCTACAACGTGATCGGCATTCCCATTGCCGCGGGCGCGCTGTATCCCGTGTTCGGCGTCCTGCTCAGCCCGATCCTGGCGAGCGGCGCCATGGCATTCAGTTCCGTGAGCGTGGTCGTGAACAGCCTGCGGCTGCGGTCCGCGCGACTGGCGTAACCCGACGGGTATGTTTCATTGAGAAGCACGAAGAGTTCACACCACGGCCACTGGCCAGATGTTGACCACAAGGAGCGAGAATATGATCACGACAAGACTGACGGTAGATGGCATGAAGTGCGGCGCATGCCAGCGGCACGTGGAGAGCGCCTTGCGGCGGGCGCCGGGCGTCCGGAACGCCGCGGTCAACCTGGAGAGCCGACTCGCCACGGTCGACTACGACGCGGCCCGCGTCACGCCGGAGTACCTCATCGCAGCGGTCCGGGAGGCTGGGTACAGCGCCCGGATTGCCGAAGCCGTTCGAGAGGCGGCCGTTCCGGCGGACGCATGCGGATGCGGACCCGGACGGTGATCGGAAGGCCTGACCTGCGATACGCTTGGGCTGTCACCTCACAGGGAGCATGCGAGATGCCTGAACGGGATTCTGCCGCCGATCCTGCGGCCGAGCGCGCTGGCGTGTCTCACGCGGCGCTGCAGACGCTGGTCGAGAACCACCGCGTGTTCCTGCGCTTCCTGGAACGCCGGGTCACGAACCGCGACACGGCCGAGGACATCCTCCAGGATGCCTTCGGCCGGGCGATCACCCGCCTCGACGCGCTGCGGGAGGAGGAGTCGGCGGTGGCGTGGTTCTATCGCCTGCTCCGCAACGCCGTCATCGATCACTACCGCCGCACCGCGGCCTCTTCCGCGGCGATCGAGCGGTTCGCGGCGGAACTCGACGACGCCGTGCCTCCGCCGGAGGTGCGAGGCGAAATCTGTCGGTGCATCTCGCGGCTGACGCCCACGCTGAAGCCGGAATATGCCGAGGCACTCAAGCGAGTGGAGATCGACGGGATCTCGGTCAAGGCGTACGCGGACGAGCATGGCCTCTCGGCCAACAATGCCGGCGTGCGCGTGTTCCGCGCCCGTGCCGCCCTGCGCAAGCAGGTCGTGGCGTCGTGCGGCACCTGCGCGGAACACGGGTGCGTCGACTGCACGTGCGGCAGCAGACGGCCGCGCGCCTGACCCGGACCCGGCGCTGCGGCCGCAGCGCGACGCTCCGGGTGACCCCGACGTTCGCCGGGTCAGCGGGGGAGTTCCATGCTCGCCAGAAGATCTGCGAGGCCAGCGCGATCCAGGTCGGTGCCGTTGGCCAGCATGGCAATCCCCAATCGCCGGTCCGGGTAGAGCCGCATGAACGTGGCAAACCCCGGCCCGCCGCCCCAGTGTTCGAGGAAACGCAAGCCGACGGTGTCGCCCACCGCCCATCCAAGTCCGCGGCCACCGACGGGCGGGGCCTCCGTCAGCAGCGATATTGACTCAGGCCGGAGGATCCGTCCGCCCTCGAGCTCGCCGCCATTCAAGTAGGCCAGCATCAAGCGCGCCACATCGGGCGCGGAGCCGATCAGGCCCGTTGACGGTGTCGCGTCGATGTACACCCTGTTCAGCCAGAACAGCTTCCCTTGCCGCTGGCTGATGAGCGCGCGCGCATCCAACAGGATTGGTAGCAGCGGGGTGTAGTAATGGACGACCGGCAGCGTGCCGGCGGCCGCGTGCCCGGCCAAGCCGGGTGTGTACACAAAGGCCGTACGCGACATGCCCAGCGGCTGCAGGATGTTCTTCGTGACGTAGGACTCGTAGGTATCGCCCGAGGCCGCCTCGATCACTGCCCCCAACACCATGTAGTTCAAGTTGCTGTATGCGGCACGCGATCCAGGTGCGGACTTCAGTCTCTTGAACGCCGGCAACTGGCGCTTCACAACCTCGGTCTGATTGCGCACTGAGTCGTCGTAGTGCACCCAGCCAATCATCGCGGGAATCGTGTCCGGCAACCCCGAGGTGTGTTGAAGCAGGTGCCGAAGGGTGATGGCCGGTCGAGCTCGCGATGGATAGCTCACCTCGAACCACGGCAGGTGTTTCGTGACGTCATCGTCGAGGCGCAATCGTCCTTGTTCCTTTAGTTGCACGATGGCCATGGCCGTCGGGATCTTGGTCATGGACCACCAGTGGTAGACGGTGTCCGGAGTGGCCATGACGCGACCCGGCCCATCGGCCAGACCAAAAGCCCGGCTGTACGCAATCTGGCCGTTTCTGACGATCACCACCGACAATCCTGGCGGTGTGCCCGAAGCGGTCAGTCTACTCAGGTAGGCGTCCAGGGCGGCGCGATCGGCCACGTGGCTTGGAGTGGCCGGCGCGTGCGGCGCGAAGGCATACAAGACCGCGATCACCAGGAGCAGCACGACGACGACAGTCATCATCACGTTCCGGGTCCGTGTCATCCGTCGGTTTCCGGGCTCACGCCTGACTGAGGGCGTCCGGTATCGCCAGGCGAGCGGCCCGCCGCGCCGGAAAGAACGCCGCGAACACGGCCACACCCGCCAGCAGCAGGGTGGCGCCAACAATGACCCCTGCCGACAGGCTCACGGTGAGCGGGATGGGCTGCGACGCCACACCCGCACTGTATGAAACGCCCGCGGCGTTTACGCCGGTGACCGCCAGCGCTGCCACGACGAGACCGACCACCGACGAGAGGGTGGCCAGCAGCGCCCCCTCCAGTGTGAACAGCCTGACGAGCTGCCGGCGCCGGAACCCCAGGCTGCGGAGCGTGCCGATTTCGCGGACCCGCTCGTTGACCGACTTGAGCAGCGTGGTGAAAACCGACATGCCGGCGATGACGACGACCACGAAGAGCACAAGGACGCGGAACGCGCCCAGCACGTCTCTCCCGCGCCGATAGAGTTCGGCGAAGGGGTGAACGCGCCACGGGATGGCCACGATCTTCAGACCCTTGGCACGCGCCTCGGCACTCAGCACGGACGCGAAGCGCTCCGTTGCCGCGACATCGCCGGACAACGCCACGGTGTAGAACGAGACGGCGTCCGTGTCGAGCAGGCGCTGGGCCATGTCCAGGGGCATCAACACGAACCGCGCGTCGACCTCCGAAACGCCCGCGTCGAAGATGCCGGCCACAGCCGGTTCTATGGCGTTCAGCTGGCCCGAGACGGTCGTCGCGGCCAGTTGGACGCGCGCCTGCCGGCAGGTGAACGGTCGTTCCTCCGCGATGAACCCGCCGCCCGGGCCGACGGCGCTCGCGACGGAGGGGCCCTCGCAGTCGAGCAGGCGGCCGAGGCCGCCGCCCAGCAGGACACTGCCCGGCGCGGCCAGGTGCAGGGGTTTGCCGCCAACCGCGTTCCAGGTCCACGGCCCCCTCATCCGCGCGCCTTCCGCGACGTCGTGGCCCCAAGCCCCGAACATCACGCCGGTCCGGCCCGCAGATGCGAGTCCTCCGAGCTGCAGCACCCGCATGCGATCCACGACGTCCGACGCATGACTCCGCAGGAAGGCGTCGACGAACGCTTGGTCGTCGCGGGTGAGCACGTAGGCCAGCGGATCCTGGCGGCCCTCGCTCCCCGAAGCACCCGGCTTCTCGACAATGACTGAGCCCACCATGGACTTCTGCTCCATCCACCGGATCTGGATGCGTTCCAGGTCGGAGAGGTAGCCCTGGAAGAGTGCAATCGCGACAAACCCCACCACGATCGATAGCATCGACCCGAGGCTGTGGCGCCAGTTCTTCCGGACGTTGCGCCACGCAATGCGGGCCAGCGGCATCGGAATCGCGCGCATGCCTTTCTCCCTCCTCATCTCGCGACGTTGTTGACGTTGAACATGGTCACCGGATGCGTCTCGGAACGAGGCGCGTCGAACACGATCCGCGTGACCGTGCCGGCTCCCGTCGCATCGTGTATGGTCATCCGGCTGACGAATGGAAATGCTCCGGTCGTCGTCTTCAGCGAATTCCCGTACTCGAACTCGGCCGCCTTGAACAGGTCGCCGCCGACGGTCAGGAACTCGGCTTTCAGTCCCAGATGCTGCCGCTTGGACACCCAGTAGCGAATCCGATCGTAGGTGACGTTCTTGGCGCGCGCCTTGAGGTCCAGGCGGTAGGTGGCCTCGCCGTTTACGGTGTCCTCCCCCGCGATGATGCCGGCGTAGTCGCGGGCGTAGTTCGTGCTCGCGATGTCGCCATTGGAGGCATCACCCGACAGGCGCTGCCGCGCCGAAATCGACACGGGCCGGCGCAGTCCCGGCTTCAGGAACCAGATGATGCGATCGTTGAACAGCAGGATCTCGCCCTTGTTCCTGGCCGGCGCCAACGATTCAACCAGCGCGTCGTCGCCGCGGGCCTTGACGAGAAACGACCGCGTCGTGACGCGCCCGTCCTCGTTGCTTTCGACGGTGGCGGTCCACGTGATGCCCGTGGCCACACCACCCCGCGCGCGGTCGGCGTCGCGCAGGAGCGCCTCGGCCAACGGCGGCTGGACCTGGACTGCGGACACGACGCCCACCCACGCCATCAACGCTCCCGCGCCCGCCATCACCTCCCACAGTACTCCGGACATCACGATCACTCCTTCTACGCGTTGACGGCCACCAGGAGATCCGAGGTCCGCTCGCGCAGGCGCCGGCGCACGACCGCCCATGCCACCGCCAGCGAGAGCAGCGCCAGGCTCGCTGCCAGCGCGAGCGAGATCTCCGGACCCGGCGTGAGGATCACCCGCATCGTTCCCGGCACGCCGGGCGGATTCACGGTGACACCAGCCAGACTGACCAGCGCGGCAACGGCATGGGCAAGCGCGAACCCGGCGCTGACGCCCAGCAGTGCCAGCAGCGCCACCTCGCGGATGACCAGGCCGGTCGCCTGGCGCTTCGTGTAGCCCAGGGCGCGCAGCGTGCCCAGCTCGCGGCTTCGCTCGTAGACGGTCAGCGTCGTTGCGTTCATCACGCCCAGGACCACGACGGCCGCCACGATCAACACGATGAACCCGGCCATCGAGTTGATGAAGGCCATCGACCCGGCATAGTACGGGTTGACACGTTCGTCGCTGAACGCGTACGCGTCAACCGTCACGCCGGCCGCGCGCAGTTTCGCCTGCAGGTCGCGCGCCACCCCGGCGGTGTCGCGCCAGTCGTGGAGGAACACCGCCACGTAGGTCACCACGTCGGTGTCGTACAGGCGCTGCAGCGTGGGAAGCGACGTGTGAAGCACCAGGTCCTCGGTGTCCGACGAGGGGGTGTGGAAGATGTTGACCACGTCGGCATCCGTCGCGGTCATCGAGCCATCCAGCGTCATGCCTGCCAGCTGCACGTTGGCATCCGACGCAATGGCCGCCGCGGTCTCCCGGCTGGCGCAGTCCGGAAGCGGCACGACCTGGGGCGGGCCTGCGAAGTCGTCGAGGATCCGGGTCTTGCCAAGCAGCGCGGCCAGGCCTGCCGCCAGGCCCACGCGACCCTCGACGCCGGGGTACTCGTACAACTGCCTGCCGCGGACCGGCCGGGCCAGGGCCGCGCTGATCGTCAGCACCTCCGGACCGGTCAGGATCCGCCGCTGCGTGTCGAGATCGATTCCCAGCGCGATGAAGGGGATGCTCCGGCAGCCGTTGCCTGCCAGCCCCATGGCCTTCAGGTAGCCGGCGCTGAAGGCCACGCGGGAATCGCCGGCAGCCGCCGTTCGAATGGCGGCCTGGGCGGCTTGCGTCAGGCTGAATCGCGCTGGCCGGGCCACGGCCTGCGCCAGCCCTCCGGAGTTGTAGATGACCACGTGACCGGTGTGTTGCAGATAGACGGCGTTGGTCCGCAGGAAGGCGTCGGCGTGCGTGACGTATCCGCCGAGCAGGGCCAGGCCCGCGAATCCCAGCGCCACGGCGAGGCCGGTGGCCATGTTGCGACGCCGGTTCCGGCCGAGGTTGCGCGCCGCGAGCCGCCATCCGCCGGTCATGCGCGCACTCCCGGGGCAGCCAGCTGCGAATGGCCGTTGACGATCGTCCCGTCCGAGATGTGGACGATCCGCGCCACCCGCGAAATCAGCTTCTCGTCGTGCGTCGAAAAGAAGAACGTGACGCCGCGCGACTCGTTGAGCCTCAGCATCAGGTCCACGATGCGCTGCGTGGTCCCGGAATCGAGGTTGGCCGTGGGCTCGTCGGCCAGCACGAGAAGCGGCGAGGTCACCAGCGCACGCGCGATTGCGACGCGCTGGCGCTGGCCGCCCGACAGCTTGTCCGGCAACTGGCGGGCGAAGTCGCGCAGTTCCACGTCCTCGATGGCCTGCATGATCCGATCGTGCCGCTCCGACGCCGCCGTCCCCGAAGCGATCAGCAACGGCAGTTCCACGTTCTCGTAGACGGTGAGCACCGGGACCAGGTTGAACGACTGGAAGATGAATCCGATCTTCCGGTTGCGGAGCCGGCTCCGGTCATCGTCCGACAGGTGCGACACGTCACGTCCTTCCAGCATTACGCTCCCGCGATCGGGCTGGTCGATGCAGCCGGCCATGTTCAGCATCGTGCTCTTGCCCGAGCCCGACGGACCGACCAGTGCGGTGAACTCGCCCCGGTGGAGATCGAGCGAGGCGCCTCGCAGCGCGTGTACCTGTGTCTCGCCGAGGCGGTAGCTCTTGTGGACGTCAATCAGCGATATGAACGGCGTCATCGTCATTACCAACTCCAGATGAGCCCGACCACGCCGCCGGCGCGGGCGAGCCGCGTGAACTCGGCCAGTTCCGGGCCGTGTGTGAGCGTCAGGGACCCGAACAGCATCCACGCGTTGCGCACGTCCAGGCTCGCCGTCACGAATCCGGCCCCGGACCCATCCGTCAGCGAGCGCACGTAGCGGCCCTGCACGTCGAGGCGCCCGGCCGGCGCCTGGTCCCGTGCCACAACCGAGACCAGCATGAGGTCGCGGCCGAGGAACTCGAGACCGGGTGCCAGCCATTGCTCGACCGATTCCCGCGTCTGGAGCTGCGCCACGGCGAGCGGCGACTCGGCGGTCACCTGCGTCCGGGTGTAGCCCGCGTCCTGCCGGAGGTACTCGATGCGCGCGTCGAATGCCGGGGAGAACGTGTAGCGCAAGCCGCCGAGCGCAAGAACGCGCCGGGCGCCGGAGCGATCGTTGCGGACGAAGGCGAACCCGCCGCTACCGGTCTCCGCCGGATACCAGGCTTGCGAACCAACTTGAACGGACGCGTCGATGTACGTCGACACGTTATCCGTCAACGCGACCGACACGTAGGTCCCTGCCCATGGGGGCTCGCCGCCGCGCGCCCCAGCGGTGACGCCAAGGTAAGTCGCCCCGGAAGGTATCGTGTACTCGAGCTTTGCCTGCCCGGCGGCTCTGAACGCGGCGCCCGCCCTGAAGGGGATTTCGTCGGTCGCGCCCGGCTCGACCATTCCTACGAGACTCCACTGTTTTCCGGCCGACACGTTCACGCGGACGATGTGCTTGCCTCGGACGACGTACAGCGGGTCGCGGAAGATGCCGACCTCGTGGAAGATCCGATTGCTGGGCCCCATCATCTCGGCGGGTCCCCACTGGTAGTTCTGCAACCCGTACGTCACCGACAGGGCATCGGTCGGCCGCCAGTCGAGAAACAGCTCCGTCATTTCGAATCGCAGATCGTGTCCCCGTTCGGTCGGCGCGACGTCGGGGCGAATCACTTCCACCGAACCTCTCACCCGGGGACGCAGGACGAACTGCAGGCGCGAGCCGGCGTCCACCTTCGCGTTGACACGAACTTCAGCCAGCCAGGAGGTCTGCGGAACGCGGAGCACCTGGTTGCCTGGGTTGAGCCACGTCTCGGACGGGCTCACCGGGACGACGGCGCCAATCACCTGTCCGTCGGTTCGAAACGAGAACCGTGCCGGAACCGCCGCCGGCGTCGGGTCCTGTGCGGCAGCGGGAACTGCGCCAAGGACGGCGGCCAGGGTGCCGATCACACCGATGAGCCGGTCGATCATGGACGGAGTCCCCGGAACACAACCTGCAGCGTCGCCGCGAAGACCGCGGGCAGCGGGCTGGCGGTCTCTGCTGCGTGCCACGCGCCAAGGCTGCCGAAGTAGGTGCCGGCAATGGCCGTCGTGGCGGCCGGCACCCCGACCTCCGTCGTGATTCCGCCGGCGGCCTGCGCCGCGGCCAATTCGTGGGCCAGCCGTTCGTAGAGGCGGAGCTGGCTTGGCCGGTCGGCCTGTATCGAGGCCGTGTCCCGCATGAACGCCGCCAGCATGTAGCGGCTCAGGACGGGATTCCCGGCGTGCCAGTCCACCGCGGGCTTGAACAGCGCCTCGATGCGCGTTTCGGTGTCCGCCCCGTCAGCGATTGCCTGCCCGAGGCTCTGCTCCATCAGGTCGACGAGCCGAGCACTTACGTCCGCAAAGACCGACTCCTTCGTCGGGTAGTACGTGAAGAAGGTCCCCTTGCCGATGTCGGCGGCGTCGGCGATCTCAGCTACGGTTGTGGCGTCGAGCCCCTTCTCAAGAAACAGGCGGAGCGCGTTTTGGAATATCCGCACACGAGTCTGCCGTTTTCTACGTTCTACACGTGTTTCGTTAATATATAGCGTTCGCATATTAATGACTGCGGTCATATTAGACCATGGTCATATATGAGTCAAGTGGTTGGGACGCTGGACTACCGCACGCGCCGCCCTACCGCTCGTCTGGAATCTCGCCGGTGTAAATCCGGGGCAGCAGCCACGGCTTGCGGGCGAGCAGTTGCGCGATGGGCGGGTGAATCTCCTCGCCCTTCCGGGCCTGAGCGGGTGACTCGGGCCATTGGAACGGTAGTTCGACGTACGTATCCGGCGCCGCCGCCGACGCCAGCACGCCAAGCAACGCACGCAGCACGTTGCGCTGACCGTCCGCGTCACCCGGCTGACCCATCGGACGTGACAGCGGGTAACTGATGCCCGCCAGGCGCGGCACTCCGGCCGCCCGCGTGAAGGCGGGGATCATCGACAACGAGACGGTGGGAATGCCCGCGGCTTCGAGAACGCGCTGCACCAGTCCCACGGACCGGCAGCAGAAGGGTCAAGCCGGGACCAGGGCGGCCGCGTCGACGCCCTGGAGCTTCATGTGCTGCGCGATGGCCGGCGCCGTTTCGGTCTCGAGCACCACCGGCCGGAGCTGGTAACCCATGATTGAGTAGTGCGTCTCGGCTGGTCGGCCAATCACGCCCTCGCCCGCCAGTTCGCCTAGGCGACGCATCGGCAACACCACGTCCAGATCGGCGCGGCCGTACTTGCGCTCGATATGCAGGTGGTGCAAATCGACGTCGGACTCGGTCGATCCCAGCGGGATCGTCCGAAATGTCGGATCCCCCCACCACGGGTTCCGGCGCTCCCCTTCTTCATCGAACGGCGTGTCGTCCCGACGCGCAACACCCGCGGTGGAAACCAGCGCGATGGTGCACTCGGCGAGCGGTCTCGGCATCGGGGCCCACGGGATCGGGCGCGTGTTCTCGGCCTCGCGGCTCACCCAGGCCTTGATGACCTGCCGGCTGGCAAAGTCGAGAAAGCGGTAAGAGTCGATCGTCATGTCCGTTCCCCCATTTGCGGACGAGAGCCCGGAGGCCCCCTGTCCGCATCCAGAAAATGACAGTCTACTGGCTGGCCGCGTGGCTCAGCTGTCTACCCGTCTTCAGGAAGTAGTTCATGGATTGCTCCCAGAAGATCATAGCCTTACGAAACGCCTCTTCCGTCCATGCGTCGAGGAAGACGTTCCCCGCCGGCGCGATGGACGTGTACGCGTAGCGCACGTCCACGTGTGACCCGGCGATGCCGTTCTTCGCCACCCCGATCGTCAGCACGCACGTCCGCGAGTCCGGCGTGAACCGGGTGAACTCCACCGCGCCCGCGGCATGGTCGTGACGGGTGACGACCCACACCGTATTCGCTTCACCCTCGTTTGCGGTGCTGAACACCGCCCCTTCCTCCGCCAGTCCCGACACGGAGTAGATCATCCGATACGTCCAGCCGTCGAGCCACTCGGCCTCCCGAACCGGGCACAGCAACGGGACGACCACCTCTGGCGTCGCCTCGATCGTCTGACGGTACGCCCTGACCACTCGCCGGCTTTCGAACACGTTCTCGCTCATCACTGCCTCCTTGGTGCTTCGACTCGCTCAGCACGACGTCCTGAATCGGGACCCCGGCGCCTGACCTCACGAATCGAAGGACCTGGCGGGGCCCGTCATGGGCCCCATCCACCAAGGTTAGAGCTGTCTACGCTAGACAGGTCAAGCAGGCTCGCCAGCGGTCCGGTAGACATACGCGTACACGCCGATGAGAAGGGCCTGCATCACCCACGTCGGGATCATGTTCGCCGCGCTGATGAACCCGGATCCGACCGCGTGCATGCCACCCAGCACCAGGCCTATCAAGACCGGACAGACCGTCAGCAGCAGGACGCCTTTGCGTTCGACCGGTTTCCGGTCGGCCCAGATCAGCAGGGCCGCCCAGCCGAGCAGGAGGGAAGCCCCGATGATCACGGCGTACTGGTAGTCGACGCCTGGATTGAAGTCCTCGATGCCGAACATCGACGCCGCCACCGCGGGGTGCAGCATCGGCACGATCATCAGACCGTCGAAGACGGCCCCAACCCAATAACACACGCGCAATAGCGTTACGTTCCGTGCCATATGCCCTCCTGTGTAACCCATCGTTCGGTCGAACATGCAATACAGTCCGAGCCCTTCGTCAGTCCGGCGAGCGACCGCCGGTTCGCCCGCTACGTTGCCGGCCGTGACCGGCTCGTCCGCTGGGCGTGGCCCCACACGCGCTGCCCGGGGATCAGCGTCGACGTCGCCGCCACTTCCACGAACACCTCACGGACACGCACGTCGGCGCGCGCGGTGGGCGACTCGAGCGGCAGGCCGCGGCGCCCCATCTTCGGCGCGAGCCGGACGATCCGGCCGTCCGCGATGCGGGCGCCGCCATCCGAGTACAGCCGGCAAGTCTCTCCCGGACGAATGTCGTGCGCGTCGATCTCATCGACTTCGAGGCGGACCTGGAGGCGCGACATGTCCCCCAGCACGAACAGCGGACCTGCCCCGACCGCGTAGAATTCCCCGGCGTGCAGTCGGCTCAGCAGGATGGTGCCGGCCGAGGGCGCCAGCACGTGCCGGCGGGCGAGGTTGTCTTCGGCCACCCGGAGCCGCGCGCGGGACGTCGAGGCCCGGGCCCGGGCTGCGTCCCGATCCTCGGATCGGGCGCCGCGCCGGACCTCGGCGAGGCGGGCGTCCGCACGTTCGGCCAGCGCCGACTGCGTTCGGGCCTCGGCCTCCGCGCGATCAGCCTCGTCAGCGGCGACGATCCCGTCGGCGCGCAGCCGGGCGGTGCGGGCCGCCGTGGCCCGGGCCAGTTCCCGTCGGGCGACCGCGGCATCGCTATCCGCCTCGGCCTGCCTGAGTTCCTCTGCCGTGGCCCCGCGCTCGGTCCGGGCGAGCACGGCCTGCGCCTCGGCCAGATCGGCGTGGGCGAGCTCCACGGCGTGCCGCTGCGCCGCATTCTCGATCAACGCCAGCGAATCCCCCGCCCGGACCACGTCGCCCTCGCGGACGCCAATCTCCGCGATCCACCCGGACTCCTGGGCCGACAGTTCGACCTGGTTACCCCAGGACTCCACGATGCCCGGCGCGATGACGGTGTCGGCGTTCGCGTTCCCGGCATCCGGCGCGTTCGTCGCGGCGGCGGCCACCCGAGGCGTCTTCCGCTCGACGGCCGGGCGTCCGTGCAGGTTGCAGCCGGCGAGCGGCGCCACGATCGCCGCCACCAGTATCCAGTTCCACCAAGTGCGTTGCTGATTCATGACGCTGCCTCCACCACTGCGGACTGCTCGTTGCCCGCGTGCACGTTGCCGTCGACGACACGCACAAGCCGATCGGCGATCGACAGGACCCGTTCGTCGTGGGTTACGATGACGATTGCGCGATTCCCGTCGTGCGCCAGCCGGCGCAATGTCGCGAGGATCGCGGCGCCCGTCGTCCCATCGAGCGACGCGGTGGGTTCATCGCACAGCAGGACAGGCGCATCGTTGACCAGTGCGCGGGCGATCGCCACGCGCTGTTGCTGTCCACCCGACAAGAGCCGCGGGCGCGCGGCCCGCTTGTCCCCCATGTCCACCAATTCGAGCGCCCGGAGGGCACGCGCGGTCCGCTCGGCCTTCGGCACACCGGCCAGCAGCAGCGGCACGGCCGCGTTGTCGAGGGCGCTCAGGCTCGGAAGCAGGTTGAACTGCTGAAAGACGAAGCCCATGCGATCCCGGCGTAGCGCGGCCAGCTGGTCGGCCGAAGCCGTCGCCGCGCTCCACCCGCCCACCAGGACCTCTCCCTCGGTGGGCGTCAGCACGAGGCCCAGAATACTGAGGAGCGTCGTCTTGCCGCTTCCCGACGGACCCATGATGACGAGCACTTCGCCTCGCCGGACTTGGAGGTCGGTTGGATGGAGGACGCGGCTGGCAAGCTCACCCTCGCCGAACACCTTGCCAACTCCCCGCGCCTCGATCGCCACTGGCAACGCAGTGTCTGGTGTCATGACGTCACGCCCTGAACACGATGGCCGGGTCGAGCCGGATCACCCGGAGAACGGCGGCCAGCGACGCGACGGTGCACGACGCCAATGCCGCCGCGGCGACACCGAACACGAGCTTTGGCGGCACCACCATGGACAGCTCCGGGAAATGGAATCGGACCAGCAGGAATCCACACATGCCGAGCACGTAACCGGCGCCGCAGAAGATCCAGGCCTGGATCAGCAGAAGCTGCAGGATGTCTCGCTGCCGGGCGCCAATCGCCTTCAGCGTCCCGTAATCGCGGGCTCGATCGATGGCGGTCGAGTACAACGTGACGGCGACAATGGCGGCGCCGATGATGGCGGCGACGAGCGTTCCCATCCCGAACAGCACGCCGACCGGCGTGCGCACGAGGAAGTAGCGCTCTTCCATGTCGCGCAACTCGTCGCGCGTCTTCACGAGCACGTCGGGAATGCGGGCCGCGAGCCGAGCCTGTACCTCGCGCGCCGATGCACCGGCCTCCAGGCCGATGGCGATGTAGGTGGCGCGATCCTGCGGGAACCGCGTCAGGGACCGCGCGTCGTCGATGTTGGTGTAGACGTAGTAGAACGGGCTGTGCGGGTCCATCCCCTGGAAGAATCCGGCGACCACACTCGCCTGCCCGTCGATCTCGATGCGATCACCCGGCTCGGCCGAGGCAAAGGTCTTACGGTCGTTCCAGTTCAGGAGCAGCCGCCCCGACCCGCGCAGCGAGTCGGGCGTGGTGCCCGGCGCCAGCGATCGCGGCAGGCCCGCGTATCGCGGCGCCTCGACGCCCAGCACCTTGACGTTCTCGCGCACGCCGTCCGGCCGCGTGACCGTGCCGATGCCCTGCACCACAGGCGCCGCCCACGCCACACCGCGCGTTCCGGCCGCCGCGCCGATCCGGCTGACCGGGACGGTATCGGTGGCGTCCGTGCTCTCGGTGGCCGGAGACACGATCCAGATGTCGACGCCTGAACTGTTCACGAACGACGTCACCCGGCCCAGGATGCCGTTGAGCAGGGAGTACTGCTGGGCCATCAGGAACACGGAAATGGTCACCCCGACCAGCGTGCCGAGGCTCTTGAACGGCGCGTCGAAGAGCATGCTCGAGGCGAGGCCGAACAGGCGGGGGCTCGCGGGCGTCACGGCGGGGGCTGGGGTGCTGGTCGCGTTCATGTTTTTATTATAAGCATGTGCTTACTTATGTCAATACGAGGCTCGAGCTGGCGGGGTTCCACCGGTCCGCCGGAATGAGCGCGTCACGGAAGGGAAGGTGCCCGCTCCGCCCGGCCGGTGCGGGGCGGAGGGGACGGCGGGCGCCAGGTTGCCACGAGCGCAGGGATGCGGGCGAGAAGAGCGGCGCAGTCGGCCGGCGCCGAACAGGGCCGGGAAGGGCCGAACAGGGAGGGGGAAGAGGCCCGGGAAACCGGCCCCGTCTACTGGCTGGAATCGGGACTGACGTCGGGCAGGTTGAATGTCCCGGCGAGCAATCCGCCGTCAATCGTGAACTCCGCGCCGGTCGTGTACGCGGATTCATCCGAGGCCAGGTGCAGCGCGAGGTGAGCGACCTCGTCCGGCGTGCCGAACCGCTGCAACGGGGCGTCCTTCACGAAGGCTCGCGCCCGTGTCTCGCGATCGGGGCCGTCGCCGAGCACCGCCTCCCACATCGGGGTCAGGATGGCAGCCGGATGGATGGAGTTGCAGCGGATGGACAGCCCTTGGGCGGCGCAATACAGCGCGACGGTCTTGGTGTGATTGCGCACGCCAGCCTTGCTGGCGGCATAGGCGGCGGCGCCCGGCATGCCGACGATGCCGGACCGGGACGAGAGATTGATGATCGAACCAGTCCCGGTCTGCCTCATCGCGGCGATCCCGGCCCGACAGCCCAGAAACACGCCGTCGAGGTTGGTCGCCATCACCGATCGCCAGTCGTCCAACGATGTGTGCTCCGGGTCGTGCGGCCTGAGACCATCCTCGAAACCCGTAATCCCGGCGTTGTTCACAAGGACGTCGAGCCGTTGCTCGCGCGCCAAGACGTCGGCGACGGCGGCATCCCAGTCGGGCTCCAGGCGGACGTCCAGATGCAGATACCGCGCCTGCGTCCCCAGCGCGCGCGCGGCGTCCTCGCCTTCGCGATCGCGAATGTCGGTCAGGACCACCTGCGCACCTTCGCCGGCGAATAGCGCGGCCATCGCCAGACCGATCCCGCGAGCCGCGCCGGTGATCAATACGACTTTGCCCTGCAGCCGTCCTGGTTTCGCTCCTGACATATGCTCCCCCTGCCGAAAAGACGGTGGCCGCATCGACACGTTCCCCTCGCCCAGGGGTCCGGCAAAGACGGGCTGATCACCTCAGCCGGGTCAGGCTCCCATATCCGGCTGGCCGCTCCCGGCCGGCGGCACGGTCATGCACGTGCTGGTCGCCTTGGCGACGAGCCGTCCGGTGGAATCGGTGATCGTGCACTCGGCCAGGCCCATGCGCCGCCCGCGATGCACGACGGTTCCCTCGGCAACCAGGGAGGTCAGCCGCACCGGCCGGAGAAAGTTGATCTTCAACTCGATCGTCGTGAAGCTCTCCCCCTCGTCCAGCGTCGATCCGTAGGCCAGGCCCATCGCGGTGTCCGCGATCGCGCCCAGCACGCCACCGTGAACCGCACCCATCGGATTGGTGTGCGCCGCCCGAGTGTCCAGCGTCACCGTCGTCCGGCCCGGCTCAATGGCTGTCAAACGGAATCCCAGCAGATCGGCCACCGGCACCAGCTGCCTCCCGCCCGCAATCGCCTGCCGCATCGTCTGGAGGATCGTCATCGGGCCCCTCTCTCCGCTCCGTCATCGCCCCGCGCCCCGGCGGACCGGGCTGGACTGTTAACCCTGTTAACTATACGGACAGCCGCGCACCTCCGCAAGTCGGGGCCGGGCCGCGAGGCAGATCGGCGGTTCACGGCTCATGGAGCCGGCCGCTCCCCGAACCACGCATTCACCTCCCCGTACGACAGCGACCCGCACGCGATCATGTGCCCGTACGCGCCGGTCTCCCGCCATTCGCGAGCCATGACACGGAGCGCGTGGAGCGCGGCCCGCATCGGCCGGGGGCCGAAACTGAGCCTGGCCACTCCAAGCGCCTCGAGGCGCTTCACGCACGGAGTCGTCGGCCCGGCAATCACATTGAGAGGCGCGCGGATCCGCTTCGCCAGGGCGGCAATCTCCGGCTCCCCCAGCGCCCCCGTGTCCGGCACGAACACGCAGTCGGCGCCCGCGTCGCGATAGGCATTGCCTCGCTCAATCGCCTCGGCAAGGCGCTCCTCGGTTGCGTCGCCATCCGCGAGGAACACATCGGTCCGGGCGTTGATCACGAGCGGCACTCCGGCGCGATCGGCCACGCGGCGAACGGTGGCAATCCGTTCGGCCTGGACCGACAGCTCGAGCAACGCAGCCGCGCCGCGTCCGCCGCAGCCCGCCTTGGCGCTATCCTCGATGTTGATACCGACCGCTCCCGAGGCCATCACGTCAGCGGCCGACTCCGACAGTCCGTCCAGGCACCCTCTGTACCCCGCCTCGAGGTCCACGCTCACCGGGATCGCGACCTGCGCCACGATGCGCCGGCACACCGCCAGGTTATCGGCGAGCGTCATCCGTTCTCCGTCCGCGAAGCCCAGTGTGGCCGCGATCCCCGCACTCGTGGTCCCGACGGCGAGGAACCCCTCGACTTCGTACAGCCGGGCGCTGGCAACATCCCAGGCGTTCGGCAGCAGCAGCAATCGGGGCCCGTCGTGCATCGCCCGGAAGACCCGGGCCAATTCAATCTGCCTCGATCGGTCCATGAGATCCTCACCATCTGCCGGCGGCATGCGCCAAAGGTAATCACTATAGTAGCTACTAATGGTTCGGCCAAAACAATGCGCCTCACCCTTCTTCTTCGACGATCTGACTGTACATCTTACCGAGCGCCTTCAACTTCGACGGTTCGACGTGCTCGAGCAGCCTCGCGATGAAGACCTCGTGCACGATGTACTCGGAACTCACGTGGACGAATCCCTTCTCGCGCGACCAGGCCGCTGAGGCCAGGTCTTCCGGAAGTGTCCTGCCCACCAGCGCCTCGTCTCCATCCACCACGACGACCACGTCATCGCACCGCCGGGAGGCGAAACTGTGCGCATAGACCTCGCCGAACGCCGGCCGGAACGAGCCGCACACCACCAGGCGCACCGCCACGCCGCGCCGGTCGGCAGCAGCGAGCGCCGGCTCGATGGCCCCACAGTCGGTGGCCCATCCAGCCACGCTGACCCGGCGTGTGGCCGCGCGGATCATGCTCGAGGCCTTCGTGAGGATGTTGTCACGGCCCGTGATGCTCCAGACGCCATCGAGTTCCGTCTGACGCGAGACGGCGGCACAACACGCCGTGGCTTTGTCCATCGATTCGCGGAATTCGTCCGCCTGTCTCTGGAGCACGCCTTGCCAGTCCGCTGCGGCATAGAGCTGGGGCTGTTCATGCCGAACGATCACCATGCCCCGTGCCGCCAGCTTCTCGAGCGCTTCGTAGATGCGGGAACGCGGGACACCGGATTGGCGACTGAGCTGATACCCGGTGACCGGCCCGGACCGCAGCAGCGCCGCGTACGCCCGCGCCTCGTACGATGAAAGTCCCAGGCGCTCCAGCGATGCGACGGCCTTGGTGGCTACCATAGCGGCTCCTAGCATAGCATCCGACTGCAACCGCTGGAGCGCGGCGCCAGCGTCGTCAACAACACACGGGTCTCGACGCCGTCGAGCAGATCGGCCGCACGTCGGGGCCAGCGGTGACGTCGGCCAGCGGCGCGCTCCACAAGTCGCGATGCACCCGCAGCTCAGCCGCGCGAGCCTCGATCGTCTCGAAGCCGTCGAGCACCCCGACACGCGGCGTCCGATGGCCAATCTGGCCGTACAGCCGCTTCACGTCGGCTTCGTTGTGGACCCAGGGCGACAACGACAGTTCGACGACGTGACGTAACTCGTGTCCCAGCAGCTCGATGCGCCGCTGAGGGCTCTGGTCGAGGCCGACGATGACCATGACGTATCGCAGTCCCGCGGACTCGGCGAGCCAGCGCGTGTGCGCCGCCGGCCCGACCGTAGGCCGCAGTTCGGCGTCCACGTACGCGACGACATCGCTCGATCCGATACTCTGCTCCAGCTCGCGGATCGTGGCGGAACGCGAGCGTGCCCCCCTCAACAACTCGGCAGCCGACGACCCCAGCGGACGAACGCCAGGCCCGCCTCGGCTGACCGGGTCCGCGGTGACGGACGACCCGGCCCCGTCCCCGGCCGCGCAACGCCCGACCACTTCAGGTCCGTTTCCGGACGTCGTTGCTGCGCCGCCAGCCGGCGCCTGCGCCAACGCCGTCAGGTGCCCCACTGCCAACAAGAGTACCCACCCCAGCGCCAGCGTCGCGATGCCGCGTGACAGCCGGGCACCATTACCGGAAAGCGAATCACCGGCGCGAATCGGTCCCCGCCGACCAGGCTTATTAGTATTCATCATAGTAACTACTCCTGACATTCTCAAAAAAAGAGACGCACGAACCGTTCGCGTATTACCGGAGCGGCCGGGCGCTGCGCGCCGAGCAGTTACCGGAGTACCAGTTTGCGCCGCGTAGGCATCACCAGTAGTAATCACTATGGTAACTACTATAATTTGACCTGTCGGCATCCGTCAAGCCCCCTCCGAACAGGTTGTCTAGCCGTCCGCGATGCCAGGGGCCGGAATCTCCTCGACGATCGACCGGCCTCGCGCGCCGTCTCCGCAGGTCCACTGCCAGGTTTCATGCAACCGGAGTCTTCCGTCCGGGAGCGTCTCCGGCACAGACCGGCAGGTTCCGGTCATCATTTGCCCCGCACGATTCACGTGCTGGTAGCGCATATCCAGTTCGTCCCCGGGGAGGACAGTCGCGATCAGCGTGCCGAACTCGATCGCCCCGCCCGAATACGTGGCCCAGACGATGTGACCGCGCTGGTGATACTCGAAGGTCGTGTCGTGGCTAACGTCGCCACCCGATGTATTTCTGACGGCGGCGAATCGCCGTCCTTCGTATGTGAGGGTCACAGCCCGACCTCCGGAACCTCGCACAACCACTCGCATTGTCTGTCAGTCATGGTGGTGGTCTCTCGGTGACGGATCCGCGTGCCCCGCCGGGCGCGGCCTCCTCGCTTCCTACTCCTCGACCGCTCCACCCACGCTCCGCAGATGCTGCCGGAAGGTGTACGCGGGGTCGGCGGTTCGCCTCGCCAGGTACTCGGCGAACTGGAGCTGGTCGCGCAACGACGTGCCCGCCTGGATCGCCAGGGCCTGGCGGCGCTCCTGCTGCCAGATGTGGTTCGCCGTCATCACCACGGCGTCGACGTGCTCGCCGGGCACGAACAACACGCCGTCCGCGTCGGCGAACACGATGTCGTCACCGGTCACCATGCAGGCGCCGAAACGGGCCCGCCAAAGCGCCTCCGGGTCGCGCGGCTCCACGCGTTGCGGGCCGGCCGGGCAGCGGCCGTAGCTGAACACCGGCAAGCCGATCCGCACGAGTTCCACCGTGTCCCGATGGCCGCCCCAAACGGTGATGCCAGCCAGCCCGCAGGCGCGGGCCTCCAGCGCCGTCAGGTCTCCGATCGGGGCTTCGTCGAGGCGCCCGCCGTTGTCGATGACGAGGATGTCGCCCGTTCGGGCCAGGCCGAAGGCCTCGAGGAACACATCCACGCTGCCGTGGTGACGCACGGGAAGCGCCCGGCCTGCCATATGTCCCTCCGCCACCACCGGACGAATGCCGGACGGAGCGACTCGCAGCGGCACGCCCACGCGCACGCACGCATCGGCGACGAGTGGGGTCGAGAGTTCGAGGAAGGCGGTAGTCAGTTGCTGATTGTCCACGGCATGCCCCTCCGGCTGAAACGCTGCGATCAGAATGTCCGGCCGAGTTCGTACGCCCGCTGCAGGTTCCGCTCCCGGTACGTGTCGTCGAGGGGCATCATGCCGCCGAGAATCTCCATGCGGGCCTCTCGGACCCCGACGCCCAGCAGGCGGTCCTGGAGCATGATGCGGCGCATGCTCTCGGCAATGCCGGTTTCCTCCAGATGCTCCGCTGTGTGGCCCGCCGAGCAGATGACGAGCGCCTTCTCCACATGCATCCGTGTCCCTCTGGTGCCCGCCGCATCGTACAGGTAGGCGTACCCGCAGGTCAGGACGCGATCGAACCACCCCTTGAGTTTCGCGGGGCAATCGCTCCACCACACCGGGTAGATGAAGACCAGCGCGCCCGCGCTGTCGATCCGGGCCTGTTCCCGCGCCACGTCAGGAGGGACGGGAAGATCCGGATTCCCGGAGGTCTCCCGAAGGTACTGTGCCTCGTCCATCTCGGACGGGAAGGCCATCTCATACAGGTCGCCGACCTCGTAACTGTGGCCGGCTTCCGTGACGCCGCTGGTGAAGGCATCCAGTAGACACCGGCTGAACGACTGCCGGCTCGGATGAGCCAAGATCACGTAGATGTGCATGGTCCACCTGCCTGACCGGCGAGCGGCGCCCCCCGCTTCGCCAACACCCTCTCGAACGCCTGGAGAAACGCGTCCGCCTCGCCCGGCGTCAGCACGAACGGCGGGAACAGCCGAAACGTGGAACTGGCGGCGTGGAAGTCGATGATGAATCCCGCGTCGAACAGGTCGGCGACGATCGGAGGCCCGTTGCCGCTCGATGCCGGCTCGAGCTCGACGCCAATCATCGCGCCGCGCCCTCGCACCTCGCGAATCGCCGGGACGCGGTCCTTGATGGCTCGCAGTCCCGACATCAGGCGTTCGCCGAGGGCAGCCGCCGCGTCGACGAGCCGCTCATCTCGAAGGGTGGCAATGACCGCAGCCGCGACGCCTCCCGAGAACGGGTCGTTCTGGTGTGACTGCACGTGGCGGCCGAGATGGGTGTAGCACGAGGCTTCAAACTCATCCGAGGTCACGACGGCCGACACTGGCAGGCCGCCGCCCAGCGCCTTTCCTATCACCAGCACGTCCGGGAGAATCCCCTCGTGCTCGAATCCGAACCACCGGCCGGTTCGTCCCATGCCGGTGGTGACCTCCTCGGCGATGAGCACGGCCCGGCAGCGGGTAGCCAACGCGCGCAGCCGCGCGCCATAGCCGGGCGGGGGAACCAGAATCCCGGCGGCAATGATCGGCTCATAGAGAACGGCCGCCACGTCCGCGTCGGGCTGCTCGGATACCTCCGCCAAACCATCGAGGCATGGGAAGTTCCCGTCGCAGGGCCACTGGAGCCCCTTGGGGCAATGGGTGCAGTACGGCGCCGGCACGCGATAGACGGCCCCGCCCGCCGGCAGACACCGCAGCGTGCGGCCCGCTTCCGACAGCGCCAGCGCATGCATCGTCGCCCCGTAGTAGGCCCGTTCAGCCACGACGGTCGTCTGGCGGCCGGAGGCCGCCCGCGCCATCTTCAGCGCGAGCTCAACGGCCTCGCTTCCCGAACTCAGGAACACGACACGGTTCAGCGCGGGCGGAAGGATCTCCGCGAGCTTCGCCAGCGCGGCCTCAATCGCCGGCGTGGCGAATCGGCTGGGCGTGTGGGCCAGAGCCGACGCGTGCGCGGACACGGCGGACACCCATCTGGGGTGCGCGTGCCCGAGGACTGCGCACCACGTTCCCGACAGCAGATCGAGATACCGCTTGCCGCGGGTATCCCACACCGTGCTGCCCTCGGCCCCGGCCAGCTTCACTGCGTCGAACGGATTCGTGTTCCAGAGACGCATATGGGCACGTGATCGCGGTCAGTCCCGCGCGTGGCCACAGGACGCCGTGACAGCCGAGCACGACGGCCCTGGCGTTCCCGAAGAACCATGGTCGGGCTGCGGCACCGCGAGCATCCCGATGGCGGCGTCCAGCACCTTCTTCGCCGGCACTTGCCGCACGCGGTCCGCGAGGCGCACGGCCTCGGCGATCTGCGCATCCGTCAGCCCGGACTTCCGCGCCTCGGGAACATGGTATTCGACACACGGAATGCAATTGCTGGCGACAGCGGCTCCAATCGCCACCAACTCCCGTTCGCTCTGGCTCAATCCTGTCACGGCCACACCTCCTCTACTCCTGCTGGCGGCTGGCGGGAGGGACGGAGAATTCCCACACCACGTCAATCATCGGACGAGCTCACAGAGGGCATCGACAAGTCGATCCACATCGGCGTCGTTGACGTGAAGGTGGGGCGCGAACCGGAGGTGGTTTCCGCGACGGCTGATGTAGACCTGCCGGGCCATCAGATCGCCGACCAGGTCTCCCGCGTACCCGGGGGGCAGCGTCGCGCCGAACATGTGGGCTGACCGCTCCCGTTCCGGCGGCACGTCGAATCCGAGCCGTTCCAGGCAGGCCGCAAGGCTCCGATTGGT
>Ga0334722_10000288_pt1 | contig 76816 bp, 66 predicted proteins | sample C3_bottom_MG_FD_207210 | JGI IMG/M metagenome (GOLD analysis project Ga0334722, IMG submission 207210) | Sediment microbial communities from Yellowstone Lake, YNP, Wyoming, USA - C3_bottom | ecosystem: Environmental > Aquatic > Freshwater > Lake > Sediment | place: USA: Wyoming | collected...
CGCGGCGAACGCGCTCTATCAGCGCGTGGACGTCACCGACGAGGCAGCGGTCGCGGCCGGGGCGCGCGCCTGCGTCGAGCGCTTCGGCCGCATCGACGTCTGCATCAATTGCGCCGGCATACCGATGCCGATGAAAATCCTCGACAAAGACGGACGCGCATCGAACTGCGGCAAGTTCGGGCGCACCATCATGGTCAATCTGGTCGGCAGCTTCCAGGTGATGGCGCACTGCATCGAGCACATGGCCAGGAACGAGCCGGAACACGGCGAGGAACGCGGTGTCGTCGTCAACGTTGCCTCGATCGCCGCGTTCGAGGGTCAGATCGGGACCACCGGCTATGCGTCGAGCAAGGCCGGCATCGTCGGCCTGTCGCTGCCGGCGGCGCGCGAACTCGCCGCGATCGGCGTGCGCGTCAACGCGATTGCGCCGGGGCTGTTCAACACGGCGATGGCGCAGTCCTTGAGCCCGAAGGCGGTCGCGCCGCTGATGGCGGCGGTCGAGTTTCCGAAGCGATTCGGCGAGCTCGCGGAATTCGCCAGCCTGTGCGCGTATATCTGCGAAAACGCGTATCTGAACGGCGAATGCATCCGGCTCGACGCGGCCACGCGCGTGCGTGCGAATTGATCCGATGACCCGGCCGTCGCGCGCAACCGGATTGCAGCGTCGAGCAGCCGACGCGCCGTGGGCCGGCAAGGCGCCGGATCGCGGCGGGCAGCAGGACCTCAAAAAGCTGGCGATCCTGCGTTCCGCGGCCGCGCTGTTTCGCGAGCACGGCTACGAAAGCACCCGCCTAGACGACATTGCGCAGGCGCTCAACGTCACCAAGCCCACGCTGTACTACTACGTCAAGAACAAGGAAGACATCCTGGTCGAGATTCAGCAGACGGGATTCGACGAAATAATGGAGGAGCTGATCGATCTCGGCAAGGGCGCGAACAGCGGCGCCGACATTCTGCGCCGCGTCATCGCGCGCTACGTCAACTGGGTCACCGGCGAATTCGGCGTCTGCATCCCGCGCCAGTTTCTGATTACGCTGACTCCGGAGAATCTCGCCCGGCTGCGCAAGGCGCGCCGCACTATCGAGCGCAAGATCCGTGAGACGATCGCGCGCGGCATCGAGGACCGGTCGCTGCGGCCGTGCGAGCCCTGGATCGTCGCCTCTGCAATTCTCGGGGCATTGAATTGGATGGCGTTCTGGTACCAAGCCGGACCGAACCGCAGGAGTGCCGCCGAACTCGGTAACGCGTATTTCGAGCTGTTCATCGACGGCATCGGCGCGCGCCTTACCCGCCCGCGCGCAAGCCGTATTCGCGCCAGCGGCGGCGCGTCGCCGGCCGCGACGAGGCAGGCGGCAGCGAAGCTTGCGGCGGCAGGAAAGCCGGTTGCGGCGACGCTGCGAACGGCACCGACGCGGCGTGTCGGCACGGCCGCGCGCGTCGGAAAAGCAGGTGGTGCGGCATGAGCGTGCTCGCGGGCGTGAAGGTGCTCGAGATCGAGGGAATCGGCCCTGCGCCATTCTGCGCGATGCTGCTTGCCGACCTCGGGGCAGAGGTCGTCCTGGTGCAGCGCACGCAATCGTCCGGCGACATCACCGACATGGGTCGGGCTTCGATCCAGCATCGAGGCAAACGTTCGGTGGCGGTCGACCTCAAGTCGCCGCAGGGCGTGCAGTTGGTACTGCAACTGGCCGCGCAGGCCGACTGCCTCATCGAGGGCATGCGCCCGGGCGTCATGGAGCGCATCGGGCTCGGCCCCGAGGTGTGCCTGGCGCGCAATCCGCGCCTCGTGTACGGGCGCATGACCGGATGGGGGCAGACCGGTCCGTTGGCGCAAGCGGCCGGCCACGACCTGAACTATCTCGGGCTGTCGGGGGCGCTTTGGTATGCGAGCCCTGCCGGAATGCCGCCGTTCACGCCGCCGACGATGCTCGGCGACGTCGCCGGCGGAGCGCTCTATCTCGCGGTCGGCCTGTTGGCGGCTATCCTGAACGCGCGCGCGACGGGCCGCGGGCAGGTCGTCGACGCGGCGATCGTCGACGGCGCTGCCCACATGCTGAACCTGCTGTTCGCATTGCGTGCGTCGGGAAACCTTGAGATCGAGCGCGGCGCCAGCATCGTCGATGGCTCGCACTGGTCGTCGACCTACCGCTGCGCCGACGGCCGCTACGTCGCGGTGCAATCGGTCGAATCCAGGTTCTACGCAGTGCTGCTGGAGCGCCTCGGCCTCACCAAGGATCCGGATTTTGCCAGGCAGTACGATCCGACGAGCTGGCCGCGGGCGCGGCAACGCCTCACCGAACTGTTCGCGACGCGGCCGCGAGACGCCTGGTGCGCGCTGCTCGAAGGCAGCGACGCATGTTTTGCTCCCGTGCTCGATCCCGAGGAGGCCGCGCAGCATCCGCACAATGTCGCCCGCGGTTCGTTCCGCACCGTCGACGGCATGCTGCAGGCCAATCCTGCGCCGCGTTTTTCGAATTCACCGCCGCCGCAAACGGCGCGGGTACCGCAACGGGGCGAACACACGCGCGAAGTGCTGCGTCAAGCCGGCATCGACGAGTCGCAATTGCAGAGCTTGATCTCGTGCGGCGCAGTCGCCTCGACATGATGAGGTCGATTTTTCGTGGCGCGTCGCACTCGGCTGCGCGTAACTTCAATGCGGCGATCTGCGCAGATACTGGTGCTGCGTTGCACCACGAAATTGTCGTTGCGCGCGCATTCTACCTATTGGTAACATGGGCTTTAAGAGGAGGAGCGGATGGGATTGCGCGATTTCACCCTGTCTGACGTCATCGAACGCAACGCGCAGCTGCACGGCGACCGGCTCGCATTCGTTGCCGACGGCGAGCGCGTCAGCCACCGCGACTACGCGCTGCGGGTGGCGCGCCTGGCCGCGGGTCTGGCGGGCATCGGTCTGGTCGCAGGCGATCGCGTCGCGGTGCTGGCGCAAAACTGCCTCGCTTATGTCGACCTGTATGGCGCCGCCGCGCGCCTGGGCGTGATTCTGGTTCCGGTGAACTGGCGCCTCAGCGCGGAAGAAATCGCCTACGTGATCACCGACACGACGCCGAAAGCGATCGTCGCCGGCGCCGAATATCTGCCGATCATAGACGGCGCGCGCGCGCGCTTGCCGTTCGTCGAGCGTTACTTTTCGCTGGGCGCGGCAAGCGGCGTCTTCGGCGCGTTCGCAGATCTGGCGCGCTCCGGCGCTGCCGGCACACCGGCTGCGGAGATCGCCAGCGACAGCGGCTTCGTCATCATCCACACGGCGGCGGTGGGCGGCCGGCCGCGCGGCGCGCTGCTGTCGCACGCCGGACTGCTGGCTGCGAACCTGCAACTCGCCCTGTCATGGAATCTGTCGGCGCAGGACGTGCACCTTGGCGTGCTGCCGCTGTTTCACGCCTCGGGACTTGGCTTGTTGCTTGCAGTGCAGCAGGCCGGAGGTGCTACGGTGGTGTTGCCGCGCTTCGACCCGCAAGCGGTGCTGCAGGCGATCGGTGCCGAAAAGGTCAGCGTATTCGCGGAGTTCCCGCCGATGCTCGGTACGCTGCTCGACACGGCGGCCAAGGATGGCGGTGACCTGGCTAGCCTGCGCCACCTCACCGGACTCGATACTCCCGACACGATCAAGCGCTTCGAATCCGTGTGTCCGTCGGCGCGCTTCTGGACCGCGTACGGGCAGTCGGAGGTGTCGGGCGTAGTCACCCTGGCGCCGTTTCGCGACAAGCCGGGGTCGGCCGGCAAACCGACCCTGCTCAACCGCGTCTGTGTCGTCGACGATCTGGACCGGCCGCTCGCGGTCGGCGAGTCGGGAGAGATCGTGGTGCGCGGACCGATGGTGTTCAACGGTTACTGGAACTGCGACGCCGACAATACATTCACGTTCCGCAACGGCTGGCACCATACCGGCGACATGGGGCGTTTCGACGACGACGGTTATCTGTGGTACGGCGGGCGCACGCCGGCGAAGGAACTGATCAAGCCGGGCGGGGAAAACGTCTACCCCGCCGAGGTCGAGAAAGCGCTGCTGGAGCATCCAGGCATCGCCGAGGCAGTGGTGTTCGGCGTGCCGGACGCGCAGTGGGGCGAAGCGATCAAGGCGGTGTGCGTGTGCCGCCCCGGGCAGACGGTTGCGGCCGCCGAACTGATCGAGTTTGTCGGCGCGCGGATCGCGCGCTTCAAGCGGCCCAAGCACGTGGTATTTTGCGCCGCGCTGCCGAAGACGCCCCAGGGTTTGCCCGATCGTGCGCGGGTCAAGCAGGAATTCGCCAATGGCTGAGGCGGCCGCGGTGTCCCGACCGGCGGCGGCGCCGTTGATGCGCGTCGACGGCATCACGCTGCATTTTGGCGGCGTGGCGGCACTGTCTGAAGTTTCGTTCGATATCGGCGCGAGCGAGATTCACGCGATCATCGGCCCCAACGGCGCCGGCAAGAGTTGCACCCTCAATTGCCTGAACGGGTTCAATGTGCCGCAGCATGGGCGCTTGTTTTTTCGCGAGCAGGAGATCACCGGGCTGCCGCCGCACCGCATCGCGCAACTGGGCGTCGGGCGCACGTTCCAGGGGCTGCAGCTGTTTGCGGGCTTGAGTGTGGTCGACAACCTGCTCACCGGCCGCCATCTGCACATGAAGACCGGGGCGCTGAAGGGCTTCATCTACCGCGGCTGGGCGCACGCCGAGGAATTGCGCGAGCGTCGCCGCGTCGAAGAGATCATCGATTTCCTCGAGATCAAGAATATCCGCCACAAGCTGGTGGGCTCGCTGAGCTACGGCCTCCGCAAGCGCGTCGACCTCGGACGCGCGCTGGCGATGGACCCGAAGGTGTTGCTGATGGACGAGCCGATGGCGGGGATGAACCTGGAGGAGAAGGAAGACATGGTGCGCTTCGTGATCGACATCCGCGAAGCGCTCGACATTCCGGTGGTGATCGTCGAGCACGATATGCAGGTAGTGATGGATATCGCCGACCGCATCACCGTGCTCGACTGGGGACACGTCATCGCCCAGGGCAATCCACAGATGATCAAGGGCGATCCGGCGGTGATCAAAGCTTACCTGGGTGCGGGGGTGCGTAAATGAGGCTGCGTCGATGAATCCGCCGAAACCGCTGCCTGGCTCGTGGGACGGCCTGGACGTCATCCTGGAAGCGGGCGTCGACACCATTCCCAAGCTGCTGCGCTACCAAGAGTCGAAATTTCGCGAGCGCGTACTGCACCGCAAGAAGGATTACGGCATCTGGCAGCGCTATACCTGGGGCGATGTGTACGCGCAGGTGCGCGCGCTCGCGATCGGCCTGGCCGAACTCGGCGTCAAGCGCGGCGAGACCGTGGCGCTGGTCGGGGAGAACGAACCGCAGTTGTTCTGGAGCCAGTACGCGGCGCAGTGCATCGGCGCGAAAGTGGTCTGCCTGTACCCGGACCTGACCGCGGTGCAGATGGAATACATCCTGCAGCACTCCGAAGCGGTGCTGCTCGTGTGCGAAGACCAGGAGCAGGTCGACAAAGTGCTCGAGCTCGAGCCCAAACTGGGCGCGGTGCACTCGATCATCTGCTGGGACAACCGCGGCATGTGGAAGTACGATCATCCCAAGCTGTTGTCGTTCGACGCGGTGCAGGCCAAGGGGCGCGCCCGCAGCGAACAGCATCCGGCGCAATTCGACCAGGCAATCGACGCCGGCCGCGGCGAGGACATCGCGGTGCTCAGCTACACTTCGGGAACCACCGGCTTGCCGAAAGCGGTGATCCTGACCCACCACTACCTGCTCGAGGCGCCGGCACGGATGATCGGCGCCGTGCACTTCAAGGCGTTCACGCAGTATCTTTCGTACATCTCGCCGGCCTGGGCCACGGAGCAGTTCTTCGGTCTGACGCTCGGCCTGGTCGTGCCGTTCGTGATCAATTTTCCCGAGGAACCCGAAACGGTACAGGACAACATCCGCGAGATCGGCACCGAAGCGCTGATGCTCAGCCCGCGCCAGTGGGAGAGCCTTGCGTCGCTGGTCGAGGCGAAGATGATGGACGCCGGCCGTATCCGGCGCGCCTGCTACGAGATCGCAATGAACGTCGGGCGCCGCGTCAACATATCGATCCTGCGCGGCGGGCAGGTGGGTGCGGCGTGGCGCATTCTCTATGCGCTGGCGGATTTGATGGTGCTGCGCCACCTGCGCGACTGTCTCGGTTTGCAGTCGGCCACGATCGCGGTGTCGGGCGGCTCGGGCATGGCGCCCGAGGTGTTCCGCTTTTTCCAGGCGATGGGGGTGCCGCTCCGGAACATCTACGGCGCCACCGAGGCCGGCCTGCTGACCATGCACCAGGGCAGCGCCTACGACCTCGAGACGGTCGGCTCCTGGCTGCCGGTGCACCCCAGGCTGGGTGCGCCGATCGAGTATCGGGTCAGCGAAGAGGGCGAACTGCAGGTGCGCGGCGGGATCGGCTTCTCCGGCTATTACAAGAATCCCGAGGCCACCGCGAAGAAGCTGATCGACGGCTGGTACCGGACCGAAGACGCGGTGCACCTGACCGAACGCGGCGAACTCGTCTACCTCGAGCGCGTCGAGGACATGCGCCAGCTCGCCAACGGCCATCGCTACCCGCCGCAATTCATCGAGAACCGCCTGCGCTTCAGCCCGTTCATCAAGGACGCGATGACGCTGGGCGATACCGACAAACCGTTTGTCGCGGCGTTCATCAACATCGACTCGAGCACGCTCGGGCGTTGGGCCGAACAGCGCGGGATAGGCTATACGTCGTTTACCGACCTGTCGCAGAATCCGGCGATCCGTGAACTGATTCGGCAGGAACTGAGCACCGTCAACGATCTGTTGCCGGAGGGTTCGCGCGTGCGTCGCTTCATCAACCTGCCCAAGGAACTTGATCCTGACGAGGACGAGCTCACCCGCTCGCGCAAGCTGCGCCGCAAGCACCTCGAACAGAAGTATGTGGTCTTCATCGACGCGATCTATTCGGGTGCGCAGGAGTTCAGTGCCGCTGTCCCCATCAAGTATCAGGACGGGCGCACCGGCACCTTGAATGCGACGGTGTATGTCAACGATCTGGATCCGCCGGGGGCGGCGCGCGCCGCCCCCGGGGCGGAAGGGGCTGCCGCGCGCCTGGTGGAGGTCGGTCATGGGTAGCCTGCTCTCGTACGTCGCCAACGGCGCGCTGACCGGCCTGCTCTACGCGCTGATCGCGATGAGTTTCGTGATCATCTACCGTTCGGCGCGCGTGTTTAATTTCGCGCAGGGCGAAATCGTGATCGTCGGCGCCTTCCTGGTCTGGACCTTCATGTCGGCGTTCGACCTCTCGGTGTGGGTCTCGGTACCGCTGGCGCTGCTTTCGAGCATGCTGCTTGGCGTGCTGATCGAGCGCGTGATTCTGCGGCCCCTGGTCGGTGAAGAGCTGTTCGCGTTCGTGATGGTCACCATCGGCCTCCTGATTTTCATCCGCGGCGTGGTGCTGGTCGCCTGGGGGCCGGAGATCCGGTTCTTTCCGGTGGTGCTGCCGGTGGCGGCGGTCAAGCTCGGTTCCCTCGTATTCGACCGGGCGCTGGTGATCGGCGGGGTGGCGACGCTGGTGGTGGCGGCGATCGCATCCTGGTTCTTCAACCATACCCAGTTAGGCCTGGAGATGACTGCGGTCGCCGAAGACCACCAGACGGCGCTGTCGCTCGGGATCTCGGTCAAGCGTTCGATCGCAGTGTCCTGGGCCATCAGCGGCCTGCTCTCGACCATGGCCGCGATCATCTTCCTCAACGGCAAGGGCATGACCTTCCTCGCCTCGGACATCGGCTTCGCGGCGCTGCCGGTGGCGCTGCTCGCCGGACTGGAATCGATAGGCGGGGTCGTGCTCGGCGGCCTCATCGTCGGCATCGCCGTAGGCCTCGCCTCCTATTTTCTCGACCCGATCTTCGACGGTGGCGTCGGCGCGGTATTCCCGTTCGTGATCATGGTCATCATCCTGCTGATCCGTCCCACCGGGCTGTTCGGCTGGAAGACCATCGAAAGGATATGACAGCATGACTTTTCCCGGCGGCGTGCATGCCGAAACCTATCAGCAGGACCGCGCGCTGATCCGCACGCCATGGCAGTGGTTGTGGTTCGCCGGGCTGATCGCGGTGCTGTTGCTGCTGCCCTTCCTTGGCGCCAACAGCGCCGTCGGCATCGCAACGGTCATCGGCATTACCTTGATTGCGGTGCTGGGACTGCAGTTGACCTCGGGTTGCGCCGGACAGATCAATATGGGGCAATCGGCGTTCATGGGCGTCGGCGCTTATGCGGCCGGCGCGCTGGCGACGAATCTGCACTGGTCGTTTCTGCTGACGATTCCGATCGGCGGCATCAGCGCGGCCGTATTCGGCGCGGTCTTCGGTCTGGCCGCGCTGCGCATCAAGGGCTTCTACCTGGCGCTGACGACGATCGCCGCGCAGTACATCTTCACCTTTGCGATGCTCAAGCTGCCGAAGAAGTGGTTCGGCCAGTCCGAGGGGCTGCGCCTGGATCCGGCCGCGCTGGGCTCGTTCGCTTTCGACACCGACAACCGCATCTACTATCTGGTACTCGCGGTCGTGGCCCTGATGACTTACGGTGCCTGGGGCCTGATGCGCAGCCGCACCGGTCGTGCGTTCATCGCAGTGCGCGACAACGACAATGCCGCCGAGGTCATCGGCATCAACGTGTTCTACTACAAGACGCTGTCCTTCTTCATCGGCGCCTTTTATGCCGGGATCGCCGGCGCGCTGTGGGCCTATTACGTGCGCTATGTCCAAGCCGACCAGTTCACCCTGTGGCTGTCGGTGTGGTATGTCGGCATGTTGATTGTCGGCGGCATGGGTTCGATCCTCGGGGCCATCATCGGCACCGTGGTGATCCGGCTGATGCAGGAACTCATTACCGTAGTGGGTCCGATGGTTGCGGACGTACTGCCGACGCTCGGCGGCCAGTTCGTGTTCGCGGCGATGAACATGCTGCTCGGCGGCCTCATCATCCTGTTCGTCATCTTCGAGCCGCGCGGGCTGGTGCACCGCTGGAACATCCTGAAGGAAAGTTATCGCATCTGGCCGTTCCCCCACTGAAGACAAAGCGCATGGCGCCGCTACGCGCCGGGACCGAGGAATGAAACCTTGAAATTGCCAATTCAAAACGCACAGCGCCTCTGGCGCAAGGAGGACGGTATGAAGCGCATGGTAGTGACAACAGTGTTGTTCCTGGCGGCGTGCGTGCTCGGGGCGGGATTCTCGCCGGCCCAGGCGCAGGTCAAAGAGTATCGCATCCCGGTGCTGGCCGACTTCTCCGGCCCGTTCGCGGATGTGATGAAAGCGTGGAATCCCCCGCGCATGGCCATCCTGAAGTGGTGGAGCGATACCGAGGGAAAAAAACTCGGCGTCAACCTCGTGCCCAAGACCTACGATACCCGTTACGATGCAACCGTGGTCGCCAGCCTGTGGCCGGGGATCGTCGCCGACCTCAACCCGATCATGGCCCTCGGCGTTGGCGGGGCGGACGTGGCCGCGCTGCAGCAGCGACTGCCGAAAGACAAGGTTCCGGTGATCTACGGCACCGCCTCCTACGGTTTTGGCTGGCTCCCCAACCAATGGGTGTTCAATCCCCGCGCCACCTACGCGCAGGAGATGCTGACCGCGCTGGTCCTCTACATCAACCAGCACCCTGAAAAGAGGCCGGTGCGGGTGGGGATCATGTCGGCGCAGACTTCTCCGGCCTTCGTCGACCTGGTGAATGGCTTCACCAATTACATCAAGACGGTGCTGGAGCCGAAAGGGCTTGCCACCGTCGTCGCTACCGAATGGATCGAAGTGCAGCCTGTGGATGTCTCGGCGCAGATGAAGAAACTGATCGACGCCAAGACCGACATCATGTCCGGGATCGGCACCACCACCATGGCGGGGGCCGCGATCCGGGCGATGCAGCTGCACGGCGTCAATATCCCCACCATCGCCGCGCCGCACCACACCATCTGGCCTCTGGCCCAGGCGATGAAAAGCTACGCCCCCTGGGAAGGACACATGGTGGTGGCCGGGCATGTGTCGATGACGGAGAAGGACTCCAAGGCGTATAAGTTCTATCAGCTGTTGCAGAAGAACTACGGCCTGGAAGGCGACTGGAACCCGATCAGTTTCCTCGGCTTGTGCCAGGGGATCCTGGCGGTGCGTGCGGTCGAGCACGCGGCGAAAAAGGTCGGCGGGGCCAAGCTCACGGGCCAGGCGGTGTACGATGCCTTGTCGAGCGGCACCTTCACCGAGGATGAGTTGATGGGCTTGATGCCGACTCTGCGCTTTACCAAGGATGCACCGTTCCCGGTGCAGGACGCCATGGTGAAAATCGAGACGGTGAAGGACGGCAAGTACCAGTTGGCCGCTCCGGGATGGCAGAAGATCCCGGCGGATATCGTCAAGTGGTAGCGGACGGCGGCCGCTGCGGCTGAGGAAGGCATAGGCATGCTGCTTGAATTAAACAATGTGGAAGTGGTGTACAGCGATGTCATTCTTGTCCTCAAGGGGATCAACCTGGCCGTGGATGCGGGGCAGATCGCGGCGCTGCTTGGCGCCAACGGCGCCGGCAAGACGACGACACTGAAGGCGATTTCAGGGCTGCTGCGTTCCGAGGACGGCGAGGTGACCGCAGGCACGATCCAGTTTCAAGGCCAGCCGATCCATACCGAAGAGCCGCAGAACCTGGTGCGCAAGGGCCTGGTGCAGGTGATCGAAGGCCGCAGGATCCTGCCGCACATGACGGTCGAACAAAATCTACTGGTCGGCAGCAAGGTGCTCAAGGACCGCGCCGAGCGCAAGCAGATGCTGGAGAAGGTCTACGGCTATTTTCCGAAGCTGGTGAGCATGCGCGCGCGCGTCGCCGGCTACCTCTCAGGCGGCGAACAGCAGATGCTGGTGATCGGGCGTGCGCTGATGGCAAAACCGCAGCTGATTCTGCTCGATGAGCCGTCGCTCGGGCTGGCGCCGATGATCGTGACCGAGATTTTCGAACTGGTCGAGCGCCTGCGGCAGCAGGAAGGCATTGCGTTCCTGGTGGTCGAGCAGAACGCCAACGTGGCGCTGGCCATCGCCGACCACGGCTACGTGATGGAAAACGGACGCATAGTATTGTACGGAACCGGGGCAGAACTGCGCGAGAACGAGGACATCAAGGAGTTCTACCTCGGCATGAGTGTTTCGGGGCATGGCAAGAGTTTCAAGGACGTCAAACACTACAAGCGGCGCAAGCGGTGGCTGGGATAGCAGTATTTTTCGAGGAGGCAGCGATGGTAACGATTTGGCGTGGACTTTCCAAGGCAGTGGTGGCGCTTTCGATCGCGACGGGCACCAGCGCGGTGACGGCACAGGTCGAGTACAAGGTGCCGGGGTTGGCCGACTTCTCCGGACCGTTCGCGGACGTCAGCAAGCACCTGGTGGCGCGCGGCGCGGTGATCAAGTGGTGGAACGACAACGACGGCAAGAAGCTTGGCGTCAAGCTCACCTTGAAGGAGTACGACACGCGCTATGACGGCACCGTCGTCGCCAGCTTGTGGCCCGGCATCCTCACCGAGATGAAACCGATCTTCGGTCTCGGCCTCGGCGGAACGGACCTGAACGCGCTGCAGCAGCGGCTGGCGAACGACAAGGTGCCGGTCATCTACGCGCCGCCCGGCTACGGCTTCGGCTGGCAGCCCAACCAGTGGGTATTCAACGCGCGCGCCACCTACGTGCACGAATGGGTGACGGCGTTGGTCTGGTATGCCGCGCAGAACCCGCAGAAGCGGCCGCTGAAGGTCGCGTTTCTGTCGTCGCAGGCATCGCCGGCCTACGTCGACATCGTCAAGGGTATCGACAAGCACATCAAGACCGTGCTCGAGCCCAAGGGTATTGCGACCTCGGTGATCACCGAATGGATCGACCCGCAGCCGGTGGACGTGTCGAGCCAGATGAAGAAGATCATCGACGCCAAGGCCGACATCATCATCGGCACCGCCAACACGAGCATGGCCGCCGCCGCGCTGCGCGCGATGCAATTGCACGGCGTCAACATCCCGACGCTGGCCTCGCCCTGGCACACCATCTGGCCGCTCGCGCAGGCGATGAAGAGCTTCACGCCCTGGGAAGGTCACATGGTGGCGACCGGCATCGCATCGACGACCGACAAGGCCTCGAAGGCCTGGCAGTTCTACCAGGTGCTGGTCAAGGGCTACGGCCTGCCCGCCGATTGGAATCCGATGAACCTATTGGGCATCAGCCAGGCGCTGCTGGCGGTGCGCGCGGTCGAACACGCGGCGAAGAAGGTCGGCGCCGACAAGCTCACCGGGGCGGCCGTCTACGAGGCGCTGACTACCGGCTCGTTCACCGAGGATGATCTGATGGGGATCCTGCCGACGCTGACGTTCAGCAAGGAGGCGCCGTTTCCGCTGCAAGGGGGCAAAGTACGCGTCGAGTGGGTCAAGGACGGCAAATATCAGCTGGCAACGCCGAACTGGCTGACAATACCGAACGACGTGGTCAAGTGGTAGCTAACGGCGGCCCTGGCGGCCGCGTGGAGCCATAGCATGCAGGATGTTTATATTGTCGGGGTCGGGATGACGCCGTTCGGGCGTCACCTCGATCGGACCGAGAAGCAGCTGACTGCGCAGGCGGTCGAAGACGCGCTGCGCGACGCCGCGTGCGAGCATAAATCGGTCGGCGCGGCGTTCTACGGCAACTGCGGGCAAGGATACATGCAGGGCCAGCACTTCATCCGCGGCCAGGTCGCATTGCTGCCGCTGGGCTTGCAGGGAATCCCTATAACCAATGTCGAGAACGCGTGCGCCACCGCGAGCACTGCTTTTCACATGGCGCTCACCTACGTGCGCTCGGGCAACGCCGAGGTTGCGCTGGCCGTCGGCACCGAGAAAATGTACTCGACCGACCGCGCGAAGATGTTCGGCGTGTTCGATTCCGGCTGGGACCTGGAACTCACGGAGCAGACGCGCAGTCGCTACCTGGCAATGGGCGAGGGCATAGAGGTGCCCGCCGGATCGACTTCGCCCAAGCCTTACAGCCCGTTCATGGACGTCTATGCGGGCTTCTCGCGCCGCTATATGAAGCGCTTCGGCATCACGCAGCGGCAGCTGGCATTGATCGCGGCCAAGAACCACACCCACTCGGTGCACAATGCGCGCTCGCAGTTCCGCGCGGCGATGAGCACCGACGAGGTACTGGCGGCGCCGCCTATCACTTACCCGCTGACACTGCCGATGTGCTCGCCGATCTCCGATGGTTCGGCGGCGGCAATCGTCTGCAGCGCGGAGGCATTGTCGCGTTACGGATTCGATCGCAAGCGCGCGGTGCGCGTGCTCGCGAGCGTGATGCGCTCGGCGTCAGAGCGCGATGTCGACGACCTCGAACACCACCTCACCCGGCTCGCGGCCAAAACCGCCTACGCGCAAGCCGGGCTCGGCCCGCAGGACATTCACGTCGCCGAGGTGCACGATGCGACCTCGATGGGCGAACTGATGCAGACTGAGATGCTCGGCTTTTGCGGCTTCGGCGAAGGCGGCGCATTCGCCGAGTCGGGCGCGACCAGCCTCGGCGGCCGCATTCCGGTCAATCCCTCGGGCGGTCTGGAGTCCAAAGGCCATCCGATCGGTGCCACCGGCCTCGGGCAAATCTTCGAACTGGTCGGCCAGTTGCGCGGCGAGTGCGGCGCGCGACAGGTCGAGGGGGCGCGCATTGCGATGCAGGAGAACGGCGGCGGCATCTGGGGCATCGAGGAGTCCGCGGCGCACATCGGCATTTACGCCGCCGCCTGAGACTGAACGGGTGAACCGGGTTGAGCGCGCTGCGGCGGCCATCGATGTAGCGCCCGCGCCGAAGCAAGTAAATGTCGCGGCAGCCGCAGCGGCGAAGCCGCCGGCGCTGATCTTTCCCTTTTGCACTCCTGAAGCAGACTCGCTCACCGAGATCGAGCCTGGGATCCTGTGGCTGCGCATGCCGCTGCCGCTGGTTCTGAACCACATCAACCTCTACCTGCTGGCGGCGGGCGACGGCTGGCTCATCGTCGACACCGGCCCGGCCACGCCCGAAGCCATCGCGGTCTGGGACTCGCTGTTTGCCGGTGCGCTTGCAGGGCTGCGCATCAAGGGCGTCGTTTGCACCCACTTTCACTCCGATCACACCGGTTTGGCGCGGATGCTGTGCGAGCGTTCAGGCGCACCGCTGCTGATGACGCCCGGGGAGTACTTCTGGGGACTGGCCTGGCCCGGAAAGCTGACCGGGATGCCTGCCGTACATGCGGCGTTCTATCGCGAGGGCGGCTACCCCGACGAGTTGATGCACGAAGCGAGCGAATTCTTCGCAGCCTTCGACTGGCAGCAACCGATGCCGCTTAGCTTTCGCCGGCTGCGCGAGAACGATGCGTTGCCCCACGCCGACGACGACTGGCGCGTACGTATCGGCCATGGCCACTCGCCGGAGCACGCGATGCTCCACTGCAAGTCGCGCTCGGCGCTGATCTCGGGTGATCAACTGCTGCCGCACATTTCGACCAACATCTCCGTGGTTGCGATCGACCCGACCGCCGAACCGCTGTCGGAGTGGCTCGCCTCGCTCGAACGCCTGCTGGAAGTTGCGGATGACACGCTGGTGCTGCCGGCCCATGGGCTGCCGTTTCGCGGCATCCACGCGCGCGTCGCGCAACTGCGCGCGCACCATGCGCGCGCCCTCGGCAAGGCGCTCGCCGCCTGCGCCGAACAACCGTGCAGCGCATACCAAGTCAGCAGGATCCTGTTTCCGGGGCCGCTGACAGGCATGGCGCATGTGCTCGCGCTCGGCGAGGCCCTCGCCCACCTGCATCACCTCGCGCGCAGCGGCGACGTCGCCAGTGCGCTGGATGCGTCGGGCGTGCGCAGATTCCGGGCGTGCCGCGCACCAGCCGCCTGAGCGCGCGCATTGGCGTGCGCGCAGAGCAAGCCAAGCTCGTACCCTGGAACCAAGCGCGGACGCGGAGCCGCGTCCGACCCGCTCGCGGTTTCGCTTGCGACCTTTGCTAGAGCGAGCGCGCGATCAATTCCTTCATGATCTCATTGGCACCGCCGTAAATCTTCTGCACGCGGGCATCGGCGTACATGCGTGCAATCGGGTATTCCCACATGTATCCATAGCCGCCGAAGAGCTGCAGGCAGCTGTCCACCGCCCGGCATTGCTCCTCGGTCGACCACCACTTGCCCATCGAAGCGGTGACCGTATCCATGGTGCCGGCGATGACCCGCTCGATCAGGAAATCGTTGAACACGCGGCCGATGGTGGCGATGGTCTTCACCTCGGCGAGCGAGAAGCGGGTGTTCTGGAAACCGATCAGCGGCTGGCCGAACGCCTCGCGCTCCTTAGTGTAGGCGCTGGCGAGTTCGAGCGCGCGCTCGATCGCGGCCCCGGCGACCAGGGAGATGATGGTGCGCTCATAGGGCAATTGTTGCATCAGTTGTGCGAAGCCGATGTTCTCGGCGGCGTTGAGCACGTTGTCCGCCGGGATGCGGCAGTCGTCGAAGAACAGCTCGCAGGTGTCCTGGCCATCCATGCCGATTTTCTCCAGGACGCGACCGACGCGGAAACCCGGAGTGTTCTTCGGTTCGAGCAGCATCAGCGAAATGCCCTTGGCCGCCATCGCCGGGTCGGTCTTGCAGACGACGATGATCAGGCCGGCGTTGACGCCGTTGGAGATGAAGGTCTTGGCGCCGTTGATGACGTAGTGGTCGCCGCGCTTTTCCGCACGCGTCCTGACGCCCTGCAGGTCGGAGCCCGCGCCCGGCTCGGTCATGGCGATGGCGCCGATGATCTCACCCGCGGCCATGCCCGGCAGCCAGCGTCGCTTCTGCGCTTCGGTGCCGCAGTCGGCGAGGTAGTGGGCGACGATCGCGTGCACCGCACGACCCATGACGTAGGCGTTGTCGCCGGAGGCGACGAGCGAGCGGTAGATCACTGCCTCATGGCCGAAGTGGCCTCCGGCGCCGCCATAGGCTTCGGGAATGTCGGTGAGCAACAGGCCCAGCGAGCCCGACAGCTTCCAGGTCTCCGGGTCGACCAGATGGGCCTTACGCCACTTGTCGTCGTTGGGCGCGAGTTCGGCGTCGGCGAAGCGGCGCGCCGCCTCGGCCAGCATATCGAGTTCCTCGCTCATCCACGAGGCGCGGTAATTGGGAATCATGGACCCCACCTAGATACTGATGCCGCCGCCGCACACGATGGTCTGGCCGGAGATGTAATTGGACTCGGGCGTGCAGAACAGGTAGATCGCCCCCGCCGCTTCCTCGGTGGTGCCGGCGCGGCCGAGCGGGATGCTCTTCTCGAGCATGTCCATGAGTTCCGGGTTGACCCCGACGCGGATATCGCGGCCCTCGATGTTCACCGTGGCATTGGCATTGGCCGTGGCCTCGGTGAGCCTGGTCTTGATCAAACCGAAGGCGACGCAATTGACATTGACTTTGAACCGGCCCCACTCCTTCGATAGCGTCTTGGTCAAGCCGACGATGCCGGCTTTCGCCGCGGCGTAGTTCGCCTGGCCGGCGTTGCCGCCGAGACCGGCGACCGACGACACGTTTACCACCTTGCGCAGCACCTCGCGGCCTGCGGCAAGGTCGTCCTTGTTCAGCGCCCGGATTACCGGCTGGGCCGCGCGCAGAATGCGGAACGGCGCGGTGAGGTGCACGTCCATGATCGTGTACCACTGCTCGTCGGTCATCTTCTGGATGACGCTGTCCCAGGTAAAGCCGGCGTTGTTGACGATGATGTCGATGGACTTGTAGCTGTCGACGCAGGTCTTGATCAGGCGTTCGGCGAAGTCCGGCGCAGTGACGCTGCCGGCGCAGATCACGGCGTCGCCGCCGGCGCCGCGGATTTCGGCGGCCACGGCCTCGGCCGGTTCCGCGTCGAGGTCGTTGATCACCAGGCGCGCGCCTTCGCTCGCCAATTTGAGCGCCACCGAGCGGCCGATGCCGCGGCCGGACCCGGTGACGATCGCCACCTTGCCTTCGAGTTTTCTCATTGCGTTCTCCAAATGGGGGTTATGGGTGATGGATTGCTAAATTGCTATCACCGCCTCGCCGGCGATTTTGGTCTCGCCGTACTGGTTGGCAGTGCTGATTTCCACGCGCAGGCGCTGTTCGCCCTCGGCTTCGAATTTCTCCACGATGCGGCCGGTGCAGCGCACGGTGCTATACAGATGGGTGATGCCGATGAAGCGCATGCCCAAACTGCGAATGTTTTGCTGCGGCACCCAGCGCGTCAGCAGCCGGCCGAGGTAGGCGGCCGAGAGCATGCCATGGGCGAAGACGTCGGCCATGCCCGCCTTGCGTGCAAAGTCGAGGTCGATGTGTATCGGGTTGTGGTCGCCCGAGGCGCCGGCATAGAGCGCGAGCGTGGTGCGGCTGATCACCGGCATGGCTAGCGGCGGCAAGGCGTCGCCGACCGCGAGCGCCGCATAAGACGGTTGCTGCATGAATAGGATCTCCTAACGCTGGACGAGTACGGAGCGCAGGTCGGCGATGTGCCGGCCGTGCTGGTTGCTGACGCGCGTCTCCTTGACCAGAAATTCCAGGGCGCCTCCCTTCTTGTCGTAGATGTCGGCCACCCGGGATTCGAAACGCAGCGTGTCGCCCGCGTACGCCATCGCGTGGTACGTGAACTGCTGCTCGCCGTGCAGAATGCGGGCGATGTCGATCCCGACCTGCGAAAACCAGGCGAAGGGATCGGGCTGCTCCATCTCCAGGCAGAACAGGAAGGTCGGCGGCACCGGCAGCGAGGTGTGGCCCGCAGCGTGCGCCGCCGCCTCGTCCGTGTACACCGGGTCGGTTTCGCCGATCGCTTTCGCAAAGAAGCGCAGCCGCCCGCGCTCGACTACGGCTTCGTGCGCGGACAGCGCCTGACCGATCATGGCTCGGTTGAACATGTTTCAGCGTCCCTTCCAGACCGGCGCCCGTTTTTGCGTGAACGCGGCGATGCCCTCGGCGGCGTCCTCGGCCAGCATGTTGCGCACCACGACTTCGGACGCGTAGTCGTAGGCCGAGGCCAGGTCCAGCCCCAACTGGCGGTAGAACGCCTGCTTGCCCAGCGCCACGGTGAACGACGATTTGCTCGCGATCTCGGCGGCGAGCGCATCCACCGTTGCATCGAGCCGATCGAGCGGCACGGCGTCGTTGATCAGGCCGAAGCGCACCGCCGTTCCGGCGTCGATCAGCCGGCCGGTCAGCAGCATCTGCAGCGCGTGCTTAGGCGCGATGGTGCGGCTGATGGCAACCATCGGCGTCAGGCACCACAGGCCGATGTTGACGCCCGGCGTCGCGAAACGGGCGCTGTCCGCGGCGATCGCCAGGTCGCAGGCGGCGACCAGTTGCGCGCCGGCGGCCGTCGCCACGCCGGCGACCTTCGCGATCACCGGTTTGGGCAGTGCCACGATCGTCTGCATCATGCGACTGCACTGGGTCGCGACCGTCTTGGAAAACTGCGGGCTGTTGTTGGCCTGGAATTCCTTCAGGTCGTGACCGGCGCAGAACACCTTGCCGCCGGCGGCCGCCACGACCACCACGTGCACGCGCGCGTCGGCCGCAGCTTCGTCCAGCGCCGATTGCAGCGCCGCGATCATCGCGGTTGACAGCGCGTTGCCGGCGTCGGCGCGGTTCAATGTCAGGGTGAGCACGGCACCTTGCCGCGACTGCAGCAGGATCGGGGTATCGGCGGTGACAGCGGAGACGGAGGTCATGACAAGCTCCTTTCGGGATCGAAACAATAGCGTTCTGAACGACGGGCCATTCAACGATTATTGCCGAATCCTACCATGCTGTCCCGCCGCGGGCGATCGAGTGTATCGCGGTTCGCCGTTGCGGAATGCGGGCGCGACGGCTGTTCCCTACCCGCTTGTTGCCGCCGCCCGCCGCCCGGTATAGACTGCATGCAAAAGAGCAAATAAATAACAGTGAGGGGACAGCGTGGCAGTCAATACAGCAACCGTATACGAACGGCGCGGCGCGGGCGCGTGGATCACCTTGAACCGGCCCGACGCGCTGAACGCGCTTTCATTCGGCCTGATGCGCGAACTGGGCGATGCGCTCGCGCAGGCGCGAGCCGACGACGCCGTGCGGGCGCTGGTGATCACCGGCACCGGGCGCGCGTTCTGCGCGGGTGCAGACCTGAAGGAAGTGGCCGAGGCGCAGGCACACGCCAAGCCCGGCGACCCGGACTTCCTCGACCTGGTGCAGACGGTATTCGGCGAACTGCGCACGTTTCCGAAGCCGGTAATCGCCGCGGTCAATGGCCTCGCGATTGCCGGCGGCTTGGAACTGATCATGGCGTGCGACCTGGTGTTCGCGGCCGAGAGCGCGCGTCTAGGCGACGGCCACTCGAACTTCGGTGTGTTTCCCGGCGCCGGCGGCGCAGCGCTCATGCCGCGGCGAATCGGTTTGAATCGCGCCAAGTACCTGCTGTTCAGCGGCGACCATTTCTCGGCGCGCGAGATGATGGACATGGGCTTGGTGAACCGGGTGACGCCCGACGCTGAGCTCGTCTCCACGGTGGACGCATTCGTCGACAAGCTCGCGCAGAAGAGCCCGGCGGTGCTGCGCCGCATGAAGGCGGTGGCCAACCGTTCGCTGGACCAGAGCCAGCAGGCCGCGCTCACCGACGAGATGCTGAACCTGCGCGAACATTCGCGCTCCTACGACATGCAGGAAGGCCTCGCCGCGTTCCGCGACAAGCGCAAGCCGGTTTTCAAGGGGTACTAGCGATGGAAAACGTCTATGTGATCGGCGTCGGCGTGACGCCGTTCGGCAAACTCGCGAACCATAGCGTCAAGGACCTGACGCGCTTGTCGGTGGAGTCGGCGCTGAAGGACGCCGGCTGCGACAGCGGCGAGCTCGAGAGCGCGTTTTTCGCCAATGCGGTGCAGGGCCACATGGAGGGCCAGCAGATGATACGCGGCCAGATCGCACTGCGCGAGATGGGCATCCAGCGTATTCCGGTGGTCAACCTCGAGAACGCCTGCGCGAGCGCCAGTTCCGCGTTCAACCTCGCGGTAAACTTCCTGCGCGCGGGCGCGGGCGATGTGGCGCTCGCCGTCGGCGCGGAGAAAATGTACTCGGAGGACCGCGAACGCATGTTCGGTGCGTTCGACAGCGCCTGGGACATCAGCTGCGCCGATGCGATCAGCGAGCGCTTGGTCAAGCTCGGCGAAGGTGTCGAGGTGCCGCCCGGCACCACCTCGCCGCGGCCTTACAGTGTGTTCATGGACGTGTATGCGGCGTTCGCCCGCTACCATATGCGCCGCTTCGGCACCACGCAGCGCCAGTTCGCGGCGGTCGCCGCGAAGAATCATGCGCACTCGGTCGAGAACCCGCTGTCGCAATACCGCAAGGCGTTCACCATCGACGAAGTGCTCTCTGCGCCGCCGATCACCTATCCGCTCACGCTGCCGATGTGCGCGCCGATCAGCGATGGCGCGGCCGCCGCAGTGCTGTGCACGGAGGCGGCGCTGAAGCGGCTGGGCGTAGCCCGCAGCCGCGCGGTGCGCGTGCTCGCTTCGGTGATACAAACCGGTTCCGACCGCCTGCCGGAGGAGGTCGAGAAGCACTGCACGCACTTGGCGGCGAAGCGCGCCTACGAACTCGCGGGCATCGGCCCGGCGGACGTGTCGGTGGCCGAGGTGCACGACGCGACCGCGGTCGGCGAGATCATCCAGATCGAGAACCTGGGGTTCTGCGCGTTCGGCGACGGCGGGCCGGCGAGCGAGCGCGGCGACACGCGCATCGGCGGACGCATCCCGGTGAATCCGTCGGGGGGGCTGGAATCGAAGGGCCACCCGATCGGTGCAACGGGTCTGGGACAGATCGCCGAGTTGGTGACGCAGTTGCGCGGCGAGGCCGGCCGGCGCCAGGTGGCGGGCGCGCGCATCGCGCTGGCGGAGAATGGCGGCGGCCTGCACGGGGTCGAAGAAGCCGTCGCCTGCATCACCGTGCTCGGACGCTGAACCGCGGGAGAAAGGAACCCATGAACGACACGCTGCCAGTGATGCACATGCTCTATAGCGAGGAGCAACGACTGGCGATCGCCGGTTTTCGCAAATTCGCCGAAGCCGAACTGCGGCCGCTCGCAGACAAGTACGAAAAACTCGGCTGCCCGCCCGACCGCGCCGCCACGTTGCAACTGTTTCGCCAGCTCGAAGACTACGCCTTGGTGGGCGGCCTGATCCCCGCGGCCGACGGCGGGCCCGGCATCGATCGCTTCACCTACGGGCTGCTCTACGAGGAACTCGCACGCGTGTGGCCGGATATGGCGATCGCGATCCTGATCCAGAGCCACGTTGCGATGACGCTGGTGGCCTTGGGCACGCCCGAGATCAAGAAGAGCTACCTCGAGCCGCTGCTGCGCGGAGAGCGCATCGGCTGCTCCTGCATCTCCGAGCCGAACGTGGGCTCCAGCGTCGCCGAGGTGCAGACGCGGGCGACGCTCGAGGGTTCCCGCTACCGGCTGCACGGGCAGAAGCTGTGGATCTCAAACGGTGCGCAGTCCGACTTCGCGATCGTGGTCTGCCGCATCGACGGCAAGCTGAACATGCTGCTGGTCGATCGCGAGGGCGACAACTACCAGCACCGCGAGATCGAGAAAATGGGACTGGTCAGCGCTTCCACCTGCGAGATCTTTCTCGACGACGCGTTGGCGCCCGCCGGCCACCTGCTGGGGCAATCGGGAGGGGGGCTGTACCAGACCCTGAAGCTGTTCGAGACCGCGCGCGTGTTCGTCGGACTGACCGCGGTCGGCATCGCGCAGGCGGCGCTCGAGGAGGCGATCGAGTACGCGAAGCAGCGTCGCCAGCACGGCAAGATGATCGCCGGCCACCAGCTGATCCAGGCCTACGTCGCCGAGATGGCGACCGAGCTCGACGCCGCGCGGCTGCTGTGCCAGCGCGCACTGCGCCTGCTCGATCTGGGCGTCCGCTGCGACACCCAGTCGTCGATGGCGAAATGGTACGCGACCGAGATGGCGGTGCGCGTCGCCTCGAAAGCGGTCCAGATCCACGGCGGCGTCGGCATCACCAAGGATTTCAGAGCGGAGCGCCACTTCCGCAACGCGCGCATCCTGCCGATCCCGGATGGCACGACCGAGATCCAGAAGCTGATCATCGGCCGCAACACACTCGGGGTATCGGCATTCTCATGACGCCCCTCGCGGCGCGCGAGGTGACGCTGCGCTTCGGCGGCGTCATCGCGCTGGACGGGGTGACGGTCGAGGTGCGGCCGGACGAACTGCTGGCGATCATCGGACCCAACGGCGCCGGCAAGACTTCCCTGCTCAACGTGCTGTCGGGTTTCTACCGGCCGCAGTCGGGCCGCGTCGAGCTCGAAGGCGAGACCATACGCTCGCTGCGCGTCGACCAGGTCGCACGCCGCGGCGTCGCCCGCACCTTCCAGGGCACGCACCTGTTCGCCGGGCAGACGGTGGTCGAGAACATCCTCGTCGGCCGCGACATTCACATGCACACCAACATCCTGCAGGCGTTTTGTTACTTCCCGTGGGTGGCGCGCGAGGAGGACGAGCACCGGCGCAGCGTCGAGGAAATCATCGACTTTCTCGAGATCGAGGCGATTCGCAACGAGCGTGTCGGCACCCTCGGCTACGGCCTCCGCAAGCGCGTCGACCTCGGGCGGGCGCTGGCGCAGGAGCCGCGGATACTGTTGATGGACGAGCCGATGGCCGGCATGAACTCCGAGGAGAAGGAAGACCTCGCGCGCTTCATCCTCGACGTGCGCGAGGCGCACAAGACGCCGGTGGTGCTGGTCGAGCACGACATGGGCGTGGTCATGGATCTGGCCGACCGCATCATCGTGCTCGACTTCGGGCGCGTGATCGCCGAGGGCACGCCGGACGAGGTGCAGCGCAACCCGGACGTGATCCGCGCCTACCTGGGCGAGGCGCAATGACGATAGCACAGGCGCAGACCCTGGCGCAGGTGCTGTCCGAGCGCGCAAGACTCAGCCCCGGCGCCGTGTGCGAACGGCACAAGCGGCTCGGCATCTGGCAGGAGTTCACCTGGGAGCAGGTGCACGACAACGTGCGCGCGCTGGCGTTGGGCCTGCAGGCGCTCGGAGTCGCGCGCGGCGGCGTGGTGATGGCGATCGGCGAGAACGAACCCGAACACTTTTGGACCGAGTACGCGGCACACGCCTTGGGCGCCGCGTTGGTATCGCTCTATCCGGACCAGAATACCGACGAGATCGCCTACCTGGCCGCGGACTCGGGCGCGACGGTCATCGTCGCGCAGGACCAGGAACAGGTCGACAAGGCGCTGGCGGTCGCGCGCGAGGTGAGCGCGGTGAAGGCGATCGTCTACTGGGACGACGCGGGGTTGTGGAGCTATCACGACCCGCTGCTGCGCTCGTTCGAGGAGGTGCAGCGCAGCGGACGCGAGGTGCACGCGGACGACCCCGGCCGTTACAATCGTGAACTGGCGGCAGGCCGGGCCGAAGATGTCGCGGTGCTCTCATACACTTCGGGCACCACCGGGCGGCCTAAGGGCGTGGTGCTCACGCAGCGCTACCTGTTCGACAACGCCGCACGCATCGTCGGCGCGCTCGACTTCAAACCGGGCTGCGAGTACCTGACCTACATCGCGCCGGCCTGGGCGACCGAGCAGTTCTTCGGCATCACGCTCGGCCTGCTGGTGCCGATGGTGGTCAATTTTCCCGAGCGGCCGGAGCAGGTGCTGACCAACCTGCGCGAGCTGGCGGTCGAGGCGATGCTGTTCAGCCCGCGGCAGTGGGAGAGCCTCGCCTCGGTGGTGCAGGCGCGCATGCTCGATGCCGGACCGGTGCGGCGCGCAATCTACGAATGGGGCATCGCGATCGGGCGCGAGGTCAACGTCGGCCGGCTCGAGGGGCGAGCGCCGTCGCTCGCGGCGCGGCTGAAGTATCCGTTCGCCGAGGCGCTGGTGCTCGAGCCGCTGCGCGACAAGCTGGGCCTGGTGCGCGCCAAGATCACGCTGTGCGGCGGTTCGGCGATGGCGCCCGACGTGTTCAGGCTGTTCCACGCCATGGGCGTGCACCTGCGAAACGCCTATGGCGCCACCGAGATCGGGCTGCTGACGCTGCACCAGGGCGAGCGCTACGACCTGGAGACCGTGGGCCACTGGATGCAGTGCGACCCGCGTCACGGCCCGCCGCTGGAGTGGCGGGTGTCGGACGAGGGCGAACTGCTGGTCAAGGGCGGCTCCGGCTTCATGGGCTACCACGGCAAGCCGGACAAGACCGCCGAGGCGCAGGATGGCGACTGGTACCGCACCGGCGACGCGGTGTCGCAGACCGGGGGGGGCGAGCTGGTGTTCCTAGAGCGGGTCAAGGACATGCGCCGCCTGCGCAGCGGCCACAGTTTCCCGCCGCAGTTCATCGAGACCCGGCTGCGCTTCAGCCCGTTCATCAAGGACCTGATGACGCTGGGCGACGAGCGGCGCGACTATGTGGCGGCGCTGATCAACATCGACATGGAGGTGGTCGGTCGCTGGGCCGAGGAGCGCAACATCGGCTTCTCGACCTTCACCGACCTGTCGCAGCGACCCGAGGTGCGCGAACTGATCCGCGGCGAGATCGCCCGCATCAATGCCTTTCTGCCCGAACACGCGCGGGTATTGCGTTTCGCCAATTTCCCGAAGGAGCTGGACCCCGACGAGGGCGAACTCACCCGTTCGCGCAAATTGCGCCGCGAATTTCTCGAGGAACGCTACGCGCCGCTGATCGGCGGCCTGTACGCGCGCGAGGACGAGGTGACGATCACCGTGCCGGTCACTTACCAGGATGGGCGCAAGGGGACGCTCACATCGAAAGTGCTTATCACCGAGGTGAACCATGCCGCGGCCATGCCGCCGCCGCGGCAACAGCTGGCTGCAGCCGAAGGGGCGCGATGATCCTCGACTTCATCAACTACGCGATCAACGGCGCGCTGCTCGGCCTGCTGTACGCGCTGATCGCGATGGGCTTCGTCGTGATCTATCGGGCGAGCAAGGTGTTCAACTTCGCGCAGGGCGAACTGGTGGTGCTCGGCGGCTTCCTGCAGTGGTGGATGGTGGTCAACATCGGGCTGCCGATGTACGTCGGCATTCCGCTCGCTTTCGTGCTGGCGGGCGTGCTCGGCTTGCTGATCGAGCGCATTTTCTTCGCGCGCCTGGTCGGCGAGTCGGTGTTCGCGATGGTGATGGTCACGATCGGCCTGCTGGTGCTGCTGCGCGGCGTCGTGCTGCTGGCCTTCGGCCCGCAGGTGCGGCCGTTTCCGATCGTGTTTCCGCTGCAGCCGCTGGTGATCGGCGAACTGATGATTCCGACCAATCTGCTCTGGGGCGGCGTGCTGACCGTGCTGGCGGCCGTCGGCATGTCCTGGTTCTTCAACCGCACGCGCACCGGGCTGACGATGACCGCCGTCGCCGAAGATCACCAGGTTGCGCTGTCGATGGGTATTTCGGTGAAGCGCTCGATCGCCTTCGCCTGGGTGCTTGGCTGCGTACTCTCGACTCTGGGCGCGGTGGTCTACCTGTCCGGCAAGTCGCTGAACTTCCTCGCCTCGGATATCGGCTTCGCGGCGCTGCCGGTGGCGCTGCTGGCGGGGCTGGAGTCGATCGGCGGGCTGCTGCTCGCCGGCGTGATCGTCGGCGTGATCCAGGGCCTGGCCACGGCGTACCTGGACCCGCTGGTGGGCGGTGCGGTCGGTTCGGTGCTGCCGTTCGTAATCATGTTGCTGATCCTGTTAGTGCGCCCGACCGGCCTGTTCGGCTGGCGCACGATAGAGAGGGTTTGACGCGATGGATCCCGCTGGCGTATTCGCCGTCCGCTACTCCCAGGATCGTGCGCTGCTGCGCACGCGCAAGCAATGGCTCGCGCTTGCCGTGTTTCTCATTGCGCTGGCGGTACTGCCGCTCGCGGTCGGCCCACGCCTGATCGCGGTCGCCAATATCATGCTGATCAGCGCCATCGTCGTGGTCGGCTTGCAGATCTGCACCGGCTACGCCGGGCAGGTCAACCTGGGGCAGGCGGCGTTCATGGGCGTCGGCGCCTACACCGCCGCGGTGCTCGCCGAGAAGACCGGCATGTCGTTTCTGCTGGCGATCCCGCTGTCGGGCGTGGCCGCGGCCGGCTTCGGTTTCGTGTTCGGCTTGTCGGCCGCGCGCATCAAGGGCTTCTACCTGGCGCTCACGACCATTGCCGCGCAGTTCGTGTTTCACTTCGCGGTGCTGAACCTGCCAGGCAGCTGGCTCGGGGGCTCCAACGGCGCGACGGTGCCGCCGGCGACCCTGTTCGGCTACCGCATCGCCTCGGATACGAGTCTGTATTACCTGTGCCTGGTCAGCGCCGTCATCATGATTTGCGGCGCTTTCGGCATCGTGCGCAGCCGCTACGGTCGCGCCTTCGTCGCGGTGCGCGACGACGACGTCGCCGCCGGCATCATGGGCATCAACGTGGTCGCGACCAAGGCAACGGCATTCCTGGTCGGCGCGTTCTACGCCGGGGTCGGCGGCGCGCTGTGGGCCTACATGCTGCGCTTTGTGGCGGTCGACCAGTTCACGCTGTTCAATTCGGTGTTCTTCATCGCCATGATTATCGTCGGCGGCATGGGATCGGTGACCGGCGCGCTGATCGGCGTGTTCGTGATCCGCGCGATCCAGGAGTTGATTTCCACGCTCGGTCCCGAGTTGGCCGTTATTCTGCCCTTCCTGGGGGGCGACATCGTGTTCGCCACCATGAACGTGTTCCTGGGCGGCACCATCGCCCTGTTCCTGATCGTCGAACCCAAGGGTTTGATGCATCGCTGGAACATCATCAAGGCCGGTTACCGGCTATGGCCTTTCCCGTACTGACAATCCACAGCCAATTACACAGGGAGATCACCCCATGCCCAATCCAAGTATGCTCAGTGACAAACCATATCCATTCACGGAAGGAGGTCGCACCATGTCCAAACCACGCGCATCCCGCTTTGCCAAGCTGACCACCGCAATCGGGCTTGCTTGTGCATTCGCGGCACCCGGCGCCGCGCTCGCGCAGACGACTTACGGCGTGGCGCTGCTCTCGGACTACTCGGGTCCTTACGCCGACATCATGCCGCTGCTCGGGCGCGGGCGCGAAGTGGCGCTCGACTGGTGGAACGCCGAAGTCGGCGCCAAGCTCGGCGTCAAACTGAACTACAAGAACTTCGATACCCGCTACGACGCGGCGCAAACCGCCAGCCTGTGGCCGGGGATCAAATCGGAGATGAAACCGATCGCGGTGCTGGGGCTGGGCGGCCCCGACGTCGCCGCGCTCGGCCAGCGTCTGCCCGACGACGGCATTCCGCTCTTCATGTCGACCGCCGGCTACGGCTACGCCTGGAAGCCCGATTCCTGGATCGTCAACCCGCGGCCGACCTACGCGCACGAACACGCCGGCGCCTTCAAATGGCTGAAAGCGAAGCGCGGCGGCACGCAGCCGCTGAAGGTCGGCATCATCAGCTCGGAGGCTTCGCCAGCGTACGTCGATATCGCGCGCGGCATGGAGCGCTACGCGAAGGACAATCCGACTGAGGTCCAGGTCGTCGAAACGATATTCACCGAGGTCCAGCCCACCGACATCTCGACGCAGGTGCGGCGCCTGGTTCGCGGCGGGGTCGAGGTGATCACGATCCAGACCAATACCGCGGCGGTCGTCGCGACCAAGCGCGCCCTGCAGGCGCTCGGTTCCAAGGTGCCGGTCATTACCAGTTCGCACAACGGTTTGCCTGCCTCGGGCAAGGCCGCCGGCGGCCTTGACCAGATGGAAGGCGACTACGAAGCCTATGGCATGGGCATCGCCTCGGACGAGGACACGCCCGCGCGTCGCTTCTACGAGAAGCTCAAGGCCGAGTACAAGCTGGTCGCGCCCTGGAACGTGCTGACACTGATGGGAATGAGCCAGGGCTTGTACACGGCGCGCGCGATCGAGCACGCGATCAAGCAGCACGGCGCGCAGAACCTGACCGGTACCAAGGTGCGCGAGACCCTGTATGCCGTGCCGGTGACGACCGAAGAGACGTTCGGCACGCTGCCGACGCTGAAGTTCACCAAGGAAGCGCCGTTCCCGGTCGAGGGACTGAAGGTCAACGTCGCGACGATCAAAGGGGGCAAGTACGTGACCGCCGCGACCAACGTCGACACGCCCGCGCTCAAGAAGTGGTGAGTCCGGAGAGCCGCGCGTGCTGGTGTTGAACAACGTCGAGGTGATGTACAGCGAGGTGATCCTCGCGCTGAAGGGCATCACCCTCGCGATTCAGCCGGGCACCTGCGTGGCGATCCTCGGCGGCAACGGCGCCGGCAAGAGCACCACGCTGAAGGCGGTCTCGGGCACCATCGAGTCCGAGGACGGCGAGGTCACCGGTGGCTCGATCACGTTCGACGGCGAGCGCATTGACGGCGTCGACCCGGCGCGGGTGGTGCGCCGCGGGCTGGTGCACGTGCTGGAGGGCAGGCGCGTGCTGCGCCACCTGACGGCCGAGCAGAACCTGATCGTCGGCGGCCACCTCGCCACCGGCGCCGCCGAGTTGCGCCGGCGCCTCGATCGGGTGTTCAGTTTCATCCCGCGGTTGGGCGGACTGCGTGAGCGCACTGCCGGCTACCTGTCGGGCGGCGAGCAGCAGATGCTGGTGATCGGGCGCGCGATGATGGCGATGCCCAAGATGATGCTGATCGACGAGCCCTCGCTGGGTCTGGCACCGATGATGGTGCAGGATGTGTTCGCGCTGCTCGCGCGCCTGAAGGCCGAGGGCACGACGCTGCTGGTGGTCGAGCAGAACAGCCGGGTGGCGCTCGATCTGGCCGACCACGGCTACGTGATGGAGAACGGCCGGGTGGTGCTCGAGGGCACGGCCGACGAACTCAGGCGCAACGAGGACGTGCGCGAGTTCTACCTTGGCATGACTGCCGAAGGCGGACGCAAGAGCTACCGCGAGGTCAAACACTACCGCCGGCGCAAGCGCTGGCTGGGCTAGCGGCGTCGCTAGCGGCCGGTATAGCGCGCCGGACGTTTTTCGATAAAGGCGGCGCAGCCCTCGATCGCGTCCGTGCTGGCGAGTATTCCCGCCTGCACTTCCAACTCGCGGCGGAATTGGTCGGGGTAGGGGGAGCGGTCGCTTTGTTCCAGCAATTGCCGCGTGGCGACCAGCGTGCGTGTCGGCCCCTCGGCCAGGCGCCGCGCCAGTTCGAGCGCGCCGTCCTGGATGCGCTTATCGTCGAACACCTCGTGCACGATGCCCCATTCCTTGGCTTTCTCGGCGGACAGCGGCTGATTCGACAGCATCAATTCGAGCGCGCGTTGCCTGCCGATCAGGCGCGGCAATAGCCAGGTCGAACCCAGGTCCGGCACCAGGCCGATGCGGCTGAATACCTGGATGAAACTCGCCGAGCGCGCGGCGACGATCATGTCGCCCGACAACGCCAGGCTGAAGCCGCCGCCGGCGGCCACGCCGTTGACCGCGATTACCACGGGCACGCGGCATTCGCGCAAGGCCTTGAAGGCCGGCCAGTAACGCTCCATCACGATATTGACCAGGTCGACCCGAAGGCTCCCCAGAAGCTTGAGGTTCTGCCCCGAGCAAAAACCCGTCCCGGCGCCGGTCACTACCAGTGCCCGCAACGCCGGATCGGCCGTCATCTCGCCGATCGCCGCGGCCAGGTCGCCCAGCAATTCCGATGTCATTGCATTGAGGGTCGCCGGTTCGTCCAGCGTCAATATACCGACCGCGCCGTTGCGCTCGCGTTTCACGCCTGCCATTGTCATTCCTCCATGCGTCGCATCAAGTCGTTTGGCTGAATCGAGTTGAGGCAGTCATTGCGGCCCGATATTCGTTCTCCAAGCTTAGGACGATATCAGAAACCGGCGCAATCCGATCGACCAGCGTCACCCCTTGTCCGGCCGCCCATATTTCTTTCCATCGTTTCTCTTGCAGGTCCGGGTCGAGGTGCTTGGTGATGTCGCCCGGCGCATGAGCCTTGAGGCTGTCCGGATCAATGCCAGCGGCAAGGAAACTCGGACGAAGGAGGTTGGCGTTCAGTCCGGTGACCGCGTTGGTGCGCAACACGTCATCCATGGTGCTGTCGACGACCATTTGGCGATAGCGGCTCTGCGCCATGCTTTCGGTAGCAACGATGAATCCGGTGCCGATATAGGCAACATCTGCGCCAAGAATACGGGCTGCCAGAATGGACGCGCCATCGGCGATGCATCCTCCGAGGGCGATAACGCCGTCATAAAAGCGCCGAACGGCGCGTACGAAGGCAAACGGATTGGCGGAGCCCTCCTGTCCTCCGGCGCCCGAAGTCAGCAGGACGAGGCCATCTACCCCGGCATCGACGGCGCGCCTGGCGTGGCGAAGGCTGGCGACGTCGCAAATGACCCGCCCACCATACGCGTGTACGGCATCGATCACGGCATCCGGCGCACCAACGCTCGCAATCACCAGCGGTACCCGATGCTCGACGACGACGCTCAAGTCGTCCTGCAGGCGCGGGTTGGCCCTATGCACGACAAGATTCACGGCCCACGGCGGGCGCCAGACAGACGATGGAGAGTTCGCAATTCTGCGCGAGATATCGGTCAACCAACGGTCCAGCTCCTGGGTAGAGCGGCAATTGGGCGTCGGGAAGCTGCCTACTATTCCTGCCTGGTGCGCGGCGACTACGATATCCGGTCCCGACACAAGAAACATCGGCGCCGCGATCACGGGGAGGCGAAGCTGACCCAGGAACGTAGAGGCCGTATTCGGCGGCCGCACCTGATTCGCGTTGGAAGCTGGCATCAAATTTTCCTCGATTCACCGACTTGGAACCCGGCTCCGACTTCTCGCCGCGGCGCCTTGCCCTCGACATCGCGTATCGATGGCGCAGCGACGACCGGCCTCGCCAGTGCAGGCTAGTACCGCGAAATCCCCGCCGCACGCTTATTCTACCAGCTGGTAACACAGATTGAATGGCGGTTTCAAGTCCGAAGAGCAGCGGGCGCTTAGTCGCTGCTCTTGCTTGCCCAGCCGTCTGCGCGATCTAATCTATTTTGTTTGATCTATATCAAGCTTACGTCGGTCTGCGATTGACCGTGTCAATGCGAATCGTTATCGTTTAAGCATGAAGTCGCAAGCAGACGCCCAATTAGAACAGGAACATCGTGTCGTGGGTGTGGTGAGGAGTGTGCGGCAGCCGAAGATTTCGAGCCAGGTCCTGCTCGGGAATCGCGGCGAGCTGCTGATCGAACATGGTGGCCGTGAATATCGGTTGCGTCTAACGCAAAACGGCAAACTGATACTGACTGCGTAACCGTTCGGGCGGCGGCCCGGACCGAGTTGCGCGCGCAAGCCAGCTAGCATCCCGCCAGCCAGCCAGCGCTTTCCAAGAAAAGGGGAGCTGGCTGATGTTGAATCCGAAACTTGACGCGGCATTGGTCGCCGTATCCTTCGTCGCGCTTTGCGCAATATTGAGTGGCCTGTGGCCAAGACAGGCATTCGCGGCTCCGGAAGAGATCGTGGTGTTCACCGACGAATTCGAAAAACCGGGTGAAATTGGCTACGAGCTGCACTTCAATTTCGCGGCCAAGGCGCGCCGCACCCCGGATTATCCGGGCGAGCAGCCGCCTGACAGAGTGTTGCGCTTCATGCCCGAAGTGGTATGGGGCTTGTCGGAACAATGGAACCTTGGCCTGCATCTGCCGGTGTCGCGCAACACTTATACCGGTGCCACGACCGTCGACGGCTTCAAAGCGCGCCTGCAAAACCTGAACGCACGACAGGTCGATGCGGTCAGCGCGTTCTATGGGGTCAATTACGAGCTCAGCTACTTCCATCGGCGGCTTTCCGAATCCAGGCTGGTGGCGGAAGTTCGTGGCATCGTCGGCTGGCGGCGCGGAGATTGGCTGTTCGCGCTGAACCCCATCTTGAATCACGCGCTGGATGCCGTGCCGGGGGTGGAGAACCGCGCCAATTTCGACTTGTTCGGGAAGGCGATGAAGACCGTTGCTCACGATGTAGCCGTGGGAATCGAACATTTCTCCGAATTCGGGGTGCTGCGAAATCCGAGCTTCGGTCCCGTCTCAGGGCAGACCTCGTATGCAGTGCTTGAGTTCGCGACCAGATCAGGATTTGAAATTCAGGCCGGGGTCGGGCACGGCTGGACACATCCGGTCGATAAGCGGGTTTACAAATTGCTCATAGGTCTTCCGTTCTAGATCCACGGGCATGCCGACATTCAGTCGATCGGAACACGTCGACATTGCGCCACCCGTCCTCGGCAGTCCCAGGGCGAAAAGAAAGGGAACCACAATGCTAGTCGAAACGCTCAAGGCAAGATTCATACGATACGCGCGGTCAGCGAAATCGCTGCCGGTGCCCGAGCCGGAGCCCATTGCTGCATCATCTGCATCAAGCTTCAGCCTGTGCGAGCTGGAGCTAGGCGTTACGGCGACGGTGGCCAGCATCTGTTCGCCAGAGCCGGAACAAGACCGCGATCTGGTGCTGCGCCTGATCGAACTCGGTTTTGTTCCGGGCGAGAGGCTGCGCGTGATCGCGCATGGCCAGCCGGGCAATGACCCGATCGCGGTCCGGCTGGGCGGAACTGCATTCGCACTGCGCCGTCTCGAAGCCGGCTGCATTCGTGTGACTCGCGTACCGGTCATTTCATCGTGACTGCCTCGCTGCATATCGCTCTGCTCGGCAATCCCAACTGCGGCAAGACTGCGCTGTTCAATTTGCTGACCGGCAGCCGGCAAAAGGTGGCCAATTACCCCGGCGTAACCGTCGAGCGCAAGGCGGGCCTGTTCACCACGGCTTCGGGCAAACGGGTGCGCGTGCTCGACCTGCCAGGAGCGTACAGCCTGAACCCCGTCAGTGTCGACGAGGCCGTCACGCGCGACATCGTAGCCGGCTTGCGCGCCGGCGAGCAAGCGCCGGACCTGATAGTGTGCGTGACCGACGCCACCAATCTCAAGCTCAATCTTCGCTTGGTGATTGAGGCCAAACGCCTGGGCTTGCCCGTGGTGATCGCACTCAACATGACCGACGTCGCGCGTCGCCGCGGCATCCGCGTCGATAGCGCCCGGCTCGAGCAGGAACTCGACGTGCCGGTAGTCGAGACTGTCGCGGTGCATCGAGATGGCGCGCGCGCACTGCTCGAACGGCTCGATATGTTCGCGCTTCCGCGAGAGTCGAACCTGGTGCCCTGGAGCGCGCCGAATGTTGATGATGTTCTGGCGGTGCAGCGTGAGGTGCGACGCATCTTCGCTGCGGCAGTGCAAGAGCCACCGGCTGAAATGCGCGTGGACGATGCCATCGACCGCGTCGTGCTGCACCCGTTCTGGGGTCTGGCGGTGCTCGCCGCGACACTGTTCCTGATGTTCCAGGCCGTATTCAGCTGGGCGCAGGTGCCGATGGATGGAATCAAGGCCGGTACGGACAGCCTGAGGGACACGGTGCGTGCCGGGCTGCCGCCAGGCATGCTGCAGAGTCTGCTGGTCGACGGCGTCATCGCCGGCGCCGGCAGCGTGCTGGTCTTCCTGCCGCAGATTCTGCTCTTGTTCCTGTTCATTCTCGCGCTTGAGGATTCCGGCTATCTGCCGCGTGCCGCTTTTCTCCTCGACCGCACGATGCGCACCGTCGGACTGTCCGGACGCTCGTTCATTCCGCTGCTGTCGAGTCATGCCTGTGCGATTCCCGGTGTGATGGCCACGCGCACCATTTCGAACTGGCGCGACCGCCTCGTCACCATCATGATCGCGCCGCTGATGGCCTGTTCGGCGCGTTTGCCGGTGTACGCACTGATCATCGGCGCCTTCGTCCCGAACCGGGCGGTGTGGGGCGTGTTCAATCTCCAGGGCCTGGTTCTGTTCGTACTTTACGTAAGCGGCGTGGTCGCAGCGATGTGCGTCGCCTGGGCATTCAAATACCTGGGCCGCAAGGCGCCGCGCCAGCCCTTGTTGATGGAACTCCCCTCATACCGCTGGCCAAACTTGCGCAGCCTCGTCCTTGGCCTGATTGAGCGGGCACGAATTTTTGTGGAACGCGTGGGCACCATCATCCTGGCATTGATGGTGCTGTTGTGGTTCATTTCGAGTTTTCCCGCAGCACCAGCCGGGGCAAGCGGCCCGGCGATTCAGTACAGCCTGGCCGGCATCGCTGGCCGCTGGCTGGAAGTCGCGTTCGCGCCTATCGGTTTCAATTGGCAGATCTCGATAGCGCTGATCCCGGGGCTCGCAGCGCGCGAGGTGGCGGTCGGGGCGCTAGGCACCGTCTATGCACTGTCGGCGACCGGCGAGGCGGCAGCGCAGCTGGGTCCTACGATCGCGCAAAGCTGGTCGCTTGCGACCGCGTTTTCGCTGCTTGCGTGGTACGTGTTTGCTCCGCAGTGCCTGGCGACGCTGGCCACCGTCAGGCGTGAAACCAATTCGTGGCGCTACCCGCTGTTCATGGCGGCGTATCTGTTTGTCCTTGCCTACCTGGCTTCGTTCGCCACGTATCATGCGACCCTGTTCTGGATGGGGGGCTGATATGGTACAGACGCTGCTTGCTTACTTCGTCGTCGCTGCCGCTGCGCTTTATGCAGTATGGAAATTCATGCCGGCGGCCTTGCGCTCGCGGCTGGCCGCGTGCGTTGGCGCTACGCTGCACGGATGCGGACTTGCGCCTGACAACATCGCGCGGCTGGAAGCGAGCTTGAACCGCGGCGGCGCGTGCGCAAGCTGCGATTCATGCAAGGCCTGCGGCAGCGGCAGGGGCGCGATCGAGCCTGCGCTCGTACCTAGGGTGCAGGGCGCCACTCGCCCTCCCGAAGCTTAAACCAGACCGGGGATCGTCCGGGGCGAGCGAATGGCCCGTGCGCTCACGCGGGTTTCAGGCGAGCAGGCGCTCGATCAGCTTGCGCACCGGCACCGGGATCGCCGCACCGTGCGCCTCTTCCAGCGTCAGCCAGATCTGTCCAGCTTCGCGCGCGGCCGGGGTGAGCTTCCGCACCTGGCACAAGAGAGGTTGAATCGTCAGCTTGAAGTGGGTGAATCCGTGCACGAGCGGGACGAGCGGCTGCGGCGCGGCGATGTCGCAACCGTAGTTGCTGCGGCAGTGCGCGCGCGTAAGGCTGGCGTCCGCGAGTTCGGGCAGGCTCCACATTCCGCCCCAGATGCCCGAGGGCGGGCGTTTCTCCAGCAGCACTTCGCCGTTGCGGACCAGCAGCAGCATGTGCGTGGAGCGGGTGGGCACGGCCTTTGCCGGGCGCGGGGCGGGGAAGTCACGGACCCGGTCCAGCGCCAGCGCCTGGCAGCTCTGCGCCAGCGGGCAAGCGCTGCAGGCAGGTTTGGCGCGCGTGCACAGAATCGCGCCCAGATCCATGATCGCCTGGGTATAGGACGCGACGGTGCGCGGCGGCAGTTGTTCCTTCGCGAGTTGCCACAGGCGCGTCTCTACGCGCTTCTCTCCCGGGTAGCCGGCGACGGCGAAATGCCGTGCCAGCACGCGCTTGACGTTGCCATCCAGAATCGCTGCGCGCGCGCCGTACGCGAACGCGGCGATCGCGGCCGCGGTCGAGCGCCCGATGCCGGGCAGCGCAGCGATATCTTCGAGCGCGTGCGGGAACGCGCCGCTATGGCGCTCGACGACCAGTTGCGCCGCGCGCTGTAAATTGCGTGCGCGCGAATAGTAGCCGAGCCCGCTCCACAGCCGCAACACCTCGTCCTGCTCGGCGCCGGCGAGCGTGGCGATATCGGGAAAGCGCGCGAGAAAGCGGGCGAAATAGGGGATCACCGCGGCGACCTGGGTCTGCTGCAGCATGATCTCCGAGACCCAGATGCGATAGGCGTCGCGCGTCCCCTGCCAGGGCAGGTCGTGGCGTCCGTGGCGCTTATGCCAGGCGAGCAGACGCGCCGCGAACGCGGGATGCTTATTTATTGGCGACACCGAACGGAACATGCCCGGTCGCCACATGCATGGAGGCGGATTCGCAGTGCCCCTGCTGATCGTCGAAAAAGATGTCGGCGCCGAAGGCTTTCAGAAACCGCCCCTTGTCCAGGCCGCCGAGGAACAGGGCTTCGTCGATGCGGATGTTCCACGCGCGCAAGGTACGGATCACGCGCTCGTGCGCAGGTGCGCCGCGCGCTGTCACCAGCGCCGTGCGTATCGGCGAGCGCTCCGGCGGATATTCGGACTGGATGCGGTGCAGCGCGGCGAGGAAGTTCTTGAACGGCCCGCCCGAAAGGGGTTCCCTCGCCGCATCGGCTTCGCTCCTGGTGAAAGCGTCCAATCCGTCGCGCTTGAACACCTGCTCGGCTTCGTCCGAGAACAGCACCGCGTCGCCGTCGAAGGCGATGCGCAGTCCGCCTTCCGGCGCCGGGTTCTGCCCGACATTCGCAGGCAGGATGGTCGCCGCCGCATGGCCGGCGGCCAAAGCCTTGCGCACGTCGTCCGGATTGGCCGACAGGAACAGATGCGCGTCGAACGCCGGCACATAGGGATAGGTGCTCTCGCCGCCGGTGAAGGCGGCGCGGGAAATGGCCAGCTTGTAGTGCTCGATCGAGTTCATGATGCGCAGGCCGGTGTCGGCGGTATTGCGCGACAGCAGGATCACTTCCACCCGCGGCGGATCGTGCCGGTTGAGCGCGAGCAGCTTGTTCACCAGGCCGAAGGCGATGCCCGGCGCGAGGATCTCGTCTTCGTGCTGGCGCTGGTAGGCGTGATAGGCCGCGACGCCCTGTTGTTCGAACACGCGATTGCTCCCCTCCAGGTCGAACAAGGCGCGCGAGGAGATGGCGACGACCAGCTTTCCGTCGAAGGATTCGGGCATGGGCTGCGAGCTCTTGCCGCAAGCTAGCGGCGTGATATCGGAGGTGCATTGTTGGCCAGGCGCGCGAATTGCGCAAGCGCCGCAACTGGAAGCAGAATCGGGAATGGAGCGGGAGACGAGTCTCGAACTCGCGACCTCAGGCTTGGGAAGCCGGCGCTCTACCAACTGAGCTACTCCCGCTCGTAAACGCGGATTCTAAAGCATTTCCGCAAGTTCTTCATATGGCACGCGAACGGCGCCGGGCAGCAATACCCCTGGGTGGTATTTGACAAATACCACCCAGGGGTATATGATGGGCGCAATATCCTTTCGCTTTGAACTTCCTAGCCCGTGGACGCCTTGCCTACCGTTCGTCTCGACTTGCCGCTCGCGGGCATGACCTGCGCTGCCTGCGCGGCGCGCATCGAAAAGAGTCTGAATAAACTGCCCGGGGTCGCGGCGAACGTCAATTTTGCCGCGGAGTCGGCGCAAGTGACACTGCAGCCGACCCTCAGTTCGCCCGTCGCCGTGGTGGAGGCGATCCGGCGCACCGGCTATTCTGTTCCCGAGCAGGTGGCCGAGTTCCAGCTCTACGGCATGACCTGCGTCGCCTGCGCGACGCGCATCGAAAAGGCGCTGAACAAACTCGAAGGCGTGCAAGCGACGGTCAATTTTGCCAGCGAGACCGCGCGCGTTCGCTACACGCCCGGACTCGCCACGACCGAGCAGATCGCCGCGGCAGTACGCAAGTCCGGCTACGAGGCGAGCGAGCGCGTCGAGGCGAATGCCGAGGCGGAGAAGGCGCGCCGCGCCGGCGCCTATCATGCCGAGCTGCGGCTGCTGTGGGTTTCCATCGCGCTCAGCCTGCCGCTGCTCCTGGGGATGTTCTCCATGTTCGGCGACGCGCACACCGAGCTGTTGCCGCGCTGGCTGCAGCTCGCGCTGGCGACGCCGGTGCAGTTCTGGATCGGCCGGCGCTTTTACATCGGCGGCTACAAGGCACTGCGCGGCGGCGGCGCCAACATGGACGTGCTGGTGGCGCTGGGCACCAGCACCGCTTATGGCCTGTCGGCGATCGTGACGCTCGCCGGTCTGCACCATCAGCACGTGTATTTCGAAGCCAGTGCCGTGATCATCACGTTGGTGCTGCTGGGCAAGCTGCTGGAAGCGCGGGCCAAGCTCGGCACCTCGGCCGCGATCGAAGCCCTGGTCCGCCTGCAGCCCAAGACCGCGCGCGTGGAGCGCAACGGCGCGGTGATCGAGCTGCCGGTCGCGAGCATGCAGATTGGAGATATCTACCTGGTGCGTCCGGGCGAGAGCGTTCCCGTCGATGGCCTGGTGGCCAGCGGCGAATCCGGCGTCGACGAGAGCATGCTCACCGGCGAGAGCCTGCCGGCACATAAACGCACGGGGGACAAGGTATACGCCGGCACGCTCAACCAGCAGGGGCTGTTGCGCTGCCATGCCGAGGGCGTGGGCGCGGCGACCATGCTCGCCGGCATCATCCGCCTGGTGCGCGAGGCGCAGGGCACGAAAGCGCCGATCCAGCGTCTGGCCGACCAGGTCGCGGGCGTGTTCGTCCCGGTGGTGGTCGCGATCAGCGCGCTGACTTTTATACTTTGGTGGGGAATCGGCGGCGAGTTCGCGCCGGCGCTGGTGAACGCGGTCGCGGTGCTGGTCATCGCCTGCCCCTGCGCGCTCGGCCTGGCGACGCCGACCGCCATCATGGTCGGCACCGGGCGCGGCGCGCAGGTCGGCGTCCTGGTCAAGAACGCAGTGGCGCTGGAACAGGCGGAGAAGATCCGCACGCTGATCGTCGACAAGACCGGCACCCTCACCGAAGGCAAACCGGTGGTGACGGATGTGCTTGCGGCTGCAGGGTTCTCCGAGCGCGACCTCGTCGCGGCGGCGGCCAGCCTCGAATCCGGCTCCGCGCACCCGCTCGCGCACGCCGTGATCGAGTATGCGAAAGCGCTGGATCTGACGCTGGTTCCGCTGCGCGACTTCCATTCGGTCACCGGCAAGGGCGTGCAGGCGCTGCTTGATGTTTCCGCGCTCGGCGGTGAACAGATGTTGCTGCTGGGGGCGCCCGACTTTCTCGCGGCATCCGGCCTCGCTATCGACGCTGCGGCGATCGCGCCGCTGGTGGCGCAGGGCAAGACCGTGATCGCGGTCGGCGGCGCCGGGCGCGTGCTCGGTTATCTCGCGATCGCCGACAAGCTGCGCGACAGTTCGCGCCAGGCGGTGGCCAAATTGAAAGCCATGGGCATCGAGGTGGTGATGCTGACCGGCGACAACGCCGCGACCGCGAACGCGATCGCCGCTGCCGCCGGCGTGAATACGTATCGGGCCCAGGTGCTGCCGGGCGAGAAAGCGGCCGCGGTGGCGGAATTCAAGACCGGGGGCCATATCGTCGGCATGGTCGGCGATGGCGTCAACGACGCGCCGGCGCTGGCCGCGGCCGACGTCAGCTTCGCCATCGGCGCGGGCTCGGACGTCGCGCTCGAAGCGGCCGACATTGCGCTGATGCGCAACGACCTCAACTCGGTCGCCGATGCGATCAGCCTGTCGCGCGCGACGTTCGCCAAAATCCGGCAGAACCTGTTCTTCGCCTTCATCTACAACGTGCTCGGCATTCCGCTGGCGGCGGCCGGGATGCTGAACCCGGTGATCGCCGGGGCAGCGATGGCGCTGTCGTCGGTATCGGTGGTCAGCAACTCGCTGCTGCTGCGGCGGTGGCGGCGCGACTGAACGTCAGCGAGACAATTTTTTTTGTTCAATTCTGATAGCGAAAGGAGATGTTGATGGCAACGGTAACTTTGGGAATCTCGGGCATGACCTGCGGCGGCTGCGTGCGCAGCGTCGGCAATGTGTTGAAGGCGCTGGACGGCGTGGCCAAGGCCGAGGTGTCCCTGGAAAAGAACAACGCGGTCGTCGAGTACGATCCAGGCAAGGTGCAGTTGCAGCAACTCAAGCGCAGCGTCGAGGAAGCCGGATTTGAAGTCGCGCCCTGAGGTCGCGGAGTGCGAGCATCACGCGGGTCATAAGGTGGTGCAGCCGAACAAGTCGGCCCTGCTCAAGCGCCTGAACCGGATCGAAGGACAGACGCGGGGCGTGGCAAAAATGCTCGAGGAGGATCGCTATTGCGTCGACGTGCTGACGCAGATCTCGGCGATTCAATCGGCGCTCGACGCGCTCGCGCTGCAGCTGCTGGAGAGCCACACCAAGGGCTGCGTGCGCTCGGCAATCAGGTCCGGCAAAGGTGAAGAGGCGATCGACGAACTCATGACCGTGGTCAAGCGATTCGGCCGCTAGCGTGGCTGCAACACCGGTAGGGGGTGCGTTCCGCCGCGAACCGGCCCGGCAAAAGTCGATCCAGACGCGAGACCGATGTTTGATCGTTCTCAATGTCGGTACGCCGTTCACGACTAAGCTCTACGGGTGCAAGTGTTTCCATGGAATTGCGCACCCCGGCGTTCTGACTCCGACGCCTGGAGCGCGCGTATCCCAGATCAACAGCGCGCAGGCAGTGTTGAATTTCCCGACTTTCATCCAGACCCAGGTCCTGATCATCGGCGGCGGCGTCACGGGCACGGCGCTTGCCCGCGACCTCGCCATGCGCGGCGTCGCCTGCATCCTCGTCGAGAAGGACGACATCGACTCAGGCGCCTCGGGGCGCAATCATGGCCTGCTCCACAGCGGCGCCCGCTACGTTGCCGGCGACCGCGAGGCGGCGAAAGAGTGCCGCGCCGAGGGCGAAATCCTCAAGCGCATGGCCGCGCAGACGATCGAGGACACCGGCGGCTACTTCGTCGCGGTGCAAGGGGACGACGAACGCTACATCGCCGACTTCCCGTCCTGCTGCGATCAGGCGGGAATCAGCGCGCGCGCAGTGGACGTCGCTATGGCACGCGCGCTGGAGCCGGCGCTGTCGGAACGTGCGATCGCCGTGTTCGAGGTCCCCGACGCGGCGATCGACCCGTTCCGGCTGTCCCTGGAAAGCATGGCCCACGCGCGCAGCCTGGGCGCGCGTCTGCTGCGGCGCGCCCGCGTCGTCGGCTTCGAGCGCGAGGGTCGGCGCATCCGCGCGGTGCGAGTCCGGTCCCGCGCCGGCGGAGAGGAGTTTCGTATCGAGGCGGCGCAGGTCGTCAACGCCGCCGGCGCCTGGGCGCGGGAGGTGGCGCTGCTCGCCGGCGCGCCGATCGAAATGACGTATTCCAAAGGGACGCTGCTGGTCACGCACGCCCGCCTCGCAGGCCGCGTCGTGAATCGCCTGCGGCCGCCTGCCAACGCCGACATCATGATGCCGGGCGGCACGGTTTCTATCGTCGGCACGACGTCGACGCGCGTGGATGCCCTCGACGACATTTACCCGACGACGGCCGAGGCCGACCTGATCGTCGCCGAGGCCGCGCGGATGCTGCCGGCGCTCGAAACGACGCGCTTCATTCGAGCTTACGCGGGCGTGCGCCCGCTGCTGGGCGCTGCGGGCAGCGGCGACGGTCGCAGCGCCTCCCGCGGCTTCGCCCTGTTCGACCACGAGGCTCAGGGTCTGGACAATCTGGCGACCATCACCGGCGGCAAACTGACCACCTGCCGACTGATGGCCGAACGCGCCGCGGATCTGGTCTGCCGGCGCCTCGGCGTGACGCGTCCCTGCCTCACCGCCACGGCGCCCTTGCCCGTGGCCCCGGAGTGCGCCTGGACCGAACCGGGCCGCTCCGCGCGCGAGTGGATGCGCTCGCACGGGCAGCACGATACGCTGCTGTGCGAATGCGAGATGGTGTCGGGCAGCGCCGTCGATGCCATCTACGCCACCCTGCGCGCGAGCGGCGACACGCCGACGCTGCGGGACATCGGTTTGCGCAGCCGCGTCGGCAAGGGGGCCTGCCAGGGCTCCTTTTGCGCGATGCGCACCGTGGCCCACCTCTACAACCGGGGCGACTTCCAGGCGCGGCGCGGCCTGGCTGAGATTGTCGATTTTTTCGGCGAGCGCTGGCGCGGCCAGCGCGCGGTCCTGTGGGGCGAACAACTCGCCCAGGCCGAGTTGATGGAGGCGCTGCATTGCGGCTTGTTCGGCGAGGAACTGCGCGCGGAGGCATTGCGGGACACAGGCATGCCCGCCGCGCAGTGCGCCGACCCGGAGGAAGAGTTGCCATCATGACCGGCGCACGGAGGAATAGCTTCGACGTCGCCGTGATCGGCGCCGGGATGGCGGGCATGGCAGCGTCCCTGTTCGCCGCGGAACGGGGACTTTCGTGCATTCAGATCGGCAGTGGCGGCGGCATCCTGTTCGCGAGCGGGCTGCTCGATCTACTCGGGGTCCACCCGGTAGCTGAGCGTTGCCTGTGGCGATCGCCGTACGCGGCCCTCGCCGCCCTCGCCCGGGACGAGCCCCTGCACCCTCTGGCACGGGTCGATGCGCCCTCGATCCGCGCCGCGTTCGCGACCTTCGTCACGGCTCTCGGCGCAGCGGGTCTTGCGTACGCCCCGCTTGGCGAGCAAAACCGGAATGTGCTCACCGCGATCGGGACGACCAAGACCACATTCGGTGTGCCGCGAGCTATGGTCGCGGGCGCCGACTTACTGGATGCGCCCGACGCGCGGCCGCCGTGCCTGCTCGTAGACTTCCGCGGCTTGCGCGAGTTCAGCGCACGCCAGATCGCCGCGACGCTCGGTCGGAGCTGGCCGGGCCTGCGCCACCAGCGGATCGAGTTCCCGGGGTCCGGGGCCGCGCCCGAACTGTACGCCGCCCACCTGGCCCGTGCCCTCGAAACCGCGGAGACCCGCGCGAACACGATCGCTCTGGTGCAGCCGCTGCTGGGCGACGCGCGTGCGGTCGGTTTCCCGGCAGTGCTCGGCCTCGCGCGCGCCGGCGAGGTCCACGCGGCGTTCGAGGCGGGTCTCGGCGTGCCGGTGTTCGAGATTCCGACCATGCCGACATCGGTCCCCGGACTGCGGCTGCTGAGGGCGCTGGAGGCGGCCGTGTCGACCCGCGGCGTGCGCCGTCGCCACCAGGCCAGCGTGCGCGCGCTGGCGTTCGACGCGGACGATGCCACAATCGAACTCGATGGCGTTCCCGGTGGCGAACGCGTGCATGCGCGCGCGGTCGTGCTGGCCACCGGGCGATTCACCGGCCGCGGACTCACGGCCGATCGCGACGCGGTGCGCGAGAGCATCCTCGGCTTGCCCGTGGAGCAGCCGAGTGCGCGCGAGGGGTGGCACCAGCGCGATTTCCTGGCGCCGTCGGGCCACGCGATCAACCGCGCCGGGCTGAGGACAGACGAGGCGTGGCGGCCGCTGGGTGCGAGCGGAAAACCGGCCTGGTTGCGGCTCTACGCCGTCGGCTCCATCCTCGCGCACCAGGACTGGATGCGCTCGAAGTGCGGCTCGGGGCTGGCCATCGCTACGGCCTGGGCGGCGATGGAGCAGGTGGCCCGCGCGCTCCGCGGAACTGCGGCAGGGTAGGAGCGCCATGTCGACGATGTTGTTGCAGACGGCCCTCGACGTATCCTTGGTGCTGTGCGTCCTCGGCCTCGTCTGGCGCGTCTCGGCCTGGTTCCGCGTCCGCATCGGTCCCGATGCGCGCGACGTCACGCTGTCCCAGCGCGTGGCTGCACTGCTCCACGGCGCCGGCGCAGTGCTCGCCAGCCGACGGATATTCGACGTCCTCCGCGCATGCTTCCTGGACGTGCTGCTGCTGCGGCGGCTGTTCGCGAACGAGAAGCTGCGCTGGCTGGCACACCTGCTCATCGTCGTCGGCTTCGTGCTGCTGCTGCTGATGCACGCCCTCGCTGCAGTCGTGACCGAAAAGCTGTTCCAGGGCTATCAGCCCACGCTGGCTCCCTATGTTTTCCTGCGCAACCTCTTCGGGGCGATAGTCTTCATCGGCGTGGCGCTGCTGCTCGTCGGGCGCCGGCGCCGGCGCACGGACCTGGCGCAGGTGCGCCGTCCCATCGACGCGGCTTTCGTGGCGCTGCTGGGCTTCGTTCTCGTCACCGGGTTCCTGCTCGAAGCCGACAAGATCGCATCGCCGCGCGCGTTCTATCGCATGACGGAGCAGTTCGTCGGTTCCACCGATCCTGAGAAGCTCGAGCCCTTGCGCGCCCTATGGGCCAGCGAATTCGGGGTGGTGTTCGACGACCTGAAGCAGCCGATCGACCCGCGCCTGATAGAAACGGGCCGCGAACTACACCGTGATGCCTGTGCCCCCTGCCACACGCAGCCCGCCTCCGCCTTCGTTTCCTACCCGGTCGCACGCATGCTGGCGCCCGCGATCGGCGTTCTGGACCAAGGCCGCGCCGATGTCTGGCTCCTGTATCTGCACGCGTTCGCCTGCTTTCTCGGCTTGGCGAGCTTGCCGTTCACGCTCTTCTTCCACGTAGTCTCGGCACCGATCAGCCTGCTGGTCAATGGCGCCGCGCCGAATCGGGCGTCTTCGGCACAGGAGCACTCTGCCGCGGCTCGCGCCTCGCGGCGTGCGCTGGCGCTAGCCGCCTGCGTGCGCTGCGGCATCTGCGATGCGCACTGCTCGGTCGCCCCGCTGGCGCGCTATTTCGGCAACCCAGGGCTGCTGCCTGCGCACAAGCTCGTCGCCAGCGGCGAGTTTGCCGGCGGCCGGCTGCTACGATCACGCAATGAGCAAGACGGCCTTCGGTACGAGGCTCTGCGTGCGGCCGAAGCGGCCTTTCTCTGCACCGATTGCGGACGCTGCACCAGTGTCTGCCCGGTGGGGTTGGACCTGGAGGATCTGTGGCAGGCCGGGCGCGGCGATTTTGCCGCCGCGGGCCTGCCGGCGCCGGCGCAATGGGTGCGGGAACGCGCGGCCCTGGCGTGGGCCGAGTCCCTGGAAGCAGATCTTGTGCAGTCCCGCGCATCCGAAGCGGACGCCACACTCGCACCGCTCTCGGCCGACCGTCGCAGCTTCTCCCGTTGCGTCCAGTGCCAGACCTGCACCAACGTGTGTCCGGTCGTGGCGCACAGCATGCACAGCGACCACGGCGTCGACCTGACGCCGCAGAAAGTGATGAACCTGCTGCGGCTGGGCCTGCGCGACCTGACGCTGGGTTCGCGCATGGTCTGGGACTGCGCCACCTGCTACCAGTGCCAGGAACATTGCCCTGAAGGCGTGCGCGTGGCCGACATTATGTGCGAGTTGCGCGCATTGGCAGTACGCCGGCTGGGCGCGGTCCGCGGAGTCAGGGAGGCTGCATGAAGTACGCGCTGTTCCTGGGCTGCAAGATCCCGTCCCGGCTGCCGGCCTACGAGGCGTCGACGCGCGCCGTGCTTGCGCACCTCGGCGTCACCCTGGTCGACCTGGAGTTCAACTGCTGCGGCTATCCCGCGCGGGACGTCAGCCGCGATGCCTTTGTCGTCGCCGCGGCCCGCAACCTGACCCTGGCCGAGCGCGCCGGCCTCGACCTGCTGACGCCCTGTAGCTGTTGCTTTGGCACATTGCGGCACGCGATCCGGTTCCTGGACGAGGACGCGCCACTGCGCGCGCGCGTTGCGCAGGCGCTGGCAGCCGAGGACCTGTCTTGGTCAGGAAAGGCCGAAGTCGAACACCTGCTGCCGCTGCTGGCCCGCAGGGTAGGCGCCGCTGCTCTGGTCACGGCCGTTCGCACCCCGCGCACCGGACTGCGTGTCGCCGCCCAGTACGGCTGCCACACGCTGCGTCCGAGCAACGTGTCCCGCTTCGATAATCCGCTGGCGCCGACGACGTTCGAGACGCTGATCCGCGCGACCGGTGCGACGCCGGTCGACTGGCCGCGGCGGCTGGATTGCTGCGGCGATCCGCTGCACGAGGCGAACGCCCCCCTGTCGGCGCACATGACGCGGACCAAGATCGCCGATGCGCTAGCCTCCGGTGCCGAAGTACTGTGCACCGCCTGTCCCCACTGCCACCTGCGCTTCGACGCAGCTCAGGCGGACAGCAGCGAGCCGACGATCCGCACCCTGCTCTACACCCAGCTACTCGGCCTGGCACTGGGGCTGCCTGCGGGATCCCTCGGGCTGTAGCTGCCAGAAAGATCCCGCGGCTGCAAACCAAATGCGCCGGACGGTCTACTGCTTCTTGTAATACTCCGGCTCGCCGGTCGCGGTGGTCTGCGGCGGGCGCGACTGGTTCTTGTTGAACGTGTGCGTTCTGAGGAACAGGTCGTTCACCGTCTGGCCCGTGCCGGGCATGTATTTCTCGACCGTGTAGGACGCGTCATGGCATTGCTTGCACGTGTCCTTGGCCACGATCATCGGTTTCTTGCCGGCGTGGGCCGAATGGCAGTCCGAGCAGCTCATCACATCCTTGGCGTAGTGCTTGGACTGGATGAACTCCTGATACTGTTGGTGGTGCTTGCCGCCGTCATAGAAGCCATTCTGCTTGGAGATCTCGTCCAGCTTGAACATGCCGCCCAGGTCGCCCTTGTAGACCGCATCGATCTTGTCCTCGGCTTGCACGCCGGGGATGATCTGGTGCTCGGGATACCACTTGGTCCAGTCATCAGACGGATGCCGGGTCTTGCCGACCTCGGGGTGCGGCATGTGCTCGGACGGGTTGCCCTGCGGTGTCAGGAACTTTTCGTTCTCCGAGCGGATATGGCAGTAGCCGCAGACGCGGGTCTGCTCGGCCTTCGGTTTGCCGGCGAAGACATAGATGTCGGCTTTCTTCATGCTCTTCACGTGTTTCGCGCCGGCGCCGTGGCAGCTTTCGCAGCCGACGTTGAACTCGGCCATCGACCATTTCTGCTCCGCCGGTTTCTTTTCGTCGTAAGCGGTCAGGCGAAAGCCGGTCGAGTGGCAGGTGCCGCAGTTGGTGTCCCAGTCGTTCTTGTTGCCGTAGCCCTCCCAGCGCTTGTGGATCCGGTTCCACTGTTTGTCGAGGAACAGATGCCCGCCGGTCGCGGGATTCTTCACCAGGAAGCGCTGTTTCCATTTCGAGCCGACGACATACACCACGTCGTCGAGCTTGGCCGGCGCACCGGTGAGGTTGACTTTGCTCGGCCCGCCTTTGTCCCACTGCTCGACCACGTCCTTGAGGATGCCCTCGTCTTTCGGGCGCACCATCTTGGAGTGATACGACTGCTTCCAGGTCTTGTACGCCTCCTGGTGGCAGCTGCCGCATTTCGCCGAGCCGGCGAATTCCGGGTCGGCGGCGCCGGCTGCCGTGAGTACGCCTGCGCCGATCGCGGCAACGGCGAACCGGAACAGTTTTGAAAAAAGGGCAGACTTCATGGTTTTCTCCGTTCAGATAATTCGGCGCATCAGCATGCAGAGCGCGATTTGCTGCTCGCATGCATAGATTTCATTTCTCTTCCTTCAACACTTCGCGCACCAGTTCGCGAATCTTCTTGCGCATCGCCAGCAACGTACGCCGCCCTTTGGTCGTCGCGACGTAGTACTTGCGTCGCTTTCCGTTCACCACTTCTTCTTTCGAGCGCAGGCACCCTGCGTCCTCCAGGTTGTGGAAGATCGGGTAGAGCGTTCCCGCGCCTATGGAATAGCCGTGGTGCCGCAGTTCCTCTATCATCTCCAGGCCGAAGATCTGACCCTCGGCAGCGTGATGCAGGACGTGCACCCGTACGAATGCGAGGAAGACGCTGCGCGTTATTGTATTGTCCATCGTTATCGATATCCGATATTATAGTGAAATGAGTACCAAGGCCATATTCTAGTCCCGCTCAGGCTTGATCCAGATCAAACTCCCTTGAAACATTCCCCCGCCCTGCCGCGCGGCATCTGGATGCTCGGCTTCGTCAGCCTGTTCATGGACGTTTCCTCCGAACTGATCCACAGCCTGCTGCCGGTATTCATGGTGTCCAGCCTGGGCGCCAGCGCGTTTGCCGTGGGCATCGTCGAAGGCATCGCTGAATCGACCGCACTGATCGTCAAGGTCTTCTCAGGGGTGCTCAGCGACTACATCGGCAAGCGCAAAGCGCTGGCGGTGCTCGGCTATGGCCTGGGCGCCTTGTCCAAGCCGCTGTTCGCGCTTGCGCTGTCGGTGAACTGGGTGCTCGCCGCCCGCTTTATGGACCGCATCGGCAAAGGCATACGCGGCGCGCCGCGCGACGCCCTGGTCGCCGATCTGGCGCCGCCGGAGATGCGCGGTGCGGCCTTCGGCCTGCGCCAATCGCTGGATACGGTCGGCGCGTTTCTCGGCCCCTTGCTCGGCATCGCGCTGATGCTCGCCTGGGCGGGCGATTTCAGGACCGTATTCTGGTACGCCATGATTCCGGCTTTCGTCGCGGTGCTGCTGCTGGTGTTTGGCGTGGAGGAGCCCGGCGTGCGCACGGGCGAGCGCAAGCCGGCGGTGCCGATGCAATGGAAGACTTTGTCCGAACTGAGCAAGGCCTACTGGTTCGTGGTCGCGGCGGGCGGCGTATTCACCCTGGCCCGTTTCAGCGAAGCGTTTCTGATCCTGCGCGCACACCAGCAGGGTTTGCCCGATGCCTATGCGCCGCTGGTGCTGGTGGTGATGAGCCTCGTCTATGCCCTCTCCGCCTATCCTCTGGGAAAACTGGCGGACCGCATGAGCCATCTGAAGCTGCTCTCGGGCGGGCTGGTGGTGCTGATCGCCGCCGACCTGGTCCTGGCCGAGGCCCACGGCCTGGCCGCGGTGACTTTGGGCGTGGCCTTGTGGGGCTTGCATCTGGGCATGACCCAGGGTCTGCTGGCGACTATGGTCGCCGCTACCGCGCCGGCGCATCTGCGCGGCACCGCGTTCGGTTTTTTCAACCTCGCGAGCGGCATCGCGATGCTCGTGGCCAGCGTGCTCGCGGGTCTGCTTTGGGAGCAATTCGGGCCGGGCGCGACTTTTTACGCCGGCGCGATGTTCTCGCTGGCCGCGCTGTTGATGCTCGTATTGCGAAGCCGGCGCTTCGCAGCGGTCTGACGCAATTGCGCAACGGGATCCACTGAAGCGCTACTTCATCAGATGCGGAAGGAACGTGGCGATCTCGGGGAACAGGAACAGCAGGCCGGCGCAGGCGACGAGCGAGATGAGAAAGGGATAGACGCCGGCGTAGATCACGTTGAACGGTACTCCAGTGATGTTCTTCACCACAAACACTGCAATCGCCACCGGCGGGATCAGGACGCCGATCATGAGCGTAATGCCGATCATAATGCCGAACCAAATGGGGTCAAATCCGAGCTTGATCACGGCGGGATAGAAGATCGGCGTGGCCAGGATCATGAAGGCGAGATCGTCGATAAAGGAGCCGCCGATGAGGTAGATGATGATGATGATGATCATGACCAGGTTCTTGTGCAGAGGTAAGCCTGCGACCCAGTCGGCGGCAATAAAGGGGATGGAGGAGACGGCGAGGAAATGGCCGAAGACGGCCGAACCGCCGATCAGGAAGATCACCATGCATGCGGTGCGCAGAGATTCGTCGAAGGAGATCAGCAGGTTCTTGAACGGGAATTGCCTTTTGGCATAGGCCAGGATAAGAACCGCAGCAGTGCCTATGCTCCCCGACTCGGTAGGCGAGAACCACCCCTGCATCAGCCCGCCGATGACGACGACGAAGATAACCCCGACCCAGAGGAATTCGGAAGAAGACTTGATTCTCGCTTTCCAGGTCGATCTCGGGGCCATGGGGGCGATCGCCGGGTCGATCTTTACCCAGCCGTAGATGACGAAGATAAAGAACAGCGCTATCAGGAGCCCCGGGATGATGCCGGCGAGGAACAGTTCGCCAATCGACTGCTCGGTGATGATGCCGAAGATGATAAGGGGAATGCTCGGGGGGAGGAGGATTCCGAGGCTGCCCACCGAGGCGACGACGCCGGTGGAGAGTTTCTTGCTGTAGCCCAGCCGTTCCATCTCGGGGATCGCGATCCCGGCGAAGGTGGCGCAGGTGGCCAGCGTCGAGCCGCACATGGCCTTGAACAGCGTCGCCCCCACCACCGTCGTCATGGCGAGACCGCCGGGGATATGGCCCACGAACTTCTGCGCCGAATCGTAGAGCTTCTTCGCGATGCCCGAGTGGGAGGCCACCTGCCCCATAAGCACAAACAGGGGAATGACGGTCAATCCATAAGAGGTGAAGGTATCGAAGAAGTCTTTCACCACCTGGTTGGAGGCTGCGCTCCAGGTGCCGAGATAGCCGAGCCCGATAAAGCCCACCACGGTCATGGCATAGGCCAGTTCGATGCCCGTGAGGAACATCGCCATCAAGATGCAAATTCCCAGTATTCCGGCGGTGACCTCATTCATGACGGCCGCCGACGATGTCTCTGATCTGCGACACCAGGGTAAGACACTGGACGACACAGGTGAAGGCGAGTCCAAGCGCGATGGGGTAGAAGGGAACCTTGAACACCGGAGTGACCTCTTTCGACTTGATCAAGTCGAGGCTCATGGCCACGAAGTTCCAGCCCATCCAAAGGAACAGGGCGATGGCGAGGACCCGTGTCGCGAGCCGCAGGCCATCGCGGGCATTCCCGGGGACCATTTCCAGCAGAAAATCGACCGTCACGTGCCCCTTGAGGAGCGAGGTGTAGGGGACGGAGAAACCGACCACGACCGCGCCGAGGAAGGAGATGACCTCGTAGTCGCCGACGATCGGTTTGCCGAAGGCCCGCATGATTACGTCGATCAGCGTGAACACCAGCATGAACGCAAGCGTGAGCCCTGCGATCAGAAGCAGCGATCGACACATTCTTCTAACGAAAATGTCCCAGCCGTCCATTTCTGTCCTCCCTTACAGAAACTGGGGATTTTGCGGCAGCGCGGAGCGCGCCGCAAAATCGACATTCATCGCCTACTTGACGGGCGCGGTCTTGACGAAATCGAGGGCGAACTTGAGGGCCTCTTCGCCCGGCAGACCCTTTTCCTTCATGTCGGCTACATACTTGTCCAGGACGGGTTTCATTCTTTCACCCATCTTCGCTTCGTCCTCGGGGTTCGCCTTGGTAAATTTGTGCCCCTTCTTCAGCGACCACTCGCGCGACTCCTCGTCGATCTCGCTCCACACTTTCGCGTGTTTTTCAAACCACTCCTCGTTCAGCTTATCCATGATCGCCTGGATGTCCTTGGGGAGGGCGCTCCATTTCTCTTTGTTCATGGCAACAAAAAAACTGTTGGTGCTGGCACTCCCATAGTTTTCCCAGGTGTATCCCGCGACGTCGGCAAACTTCCACCCCTTCAGGGTTTCTACCGGGTTGAGGACGCCCTCGGCGAGGCCCCTCTTCATGGCGTCGTAAGTCTCCGACATGGGCATGGTGGTGGGCGTGGCGCCGGCCGCGGCGACAATCTTCGAGGTGTTGGCATCGCTCTTGAATCGGATGCCCTTGAGGTCATCCATCTTGGCGACCGGGTTCTTGGAATGCCAGATGAACGGACCCGGTCCCATGAGAAAGAAGATCTTCACATCGTCCAATTCCTTGGGTTTGAATTTCTTGTAGAAGGCATTCGCCAGGTGCGACGCCTGGTACCCGCTTTTTACGCCGAGCGGAAGCGTAAGTACCTCCGACAGGGGCATCCTTCCCGGTGTGTAGGAAAGGATGGAGAGACCTATATCGGTGATGCCTTTCACGACCGCGTCGTAGGTTTGATTCGCCGGGGTCAGCGTATTTCCCGCGAACTGGCTCACCTTTACCCTGCCATCGGTTCGTTTTTCCAGTTCCTTGCCCCACTGGTCGATCAAGACGCTGTGCGCGTGCAGGGGCGGAAGGAAATTGCTGTACTTCAGTCTGACGGCTTCGGCCGCGCCGGCCGGTGCAGCGAGGATGGCGGAAAGCAGTGCTATTGCAACAGCCGTCGACAACGACAGCTTACGGTAACTCTTGAACATGGTTGGACCTCCTTAAGTTTGTTTCCGTTATGCTACGGATTGTTCGTACTGCCCACATCGCCACAGAAATGTCAGCTTGGCCGCACATTACGCCGTTGCGGAATTCTCCTTTTGCTTGTCCGGCGCGTAGCGCAATTCGGCTTTGATCACCTTGCCTGCCGGGTTCCTGGGAAGGCCGGCGACAAATTCGACGAATTTCGGAACCTTGTAATCCGCAAGGTGTTGCGCGCAGAAGTCCCTGATCTCTTCTGCCGTGGCCGTTTCCCCCGGTTTCAGCGCAATAACCGCCTTTACGGCCTCGCCGAGGACGCTATCGGGCACACCCACCACAGCCACCTCCAGGACCTTTGAATAATTGAATATGAGGTTCTCCACTTCCAGCGAGTATATCTTTTCCCCGCCCCGGTTAATCATGTCCTTCTTGCGATCCAGTATGTAGAGGAAGCCTTCGTCGTCGATCTTTCCTATGTCGCCGGTGCGCAGCCAGCCGTCCGCCATAGCCTCCTTGGTGGCCTCCGGTTTCTTCCAATATCCCTTGAACACCTTTGCGCTCTTGAGCAGGATCTCGCCCGTGCCCCCTGCGGGCAGTTCATTGCCGTCGTCATCGACTATCCTCGCATCTTCCAGCGCGAGCAGCTTCCCCGCGGCTTTGATCTTGCGCAGGGCATCCGCGTAAGGCGTGGTCGAGACGATGGCGTGGCTCTCTGTCAGCCCGTATCCCACGCTCATCTGAAGATGCGGGAGCTTATTCATGATGCCCCTGATCATTTCCTCGCTGGCAGGGGATCCACCGAAACAGGCTATCCTAAAGGAGGACAGATCATATTTGTCGAAATCGGGGTGATTGACCATCATCCAGACGACATTGATGACCCCCGTGTAGTGGGTCACTTTTTTCCGCGACATGACCTCCAGAAAATCCCTGGTCTTTAATGCCCTGGCGTAGACCGCCCCGACCCCGCTGAAAATCGGCGAAAGCATCACCATGGCAAGGCCGGTAACGTGGAATAGGGGAACACAACAAATCATCTGGTCCTGCGGCCGGTATTGCAGGAAATCGCTTACCAGCATGGCCGTCAGCACGAAACCGCGCTGATGCAGGATCGCGCCCTTCGGCTTGCCGGTGGTTCCCGAGGTGTACATGATCGCCACATCATCCGCTTCCGAAAGCGTCGCCCGTGTGAACCCGGTCTCCTCGTGATTTACCAACAGCTCAAAGGGAAGCGTCCCCGAGGGTGCATTCGCGCCATTGAAAAATATCGTTCCCACCGTGGCCAGCCCGCCTCTCACGCCATCGATAGGGGGCCAGAACTCCTCATCGACGATCAATGTCTTGCTCTCGGAGTCGTTGATCTCGTAGGCGAGCTCCTCCGCCTTGAACCGGGTGTTGAGGGGGACGAGGACCGCTCCCAATTTCATCACGGCAAAGAAACAGAGCGCCATCTCCACCTGTATGCCGAGGAGTACGGCGACATGGTCTCCCCGTCTTATCCCACGCGCTTCGAGTCCCGCCGCCACCCTGTTTACGATCCGGTCAAATTGTCTGTAGCTCAGATGCCAATCCTCGCCGGTAAAGCCAACCCGGTCCGGATAGTTCGCGACCGTATTCTGCAGCAGTTCGACGACGTTCTTCGGCCTGTTCTTGAAAGCGGGGCCTTTGAAATCCGGCCATTCCGCCTCCTCAATCTCCCACCCTGAACTGGTCCCCAACTTGTTCACGACCACCCCTCCATCTTGTCTAGGACTCTACGCTGCTTCCTTCTCATGTTTCGGAACTATCAGCCAGTCCGGCATGCGGACCTGAGTTGACCAGGCGGCGTGCCTTTGTCGAAATTTTTGCGTAATCCCGAATCGTTGTTTGTCCAAATGGGCGCGTGACAACCTTGCCAAGGATAAGGCAGGCGTGCAGCAATGGCCAGCGCAGGCCTCGCCTCGGGTGCGTAGCCGCGCCTTGCGGCCTAATGGTGACCTGCACCGGGAACTGTCGTAAAATCAGGATTGTCCCGGACGCGGTTCCGAGACGGAACGCAAGCCGCCCCGAAATGGGGGCGTAGCTGGCGCCGCGGCCCGAGCACCGCCATATCCTCTCGCAAAGGTCCAGAAAGTGATTGAAGTCAACGTCAACGGCGCCGCCCAGCGCTTAGCGCCCGACACCGACATCGCCGCCCTGCTCGAGCGCCTGCAGCTCGCGGGCAAGCGCGTAGCGGTGGAGCGCAACGGCGAGATCGTGCCGCGCAGCCGGTTTGCGCAGACGGCGCTCGCCAATGGCGACCGTCTGGAGATCGTGGTCGCGGTAGGAGGCGGTTGAACATGGCCCAGATTCACCATTTCAGCGCCATAGTGAGCTGGACCGGCGCGGCCAAGGGCAGCACCAGTTCGTACGAGAGTTATTCGCGTGATTACCTGTTCGAAGTCCCGGGCAAGCCGCCGCTCGCGGGTTCGGCCGACAAGGTGTTTCGCGGCGACCCCTCCCGCCATAACCCCGAAGACCTGCTGGTGATGTCGCTGTCGGCCTGCCATATGCTCACCTACCTCGCCGAAGCGGCGCGCGCAGGCGTGCTGGTCGTCGCCTATTCGGACGAAGCCAGCGGCACCATGCAGTTGCATGAAGGCAAGATGCGCTTCACCGGCGTCAGCCTGCGCCCGCAGGTCGTCATCGCGAAGGGCTGCGACCCGGCGCTGGCCATGCGGCTGCACGAAAAGGCGCACGAGCATTGCTTCATCGCCAACTCGGTCAATTTTCCCATCTCTTGCGACGCGCGCGTGAGCGCCGCTGAAACTCAATAGGCTTTTATGGACTCCCTGACTATCGCAGGCAAGGCATACGCCTCGCGCCTGCTCATCGGCACCGGCAAGTACAAGGACTTCGACGAAACGCGACGCGCCATCGAGGCGAGCGGGGCCGAGATCGTCACTGTGGCGATACGCCGCACCAACATCGGCCAGAACGCGAACGAGCCGTCGCTGCTCGACGCGGTGCCGCCGTCCAAATACACCTATCTTCCCAATACCGCCGGCTGCTACTCCGCGGACGACGCGGTGCGCACGCTGCGCCTCGCGCGCGAACTCCTGGACGGCCATGATCTGGTGAAGCTCGAAGTCCTTGGCGATCCGAAGACCCTGTTTCCGAACATGATGGAAACGCTCAAGGCGGCCGAAACCCTGGTGCAGGAGGGCTTCAAGGTGATGGTCTACTGCAGCGACGATCCGATACTGGCCAAGCGGCTGGAGGAAATCGGCTGCGTGGCCGTGATGCCGCTCGCCTCGCTCATCGGCTCGGGCATGGGCATACTCAACCCGTGGAACCTGCAGCTGATCCTGGAGAACGCGAAGGTACCGGTGATCGTCGATGCCGGCGTGGGTACGGCGTCCGATGCCGCGATTGCGATGGAACTCGGTTGCGACGGCGTGCTCATGAACACCGCGGTGGCAGCCGCGAAAAATCCGGTGCTGATGGCGCAGGCGATGAAAAAAGCGGTCGAGGCCGGCCGCGAGGCGTATCTCGCCGGGCGCATGCCGAAGAAATTGTATTCGGCCGCGCCAAGTTCGCCTACCACCGGCATCATCGGCAAGGCGGCCTGAAACTGCGAGGCCAGGTCCCGCGCCCGGCAGCGATCAGGCGACCCTCGGTGCCGCAATCCGCCCACCCGCCGATACGCAGTTTCGTACTGCGCCAGGGCCGGGTATCGACCGCGCAGCGGCGCGCGGTGGACACGCAACTGCCGGTCTACGGCATAGCCTACGCGCCAGGCGCTCTCGACTTCGAGCAGGTATTCGCGCGGCGCGCGCCGACGATACTCGAGATCGGTTTCGGTATGGGCGAGACCACGGCGCAAATCGCGCGGGCGCATCCGGAGAACAATTATCTCGGCATCGAAGTGCACACGCCTGGCGTCGGCAGTCTGCTCAAGCAAATTGCCGAAAGCGCAGTCAAGAATCTGCGCCTGATCCAGCACGATGCGGTAGAAGTGCTCGAGCACATGATCGCCCCCGCGGCGCTTGCCGGTGCGCATATCTACTTTCCGGACCCCTGGCCGAAAAAGCGACACCACAAACGCCGGCTGATCCAGCCCGCTTTTGTCGCGCTGCTCACCTCGCGGCTTGCGTCCGGGGCCTATCTGCATGCCGCTACCGACTGGCGGGAGTACGCCGAGCAGATTCTCGCCGTGTTCGCCGCAGAACACGGTCTGGTCAACACGGTGTCGGGATTTGCGCCGCGGCCGGATTACCGGCCGTTGACCAAATTCGAGAGCCGCGGCCTGAAACTCGGCCATGGTGTGTGGGACATTATTTTTCGCAAGGCTTAGAAATTGCGGATGTCGATCAATATCGCAATAGACCAGGCTGCAATAGCGCTGGGACTCTAGCGCTTCAGGCTTTGAATTTACTTACAGGGGGACCGTCATGTCTGCTGCCCGTCCATTCATCGAAGCGCGCGACTTCCTGCTCGAACATCGCAGCGACTATCGCGTCGCGACACGCGATTTTCGGTGGCCGGAGCTGAACGAGTTCAACTGGGCGCTCGATTATTTCGACCCCATGGCCAAGGGCAACGACCAGCCGGCACTGTGGCTGGTAGCCGAGGACGGCAGCGAGCAGAAGCTCTCCTATGCGGAAATGTCGGCGCGCTCCAATCGCGTCGCCAACTGGCTGCGCTCGATCGGCGTCAAGCGCGGCGACCGCATCCTGATGATGCTCGGCAACGAAGTGCCGCTTTGGGAGACCATGCTGGCGGCGATCAAGTTGGGAGCCGTGCTGATCCCGGCGACGACCTTGCTTACACCCGATGACCTGCTCGATCGCTTCGAGCGCGGCAACGTGCGCCACGTTGTCGTCGGCGGTGCCAACCTCGACAAGTTCGCGACTCTGGCCGGCGACTACACGCGCATCGCCGTCGGCGGCGGCGCCCCAGGCTGGCGCAACTTTGCAGAAGCCGACGCCCACTCGGCTAGCTTCACCCCGGATGGCGCAACCCGGGCCGATGATCCGCTACTGCTCTACTTTACTTCGGGCACCACCTCCAAGCCGAAACTGGTATTGCACACGCAGCAGAGCTACCCGGTCGGCCATTTGTCGACCATGTTCTGGATCGGCTTGCAGCCCGGCGATGTGCATCTCAATATTTCTTCTCCGGGTTGGGCGAAGCACGCCTGGAGCTGTTTCTTTTCCCCATGGAACGCCGGCGCCTGCATTTTCATCTATAACTACAGCCGGTTCAACGCCGTGGCCATGCTCGGCGTGCTCGAGCGCTGCGGCGTCACCACGCTGTGTGCGCCGCCGACGGTATGGCGCATGTTGATCCAGGAGAATCTCGGCAACTACCGCGGCCGTCTAAAGATCCGCGAACTGCTCGGTGCCGGCGAGCCGCTCAATCCCGAAATCATCGGGCAGGTGAAAGATGCCTGGGGGATCACGCTGCGCGACGGATTTGGCCAGACCGAGACCACGGCGCTGATCGGCAACTCGCCGGGCCAGGTACTGAAACCGGGCTCGATGGGGAGGCCGCTGCCCGGATACCGGGTCGTACTGCTCGACGCCGATGGCAAGGAGGCCGACGAAGGCGAGGTCTGCCTCGTCCTCCAACCGCGCCCGCTCGGGCTGATGGTGGGCTACATGGATAGCGCCGAGAAAACCGACGAAGCGATGCGCGGCGGCTACTACCGCACCGGAGACGTCGCCAGCCGCGACGCCGACGGTTACATTACCTATGTCGGCCGCGCCGACGACGTGTTCAAGGCCTCGGACTACCGCATCAGCCCGTTCGAACTGGAAAGTGCGTTGCTCGAGCACCCGGCGGTCGCCGAGGCGGCGGTGGTTCCCAGCCCGGATCCGGTGCGCCTGGCCGTGCCCAAGGCCTTCATCATTCTGGTTCAGGGCAAGCAGCCCAGCCGCGAACTGGCGAAGGAAATATTCGAATTCCTGCGCGGCAACCTGGCACCCTACAAACGCGTGCGCCGGCTGGAGTTCTCCGATCTGCCCAAGACCATCTCCGGCAAGATTCGCCGGGTGCAATTGCGCGGCATCGAAGCCGAGCGCCGCAGCAAGGGGGAGCGCGCCACGTGGGAGTTCTTCGAGGAAGACTTTCCGGAACTGAAGCAGTGATGGCGGTGGCTTATTGCCGACGCGGCCCGCCTTGTCGACCGCCTGTCCGCATCGGGAACGAGGTCTACACTTAGGTTCGGCAACGGCAGCCTTCGGCGTTATCCTGCAAGGTATTTTTTGTCACCGTGTTCTAACCAGCTGGGAGATCCGCACCATGGCCAAGCAACGACTAGTCACCCGCAGCGACTTTGACGGTCTGGTCTGCGCCATCCTGCTCAAGGAACTCAACATGATCGACGAGATCGTGTTCGTTCACCCCAAGGACATGCAGGACGGCAAGATCCCGATCACCGACCGCGACATCACCACCAACCTGCCGTACGTGCCCACTGTGGGCATGGCGTTCGATCATCATTCCTCGGAATTGATCCGCAATCCCGGGGAACATCCGAATCTCGTCATTCATCCCGACGCACCGTCCGCAGCGCGCGTCGTGTTCGAGCATTTTGGCGGCGGACGGAGATTCCCGGAAAGCTTCCATTTCATGATGGAGGCCGTCGACAAGGCGGACTCGGCTCAGTACAGCCGCGACGAGATCCTGCGGCCTAGCCGCTGGGTTTTGCTTAACTATCTGATGGACTCGCGCACCGGTCTGGGTCGTTTTCGGGACTTCCGGATCAGCAATTACGATCTGATGATGGCTCTGATCGATTTTTGCCGCGACCATTCGATCGAGGAAATCCTCAGCTTGCCAGACGTCAAAGAGCGGGTCGACGTTTATGCCGAGCATGTGCCCAAGGCCAAGGAACAGATCGAACGCTGCGCTAGCGTGCACGGCAAGCTCGTGGTTCTGGACCTGCGCAATGAAGAGACGATCTGGGCCTGCAACCGGTTCATGATTTACGCCCTGTTTCCGGAGTGCAACATTTCGATCCACGTCATCTGGGGTGTGAAAAAGCAGAACACGGTATTCGCCGTCGGCAAGTCGATTCTCAGGCGCACATCGAACACCAACATCGGTGCGCTGATGCTCGAATACGGCGGTGGCGGCCATGAAGCCGCGGGAACCTGCCAGGTAGGCAACGACGAAGCGGCTGCCACCCTGGCCAAACTGGTGAAGATCATCAATCAGGACGGTTGATTCGCGTCGCCTGCGATCGGCCGCGTGCCCCCGCAACGGCGGGTCGGCCTTCGTCCGCTGACGGGCCCAGCGAATCCGGTTACGTCGCTACGCAGGCTGCGCCGCTACACCGCCGCCGCCAGCCGGCTCGCCTGGTCGATCGCCCGTTTCGCATCGAGCTCGGCCGCCTCGAAGGCGCCGCCCGCCAGCGTCGCCCTGATACCCCGAGTCTGCAATTCGTCATACAAGGCGCGCAGCGGCAGTTGCCCGGCGCAGACGATGATGGTGTCCACCTCGAACAGTTTGGGCTCACCGTTCACCCGGGTGTGCAGTCCGGCGTCATCCACCTTCAGGTACTCGACGCCGCTGATCATGCGCACGCCGCGGCGGTTGAGCGTGAGCCGGTGGGCCCAGCCGGTGGTGCGCCCCAAGCTCTTGCCGAGCGCGTCGGTCTTGCGCTGCATCAGGTAGACGGTGCGCTCGGCCGCAGCCACCTGCGGCTGCACGCCGGTCACCCCGCCGCGCGGGTGATTGCGAAAGTCGATGCCCCATTCGCGCGCGAACACGTCGATGTCGAGCGCGGCCGATGGACCGGCATGCGAGATCAGTTCCGCGACGTCAAAGCCGATGCCGCCGGCCCCCATGATCGCCACGCGCGCGCCGATCGGCCGCCGCCCCAGGATAGCATCGATATAGCTCACCACCTTCGGATGGTGGATGCCTTCGAGCGCCGGCGCCCGTGGCTCGATGCCGGTGGCGACGACGATCTCATCTGCTGCCATCGTCTTCAGCATCGCAGCGTCGACGCGCGTGTTCAGGCGTAACTCGATGCCGAGCACGTCGATCATGCGCCGGTAGTAGCGCAGGGTCTCCTGAAACTCCTCCTTGCCCGGAATGCGTTTCGCCAGGTTGAATTGGCCGCCGATCTCCGCCGCACTGTCGAACAGGGTCACCTGGTGCCCGCGCTGTGCGGCCACGGTGGCGTAGGCGAGGCCCGCTGGGCCCGCCCCCACCACGGCGACGCGTTTCTGCCTGGGTGCGGGCAGGTACTGCAACTCGGTTTCATGGCAGGCGCGCGGGTTGAGCAGGCAGCTCACTTCCCGGCCGCCGAAGGTATGGTCCAGGCAGGCCTGATTGCAGGCGATACAGGTGTTGATCTCGTCCTCGCGTCCTTGCTGCGCCTTGAGAACAAGGTCCGGGTCGGCGAGCATCGGCCGCGCCATGGAGATGATGTCGGCATCGCCGCGCGCCAAAACCGACTCGGCCACAGCGGGCATGTTGATGCGGTTGCTGGTGATCAGCGGCACCCTCAGCTCTTTGCGCAAGCGCCCCGTCACTTGCGTGAACGCTGCGCGCGGCACCATGGTGGCGATGGTGGGGACAGGGGCCTCATGCCAGCAGAAGTGGGTGCTGATGATATTCACGCCGGCCGCTTCGGCGGCCTTGGCCAGCATCAGGACTTCGTTCCATGCCAAGCCGCCTTCCAGCATATCCATTGCCGGGATGCGGAAGATCAGGATGAAGTCGGGGCCGACGGCGGCGCGTGCGCGACGAATCACCTCCAGCGGAAACCGCATCCTGTTCTCGAAGCTGCCTCCCCAGCGGTCGCTGCGCTGATTGGTTCGTTCGACCAGGAATGTCGATAGCAGGTAGCCTCCCGAGCCGATGATCTCGACGCCGTCGTAACCCGCCTGGCGCGCCAGGGCGGCACAATGGGCAATGTCGGCCAGCTGCTTCTCGATGCCGGCCGCGTCGAGTTCGCGCGGTTTGTACGCGCCAATGCGCGACTTGATCGCGGAGGGCGCAACACAATCCGGACTGCGGGCGAGCGCCCCCATGTGCAGGATCTGCATGCAAATCTTCACTTCGGGGTCAGCGGCGTGCACCGCCTCGGTCACGATGCGATGCTGCCCGGCTTCCTCGGGCGTACTGAGCTTGGCGCCGAAGCCGCCCTCCATATTGGGCGGTATGCCGCCGGTGATGATCATGCCGACGCCGCCGCGGGCACGCTCGGCGAAGTAGGCGGCCATGCGCACGAATCCATCGGGGGCTTCTTCCAGGCCGGTGTGCATCGAACCCATCAGGGCCCGGTTCTTCAGACGGGTGAAGCCGAGATCTAGAGGAGAAAAGAGCAGGGGGTAGCGGCTGTGTGTGGCCATGTTGGGGTCGCGAGAAGTTGAGATGGGGAACGGGCTTTGGAGGAAGCGATCGATACTGCCACTAAACGATTCGGGCTACGAGATTCGGGCTACGAATATGTTTGTTGCGAAATTATAAGCCTAGCTTTGATGCGAGATCGAGAAAATCGCTTGCGTTGACGTCGAATCCCTTCTCCGGCTTCAGGTCTTTCTTTGCCGGATCGCCGAACTCGAACGGCCGTTGCACGAACGCCGCGCGCAGACCCGCCGCTTGCGCCGCGCGTAAATCGTTCTTGTGCGCCGCCACCAGCATCACTTCGTGCGGCTCGAGATCGAGCATGGCCGCCGCGCCCAGATACGCTTCGGGGTCGGGTTTGTAGTGCTGGAACAGTTCTGCCGAGAGCACGCAGTCCCAGGGCAGACCGGCATGTTTCGCCATGTTGGTGAGCAGGCTGACGTTGCCGTTCGATAAGGTGGTGATGAGGTAGCCTTTCTTCAGGCGTTTCAGGCCGCGCACCGCATCGGGCCAGGGCGCAAGGCGGTGCCAGGCGCGGTTGAAGTAGTCCTTCTCCTGTTCGTTCAACATGTCGAGGCCGGATTCCTCCAGAATGCGTTCGAGGATGCGCCGGTGCAGCCCGTCGATGTTGGTCCAGGGCAGCCTGCCCGAGCGCACCTCCTGCATCGCCGGCTGGTAGCCGGCGCGCCAGGCATCGGCAAACGCCGCCCAATCGGCGCGCACGCCCAGCGCCTGTCCCAGCTTGCGTCCTTCGCGGGTGATGCTCCCGCGCCAGTCGACTACGGTACCGAACACGTCGAAGGCGAGCGCTTTGACTCGTTGCAGCGCCGGTGTCAGTCTTTTTGGCATGATTCCTCCTTAGAATCCAATCTGTTTTAAAGTCCGTTCGAACCTCATTTCTTCTTGATTGACGGGCTGCTCCCTTCAGCTCGCCTCGCCCGGCGGCAAGAATAGCTGCAACAGATCGTTCAGGAACCGCTGCCCGCGCCGCGTGGGCGCAATGCGCAAATGGTCACGCGTTATCAGACCACGCTCTACGGCTGCCTGCAAGGCTTGCTCCACGGCGTTGATCGGCACACCGGTGCGTTCGGCGAACAGCGCCGCTTCGAAACCCTCGGCCAGGCGCAGGGCATTCATCATGAATTCGAAACCCAGGTCTTGGCGCGAAAGCGCGTGCTCTTCCTGTATCGGCGCGCCGGCCGCCGCCTTCTGCATGTATTCGCGTGGCAGCATGCAGCGCGCCTGGCGCAGGATGCGATCGGGAAACGAAAGCTTGGAATGCGCGCCGGCACCGATGCCGAGGTAATCGCCAAAACGCCAGTAGTTGAGGTTATGCCGGCATTCCCGGCCCGGCTGGGCGAAGGCCGAGGTCTCATAATTGACGTAGCCGCAGCCGGCGAGCCGCGCTTCGACCATTTCCTGCATGTCGGCTGCGAGTTCGCCTTCGGGCAAGGGCGGCGGATGGCGGTAAAACAGGGTGTTGGGTTCCAGGGTGAGCTGATAGGCCGAAAGGTGAGCGGTGCCGAAGGCCGCCGCGGTGGCGATGTCCTGCTCAGCCTCGCGCAGCGTCTGCTGCGGCAGGGCGTACATCAGATCGAGATTGATTAGGTCGAAATGTGTCTGCGCGATGCCGATGGCGCGGCGCGCTTCGTCGCCATCGTGGATGCGGCCCAGTGCCAGCAGTTTCGCCGCATCGAAACTCTGGATGCCGATCGACAGGCGGTTGATGCCGCAGGCGCGATAGTCGCGGAACTTGGCCGATTCGAAAGTGCCCGGATTGGCCTCCAGCGTGATTTCTGCGTCGGCGGCGAGATTGAGCCGGGCGCGAAATGCGGCCAGCAGCTCGTCGATCGCCCGGGCGGAAAAAAGGCTCGGTGTTCCGCCGCCGAAAAATATGGAATACACGCGCCGCCCCCAGATCTGCGGCAGTGCGAACTCCAGATCGGCGACCAGGGCCTGCACGTAGTCCTGTTCCGGCGCCGCGCCCTGACTTTTACCCCGGACTTCGTGCGAATTGAAGTCGCAGTAAGGGCATTTGCGCACGCACCACGGGATGTGCACATAGAGCGCCAGCGGCGGCAGCGACTTCAGGCCGACGCCGCCCGGGCTCGATACGACGGCAATGCGCTCGACAGCCATAGGCTAGGGAAAACTGCGCAATTTCTGGAACAACTGGCGCAGCGCCTGGCCGCGGTGCGAGAGCTGGTTCTTCTGTTCGGGCTCGAGTTCTGCCGCGGTCTTGCCGAGGTCGGGCAGGAAGAAATGCGGATCGTAGCCGAAGCCGTTGCGGCCGCGCGCTTCGCGCCTGATCTCGCCCCACCAGTAGCCTTCGCCTATCAGCGGTTGCGGATCGGCCGCGTGGCGCACCAGCACCACGGCGCAATAGTAGTAAGCGCGCTGGTCGGCGCAGTCGCCGAGCGCGGCGACGAGCTTGCCGTTGTTGCGCGCATCGCGCTCGCCGCGGTCGCCGCAATTGCCGGCATAACGCGCCGAATGCACGCCGGGCTCGCCGCCGAGGGCTACGGCGCAGATCCCTGAATCGTCCGCCAGCGCCGGCAAACCCGCGCGCTCGGCCGCATGGCGCGCTTTTGCCAGCGCATTCTCGATGAAAGTGAGGTGCGGTTCCTCCGCATCCGCGATGCCGAGCACCGACTGGGTCAGGACCTCGCAGTCGAGTGGACCGAGTATCGCCTGGATTTCGCGCAGCTTGCCGGCGTTGCTGCTGGCGAGGACGAGTTTCTTCATGCGCGCATTTTACTCCGGCCGCGCGCTATCACCGCGGCGGCGCTCTCGTCGCTGTTCGAGCTATTGCCGGTGCCGGGCGATGCCCTGCATCACCAGCCCCTTGGTTTCGAGCCGCGCAAAATCGGTGAACGCGCGGGCCGTCGCCGACAGCTGCTTGCCAACTGGGTAGGCGAAGTACCAATGGTTCTCCAGCGGAAAGCCGTCGACATCAAGGCAGATCAGCTGCGAAGGTTCGGGTTCCAGGCCGAGCGTGAAACGCGACATGATCGCCACGCCCATGCCGGCCAGGATGGCCTCCTTGATCGCTTCGTCGTCGCTCAATTCCATGCTGATCTTCGGCGTAATCCCGTGCTGCTCGAACAGTCTGGTCGCGATCTGCCGCGTCCCGGAGCCCGGTTCTCGCATCAGGAAAGGCTCCTTGGCGATACGCTCGAAGCTGATCTGCCGCGCGTTGGCGAGCGGATGGTCGTCGCGCGCGAACACCACCAGCGGATTGGGCAGCAGCGCCTGGGTCACAACGTCTTCCCTCTCTAGCGGCGAGGCGAAAACGTACAGATCGTCCTCGTTGTTCGCGAGCCGGGCAATCAGTGACTTGCGGTTGTGAATCTCCAGCGACGCTTCCACCCCCGGGTAGCGCTGGATGAAGGCGCCCAGCATGCGCGGCGCGAAGTACTTGCCGGTTGAGCAGACGGCGAGCCGTAGACGTCCGCTCTCCGTGGTGCGCAGGCCGTTCAGGGTCTCCTCGATCGTCGCTAGCGCGCGAAAAACCTCGTGGCAACCCGCGTACAGGCGCTGGCCGGCTGCGGTGAGATACACGCGCCGGCCGACCTGTTCGAACAGGGGCAGGCCTACCGTTTCGGTGAGTTTCTTGATCTGCACCGAGGCCGTCGGCTGGGCCATGTGAAGTTCCTGAGCCGCGAGGCTGAAGTTGCCCAAGCGCGCGCTGGCTTCGAACACGCGCAGTTGCGGCAGGGTTCCGTGCTTGAGATAGCGTCGGATATTCGGTTGCAGCATGGCCAGGTCTCCTTGATCCGGTTGCCATACCGCCATGCCGTATACGCACAGCGGCCTTCACCTCAGGATGAAGGCCGCTTTCGAAAGCATACCTTCACCCGATGGGCAAAGGTCTCGCTTGCACGGTACTAACGATGCTGACGCGACCGGGGCCAAACAACCAAAAAATCATAAGCCCGTCTTGACGACCGCGTCACGGCAGCCAGCAGCTGCCGAAGCTACTCCCCTTTGGAGGGGCGCCCGGCTTTCGCCGGAACACGCAATTTCTTTATAGCAGAACTGATCAGGTTCATCAAGTTTTCCTATGCATTACGTTTCGTAATGCAAGCCATTGCGAACGGTTCTCCAGACTTCGCTTTCGTAATGCAAGGCATCACAAACTTCAAATTTTCTTTGCTTCTGCCTTTGCCCATACTTGCTTGAACGCATGGTGACCAAAGCGGCGGATGTCTGTCCGTGGTCGCGGAAATTCCCAAGGAGGCAGGTATGCAAGAGAAGGATGCACACAGTAAGCCGATCGAAGAACTTGTCAGCGCTCTGCAAACACACCTCGAGCGCGGTTTGACGCGCGCGGAGGCGCAGGCGCGTCTGGCGAAATTCGGCGCCAACGAACTGAGCGAGCGGCCGCGGCCGGGGTTCTTTGCTCTCCTTTGGGACCAGTTCAACAATTACTTGGTGATCATTCTGGTGATCGCGGCGCTGGTCTCGCTCGCGCTCGGCGAGTACGTCGATTCCATCGCCATCATGATTATCGTGGTGCTGAACGCGGTGGTCGGCGTCATCCAGGAATCGAAAGCGGAGCAGGCGCTCGCGGCCCTGAAGAAAATGTCCGCGCCGAATTCACAGGTGATCCGCGACGGCCAACAGATGACGGTGCCCGGCCGGGAGCTGGTCGGCGGCGACCTCGTCCTGCTGGAAGCGGGAAACTACGTTCCCGCGGATCTGCGCCTGGTCGAGAGCGTCAATCTCAAGATCGAGGAAGCCTCGCTGACCGGCGAATCGGTGCCGGTGGAGAAGAATGCCGGCGTGGTGCTGGACACGGAAATACCGCTGGGCGACCGCAGGAATACCGCCTTCATGGGCACGCTGATCACCTATGGTCGCGGCAAGGGACTGGTGACCGGTACCGGGATGAACACCCAGATCGGCTTCATCGCCGAGATGATCCAGTCGTTCGATGCCGAGGACACGCCGCTGCAAAAGAAACTCGAGCAACTGGGGAAGGTCCTTGGAACGGCGTGCCTTGGCATCTGCGCGCTGGTGTTCATCTACGGCCTGTTCCGCGATACGCACCTCGGCGACGCCCTCAATGGCGGTTTTCTCAACTATCTGCAGGCCGAGAAGAAGGACATCATCAATTTGTTCATGACCGCGGTGAGCCTCGCCATCGCCGCCGTTCCCGAAGGCCTGCCCGCCATCGTGACCATCTGCCTTGCGCTGGGGATGCAGCGCATGATCAAGCACCATGCGCTGATCCGCAAGCTCCCCGCCGTGGAAACGCTGGGCTGCGCCACCGTGGTCTGTTCGGACAAGACGGGCACGCTGACGCAGAACGAGATGACCGTGGTGCAGGGATGGGCGGGGGGCAGGCTGTTCCGCATCACCGGGGAAGGGTATAGCCCGAACGGAGAATTCTTCGCCGGCGCCGAACCTTTCGACCCGCGCACCGATCCGGACGCGGCCCTGTTGCTCCGCGGAGCATTGGTCTGCAACGACGCAAGGCTGGAGGAAACAGCGGACGAGGCCGGCAGGCGCTCATGGCAAATCATCGGCGATCCCACCGAAGCTGCCATGGTCGTTGCCGCCGCGAAAAGCGGCTATCGGCGTGGCGAACTGGAACAGATGCTGCCGCGGCTGCAGGAGATTCCTTTCGATTCCGACAGAAAGCGCATGACGACGATACACAGCGTCGATGGCGGGCACGTCCAGACTGTCTTTTCCAGCCTCGGTTCGCCGCCCCTCGTCGCCTTTGTCAAGGGCGCACCCGATGTGATCCTCGATCTGTGCAGCCGGACGCTCGAGTCCGGGCGGGCCGTCGGTCTGAACGCAGACATGCGCGCCGCAATCCTCGGCCACAACCGCGACATGGCGGGCAATGCCCTGCGCGTACTCGCGGTCGCGTATCGCCCGCTTGCGGAAATGCCGGCCAGCGTAACACCGGAGACCGTCGAGAAGGATCTCGTCTTTGTCGGCTTGCTTGGCATGATCGACCCGCCGCGGCCCGAGGTGATCGCAGCGTTGAAGGTGGCCCGCGGCGCCGGCTTGAAGAGCATCATGGTGACCGGGGACTACAAGGACACCGCGGAGGCGATCGCGCGCGACATCGGGCTGTTGACCCCAGGCGGCTTGGTGCTGACCGGCCCTGAAATCGAAAAGCTCAGCGACCAACAACTGGCGGCAAGGACCGATAGGCTCGAAGTGTGCTGCCGCGTGTCGCCCCAGCACAAGACGAGGATCGTCGATGCCCTCAAGGCCCGCGGCCATGTCGTGGCGATGACCGGCGACGGCGTCAACGACGCGCCGGCCTTGAAACGGGCGAACATCGGCGTCGCCATGGGCATCACCGGCACGGACGTCGCCAAGCAGACTGCAGACATGGTTCTCACCGACGACAATTTCGCCAGTATCGTCGCGGCCATCGAGCAGGGGCGGATCATCTACTCCAATATCCGCAAGTTCGTCTACTTCCTGCTCGCCTGCAATGTCGGCGAAATTCTCATTGTCTTTGGCTCCATGCTGTTCGGTCTGCCCATTCCGTTGCGGCCGGTGCAACTGCTGTGGCTGAACCTGGTCAGCGACGGCGCCCCCGCGCTCGCCCTGGGGCTGGAGAAGGGCGATCCCGACATCATGGATCACCCGCCCCGTGCTCCGGCCGAGCCGGTGATCAATCGGGATATGGCGATAGGCATCGGTGTGGTCGGCATTGTCGACGCGCTCGCCATCCTTGCGGTTTTCTATCTGGCCTTGCAGCGCTACCCCGATCAGTTGGTGGCGGCGCAGACCATCGCCTTCGTCACGCTTTGCAGCTCGGAGCTGATCCGCGCGTTTACCGCGAGGTCCGAGTACCACAGCATCTTCTCCATCGGCGTATTTTCCAATCGCTGGATGGTGTGGGCCGTGGGAGTCTCGTTCCTGCTGGTGCTGACCGTAGTGTACATTCCGTTTCTGCAGCCGTTCTTTGACACCGTGCCGCTTGGTATCGATGACTGGCTGTTCATGTGGCCGTTCTTTTTCGTCTCGCCGGTTGCGATGGAACTGCTCAAGGTCTATTTCCGCAGTCGCAAGGCAGGGACACCGCACTCGGCGCAGGCCCCCGTCTCCGGCGCACCCGCCGCCTGCGTTGAGCGGCCGCTTGCAAGTCTGGCATCGATGTCGCAACAATTCGCAGGAGAGAACGCCATGTTAAAGGTACTGATCCCGGTCGACGGATCCCGCAATTGCGAGTTCGCGGTGAAGCATGTCATCAAGGAATTCATGAACAATACGGCAATCGAAATTCATCTGCTGAACGTACAATCGCCGTTCAGCCGGGACGTCGCCCGGTTCGTCAGCAGGAAGAGCCTTCACGACTACCACTGCGATGAGGCGGACAAGGCGCTGGGCGCGTCGAAGCAGATGCTCGACGGCTTCAGCATTCCCTACTCGGCGCACGCCGAGGTCGGTGAGCGGGCGAAATGCATTACCGATACGGCCCGCCGCCTGCATTGCGACCAGATCGTGATGAGCACTGCGCGCAAGAACTCGCTCACGCGCCTGGTCGAGGATTCGGTCACCAACAAGGTACTGGCGCTGACTTCGGTGCCGGTGGAGATGATTGCAGGCGACGCGGTGTCGAAGTGGGAGCGCTATGGCATTCCGGCTGGTGTCGGCGCCGTGCTCGCGCTCATAGTGGCCGCCGCTGACTGACGGCGCAACTCCCGCGTTCCGGCAGTTCGCAGCATAGGCGCGGGCGGCGGGCAGGCGCCGCCCGCCTGCGCGCCGCGTCGGCGAGCGCCTCATCCGCGGGCAGTGCGCGGTCCTGATCCTGCCGCGCGCAGACGCTGTATCAGCCGTTCAGACCTGCGGCGATCTTGTCGATGCCGACTTTGGCGCACGCCGCGTCCTTGTCACCGCCCGGGGCACCGGAAATGCCGACCGAACCGACGATTTCGCTGCCGGCGAAGATCGGCAGCGCGCCTTCCAGCGTCGTAATCTTGTCCAACTGCATGAATCCGGCCAGCCCCGGTTGGGGCCGTTTCTGCATGTCGACCGAGGGTGCCTTGGTGGTGAATGCAGTATAGGCTTTGCGCAGGCTGTTCTCGATGGTGTGCGGATTGGCGCCGTCATCGCTTACCACCAGCGCCACCCGGGCATGGCGGTTGAGCACCGTGATCGTGACTTTGTGGCCGTCGGCGCGGCATTTTTGCAGGGCCGCGGTGGCGAGCTCCATTGCTGCGTTGAGCGAAATGCTGCGTTCGCTGAGCAAGGTCTGGGCTCCGAGCGTGCCGGACGCGGTCGTGAGAGCGGCGGCCAGGGACAACGTGGCCAACACCGGAAATTTTGATTCCATGAAATCCTCCTTGGTTACTTGATTATGCCGTTCCGAAACCTAGCGATCTGCGCAGGTGGATCGCGCGATGTCAGGTTCGCATCCCGAACAGGATCGAACCGGCTCTCCCGATCAGAATGCGCACGACTTATGCATGAACACTTGCGCGCGCGACCTTATTCCAAACGCGTCGGCAAACTTCCTGCCATTTCCGCGACCAATGTCAAACCTGGCGGGTAGGCTCGGGGGAGCCTGGGCTGCGCGCGCGCCACCGGTCCAGCTGCGCAAAAGATGGGCATACCGAATGAGGCCTATACTTAAACTTGGACAGTTGCACCGTGGCGCTCCGGCGTGGCATCATGTTCGCGACGATGGCCGGAATTGACTGGGAGGAGTCAGCATGAGCCAAGAGCGAAGCCAAGCGTACGCAAAAGCGATGAGCGCGGGCGCCGAACGCGCGTTGCGTGAAATTGAAACCCGGCCTGCTTCAGTCAACCGGGCGTTCTCCGCGGAAAAACTGCTGTTGACGCGGATGATGGACTCCCTAGGCAATCCGCCCCTGGATCTGGTGTTGTGGGATGGTCAGGAAATCGCCGGCCGGGGACAGCCGGCGCCGGCGCGGGTCCTGATTCGCGATCGCGGCGCAATGCTGAAGCTGATCGCCAACCCCGAGCTTGGCTTCGGCGAAATGTACACCGCCGAACGCATCGAGGTGCAGGGCAATCTGGTGAACTGCCTGGAAACGATTTATCGCGCGCTGCCGCGCAACGATCATGCCCAGATCGGGAGAAAGCTGCTGGCGCCGTTCCTTGGCGCGCGGCGCAATACCCCGCCCCGGGCGCGGCGCAATATTCACCATCATTACGACATCGGCAACAAATTCTACAAACTTTGGCTCGACCGGGACATGGTGTACACCTGCGCCTATTTTCCCGCCGAGGATATGGGACTCGAGGAGGCGCAGACCGCCAAACTCGACTACGTGTGCCGCAAGCTGCGCCTGGCGCCGGGAGAAACGGTGCTCGAGACCGGTTGCGGCTGGGGCGCTCTGGCGCTGCACATGGCCAAATTCTACGGTGTCTCGGTCAAAGCCTATAATATTTCCAAAGAACAAATCGCTTACGCGCGCGGGCGCGCGCTTGCGGAGCGTCTGGGCGACCGGGTGCAATTCGTCGAAGACGACTACCGCAACGCTGTCGGCGAATACGATGCGTTCGTGTCGGTGGGCATGCTGGAGCACGTCGGCACTGACCAATACCATGCGTTGGGTAGGGTCATCGACCGCAGCCTCAAGCAGGGCGGTCGCGGGCTCATACATACTATCGGCCGCGACCGTCCCAGTCCGATGACCCCGTGGATTGCGCGCAACATTTTTCCGGGCGCCTGTCCGCCCAGCCTGTCGCAAATGACGCAGCTATTCGAGCCGTTCGGTTTTTCCGTTCTCGACGTGGAGAACCTGCGCTTGCATTACGCGAAGACGCTGGAGCACTGGCTGTCGCGCTACGAGGCCAACGTCGAGCAGGTGGCGCGCATGTTTGATTCCGCGTTCGTGCGCGCCTGGCGCCTGTACCTGGCCGGCTCGCTCGCCGCATTCAGGTCGGGGGACATGCAGCTATTTCAGGTGAGTTTCGCCCGTTCCGGCCACAACCGGATTCCGTGGACCAGGCAGTACCTGTACTCGCCCTGAATGCCGTGGAAAACTGTGATGCACTCATCGTCGGGGGCGGCCCCGCCGGCTCGTCCTGTGCCTGGAAATTGCGGCAGCACGGTATGTCGGTGGTGGTGCTGGACCAGGCGCCTTTTCCCCGCGACAAGGTTTGCGCCGGCTGGATCACGCCCGCAGTGGTGCGGGCGCTGCAACTCGATACCACAGACTATGCCCGGGAACGGGTGCTGCAGCCGATCACGGCCTTTCGCACCGGGTTGATTCATGGCAGCGGACTGGAAACCCGTTATCCGGACACGGTCAGCTTCGGCATCCGCCGCCGCGAGTTCGACGACTACCTGCTGCAACGCTCGGGCGCGCGCACGCAGTTGGGCCAGGCGCTGAAATCCCTGGACCGGAGCGGCGGCCTGTGGACGGTCAACGGCGCGATCAAGACGCCGCTGCTGATCGGCGCAGGGGGACATTTCTGTCCGGTAGCCCGCTTCCTCGGGGCCAAGCTGGGGGCGACCGAAGCCGCAGTGACGGCTAAGGAAATCGAATTCGAGATGAGTCCGGAACAGCGCGCCGACTGCCGCGTCCGCGCAGATACGCCGGAACTCTATTTTTGCCGGGATCTCAAGGGATACGGCTGGTGCTTTCGCAAAGGCGGCTACCTCAATATCGGGCTGGGCCGGGAAGGCAACCAGGGTCTTTCGGAAGCAATCGGGGATTTTTGCGATTTCCTCAGGGAACGCGGCAGGATCCCCGGGAACATTCCGGACAGGTTCCACGGGCACGCCTATCTTCAGTATGGTCGTTCGCGGCGCAAACTGCTTGACGATGGCGTGCTGCTGGTCGGCGACGCCGCTGGGCTCGCTTACCCCGAAAGCGGGGAGGGGATTCGGCCGGCGGTCGAGTCCGCTTTAATCGCTGCCGCTGCCGTCGTGGAAGCCGGCGGGGATTACCGCCGCCAAACGCTCGAGACTTACGCTGGCCGGCTTAGGGCGCGCTTCGGATCCGTGTCGGCGAAGGCGGGAGGCACGGTTCCCGAGCTTTTGCGCAGCGTCCTCGCTTCGGCGCTGTTGGGCAGTCACTGGTTTACCCGCCGCGTGGTACTGGATCGCTGGTTCCTGCGCGCGCATCATCCGGGGCTCTAGCTCTGCAGTTCGCGGCGGTGGCGCCGCTCAGACCAACCCCAGAGCCTGTTTCTGCTTCGCGACCAGTTGCGCGATGCCCGCCTGCGCCAGTGCCAGCAACGCATCCATTTCATTGCGCGTAAACGGCGCGCCCTCGGCAGTGCCCTGAACCTCGACAAAACCGCCCGCACCCGTCATCACCACGTTCATGTCGGTGTCGCAGGCCGAGTCCTCGGCATAATCGAGATCGAGCACCGGCGCGCCCTGGAATACTCCGACCGAAACCGCGGCGACCAGATCGTGCAAAGGCGAACTCGCAATCAGCCCGCGCGCAAGCAGCAACGCAACCGCGTCGTGCACGGCTACATAGGCGCCGGTGATGCCGGCGGTGCGCGTACCGCCGTCGGCCTGGATCACATCGCAGTCGATCTGAATCGTGCGCTCGCCCAGCAGCGACAGGTCGGCTACCGCGCGCAGGCTGCGCCCGATCAGGCGCTGGATTTCCTGCGTGCGCCCGGACTGCTTGCCGCGCGCGGCCTCGCGGTCGGTACGGGTATTGGTCGCACGCGGCAGCATCCCATATTCGGCCGTGAGCCAGCCCCGGCCCCGTCCGCGGAGAAATCCCGGCACCTTTTCTTCGACGCTGGCGGTGCACAACACCTTGGTGTCGCCGAACTCCACCAGCACCGAACCTTCGGCGTGCTTGGTGTAGGATCTGGTAATCCGAATAGCGCGCAGTTCGTCGTTTTGTCTGTTGCTGGGTCTCGTCATCTGGGTGCCTTCTGGCGGCGGGCATGCGCGCCGAGTTGCGGATTCTACTCCCAGCGCAACGCGATCACCGACAGATTGTCGCATGCGCGCCCCGCGCGCCGCTCGGCCTCATCGAGCAGCTCGGGGACCGCCTGCATGATGTCTGCCGTTTGCAGGGCGGCGCAGATCCTGTTTCCGGACAAGGGGCCCCACAGACCGTCCGAGCACAACATCAAGGTGTCGCCCGCGTCCAGCCTGGTCATTACCGACACCTCCACTTGGGGCGGCGCGGCCGAGCCCAGGCAATTGAAGATCAGATTGCGCTCGGGATGCGCGCCGATGGCCTCCTCGCGGATGCGCCCCTGGTCGACGAGCTGCTGCACGCGCGAGTGATCCTTGGTTCGGGCCACGATGCTGCTATTGCGGATATGGTACAGGCGCGAATCGCCGGCATGCGCCCAGCAGGCGAATCTGTCCTGCACAATGCAGGCGACGCAGGTGGTGCGCGGCACCTCTGCGAGTCTCGCCTCCGCTGCGTGCTCGATGATCGCGTGGTGGGCGCCGGTGATCGAGCGGCGCAGGAACGAGGCCGGATCGGACAGCGCAGGCTTGGCCTCGCGCCGGAACGCCTCGGCAATGAATTGCGCGGCAAGCTGCGCCGCAACCTCGCCGTGCGGGTGCCCGCCCATGCCGTCGGCAACCAGCATCAGCAGCGCGTCCTTGCTATAGCAATAAGCGATGCGGTCCTGGTTGGACCGGCGCGACCCGCGCCGGCTTTCCTGAAAGATGGAGAAGTGCATGGTTTTGAGCCTATTGCAAAATGAGGGGAAATCCCCCGAGGGGACTTCCTTCGGGGCGTATCCCCTCAAACTCCCCTAATTCAGGGGCCATTTCGGCAATTCTGAAATGGCCTCTTGGTTCACCGCCCGCCGCGCCACGCGGCCAGCTTCAGAAGCATGCTGCGCAAATCGATTGCAGCCGGGAACGCGGATACGACCGGGACGCGCTGTTGCAGCAACACCTTTTGCAGCGCCAGCACGCTTTGCGGGCGCTCCAGGTGATCCAGCCGCAGACACCAGTCTATGGTTTCGAGCATCTGTCGGGAGTATTTGCCACCCCACATTCCGCTGGCCGGAAGGTAGCGGTCCTTTTCCATGCGCTGATCGGCGGCCGGCGGCGCGGCTGCGGTCAGGCAGGCAAACATGCTTGCGCCGACGCTGTAGATGTCGCTCCACGGCCCCAGCAACTCGCGCCGTCGATACTGTTCCGGCGCGGCGAAGCCGGGCGTATAGGTCGGAGCGAGGCGCGTCGCCTTGTCGGTAAGCGTTTGTCTTGCGGCCCCAAAATCGATCAAGACCGGAGTGCCGTCATTGCGGATGTAGATGTTGGCGGGCTTGATGTCCAGGTGCAGCAGCTTGTTCGCGTGCACTTCGCGCAGGCCGTTGAGCAGCAGAGTAAACACGCGGCGGACGAATTCTTCCTTGATACTGCCGCGGTGATGCTCGATGTGTTCCTGCAGCGAGCGGCCGCGCTCGTAGCGCATGACCATATAGGCGGTCTCGTTGGCGCGAAAGAAATTCAATACGCGCACCACGTTGCTGTGCGCGAGGCCGGCGAGGGTCCGCCCCTCCTCGAAGAAGCACTTCATGCCGTAACGAAAAATCGCCAGGTTCTCCGCGGCGATCGCCGGCAATACATCGCCTTCGCGCCTGAGCGCCAGCGACGCCGGCAGGTACTCCTTGATCGCCACCGGCGTTTCGTTCTCGTCCTCGGCGAGATAGACAATGGAGAAGCCGCCGCTGGAGAGCACCTTGCGGATGCGGTAGTTCTGCAGTTGATAGCCGTCCTCGAGTGGCTGGTTGGATTGCTCGGCCATAGCCATGGGGTCTGTTATGATTATGTGGAAGGTACTTCGCGCCCAAGGCATTCTCGGTCCGCGCGCAGGCAAAGTAAAGCACACCAGCGCACACTCACGCACCCACATCACACCTACCTACACGGACCCACATGATCCAGAGCATGACTGGCTACGCGGCACTCGCGCGGGAAACGGCGCAAGGTTCGCTGTTTCTCGAGCTGAAATCCGTCAACAACCGCTTTCTCGACCTTCAGTTCCGCGTCGTCGAGGAGCTGCGCGCGATCGAGCCGGGCATGCGCGAACTGATCGCCGCGAAAATCGGTCGCGGCAAGCTCGATTGCCGCATAAGTTTCACCGCGGCTGCGGCGGCCGGCAGAGAGCTTTCGCTCAATGCCGAGCTGCTGCAGCGCTTGGCCGAACTCGACCGCGAAGTGCGTGCCGCGATTCCCGATGCGCAAGCGCTGAGCGCAGCCGAAGTGCTGCATTGGCCGGGTATGCTGGGCGATGCCGCAGCCAAGGCCGACGATTTGCGCGAACCTTGTCTCGCGCTGTTGCGCGAGGCGCTCGCCGAACTATGCGCGACGCGCGAGCGCGAAGGCGCGAAATTGAAGGCGATGATACTCGAGCGCGTCGCCAAAATGCAGTCGCTGGTGGACCGCGTCACGCCGCTGCTGCCGGTCGCCATCGCCGCCTACCAGGAAAAACTCGCGACGCGGCTGCGCGAGGCGCTGGCGGCGAACGACGAGGAGCGCATCCGCCAGGAAATTGCCTTATTCGGCATCAAGGTCGACGTCGCCGAAGAACTCAACCGGCTGGCGGCGCATCTGCAGGAAGTGCGGCGGGTGCTCGATGCCGGCGGCGCCGCCGGCAAGCGTCTGGATTTTCTGATGCAGGAACTGAATCGCGAAGCGAATACGCTGGGCTCGAAATCGGTATCCAAGGAAGTATCCGAAGCCGCGATCGAACTCAAACTCCTGATCGAACAAATGCGCGAGCAGATCCAAAACATAGAATAACAGTTTCAGGCCGCCTCAAACCGGCGCAGACTGACTCAGAATATACAATAACGCCAAGATTCACTTGGCGTTTTTCACTTATATTGATTGTCAGACTGTTGCAAGCCACATCCCACAAGCGCATAATTTGTGTGTAGTCACACGCGTAGTCTGACTACAAACGCGGGAGATTTGTGACTACACACGAATAGGGGGCTGTATGGGGACGATGACGGATTTGCAAATCAGGGAATGGATAAAGCGCGGGGAGCGCTTCTATGGGCGCGGCGACGGTGCCGGGCTAGTACTTCGCTATCGTGAGAAGGATGCCGCGCCACGGTGGCTGTTCCGCTACCGTTTTGGCGGCGTCGCGCGTGTGTTGGATATGGGAAGCTACACCGCGCTCAGTCTTGCCGAGGCCAGGCGCACGGCGAAGGAAATGCGCGCACGAGTGGCGCTGGGCTATGACGTGGCGGACGAGAAGAAGGAACGAAAACGCGAGGCGGTAGCCAATATCGAAGCGGCCAGGTGGGCGTGGACGATGGCGACTCTGGCTGACGAGTACTTCGCATCGCGCATCATGGGGCACTGGAAACACCCGAACATCGTCCGCTCGCGGATCGAGAAGGACATCAAGCCGAACATCGGCAATCTGCTGATCGCGGAGGTGAAACCGCAGCATATCGACGCGATGCTGCAAGCGATCGTCAAACGCGGCGCGCCGACGATGGCAAACGATGTACTGCGATGGGTTAAGCGCATGTTCGATTACGCGATCAAGCGCGGGATGTTAACGAACAACCCTGCGATCGCGTTCGATTTGTCGGATGCTGGCGGGCACGAAACATCGCGCGATAGATGGCTGACGCGCGCCGAACTGGTGGCGCTTTTCGAGGCTTTGCGATCGGCGAAGGGCTGGACTTATGAAAACGGCCTAGTGGTGAAGCTGTTGCTTATGCTGGCAGTCCGTAAGGGCGAATTGATCGCGGCGCGGGTGGAAGAATTCGACCTTGACGCCGCGATCTGGCATTTGCCTGGTGAGCGCACGAAGACGGGGGCGGCGATTGATATACCGCTTCCGCGGCAAGGCGTGGACTGCCTGCGCGAGCTGGTCAGGTTGGGCGGGGGTTCTGCGTGGCTGCTGCCGGCGCGAAAGATGCAGGAGCGCATGGTTCCGCACATCGACCTGAACACTGTGGGCGCGGCGATGGCGAAGTGGATCAAGCCGATGATGAAGCAGTCAGAGAACTT
>Ga0334722_10000289_pt1 | contig 76327 bp, 77 predicted proteins | sample C3_bottom_MG_FD_207210 | JGI IMG/M metagenome (GOLD analysis project Ga0334722, IMG submission 207210) | Sediment microbial communities from Yellowstone Lake, YNP, Wyoming, USA - C3_bottom | ecosystem: Environmental > Aquatic > Freshwater > Lake > Sediment | place: USA: Wyoming | collected...
TAAGCGGATGACGGAGCGGCCCATCCGCCCCTTGCTGGAGGCCCTGGCGGGCTGGGGCGTGGCAATTCGCAGTCTTGCCGATACCGGCTGCCCCCCTTTGGAAATTAGGGCTACCGGGATCGTTGGCGGGAAGACCCTGTTGCCGGAGGGCAAGAGCAGTCAGTATCTCTCCTCGCTACTGCTGGTGGCGCCCTATGCCGCCCACCCCGCCGTGCTGGAGGTTGCCGGGGAAATCCTCTCGAAACCCTATGTCCATATGACTTTGGCGGTTATGGAGTCGTTCGGCATCCAGGTGCAGGCAAATTCTGATTTGAACCACTTCGAAATTCCTGTCGGCAAATATCTTCCCCGGGAATACCCCATCGAGGGCGACGCCTCCAGCGCCTCCTACTTCTGGGCGGCGGCGGCGGTTACCGGCGGCCGGGTGACGGTGGCCAATGTCCCCGAATGTTCATTGCAGGGTGATGCCGAACTGGTGGAGATCTTGGCCAAGATGGGTTGCCGGGTGGAAAAATCTGCCGCTGGGATCACGGTTATTGGTCCCGAAGAGTTGACTGGGATAGAGGTGGACATGGACAATTGCCCCGATGTGGTTCCGACCCTGGCGGTGGTTGCCGCCCGAGCTCAGGGGCGGACCGTGATCAGCAATATCGCCCATCTGCGGATCAAGGAGTGTGATCGCCTGCACGTGATGGCCACTGAATTGGCCAAGCTGGGGGTGGTGGTTGACGAGCGTCCGGACAGCCTGATTATCGATGGCCAAGGCCGGGGCGCGGCCTTGCGTGGCGCCGAGATCGAAACCCATGAGGATCATCGCATCGCCATGAGTTTTGCGGTGGCCGGGTTGTTTGTCCCCGGGGTCGTGGTGTTGGGTGAGGAATGTGTGGGAAAATCTTTCCCGAATTTTTGGGAAAAATTCACCGAGCTTTACGGTAATTGCTGAGGCTGCGTAAGGAACTCAGCCCGGGGTGTTTTGGGCGTTAAAGGCAGTGAGGAATTCACGCAGGGTGGCCATCCCTTCCGAGCTGACATCCAGGAATTCAATGCCGCAGCAATGGCATTCGGTTTCGCAGGCTTCGCAATGCGCCACCCGACCTTTAAAGTCGAAGAGGTTGTTGCGCAGACCCATGGTGATCAGCAGTTGTTGCCCGGGAACCAGGGGGATGTGGGTTTCCAGCAGGATACCCTTTTCGCTGACGTTCAAGGTTCTGGCCATGGCACGATCAACCTCCTGACCGGACTCATCCAGAATGATGTAATCCAGCAGGTTAAGCGTATCTCTGCGGGTACTGCCGCGACTTTCTCTCTCGCCCATCTGTCAATAGATCCCCATGTTGAAGTTATGGAAAAAACTCTAGTTTATTTGCCGAAATCATTCAATGCTTATTAACGTGATATCGTTGGAGATTTTACCTGCCGGTAATTTGTCGGCAACGGTGTGATCCGGCGGCGGCACGGCTCTTTTGCCTTATAAGCCTAAATTGCCCCGGTTTCACGCAGCAACGCTCTGGGGGTATCTTCTCCTTGTTCAGGTGTTTGGCTGTCAGAGCGGGCGGCCATGTGGCTTAACAGCGTTCCGGCCAGATTTTTCCCTAGCTGCACCCCTTCCTGATCAAAGGAATTGATGTTCCAGATAAAGCCCTGGAAGGCAATCTTGTTTTCGTAGATGGCCAGCAGTTCCCCCATGGCTCCGGGGGTGAGGCGTTCGGCCATGAGCAGGGAGCTGGGACGGTTGCCCGGGAAGTTCCGGTTGGGATTGGTATCCGCTCGGCCCCCAGCCAGGGCCAGGACTTGGGCCAGCAGGTTGGCGAGCAGCTTCTTCTGGGAGGTGGAATTTTCGAGCCGAAGATCCTCGCCATATTGATTTTGCCGGAAGCCGATGAATTCGGCGGGGACCACGGTGGTCCCCTGATGGAGTAGCTGGTAGAAGGCGTGCTGGCCGTTGGTCCCCGGCTCGCCCCAGACAATGGGCCCGGTCTGGTAGTTGACCGATTCCCCCTGGCGGTTAATCGACTTACCGTTGCTCTCCATGTCGCACTGCTGTAAGTGGGCAACAAAACGGATGAGTGCCTGGCTGTAGGGCAGGATCGCCAAGGTCGTACTCCCAAGAAAGTTGCGGTTCCAGATGCCGAGCAGGGCCAGCATTAACGGCAGGTTTCGACGGATGTTCGGTTCTTCGGCCGCCTGGTCGATACGTTGGGCGCCCCGGAGAAATTCCTGGAAATTCTCGTAGCCCAGGGCAAAGCCCAGGAGCACCCCGCCGACCATAGAGGTTGTACTATAGCGGCCGCCGATGTAATCGAACATGTGGAAGGTGCGCAAATATTTTGCGGGATCATCCATGGGACTACCGGCCCCGGTGACGGCCAGGAAATGATGCCTGGCATCCAGCCCGGCACGCTGGTAGGCAGCCCGGAGCAGTTGCTCGTTGGTCATGGTTTCCAGGGTGTTGCCGCTCTTGGAAACCACGATGACCAACGTCCGGCTGAGATCGAGGCCATGTAGGACGCCTGCCGCATCGTCCGGGTCGACGTTGGAGATGAAATGGACCCGGCGCTGCTCAACCCCGAAGGCTTTCAGGGCCAGGTAGATAGCCCGGGGGCCTAAATCGGAGCCACCGATGCCCACGTTGATCAGGTCAGTGAACGGTTCGCCGGCAGCGTTGGCTAGCTGCCCGGAGGCCAAATCGTCCAGAAAGATCTTGAGTTTGGCGCATTCCTGACGGGCCTGGCTGGCAGCCATGGGATGGTCGGGGTCCGGACGGAATATATCTCGGCTGGCGGTATGAAGAACCTGGCGGTTTTCCGAGGCGAAGTTGACGATCTGGTTCATGACCGCGCCACGTTTCATCTGCAAAAATTGCTCAATCGCCCGGCTTTGATTGGCAAGCTCTTGGAATTGCGTGAGGGTTTGCTCGTCAAGGCGCTGGGTGGCGTAGAGCAGCTTGAAGCCTCCGGCCCGACAAGTGTAAGCCTGGATACGTTCCGGCGTGAGGAGGTTTGGGGTTCTTAGGTCAACAGGGAGCTTGGCCAAAGAACACAGTGCGTCCCAGGCGGGGAGTTGGTCGGGGGCGGGAAAAAGTTGGTCCATGCAGGGGCACCATGAGAAATTATTAGCAATGATGAATGAATGAGGGCGATTGACGGAGGATTATATTACGATTTCCCGGAAACCTACCAGGGTTTTTCTGGAGGTCTGGCAAGGACCCTCCGGATGACAAATTTACGGCAACGCCTAACCACACATACAACCACCTCTGGATATAAGTCAGCATGAGAAGCATGAATGTTCAATAATTTCCTCTATCTCATTGTAGTGATCATGGCTCTTGAGGGCCAGGAGAGTCCCGCTGCTCCCGCGCTATCCCTGGGGGTAGTGGCGCTCATTTTTGTGCTCAAGGTAATTGTCTTTTGGCAAGCCTTGCGGGTCTACCTGTCCGTCCGGGCTATTCGCGATTCGGCGGGTTATTTCCGCGCGGAAACTGTCCTGTCCATTTTGGCGTTACTCGTGTTTCTGTCCGATGTCTATCTTCTCGACCTGCATTACTATCTGGGTGAGTTACCCTTGGCCGGGTATGTGCCGGGGTTGCTCAGTCTGGCGGGGCTGATGGTTTACTATGCCTATCAGTCGATGGTGTGGTTGAGTTTACGGAAAAGCTATGAAAGGGTTCTGGGGGTTGCACGCCCGGCCCGCGTATTTGTCGGGGAACAGATCAGAAATTCGGTGATTGTGGTGGCGCCCTGGCTTCTGCTGACGTTTCTTTTTGACTTGCTGGCGCTGGTGCCGAATGGTTCTGTGCAGAATTTCTTCAACGGGACTTGGGGGGAATTGACCGTCCTGCTCGTTTTTTTGGTGTCGTTGATGTTCTGGTTCCCCCAGCTCATGGTCAAGATGATGGGCGGGCGACCATTGCCTGGTGGAGAACACCGAGAGTTTATCGAGGCGTTCTGCCGCCGACAGGGGGTGGCCTTCAAGGAGATCTGCTCCTGGCCACTTTTTGAAGGCAGGGTGTTGTCGGCCGGAGTTGTGGGTATGGCGGGACGAAACCGTTATCTGTTGCTTACCCCGGCCTTGTTGGATGCCGCCAGTCCGGCAGAACTCCAGGCGGTATTGGCCCATGAGATCGGGCACGTCAAAAAACACCATCTGGTTCTCTATCTCTTTCTATTGATGGGCCTGGGGGTATTGATTCAACTTGGAGTCCAACCTCTGCTATACGCCCTGTTAGGTTCTCCGTTGTGGCTAGGGATATTTCTTGAATTTGCCGGTGATACCCAGTCTCTTATCTCTTTTCTTGCCGGCATCCCTGTGGTGATTTTGGCCCTTTTGTATGTCCGCTTTATTTTTGGGTATTTCATGCGGAATTTTGAACGGCAGGCCGACCTTTACGCCTATCATGCCACCGGGGGGGCCGGGCCGTTGAGCGCTATCCTGGAAAAGATTGCCTGGCTGGGTGGCAACATCCGTGAGCGCCCTTGCTGGCACCACTTTGGCTTAGGTCAACGGATAGATTACCTTCGGGAGTGTGAGGCGGGAACACGGAATCCGCTCTGGCAGGAGGTCAAGGTGTATGGTTCCGTGCTCCTTTTTGCAGTGCTCCTTACCGGGGCGGGCCTGGCGACCTGGCAGCTGGGAAATTATCTGAATCTGATCGAACGCCCCGGGGCGGAGCTGGCGAAGAACTTTGTCGAACGGAAAATGCAGAGCGAACCGAATAATCCTCTCTGGCTTCATCTTCGGGGTGATCTGCTGGCCGGAGAAAAACGCTACCCCGAGGCAGTGGCGGCTTACGAAAAGAGCCTGACGCTGCAACCAGATAATTCCGAGGTTTTAAATAACTTGGCCTGGCTCTACCTTACCGCCGAGAAAAAGGCGTGGCAGGATGCAGCCCGGGGGCTCGCATTGGCCCAGAAGGCGGCAGCCATCAGTTCCCGCAGTCATGTTCTGGACACCCTGGCCGAGGCCCTTTGGCAAAACGGCGAGACGACCCAAGCAATAGCCACCGAACGTCGGGCCGTGGAAGGGGCGAAAGAGAACCGCGAATACTACCGGGGGCAGTTGCAAAAATTTCAAAGCAACCCTGGCTCCTGAGGTGAGAAAATGGCTGAACGGGGCGTAATCATCATCAACACTGGTAACGGCAAAGGTAAAACCACGGCCGCCTTTGGGCAGGCTCTGAGGACAGCGGGCCACGACCTGCCGGTCTGCATTATTCAGTTTATCAAGGGGCAATGGGCAACCGGCGAGGGTATGGCGGTTAAGCGCTTGGGGGGCCACGTTGAATTGCATGTATGTGGCACCGGGTTCACCTGGCAGGCGGCCGATCGCGCCGAGGTGATCGCTGCGGCGCAGCAGGGCTGGCGACTGGCGCGGGAAAAAATCAGTTCCGGAAACTATCGGCTGGTGGTGTTGGATGAGTTAACCTACATTGTCAATTACGGCATCGTCAGTGAGCAAGAGGTCGTGGCGACCTTGCAGACACGCCCGAATGGGGTGGATATTGTTATCACCGGGCGTGATGCCGGGGCAGGCCTGATCGCCGCCGCCGACCTGGTCACCGAGATGTGCGAGATCAAGCATCCTTTCCGCCAGGGGGTTGGGGCGCGAAAGGGTTTGGAATTTTGAAGAATGCTCAGGGCGAGGCGATTAGACTTTGCAGGTTTAGTTCGGCCAGGGGCTGGTGTTTAGCCAGGGCGGCGCCAAGCATCTCTCCTAACAATTCGGCCTCGGCTAGCTGCTCTTTGGAGTGGCCGAACCGCTTATAATATCTGCCGATCAGACGTGATCTTTCCGGGGCTCTGCCGGCAATCTTCAGAAAGACGCCGATGGTACGCCACGGCTCCGGGGCAGGATGGGAGAAAATGATCCGATTGGTTACCTGGGCGCCGCATCGTCGCAGAAGAATTCTTAAGCCCCACCAGTGCAGGCGCCAGTAACCCCGGCAGGAGATCAGGGGAAGCACCTGCCGGTTCCGGAAAAGCCGGGGACCGTAACGGTCGATGAGGTCGAGAATCGGACCGCTGGGATTATATGACCAAGTGGGCCCGGCCAGGATTAACAAGTCGTAGTCGGCCCAGACCGCTGGGTCTGGCTCTTTGATCGGGAGACGTTGGCGCAGGGTGGTGGTGACCATCATCGCCAGGGTGGGAAGGATTGCGCCCACTGGAAAGCGGGGAGGGTCCTGGGGGCGTACCTTTTCCACGGTGACATCAATACCCTGATTTTTTAGGCCCAGGCCCAGGTGGTGGAGTAAACCGGTGGTCTGGCCACTAAAGGAATAGTAAAGAATCAGGACTCGTGGGTTGCTTGGGGCCGTCATTCCTTGCTGTTCCATGAAAAGCCCCTTGCTAGAACTAAGATTTTTAAACTATCCGGCAACATACTATGATAACAGCTCTGGGACAATTCTTTCACAGTTGATGGCCGTAGCTGGTTCGTTTTGCCGAATTTTCGCTTATTATTATAGGGGCAGGAGCAAGATGGATATGGAACATGATGTGATCATTATCGGGGCCGGCCTTTCTGGGCTCAGCGCCGCTTTTTTCTTGGCACGGAATTCTCCAGAACTCCGAGTTGCCCTGGTTGACCAAGCCACTAGCCCTGGCGGGGTGATTCGGACTTTCCGGGAAAATGGTTACCAGGCTGAGTGGGGCCCCCATGGGTTCCTTAACAATGTCCAGGAGAGCCAGGAAATCCTTGAAGCAACTGGTCTGGCCCGGGAGATGCAGATGGCACCTTTGGGGGATTTCCGTCGCTTCATTTGCCATCGGGGGCGGCTTGAAGCCCTACCGCAAAATCCCAAAATGCTGCTTTCCACCCCACTGCTTTCTCTGGCTGGCAAACTTAGACTGCTGGGAGATTTATGGAAGCGGCCCCGGATTGAAGACCAGAGTATCGGTGAGTGGGCGGCCTACCGATTTGGGCGTGAGGTCCTGCCCATGGTGGACGTAGCGGTGACCGGGACTTTTGCCGGGGATCTCAATCGCTTGTCCATCGACGCGGTAATGCCTGGTGTGCGAATTATGGAAAAGGAGAATGGCTCGCTTCTGCGGGGGTTGCGGAAGAAAAAAAAGGCCGGGGCTGTTGGCGGCTTGGGGCTACCGGCCATGGTGAACTTTCCCAACGGCATGGTCCGATTGATCGAGGCCCTGGCCCAAGGCCGAGAGTTGTTTCTTGGCCATGGTGTAAACGAGATTGTCCGGGATGGGGCGCAATGGCGGGTGGTGACCGACCATGGGGAGATGCGGGCATCCGCTCTGATCATGGCTTTGCCGGTCAACCAGGCCTTAGAGCTTCTGGCCAGGCTGGAGCCGCCACCGATAGCGGCAATCCCGGGGGCCAGAATTGCCAACGTGGTGATGGCCTTCGCGGACGATGCTGTGATCCCGCGAGGTTTTGGCTATTTGGCACCGGAGTCTGAGAAACGCTTTGCCATGGGGGCAATGTTTAGTTCACATATGTTTAGTGGTCGGTGCCCGGAGGGACAAGTCCTCATTGAAGGTTTGGTGGGAGGCCGAAGGCATCCCGAAAGACTGGCTATGCCTGATGAGGAATTGATTGCCAAGGTATATGACGACCTCCGTCAGCTCCTGGCTTTGCCATCTCCGCCAGTCTATGTGAAGGTGTTGCGATCAGCAGGTGAAATTCCCCAGTTGGAGATGGGACACCCGGCATTATTAGGGTGGCGGCGACAGATCGAAGAACGCTGGGAAGGCTTGTCTATCTGTGGTTTTGGTTGGGACGGTATCGGCATAAACGATATGGCGAAGAGCGCCGCCCGCACGGCCGAAGCGTTAACGGTCGGTCAAGGCCGGAGCCGGGGACAAGCAGCAGTCAGGCCAGTGTACTTTTAGTGAAGGCCTCTAGCTGCCAGCCGAGCACTTCGGGGCGGCAATTAATTCAGTTCTTTGCGGATCTTGTCGGTAAGCAGTTCGACCTGCCCCCGCACACTGCCACTGGTATTGATGGCCTCGGAGATAACCCGGATGGCGTGGACCACGGTAGAGTGATCGCGGTGGAAGGTTTTTCCGATATCACTTAACGCCTCTCCGGTCAATTTCCGGGAAAGATACATACCGATCTGCCGTGGGAAGGTGGTGGTCCGTTTGCGGGACTTAGAAAGGAGCTCCTCTAGCGGGGTGTCGAACTGTTTGGCGATGAAGTCCCGGATGGTTTCGGGGGAAAGCAGCAGTCCTTCGCTGCCCACTATATTGGAAACAATCTCCTTGACCATGCCAAAATCAGGCTGACAACCCATTATCCCCATTTTTGCCTTGACGCCGATGATGGCGCTTTCCACCCTCCGGATGTCACCCTTGAGGTTTTCCGCCAGGAATTGAACAACCTCATCCGTCAGCTCAAGCCCGCTGTTTTCCGCCTTCTTCCTTATGATGTGGAGCCTGGTGCGCAGGTCGGGGGGATTGATAGTGGCAAGTAGACCACCAGACAGCCGGGAGCGGAACTCCGGCTCGATGTTGGGGATGTTTCTGGGGGCCAGCTTGCTGGTGAGAATCACCCTTTTCCCATGTTTGGAAAGGATGTCCAGGGCGGCAGACAGCTCCTCCTGGGTCTTCACCCGGCCAGCGAGGGCATGCACATCCTCAAGCAAAAGGACATCACTCTGGTGGTAATACTTTTCTTTGAACTGATCCATGGTGTTGTCACGAATGGATTTGACCATCTCGGCCGTGAGTTGTTGGGCCGTGAGGTAATGCAGGCGCGTGGATGGTGATTCTGAGAGAATTTTGTGGGCCACAGCGTGGGTAAGATGACTTTTGCCCAAGCCTGGCCCAGCTTCAATGAAGAGGCAGTGGCCCAGGCTACTGTCGTTATTGGCTAAGGCTTCGCAGGCCGTGCGCGCCATGAGATTAGATTCGCCGATCATGAACTCGTCAAAGGTGAAGCGGGGGTGCAGGGTCTTAATGGTGTGTTTTACCTGGCCCATGCTTGGTAGTGGCAACTGTTTACGCGGAGCGACCGGGGGGAGCGCGATCTGGTCACGCTCAGAAGAGACGGTTATTTTGACAACGGTGGTTAAGGAAAGATCGGTCAGACATTTATTGATCAGCGGCAGCAGGTTTTCCTGGACCCAGGTGCTGAAAAAGCGATCTGGGGCTACCAGTTCGATCATCTCGGCCGTGTCTTGACGGCAGCGCAAGGGACCAATCCAGAGGTCAACCGTATGTGACGGCACCATTGATCGGAGGCGTTCTTTGATAATTTCCCAGGGCATAATGACTTTAGGCTTTTCCAGATTGGGTCCGGGAGGATTAGTGATTCCCGTGCGGTGATGTGCCTTAATAATGGCAATTCGCCATCCCCGCAAAATCAGTCTGAAGTGATTTTTGTCATGCCGACAAACTTACTCGCGCCATGCTCATATTGAGCCTGGGTTGGGGCAGGAGGGAGGTTGCTGTTTTAACGAGTTGTATTAGCGTTATTTCTCTGGCAATCCGGAAAAGTTGGCTAACTATCCGGGGTTATGGCATAAACTGGCTTAGAGGGGAAAGGAAAGGAAATTATTAATCTCTGTATTGCTTTAAATAGCTCAGCTATGCGCCAATTATCGGCTGTTTAAATGCAACAGATTGAACTTGCAGAGAAAAATTCCGTAATGAATTTAATCGGCCTGAATCCCCTGGTTTTGTGGGGGTTGTGTTTCCGTTCCCCTTGATGGTAAAGGAATTAGCCGACTGGATCAGTATAGTATGCTTCTGCTTTCTCGATTCAGCATCAGGTGATTTGATTTCGGTGTGAACGGGGATGTCAAGGAATTGCCGGTGGAATAAGGTGTTTTTTGCTAATTATATAAATTCTGATTGAGAGCTTCAGCGTTTGCTTTGTAATATCATCTAGTTAATTATTACCAGGAATCAGTCTTGTCTGTTTTGGTAAATTTTGCCACCTGAATAACAGTTATGATAGTCATATTTAAAATGAGGCATTCACGCTGGGAATAGGTCAATTTATCGCAACCGGACAATACGGATGCTAGTCGTCACATAACAGCAAGTAAAAGGTTGACGCCCAGGTATGGTTACCTTACTTTTCAAGGTTCATTCGTGTAAATGGAGATTGTTGCGCTTAAATCGACCAGCAGTGCGAAGCCTTGGTAGCTTAGGAGAAAACATGAGCCGGGTAATGCTTAGAAACATGAAGAAAAACCAATCCGGTACCATTACTGCAGTAAAAGTAGCCGGAGAACTAGGGCGAAGAATTCGCGAAATGGGTTTAGTTCCCGGCACCCGGGTTACTATCCAAGGGCGGGCACCTCTCTACGATCCAGTCGCGCTTCGAGTAATGGGGGGGACCTTGACACTGCGTAATGATGAGGCAGATCATATCGAGATCGAAATAGAGGAGCCCCTCGCCTAAGGCGCTTGATTGGCGGATATTACGACAATGACAGAGTTGATTACCATGGCCCTTGCCGGCAATCCCAATGCCGGCAAGACGACCCTTTTCAACCGCTTGACCGGCTCCCGACAGCACGTCGGCAATTACCCCGGGGTCACAGTGGAAAAGAAGGAGGGCGTATACCGGATTTCCCCTGAGCAACAGGTTCGGGTGGTTGATCTGCCCGGGACTTATTCCCTGACCGCGTATTCTGTCGAAGAGGTGGTGGCCCGCGATTTTTTGGTTCACGAACAACCTCAAGTTGTAATCAACATTACTGATGCGGCAAATCTTGAAAGGAACCTTTACCTCACTTGTCAGTTTCTTGAGTTGGGCGTGCCTATGGTACTTGCTCTCAATATGATTGATTTGGCTAGGGAAAGGGGTGTATTTATTGACGCCGAAAAGCTGTCAGTATTGCTGGCAGTGCCTGTGCTGGCTATCTCGGCCCGTTCCGGCGAAGGGGTTGCCGCACTAATGCAAGAGGCAGCCAAGGTGGCGGCCCAGGAGCGAACCCCGCAAGAAATCGTTTTTTCTTATGGCGATGATTTAGACAGTGCCCTCTTGGAAATGGCCAATCTGATCATGACCAACTCCTTTCTTACTGATTTGTACCCCCCCCGATGGCTGGCTTTGAAATACCTGGAGAACGACCGCCAGATCCTGGCAAAAGGCAGATCTTTTGCAGAAGTTCATGGTTTGCAGGCAGTGGCGGATCAGCTGGAAAAAATTGTTGGGGATGTGTGTCAGCACCTTCGGCTAACACTGGATACAGTGCCGGAGGCCCTGATCGCCGATCACCGTTATGGTTACATCAAATCTATTATCCTGCAGGGAGTGGTACGTCGGGATCACAATGAGGATCGGATCTATGCCTCGGACCGGATTGATCGGGTGGTGACCCACCGGGTCTTCGGTCCTGTGATCATGTTGGCAGTACTCCTTGGAATGTATCATTTTACATTCACATACAGCGCACTGCCGGTAGCAGGATTAGGGAGAGTCTTTGGCTGGCTAACCGGGATTATTGACCATTCTTTGCCATCTAGCCTTTTAAAATCACTATTAACTTCGGGGATAATTAATGGTGTCGGTGGGGTTTTCGGCTTTGTTCCTCTGATTATGTTCATGTTTTTTGGGATCGCTATCCTTGAGGATTCAGGGTATCTGGCCAGAGTGGCCTTCATGATGGATCGGATCTTCAGGATATTTGGATTGCACGGAAGTTCGGTAATGCCGTTTATCCTTTCTGGAGGTATCGCTGGAGGTTGCGCGGTTCCGGGGGTTATGGCGACGCGAACGCTACGCTCACCAAAGGAACGCATGGCCACGCTGCTTACGGCGCCTTTTATGAATTGCGGAGCCAAGTTACCGGTGTTGGCCTTGTTGATCGGGACCTTCTTTGCCGGGCATCAGGCTGGAATGATGTTTGTCCTGACTGTGCTGGCTTGGGTTGTGGCTTTGCTGGTTGCCAAACTTCTTAGAGTGACTGTTCTGCGAGGCGAGCCAACTCCTTTTGTTATGGAATTACCACCATATCGTTTGCCAACCGTCAAGGGTCTGCTTATCCATACTTGGGAGAAAACTTGGCAGTACGTCCGCAAAGCCGGCACCGTTATTCTTGGCGCTTCGATTCTGCTCTGGGCCGCCATGACTTTCCCCGGTTTACCCGCAGAAGACCAGCAGAGCTATGAGCTGCAACGTCGACAATTACAGATCGACAATGTGGTTAGTGGGAATGGGAATCAGGCTCAGGATCAATTGGCCCGTTTTGATGCAGTGCACGCTGAACAAGTTCTGAAGCATTCTTTTGCCGGTCAGTTCGGGTGTGCCCTTGAAAAAGTGAGCTGGTTGGCTGGTTTTAGTTGGCGGGTTAACATTGCCCTGGTCGGTGGAATTGCCGCCAAAGAGATAGTTATTTCAACTCTTGGGACAGCATATTCGCTGGGGGGCAACAACTCAAAGGCAGGTGACACCTTGTCACGGACATTGGGAAACGACCCTGGCTGGGATCGGATGAAGGCATTGAGTTTGATCCTTTTTGTCATGTTTTATTCGCCGTGTCTAGTTACGGTGGTTTGTATCATCCGAGAGACAGGCTCATGGAAGTGGGGCGCCTTTTCCATGATCTTCAACACCTCATTCGCACTCCTCTTCGCCACTGTAGTGTATCAAGTCGGCAGGCTCCTGGGCGTGGCCGGCTGAATTGGTTTGGGTTTGAATGGTTATTTAAAGTTGCTGATTTAGTGAAAGTAAGTTATAGAAGGCACTCAAAATTAGGCACCCGTAGCTCAGCTGGATAGAGTACCTGACTACGAATCAGGTGGTCGCATGTTCGAATCATGCCGGGTGCACCAAGTCATACCAAGGGTTTCAAGCCAAGCGCCTGAAACCCTTTTCTGTTCTGTGTGGGAATCCGTGTGTGGATTTCACCCAGCCCCCCTCCACACATGCACCCTTACCCCCTCCACGATACCAACTCGTACCTGACCACGGCGGGAGCTGCAAATAGGTAGAGCGACCCAACCGGTGGTCAAGATGGTAGTTGTAATAATTTAGGGGCTGTTCTGGATAATGAAAGTTATCTTTGACAGCCCCATTTTTTTCAAAGGATCGTAGGCGCCAGATCGTTTCACCGGTATAACTCCTTGGTCGGTGGTGGCCAAAGCACCTGACTCCCCGTGGACATCTCGGCATGAAAGAACTCAGCGACCATGAACTCTTCAACCTGATCGACCAGGGCCGGGACGAGGCCTTCGACGCCCTATTGTCTAAGCACTATGACACCCTTTTCGCCTTTGCCTTCAAGTACTGCCGCCACCGGCACGACGCCGAGGACATCGTCCAGGAAGCCCTGCTGAAGATCTCCCGCAGCTTCCAGCAGTTCGACCGCAAGCACCTCTTCACCACCTGGGCCTACCGGATCATCATCAACACCGCCAAGGACCTGTTCAAGAAACAGCGCCAAGAGCGGGAAAAGCACCAGGCCTACGCCGTGGAGTCCGCCACCCTTGGCGAGGCCCCGGATGCTCCCCCGGCGGACAAGATCTGGGGGCTACTCGATGGCTTGCCGAAAAAGCTCTATGACGCCGTGGTCCTGGTCTATGGCCAGGGATTGAGCCACGCCGAGGCAGCGGCCACTTTGGGCTGCGCCGAAACCACCGTTAGCTGGCGGTTGTACGCGGCCCGGCGCAAACTCTCCCGCCAGGCCGCGCGGATCGGCCTGGTCATCATCGTGCTGTTGCTCGGAGGTTCGCTATGGATGAGATGAAGAACAAATTACGCAAGTCCTTCCAGGACCTCGCCGCCTTCACCCCGGACCAAGCGCGCAAAAACCGCAATATCCGCCAGGCCAGCGAGGAGTTTCACCGCCACCGGCAGGCCACTGAAAAAAAGAGCCAAGGATTTTCCCTCCTCCGTCGTTTAACGGCCAAACGTATTGAGCTGTTAAATCCAACCGGAGGAAGAAACATGCAGACAACGAGAAAACTGATCGGCGCCTTTGCCGTCGCCATGCTGACGGTGGTCATCGGCACATCTATCTACCAGAACCATCGTACCCCGGGGCTGGGGCTCCGGCCGACAACGAAGGAGTTGGGCACGCCAGCCGCGCCCCCTTCCCCGCCGCTGGCAAAGCTGCTGGAGGCCACCCCGCCGGTTGTTGGCGGCAGGGTATCGGCAAAACAGCAACCCGGGGCCACGACCACGCCCCAGCGGGCATTACGGCAGAATGCGGCCGAGCCCACCCAACCGGCCGCCAACCAACCGGTCATGAGCGCCGAAATGGGCAAGGCCCGCGACTCCCTGGCCGATTCAGCATCGGTTGCAACGCTAGCCAAAAAGGACCTGGCTCTGCCCGCAGCCGCCCCGGCCCCGCAACCGGCCATGAAGGCCGAGGCCGCCGGGGGAGCCCCCATGGCCAAATCAGTGGCCAGCGGTGCCATGGTTAGCCGCCAGGCCCTGCCGCTGGTGCTGGGGGAGGCGGCCACACCGAGCTATCAAGACGTGGGCCGGGACAGCTTTGAAAAATTCGCCAGCGCCACCGTCCATAACGTGACCAGCGAACCGGTCTCCACCTTCTCGGCCGATGTCGATACCGCCTCCTACGCCTTCGTGCGGCGGCAATTGCAGAGCGGCCTCCTGCCCCAGAAGAACGCAGTGCGGGTCGAGGAAATGCTCAACTATTTCGACTACGATTACCCAACGCCCACCAGCGCCCGCCAGCCCTTCAAACCGACCGTGGCCGTCTACCCCACCCCCTGGAATGGTAATACCAAGTTGCTGCATATCGGCATCAAGGGCTACGCCCTGCCGGTGGCGGCCAAGCCGACCGCCAACCTGGTCTTCCTGATCGATGTCTCCGGCTCCATGGATAGCCCCGACAAACTGCCCCTGGCCAAGAATGCCTTGCGGATGCTGGTCGAAACTTTAAGCGATCACGACACCGTCGGCCTGGTGGTTTACGCCGGGGCGGCCGGGGTGGTTTTGGAACCAACGCCGGTCAAAGAGAAGGGCAAGATCCTGGCGGCGCTGGATAACCTTTCCGCCGGGGGTTCCACCGCCGGGGGCGAGGGCGTCCGACTTGCCTATGGCCTGGCCGAGCGCAACTTCAAGAAGGGCGGGGTCAACCGGGTCATGCTCTTTTCCGACGGTGATTTCAATGTCGGCATCACCGACCGGGAAGAGCTGAAGAGTTTCATCGAGAAGAAACGGGAAACTGGGATCTGCTTTAGCGTCTTCGGCTTCGGCCAGGGCAACTACAACGATGCCCTGATGCAGGCCCTGGCCCAGAACGGCAACGGCACCGCCGCCTACATCGACACTTTAAACGAGGCCCGCAAGGTCCTGGTGGACGAGGCCGCCTCCACCCTCTTCACCATCGCCAGCGATTTGAAGTTCCAGGTGGAGTTCAACCCGGCGCAAGTCAAGGAATACCGGCTGCTTGGCTATGAAACCCGGGCCCTGAACCGGGCCGATTTCAATAACGATAAGATTGACGCCGGCGACATCGGCAGCGGCCATCGGGTGACGGCGATCTACGAGATCACCCCGGCGGCCTCTCCGGCCGGGCTCATCGACGACCTGCGCTACACCAAAGAAGAAAAGAAAGGGGCCGCCCCGGCCACCGGCGAGTACGCCTTCCTGAAAATCCGTTACAAGCTCCCCGGGGAGAGCCGGAGCCGGTTGCTCACCCAACCCATCGGCACCGCCCAGGAATACCGGAACCTGGCCGGGGTCCCGACCGACCTGCGCTTTGGCACCGCCGTCGCCGCCTTCGGCCAGGTGCTGCGCGGCGGGGAATACACCGGCAGCTTCGGCTACCCCCAGATCATCGAGCTGGCCAATGGCGCCAAGGGGAACGATCCCTTTGGTTACCGGGCCGAGTTCGTCAACCTGGTCCGCTTGGCCATAACCGCCCGGGGGATGTGAGAGGGGCAAAAGAAAGTCGGGCGGCCGACCATGGATGGTCGGTCGCCCGGCCTCGACGAACAGCATTCACCCTGGTTTCCATCCGGAAACTACAGTTGTGGCATCATCCCGGAGGATTCGTCATGCACTCAATGCTCAGCCAGCAGCGCCCTGAGTTGCTCCGGGGTGTAGAAGCGCAGGCTCTCGACCGTTGAGCTGTTGCCGGGGGCAAAGGAGGCAGCGAACCTGAGCACCGGGCCGTAAACATATCCGATCAACCGTTCTTCCGCGCTGCTACCAAACGTTGAAAGGCTCTTAACCACGGTGAGCTGGTAGCCCTTGCCCAAGTAAAACAGGGTGCCACCATCCTGGAACTGCGGAGCATGTTCATCCACTACGGCATTTTTTGGCCTTTTCCCCTGCACGACCAGGTCGAAATCCTCGGAGGCCTGAATGATAATCTGCCGCTGCTCAGGACCGAGAACAGCAAGATCAACCCCCTGGAAGGGGCCGGAGGCGAGCACCGTTTCCGCCTGGGCGGCAATCGGCAAGGCTAGCAGAAACAGCAAGAAAGTTAGGCGGCGCATGGTTGACCTCGTGATGAATGACTCGCTCAGGGGCACATTTCCGTGGGATTGGTGGAAGCGGATTCATCCGCGAATGCACGCGACAAAACCTCTCCAACACCTTCGTCAGCCCAGGTCTGTCAGTTCGCGCGGTTACTTCGTGTCACCGGGCTGATCGTCCATCAGCCTCCCATCATCAAACCGTCCGTGCGGTTTTCCCGCACAGAGAAAGATACAGGAGAACCAGACAGGGTCAGGTCTGTTTCTCACATTATGGGGAAATGCCTGTTTGCATGTGTTTGGGGTCTTGAAATATCACATTTAGATTCGGTTTTGTGGCTTTCCAAGACCTGCCCCCGAGCTTACCCGAGCCTTATTTAGAGCTCACCACACCCTCGTTATGCGAGTGTTCCATCCTTTTTGGTTGGTTTAATGCGTGCTCCACTTGACAATTTTCTGTTTTGATTGGTGGATAGAACTCTAAGAACTGCCATATCTTTATGAAATGCATCAAATTTTTCAGCAATATCTTTATCGACGAACCGCTCCATAGAATTTTCGTAATAATATTCTATAGAGCTTATATCAATCTTATTTGCAACGATGAAACTTTTAACAATAACAGAAAATGTCAATGGTGCTTTATGATCAATCTGGCACTCCTCCCACTCTACAATTTTATTTGTAAGTGCACACTTGACTGGTCTATTTTTGAATTGTTGTTTTTTGAACTCTCGCAACCGTTCATGAACAAGGAAGCGACAAGCCCTTGAAAAATGCTGGCTATCGGATGGAGCCCCATTAATTGCAAGTAGGTAGCTAAATAGCTGTTTTTCATCGAAGATGCCCATGAGAAAAAAACACTTTATCTCTTTAAAATATGGGTGATAGTCAACCAAGACAGATTTTATGTAGTCACCGGTATCTGTTTCGTAAGCCTTTATTTCTTCCTTATCCAAACCACAATCCATATAAACAAGATCGGAAATGTTCTTACAATCCTCCACATTCAACTCTTCACCAACTTCATAAGAGTTTAAAATGTCTTTGTAAAATGCAAGCGCTTTGGCCTTTGAGTCAAAGTTCTTGTCACCGATTGTAATAGAATATCTACCCAAATCAATTTTCCTGACAATGATTATTGGTAATCCCAACAGGATCTGTAGAAGAAAGCAACCGCCCCCTTTGTGGAAGCGGATTCATCCGCGAATGCACGCGACAAAACCTCTCCAACACCTTCGTCAGCCCCGGTCTGTCAGTTCGCGGCTGAAGCCGCTCCCACAAAATTGGCACTACTCGGGCTTCCTGGCCCGGAACAGCCAGCCCACCGTCTCGGGCGAGGTCTGGAACCCGGTGGCGCCGAGGCTCTCAATCTCGACAAAACCGGCGGTCTGGAGGAGGAGTCGTTGGTCCCGGACCGGGACCGTGCCGCCTATTCATTGCGACCAGGCCTCGCGGCTACCGAGCAGATGGCTGGGCAGCTCGCCCAGCCGCACCACATCGGCGAACTGCAGGCGCCCGCCCGGCTGCAACACCCGGAAGAGCTCGCGGAACAAGGCCGCTTTGTCGGGGGCGAGGTTGATCACCCCGTTGGAGATTACCACCGTAAAGGCAGCGGCGGGATAGGGTAGGCTGTCGGTCTGGAGCTGGCTGACGGTGACATTGGTGAGCCCGGCCCGCTGGAGGTTGGCGGTCGCCAGGGCGACCATCTCCGGGGTGAGATCGATCCCGTCCACCTGACCCTCCGGGCCGACCAGCCGGGCGGCGACAAAGAGATCAAAACCGGCACCACAGCCAAGATCGAGAAGCCGCTCTCCGGGCCTGATGGCGCCTAAAGTAAAGGGATTGCCGACCCCACAGAAGGAGGTCAGCAGTTCGGGAGGAACAGCGGCGAGGGCGGCGGCACCGTACCCCAGAGCCTCGGCCCCGGCCCGGCCGGTGGGATAGGTAAATTTGCCCGCCGCCGCTTGGGCCACCTCGGCATACTTCCGTTGGATGGCCCCCTTGATCTCGGCCAAATCAGCAGCATTCAGTTCAGCGGGCCGGGCAACTCCGGCCTGGGCTGGCGGTCAGCCCGTCCCGCTCGAACAATTGAGATCTTTCAGAGGCATACATCTCCTTGTCGGGCTGGCGACTGCTGCCCTCAGCCGCTATTAAACCTAACAACAGCAGTTGTACGTGAACAATTTCGTATAAATCCACCCTTCCCTCGCTGGGAGGGGACTTTTGCCCCGGCCAGATCAACAGATCTTCGGCAGGTGCTTGGTGGCCTCGGCAATGGCCTCGGCCGGATACTCGTAGTTGGACAATGCCCCGGCGTGGTACTGCTCGTAGCTAGCCAGATCGAGCAGGCCGTGGCCGGAGAGGTTGAAGAGGATGGTCTTGGGCTCGTTCAAATCCCGGGTGGCCTCCATGATCGCCGCCCGCACCGCGTGGCACGATTCCGGCGCCGGGATGATCCCCTCGCACTTGGCAAAGAACACCCCGGCCTCGAAGCACTCTAGCTGGTTCAAAGCCATCACCTCGATGACCTTCTCCCGATACAAGGCGCTGACGATGGGCGCCATCCCGTGATAGCGCAAACCACCGGCGTGGATGCCGGGGGGGATGAAGTCGTGGCCCAGGGTATACATCTGCATCATCGGGGTGCGCTTGGAGAGATCGCCAAAGTCGTAGGCGTAGACGCCCCGGGTCATCGACGGGCAGGAGGCCGGTTCGACGCCCAGTAGCCGGATCTTCTTGCCGTTCAATTTATCGGGCACGAAGGGGTTGGCGATGCCGGCAAAGTTGGAGCCGCCGCCGCAGCAGCCGATGACCACATCCGGGTAGTCGCCAACCATGGCCAACTGCTTTTTGGCTTCCAGACCGATGATGCTCTGGTGCAGGCAGACATGGTTCAGCACCGATCCCAGGGCGTAGTTAGTACCGGGGTGGGAGACGGTGTCCTCCAAGGCCTCACTGATGGCGATCCCCAATGAGCCGGGGGAATTTGGGTCTTTAGCCAGGATCGACTGGCCGGTGGGGGTGAGGTTACTGGGGCTGGCCACCACCTCGGCGCCGTAGGTGTGCATCATCGCCTTGCGGTAGGGCTTCTGGTCGAAGGAGACCTTGACCATATAGATCATACACTCCAGGCCGAACTTCTGGGTGGCAAACGACAGGGCGCTGCCCCACTGCCCGGCCCCGGTTTCGGTGGCCAGCCGGGTGATCCCGGCCTGTTTATTGTAGTAGGCCTGCGGCACGCTGCTGTTGGTCTTGTGGCTGCCCGAGGGCGAGACGGATTCATTCTTGAAATAGATCTTGGCCTTGGTGCCCAAGGCCTGCTCCAGGAAGGTGGCCCGGACCAGCGGCGAGGGGCGCCAGATGGCGAAGATATCCTGCACCGCTTCGGGAATGTCGATCCAGGGGTTGGGGCTCATCTCTTGCTCCAAGAGAGAACCGGGGAAGATGGCCAGCAGTTTTTCCGGGGCCATGGGCTGGTTGTTCTCCGGATCCAGCGGTGGTTGCAGGCCATTGGGGATATCGGGCAGCACGTTGTACCACTGGGTGATGCGGTCTTCGTAGGGCAGGAAAATCTGCTTGCTCATGGTAACCTCGTCGATGGTTGGCGGTTGCGAAACGAGCGGCGGAAAAGACAACCGTTATTCTTTAAAAGCCGGGGCGGGGGAAGTCAAGGAGAAGTACAAGAGCAGCACGGGGGTGCCGAAAGTTATTAAGAGGAAACTCTGGCTGGGCAAAAGGCTCTGGTCTTTTGCCCGGCCCATGGTAAATTTCCTGCAATCAAACCATAAACACCAATAACTTATCAGGATGTGATGCTCATGACCGTAACCCAGCACTACCAGGTAAACCCGATCGGCATGGTCCACTGCCTTATGCAGAGCAGGGCGGAGACGCCCAAGAACTACACCGAATCCCGCGAAACCGGCCGACTGGAAATCTCTCCCCAATATCGCGACGGGCTCAAGGGCATCCAGGCCGGGCAGACCATCCTGGTTCTCTTCTGGCTGCACGAGGCGCAACGCGACCTGCTCCAGGTCTATCCCCGGGGCGACCGCAGCCGGGGGTTGCAGGGGGTATTCTCCACCCGCAGCCCGATGCGGCCCAATCCCATCGCCGTATCCGAGTTAAAGGTCCTGGCGGTGCACGACCTGACCCTGGAGGTTTCCGGCCTGGACATGATCGACGGCACCCCCATCCTGGATATCAAAAAAAGTCTGGCGGGAGAGAAGCCCCGTTGACGCCAGCGCTCCCTGCGCCGGGCTGGATCGGCCCAATGCCTCCGAATGCGCCAGTTATACTTCCAGCTCACTGAACTGGCGCCTCAGGGATCTTCCGCCCCTCTTTCCCGGTGAACCTCAGGGTAAAGAACGCCGCGCCGCGCCCCGTGGCAACCAGGCCCAGGAAATATTTTGACTAACCGCGGCCGCCTCTCCATACTGGTGCGAGCGGGGTGAGCCGAAACTCGCCTGAGATTTGCTCAATTTCCGGGGGAATGACATGGCACACAGTCTGTTGCAGTGGGATGAATCGTATCAGGTGGGAGTCACGGAGATCGACCGGCAGCATCGCGAGCTCTTCGACTTGCTCAACAACCTGGCCTGGGCGGTGCGCAGCGGGTATGCCGAGGATATCATCGGCCAGGTACTGGCGGAAATGGCCGCCTACGCCGATGAGCACTTCAAGAGCGAGCAACTTTACCTGGAAAAGCACCCGGACTATCAGGCCCATTTTTTGAAGCACTGGGAGTTCACCAAGAAGTGCATGAGCCTGGCCATGGGGTTCCGCCGGGACAAATCGGTTTCCTGGGAAACCCTAGAGTTTCTCGGCCAGTGGCTACAGAACCACATCCTGCAAGAGGACCGGCGCTACTTCCGGGAGCTGGCCGAACAGGGGCTACTGGGCTGAGTTGCTGGCGATGATGGCATAGACGACCGCCACCAGGGTTTCGCCAAGCTCACAGGCCGCCCCCAGAGTATCGCCGGTGGCCCCGCCGATTTTGCCATAGCAAAAGAGGGCGAAGGGCAAAAGCAACAACAGGGCCAGCAGCGCACTGGCCAGACCAATACCCCCAGCAGCAAACCAGGCAACTACCGCCAGCAGGCCGACTCCCGGAAGAAACGCCACCAGCCGGGAACGGTTGAAAAAGACCGTGGCCAGCCCCCCCTCGGGCCGGGCATAGGGGAGCAAGGCCAGCAGGAGCTGGATGCCCACTCGCCCGGTCAACGGCATCAGCAAAAGGAGCCGCCAGAGCGCCTCCGGCGGCAGGGCCAGCAGTGCCGCCCCCTTCAAGGCCAGCAGCAAGAGCAGGGCAATCACCCCCATGGCCCCGATCCGGCTGTCGCGCATGATCTCCAGCATCCGTTCCCGGGGCCGAGAAGAGAAAAAGCCGTCGGCGCAGTCGGCCACCCCATCCAGATGCAGCCCCCCCGACCAGGCCAGCAGCACCGTCACCGCCAGTACCGCCAGGATTGGCCGGGGCAGGTACGGCCCCGTCAGCCAGAAGATCCCGGCAGTGAGGCCGCCCAGGAGCAGGCCAACCACGGGAAACCACCAGAGACTGCGGGCCAAATCGCCAGGCGCATGGCCGCGCTGCCCCGGGATGGGGAGGATGGTCAGGAAACGCAGGGCGGCGAGGAAGGAGTTCATGTGGGGGGATGTCGATTGAGGTTATCGATGGGCACGCTGCGCTTTGCCCATCATTATCCTTATTTATCCGCCGTCGCCACCATGGCCTCGGCGAAGGTGGCCACCTCGGTCAGCACCGCCTGGGCCGCCGCCACCACGTTCATGGCCAGGGCGGCACCGGTGCCCTCACCCAACCTGAGATTCAGATCCAGCAACGGGGTAAGCCCCAGGTGCTCGTGCATAATCTTGTGCCCTGGCTCAACGCTGCGATGGGCGGCAATCAAATACTCCCGGCAGGCCGGGGCCAGGCTCACGGCAATCAAGGCGCCAGCGGTAGAGATGAAGCCATCGATCAGCACCGGTTTCTTGCGGGCTGCCGCCCCCAGGATCAGCCCGGCGATGCCACCGATCTCGTAGCCACCCACCTTGGCCAGCACATCCAGGCCGTCGGCGGGATCGGGGCGATTGACGGAGAGGCCCTTCTTGATCACCATCACTTTGTGCTCAAGCTGGGCGTTGTCCAGGCCAGTGCCCCGGCCGGTCACCGACTCGACGCTGGCACCGGTGAGGGTGGCGACGATGGCGGCGCTGGGGGTGGTGTTGCCGATGCCCATGTCGCCGGTGCCGAAGAGGTCCACCGAGTCGGCCAATTCCAGGGCCACGCCGATTCCGGCCTCGAGGGCGGCCGTCGCCTGCTCCCGGCTCATGGCCGGTCCCACTGCCAGATTGGCGGTGCCGGGGGCAATCTTGCGGTCAAGGAGCTTGCCACTCTTGGCCATCCCGGAAAGATCACCGGCCACCCCCATGTCGACCACCACCACCCGCGCCCCAGCCTGCTTGGCCAGGGCGTTGATCCCGGCCCCGCCATTGACGAAGTTGCCCACCATCTGCGGGGTGACCTCCTGGGGAAATTTACTGATCCCCTCAGCGACTACACCATGGTCGCCGGCCATCACCACCACCGCCCGGCGGGCCACCGGCGGGGTTAATGAGCGGGTCATCCCGGCCAGGTCCAGGGCCAGATCCATCAGCCGCCCCAAGGCCCAGTGGGGCATGGTCAACTGTTCGAGCCTCTCTTGGGCCTTGGCACGCCACGCCTGGTCCTGTGGGGTGATTTCTTTGATGGTTTTGGCAAGCAGGCTCATGATTTTTCTCCTTTGATGGTCAGGGGGATGCCGCAGGTGACCAGATCAACCCGGTCGGCGGCGGCGGCAATGGTTTGGTTGCAACGGCCCACCAGGTCGCGATAGCGGCGGGCCAGGGGATTCTCCGGGACGATGCCCAGGCCGACCTCGTTGGTGACGATGATCACCACGCCCCGGCGGCGGGCGGCGGTGGCGGCCAGCTCCCCGGCCAGTCCAGCAACCTTCGACTCGGTGTAGTATTCCGGCTCTTCAGCCTCGAAGAGCAGGTTGGAGATCCACAGGGTCAGGCAGTCGAGCAATACCACCTCCGCCTCGGGGTATCCGGCCAGGATTTCTGTGGGGCGCAGTTCTTCCTCGACGGTGCGCCACTCCCGCCCCTGCCGGTCGGCCTGGTGGCGTTCGATTCGCGCCCGCATCTCCCCATCAATGACCGGGCTGGTGGCCAAAAACAGCCGGTTGCCGGGAAAGTTCTCGGCGCAGGCTTGGGCATGGCGGCTCTTGCCGCTGCGGGCGCCGCCGGTGATCAAAATGATTTGGGCCATGGTATTTTCCTTATAAATTCAGCCCGGTCAGGACGCCGCCTTCCGGGAAGAGATCAATGGTGGCCAACCGGGCCGGTTTGACATCGAACAGCAGGTAGTGCTGGGGCGGCAGCTTGAGCAGATGGCAAAGCAAGGCCCGCACCACCCCGCCGTGGGCCACCACCAGGATGGTTTCTTCTCGCCGGGCGGCCAGCCGGGCCGCCACCGCCCCGGTGCGGGCCAGGAATGCGGCCACTGCCTCACCGGCCGGGAAGGCGAAATCCGCTGACCAGGCCGCCCAGCGCTTGACCAGCTCCGGATCGGCGACATTAATTTCGGCAAAGCTCAGACGCTCCCAGCTACCGAAATCAATCTCCCGCAGGTCGCGGTCTGCGTGGACTGGGCCGATATCGGTGTGTCCGGCCAGCAATTCCACCGTCTGCCGGGCCCGGAGCAGCGGGCTGCAGAAGGTCAGCTCCGGGGCGAAGGGCGCCACCACCTGGGCCAGCCGTGCCACCTCGTCCGGGCCACTGGCCGCTAGGGGAATGTCCGAGGCGCCGATGAAGCGACCCTGGTATTCCGAGCCGGTTGAGGCATGGCGAGCCAGCAATATTTTTTGGGGGATGGTGGTCATTAAACTACTCCAAATCCAGCAATGCCCCCTGTAGGAGCGGTCTCCCGACCGCGAATGGCCATGGTGCCAAAAGCTGGGGCTTGGGGACAACCCGAAACCTCGCTTCGCGACCGGGAGGTCGCTCCTACCTGAGGGCCGCACCTGTCGGGCCTCCTGGCCAGCAAAACAAAAAAATCCCGGATCAATACGAATATCGATCCGGGATTTATCCCATTACCAGATGATCAACCGGCAGCTCGTTCCACGCGAGCGCCAGACGGAGGTCCAATCCGCCATTTATTTATCTTCAGGCAGGTCTTCTGACTTCCGGATCAGCCCACCGTCACGCCTTCCCATTCTTCCGAACAGTGGCCTAATGTGACGGCAGTCCCCGGTTACAGCGGCGGGCCCGTCCCCGGTTTGCACGGGGTTCCCTTTTCGCTCGGTTGAGCGCCTGGAGGGACTCTAAATATTCAGACGGCTGACTTATGTCAATGTTTTTTGTCCTGTTCCTGGGTAGAGTGGCCCCAGCCTAAACACCACGGAGGAGTCGATGAATTTCCCCAGGAAAAACCTTACCACCCTGCGTCTGCTGGTCCAATCCGGCTTCCTCTGGTTTAGCCTCTACTGCGGCTACCGGTTTTATCAATTCTACCAGTGGGCCCTGGGCAAATCCCCGACCTTAGTCGCCCGCCCCGCCGCCGTGGAAGGCTTCCTGCCCATCGGCGGCCTGGTAAGCCTCAAGCGTTTCCTGCTGAGTGGGGTTTACGACCCCATCCATCCGGCCGGGCTGACCATTTTTATTGCCGCCCTATTGCTCGCCGTTCTTTTCCGTAAGGGTTTCTGCGGCTGGATCTGCCCGGTGGGCTTCTGCTCGCAACTGGTGGAAAGGGTGGCCCGGAAGTTCAAACTGCTGTGGCGGGCGCCGGTCTGGCTCGACTACCAGCTCTTCTCTGTCAAGTATCTGCTCCTGGCCTTCTTCACCTGGGCCATTGTCTGGCAGATGGATCTGGAGAGCATCGAGGCCTTCGTCAACGCCCCGTACAATCTGGGGGTGGATGCCCGGATGCTCCTCTTCTTCCTCGCCCCCAGCGCGGCTACCCTCAAGATCCTGGGCTTTCTGGTGATCGCCTCATTTTTTCTCCGCAACTTCTGGTGCCGCAATCTCTGTCCCTACGGGGCCTTGCTGGGGCTCTTGGCCTGGTTCGGGCCGCTGCGGATCAATCGCGACCCGCAAAGCTGCATCAACTGCAAGAAGTGCGAAAAGGTCTGCCCCGGTGCCATCCGGGTGGCCGAGCAGGGTGAGGTGCTGACCCCGGAGTGCCTGGGCTGCCTGGAATGTGTCGCCGTCTGTCCGGTGGAGGGTTGTCTGCAGTTGGCCGGACCCCGCCGGAAAACCTGGCCGCCATTACTCCTGCCGTTGGGGGTGCTGGGGATGTTCTTTCTGATCTGGGCGACAGCCAACCTCAGCGGCCACTGGCAGCCCACGGTGCCCCAGGAGATGTTCCGGCAATACTATTCGCAGGCCGCCGAGCTCACCCACCCGTGAGCGACGAGCCTTCACTCGGGCGTCGGCGCCGCCAGCAAATCAGTGAGCGTGGTGATCCCGGCCGGGTCGATGCGCAACTGACGAGCCGTCTCCCGATAGGCCAGGATGGGCGTGGCGCCCCGGGCCTGCAAGGCGGCAAGGGAAAGGGCATCATCGGATTTGGAGAGTTTACGCCCAGCGCTCCCGAGCAAGAGCGGGTGATGGATAAAAGAGGCCCGGGCGAATTCCGGCCGCCCCAGCTTTGCCGCCAGGTACAGTTGGGCCGCAGTGGAGATCAAGAGGTCCTCGCCCCGGACCAGCAGATTGATGCGGTCATCGAGATCGTCCACCAAACTGGCTAGCTGGTAGGCAGGCTGATCGTCCCGCCGCCAGATGACGAAGTCCCCCAGGGCCCGGCTCAAGTCCAGGGCCTGGGCGCCCAGTTCCAATCCGCTTCCCGGCTCCACCCGTAAGCGCAGGGCGTGGGACCCGGTCGGCTGGAGGGCGAGATGGCGGCAGGTGCCGGGATAGAGCCCGCCGGGGGAGCGCTGCTGGATCTCCTTCCGAGAACAGGTACAGGCAAAGATTTCTCCACCCTGGCGGAGCCCCTCCACCACCTCCCGATAACGCTCCCACCGCAAGCGCTGGGAGTGGCACCGGTGAAAATCCTCGGGTCCGCTGGGCCCCTCGTCCCAATCCAGCCCCAGCCAATCTAGCTGCCGGAAGATATCCTCAACGAACTCGGGGCGACAGCGATTGCTGTCCAGATCGTCGATACGCAGCTTGAGCAGGCCGCCTGCCCTGCGGACCAGCAACCAGGTGCGGAGAAAATTGACCGCGTTACCCAGGTGCAGATAGCCGCTGGGGGTGGGGGCCAGGCGGGAACGTATGGTCATGGTCGATGAATCACGCGGAATCTGTCATAAATTGGCTGGGCATACGCGCCCCCTGCGGGAATGAATAGCTGTGGGAGCGGTCGCCTGACCGCGAATATTCTGGGCAGCCAGGCGACCCACAGCGCGGCTCGGGCCAAGCCTTCGCGACCAGGAGGTCGCTCCCACCCCCAACAACCGGCAACCACGCCCACAACGCCTAACATTGAACATGGTGCCGGTGATCATTGCCGGGCCGGCGCCCAACCCCACACTTACGCCCGGGTCAAATGCCGGTACTTGATCCGGTGGGGCTGGTCGGCCTCGTGGCCCAGGCGGGCCTTGCGATCGGCCTCGTACTCCGAGTAGTTGCCGTCGAACCAGACCGCCTTACTGTCGCCCTCGAAGGCCAGGATATGGGTGGCGATGCGATCCAGGAACCAGCGGTCATGGCTGATCACCACCGCGCAGCCGCCGAACTCCTCCAGGGCATCTTCCAGGGCCCGCAGGGTATTGATGTCGAGATCGTTGGTGGGCTCGTCCAAGAGGATGACGTTGGCGCCTTCCTTGAGCATCCGGGCCAGATGGACCCGGTTGCGCTGGCCGCCGGAGAGGATACCCACCTTCTGCTGCTGCTCGGTGCCGGAGAAGTTGAAGCGGGAGACATAGGCCCGGGAGTTGACCTCGCGGTTGCCCAGGGCGATGGTCTCCTGGCCGCCGGTGATCACCTCCCAGATGGTCTTGTTGGGGTCCAGGTCCTCCCGGCTCTGGTCCACATGGGCCAGCTTGACCGAGTCGCCGACGATGAAGGTGCCGGAATCGGGCTGCTCCTGGCCGGTGATCATCCGGAAGAGGGTGGTCTTGCCGGCGCCGTTGGGACCGATCACCCCGACGATGCCGCCGGGCGGCAGGGCGAAGGTAAGATTATCCATCAGGACCTTGTCGCCGAAGGACTTGCAGACATTATCGGCGACGATGACCTTCTGGCCCAGCCGGGGACCGGGCGGGATGTAGATCTGCATCTCCTTGACCTTCTCCTGATTGCCTTCCTCCAGGAGTTTTTCGTAGGCGGTGATCCGCGCCTTGCCCTTGGCATGGCGCCCCTTGGGGCTCATGCGGATCCACTCCAGCTCGCGCTGCATGGTCTTTTGCCGGTCGGACTCCTGCTTTTCCTCCTGGGCCAAGCGCTTCTGCTTCTGCTCCAGCCAGGAGGAGTAATTGCCCTCCCAGGGGATGCCCTTACCCCGGTCCAGCTCCAGGATCCAACCGGCAACGTTGTCGAGGAAATAGCGATCATGGGTGACGGCGATGACCGTGCCCTCGTAGCGGCGAAGGTGCTGCTCCAGCCAGGCTACGGTCTCGGCATCGAGATGGTTGGTGGGCTCGTCCAGCAGCAGGATGTCCGGCTTCTTGAGCAGCAACCGACAGAGGGCCACCCGGCGCTTCTCGCCACCGGAAAGGATCTTGACCGGGGTGTCGCCGGGCGGGCAGCGCAGGGCGTCCATGGCCATCTCCAACCGGGCATCAAGATCCCAGGCGTCCAGGTTGTCGAGCTTCTCCTGGACCTTGGCCTGCCGGGTGATGAGGGCGTCCATCTCGTCGTCGGACATGGGCTCGGAGAACTTTTCATTGATCTGGTTGAATTCGTTGACCAGATCGACGGTCTCCTGCACCCCTTCCTCCACCACCTGGCGGACGGTCTTGTCGCTATCGACCAGGGGCTCCTGTTCCAGGTAGCCGATGGTGTAACCGGGCGAGGGGTGGATCTCGCCGTTGAACTCCTGGTCGACTCCGGCCAGGATCCGCAATAGCGAACTTTTTCCCGAGCCGTTCAGACCCAGAACGCCGATCTTGGCGCCGTAGAAATAGGAGAGGGAGATGTTCTCCAGGACCGGTTTCTTATTAAAAAACTTGCTGACTCGATACATCGAGTAGATAATTTTGTTGCCTTCCGCCGCCATGCTGATTCCTTATGTGCTTAATGAGTTGGGCATCCGGCTAGAGGCGGGATGCAAGTTGAGAGAGAAATATGAGACAAGACCTGGGCTTGTCAATGAATAACTAAGAATGTGGGAATTTCCCTGTCAAGGTGGTAAAAAGCCTCACCGAACAAGGCTAAAGCACAGATTAGCGGCGTGGAAGTGATAAAAATTATTGTTTTAAGCGCCCAATAAAATTACATTCCTACCTGTAATAGGACTTTATCCACCTGAAGCGCTAACGATATGCTCCCCCGCGAAGTATGGACTAACGGGGCCGCTAGTTATTTCACCCCAGAGGTCGACATCGAGATGAGCGAAATTAGTAAACACCAAGAGCTGGTCGAAAAATATCGCCAAGAAGGGAATATCAAGGGGGCCATTGAATCCCTGCTCTTTCTGATCACCAAACATGCCCAAAAACATGACTTTGTCGCCGCCGAGTCTCTCCGGGAAAAAATCATCTCCATGGATCCCATGGCCTTGAGCGAGGCGATCCGCGCCCAGGAAATAATCGACACCGCCCGACTCAAACCCAATGACAAAGGCCTCATGGAAATTTGGTCGGGGCTCTACGACAAACTCACTGTCGATGAGGCCAACGCCCTTTTCAACGAAACCCACGAGGTGACTTTCCGCCCGGCCCAGAAGATTTTCGATCAAGGGATCAGAAGCCACAATCTCTACTTCATCAACGCTGGCCAGGCCAAACATCTTTTTACCCAAGGCAACCGGGAGATGTTCATCAAACGGGTGGGGCCGGGTAACGTCGCCGGGGAAGACACCTTTTTTGACGCCAGTCTCTGCACCAGCACCCTGGTGGCTATTGATCGGGTCAAGGCCAACTTTATTTCCAACGATTCCTTGAAACTCTGGCAGACCACCGCGCCGCAACTCGAAGCAAAGCTGAAGGCCTTCTGCGCCAAGGAAGAAAAAATCAACGATCTTCTGAAGAGAAACGCCATGGACCGGCGCACCCAGCGGCGGGTGGTTTTCCCCGGCAGGGTCCTGATCAAGGTGGTCGACTTCAGCGGGAAGCCAGTGGGCAACACCATGCAAGGTAAAATCGGCGATGTCTCCATCGGCGGCGCCTCCTTTTTCATCAAGGCCGCTGATCGCGAACACGCCCAGATGCTACTGGGCAATAAACTGCACCTGCGTTTCAACCTGCCGCCCAACATGGTCGAATTCGAGCGGATCGGCCTGGCCTTGGGGGTCAGACATCACGCAGACGCTGTTAACAGTCTTGAGCAATACTCGGTGCATATCAAGTTCGACAAGATCCTGAGCGACAAAGACATCAGCGAAACTGAACGTTTCCTGAAGTTGACCGGCAGGGTCCCGGCACAATAGGGACAACTTAGGCCGTTACCGCTTTTAGGCGCGCCACGACCTTGCGCATCTCGCGCCGACCTTGGGCTTGGTTGCCCCCGGCGCGGAATACGGCCATGACCAGACTTTCGGGTTGCCCTGCACCGCCGCCATGCCCCATGACCAGCATCTCGGATGGCGTCCAGAGCACCGCTTCGTAACAGGCTTCCAAACCGGTTTTGGCGGTGGCCTCCCGGGCGTTGCGGAAAAATTCCTGCAATGCCACCCCGACTAGGGGCATGTTGCTGCCGCTGTCCAGGGCATCCTGGGCCAGGAGTTCCCCGCTTTCCCGGACAATGGCCGCTGCCCGGTACCCCTCGATCCCTCGGAAAGAGACCAACAATTCCGCCAGGCTCAGGGGTCGCTTTATTTTATTGACTTCGCCGGGTTCCTGACCTGCCTTGAGTGGCGAAGCAGCCTGGGTCACGGCCACTCCTTTCTTCTCCGCCACTTTTCCCGGTTTTACAAAACCGGCCACCCCCGCCTCATCCAGTCGGCGTGCCCCTTCCAACAGCATGGCTGCGCAGGGGAGGAATATGCTCCGTTTAGGCAGCTCGGCGATGTTGACGGAGTCCAGGCGGCCATGAGTGAAAGAGATGATCTCATAAAACGCCTCAACCCCATCCAGGGCACCACAGAGGGCATGAACAATTTCACCTTTATGAAAAAAGATGACCCCCTGCCGACTTCCTTCTGTCACCCGCAGGGCGGCGGTTACCCCGGAGATGCATTTTATCTGAATCAAATCGCCCAAACTGATGCCGGTGAGCATCCCCCGAAATTGTCCGGCATCCTGGAGGGCCAGCATGACCTTCTGTCTGAGCACCTTGATATCAAAGGGCTTCTCAATGAAATACATCCCGCCCTTGAGCACCGCCTCCCGGGCGAACTCCGATGAAGGAAAGGCCGTCATGACGATGACCGCGAGGTAGGGGAAAAGGTTCTTGATTTCCACCAGCAGGTCCAAGCCGCTCATCCCCGGCATTCTGATGTCGGTTATCACCAGGTCGATGGGCATCTTGGCCAGTATTTCCAGGGCCTCCTCGCCGGAGGCCGCTGTTACCACCCTGATATCCTTGTCTTTATTGACCAGAAATTCCTTGAGTGACCAACAGATATCGGCCTCGTCATCCACTACCAATATCGTTTTCATTTCCGCTTTGTCAGTCATCGCCACCACCACTCATGCAAAAATCTTAACTCAGAAAATCCAGGAGGCCTTAGGAATTGGGGAATATCTGGAGATGTTCGTGAACAGAAGCGCTGGTAAAACTTACCTGGGCCGGAGGGACGATCTGCGGGAGGCTGCCCGGCCGCTATCCAGCCAGCTCAGCCATGACCACCGCCAAAAATTTATCCAGTTCGTGTTTGACCAGGGACAGGTTGGCCCCTTCGCCACCCAGAATGACGATCAAGTGAAAATGGGCCAAGGTGTCTAAGCCTGAGCAGCGGATGATGATGATCCCCCTGGGGGTGTTGATGGCAGTCTCATAACAGGCCCCCAAACCAACGTTTTCCGAAGCCTCGTGGGCCTTCTGGAAAAGATCGTTGAAGGTGGTGCCGACCGTGTCCAGATCGATTCTGGGATCCACCGAGTCCCGGGCCAGGATCCGACCCTTGAAGGTCAACACCCCGCTGGCTTTATAACCGCCAATCCTGCGGAGAGAATTGATGAATTTTTTTAGGGTTTCGCCCTTGATGGTCTTCTTTTTTGCGCTTTGCTCAGTCATGATATTGTTCCAAACCTCAACCCTAATCTGCTTCATATCCCGAGGGGTGCTGGCCAAGCGCCGATATCCACTCTAAGGAATTATATGAGTTACCCACTCGCTTATGATATTCACCAGGCAGTATAGCTTGTCAACGAGAAATCTGCCCGCGAAGCCCTTACCTGCCATTAGGACCGCTTGTCAGTAACTGATCCTGTCCTTTTCAGATAGGCCTGGGCAATTTTTCCCACCACCACCCCGATGTCCACCGGCTTTAAAAGATAGTCGAACAGCCCCTTCTGCATCCCCTCCATACCGGTGCTAGTCGAGCCATGCCCGGAAACCAGGATCACCTCCAGCGCGGGATCCTGCTGCTTGAGCAGAGCGAGGGTTTGTAAGCCGTCCAGTCCGGGCATTTTGAGATCGAGCAAAACCACATCCGGCCGCCAGTCCTCCCCTAAGATCGCCAAGGCCTCATCGGCACCGGCGGCCACCCGGGTCAGCATTTTCCGCAACTCCAGCCGCTCGGCCAGCGTGGCGGCGAATTCCTCTTCATCATCAACAATCAAAACCCTGATCTCCGTCACTGTCGTTATGCCCCCGTCCCTTGTTGATCAATGGGAAAAACCAGGCTGAAGGTGGTGCCCAGTCCCTCGTCACTCTCCACGTAGATCTCGCCCCCCAGTTTTTTTACCAGTCCATAGGTGATCGACAACCCCAGGCCGGTGCCGTGCCCCTCACCCAGCTTGGTGGAGAAAAAGGGCTCGAAGATGTTCGGCAGGATCTGCTGGGGCATGCCCGGCCCATCGTCCTTGATATCCACCTGCACTCGGTCGGCGGTGAGTTGCTGGCTGGTGATGCGGATGTTGCCATCCTTGTCGATGGCGTCGATGGCGTTGTTAATGATGTTCAAGAGTACCTGCTGCAGCTGGCCGGGATCGCTCTTGATCGGCGGCAAATCGCGCAACAGATGCAGATCAAGCTTGATGTTGCGATAGAGCGCCTCCTTCTCCAGAAAGCCCAGAACCTCCCGGATGACCTCGTTTAGCTGCACCGATTTTAGCGACACATCCATCCGCCGGGCAAAGCCAAGCAAGCGATGGGTAATGGCCCGGGCCCGCTCCACCGCCTTTTCCAGGGCGGTGAGCTGGGCGACAAACTTGTCGTGGTGGGGGAATTCCTGGCTCAATTTCAGGATATCCTTTAAAAGCCCCGCCTTCTCGTTGATGATGGCCAGGGTCCAGGTAGTGCCAGCCACCCCCCGGCCGCCCGCAGGATCTTGCTGTCGCCACCCGGTTCACTGACCACATTGAAGCCCTGGCGGACCGGGCTGAAGGTGGTCGGGAATCGGTCGCCGGGGCGGCCTCGGTGCAGTCCGGCATCAAGGGCATTGAGTGCGGGGCCTACGACTACTGCCTGAAGCCGGTGGATTTGGAGGAACTGATCGAACGGGTGAATATCGCGTATAAGGAAGGCCGGGGGGAGTGAACACTCCTTGCCCAGTTCACACCGGCTCGCCAGGAGTGGGAGCGGTTTTAACCGCGAATTCCAATGGAGCCAAACCGCTGATTCTCTCTCCAACCCAAGACGTCAATCAACCGGCAAGGGGCAACAAGCCGCTGTAAGAGCGGTCTCCTGACCGCGAATACCCAAGGTGCCAAAATCCGCAATTGTCTCGCAGCTCCAATCTACCAGTTCGCGACCAGGAGGTCGCTCCTACAGGTGGCAACCGGCAACGGTCGGGCCATACTAATCTGGCTGAGCAGGTCCAACGATATCAAATTGCTGCGGTAGATGCGAAAACGACTGTCGGGAAGTGCCCTGGAAAAGGCTGGAGAAGCGGGGATTATCAGTGGAAATTTTACCAGGAGGGGCGGCGAGTGGCGGCTTTTCTTGCCACCCTCCGCCCCTTACCTTCAGATCACTTGACCTGCGAGCTAGCCAGCCGGAAGCCAATGAAATAGCTGCGGTTGTTCGGCTCACCCCAGCTGCGGTTGGCCGCCCTGGCATAACTGGGCTCGAGGTTCCAGCTACCGCCGCGATTGACGCGACTCGTGCCGGTGGCGGGCCCGGTGGGGTTTTGGCGGGGGCTGGATTTATAAAAGCCATCATTTCGCCAGTCCTGACACCACTCCCAAACATTACCGCTCATGTCGTAAATCCCCAGTCCATTGCCAGTTTTCTCGCCTACGGAATGGGTGACCCCGCCGCTGTTCTGGCCATTCCAGGCCAGTTCCTGAACATTCTCTCCTCCCGCGTACTTCTCCGGCTTACCGCCGCTGCGGGCCGCATACTCCCACTCCGCCTCGGTCGGCAAACGATACTGCTTGCCAAGCTGTTTGTTTAATTTGGTGATGAACGCCTGGGCATCGTTCCAGCTAACATTGTCCACCGGATAATTCACGCCCTTGTGAAAACTCGGGTTCTTCCCCATGACCGCCTGCCATTGCCCTTGGGTCACCTCGTATTTACCGATCAGAAAGCTGTCCAAACACACCTCATGCACCGGCTTTTCATCCGATTGGCCATCACCGAAGGAGTCGCCCATCTGGAAACAGCCCCCTTTGACGGCAACAAAATCCGACTTGAAAGCTTGTCCTGCATCGTCCTTTGGCCGCGAGGCCACCACCGCTGGCTGGCTGACTGCCGGTTTTGCTTGCGGTGCGGATTTGGCCGCCCCGGCCTCACTGAAATTCAGGAACAGTACCGGCACAAAGAGCAAAGACATGGATTTATAGCTGAACATGATTCCTCCCTCAAGATATGATTGTTAGCAACTTAGCTAGGCTATCGGAAAATTATAGACGTTGGCAAGGGAAGAATTTCTGTCGCAAAACTTTCGTGAAGATATCGGGGGCAAGGCCAGGGACAGCGCCGCTTCCCTTGCCTTATTGCCGCCAATCTGGTTACTTGCGAACTTCATTCATTTTGGAGAACACCTATGGAACTAGAAGTGCCGGTCATCGGGATATTACGGGGAATAGCCGGGGACTTCTTCCGGGCGCTGATGCCGGCAGCCTTCGGGGCCGGGCTCACCGCCCTGGAGATCACCATGAACACCCCCGGCGCCCCGGAGATCATCAACCGTTGCCGACCCGAGGTTCCCCAGGGAAAACTCCTGGGCATGGGCACCATCAGGAACCTCGCCGAGGCAGAGATCGCCATCGGGGCCGGGGCCATGTTTCTGGTCACCCCCAACACCGACCGGCAGGTAATCGAACTGGCCAATGCCCGCGGGATTCCGGTGATCGCCGGGGCCTTCACCCCCACCGAGGTCTACGCCGCCTGGGCCGCCGGGGCAAATCTGGTCAAGGTCTTTCCTTGCGGCTCCGTTGGCCCGGACTACCTTAGGGAGCTGCGCGGCCCCTTCGAGCAGATCCCGTTGCTGGCGGTAGGCGGGGTCAACCAGAACAATCTCCGGGATTTTTTTGCCGCCGGTGCGGTGGGAGTAGGCGTTGGCAACTCTCTGTTCGGGCAGGCCGCTCTGGCCGAGCACGATTTAGTGGGGATGGCCGCCAACATTGGCCGTTTCCTGGCCGCCCTTCCAAATCCACAGTAATTCCGGTAATATTTACCACTCCCAGCAATTGGCAAGGGCCGCGATAAAGGTTAGAATGGGCACATTCCGGCAGGCGCCGGTTACTTAAAATACGATTAAATTCACAGGTGAAAAAATGTACCGACCGCAAATCAAGGTGATCGACTGCACCGTCCGTGACGGGGGCTTGATGAACAAATGGCAGTTCAGCGACGATTTTGTCCGCAACGTCTATCATGCCTTGGGCAAGGCCGGGGTTGATTATATGGAGATCGGCTATCTCAGCTCGGAGGGCATGTTCTGCCGCAAAGAGATGGGGGCCTGGAAATTTTGCGCCGAAAACGACCTCAGACGGATCATCGGCGAGGAAGAGAAGAAAGTCAAACTCACCGCCATGGCCGACATCGGCCGGATCGATTACCACGACATCCCGCAAAAGGTCGACAGCTCCCTCGACATGGTCCGGGTGGCCTGTTACGTCCACCAGATCGACAAGGCCATCGACCTAGCCGAGCACTGCATGGACAAGGGGTACGAGGCAACCATCAACCTGATGGCGGTTTCCACCGTCAACCAGCGCGACCTGGAAGAGGCCCTGGCCGATCTGGCCAAGAGCCGGGTGCCGATCATCTACCTGGTCGACAGTTTCGGCTTCTTCTACTCCGAGCACATCGACACCCTGGCCAAGCTCTACATGGAGCGGTTGCCCGGCAAGACCATCGGCATCCACTGTCACAACAACCAGCAACTGGCCTTCGCCAACACCATCTCGGCCATCATCAACGGCATCAACTTCTTAGACGCCACCCTCTACGGCATCGGCCGGGGCGCCGGAAACTGCCCCCTGGAGCTGTTAATCTCCTTTTTGAAGAATCCCAAGTTCAACGTCCGGCCGCTGGTCGAGGTGATCGAAAAAGAGGTTCTGCCCTGGAGCAAGAAGATCGACTGGGGCTACTTCATCCCCTACATGATCACCGGCGTGCTTAACCAGCACCCCAAGAGCGCCATTGCCCAGATGGAGTCGGAAAACAAGGACAAGCTTATCGATTTTTATGACCAGGTCACCTCGCTGCCGACCTGATTTATCTTCCGGAACACACTAAAAGGCCAATGAGGTTCACCATGGACACATCGCTCCGCCGGGAAGAAACAAATGGCCGTCGGCCAGCCCGCATCATCGCCCTGATCGCGCTCTGTCTGCTGTGTCTTCCGGCCATCTCGGCCAGTGTCGACGAGGCCCGTTTTGACGCCTATGTGGAAAAGCACGCCAATGGCTGGATTGACTGGCAGAACGGCCTGATCTACGGCATCGGCCGCGGCTACCTCAATAAAAACGGCAATAATCGGCCCATGTCGAAAGGGGTGGGGGGCGTGCTGGCCTCGGGCAACATCGTCAAGCTGGCTGCCGGGCTCCATCTGGACGATACCCGCACCCTGGAATCCTTGGGCCGCGGCAAGGTGACCATCAACCTCAAGGCCTTCGTCCACGACAAGGAATACAAGTCCACCTATGTGGAAAACGGCGACGATCCCTACTGGGAGGTGGTCAAGGTTGCCGATATGAAGGGCATCACCGGCCTCACCGCCAAACTTCTCGACCATTTCAACAAGGAGCAGGATTGGCAGGATCTGCCGGTGCGCAACCTGGAGCCCCGGGCCGATCTGGGCGACGAAGACGCGCCCTGGCTGCTGATCGATGCCCGCAACCTCGGCAACCGCCCCCAGCCGGCCCTCTTCCCCAAGATCAAGAGTGCGGCCGGCCAGGAGGTCTACGACGTCAAGCAGGTGGAGGAGGCGGCCCTGATCAACCGCGGGATGATGAGTTATGTGACCACCACCGCCTCGGCCGCCGAATTGCGTTCCGATGCCCGCCTGGTTGACCGTCTGCTGGCCAGCGCCGGCCTGATTGTCGGGGTTGGCGAGGCCCAGGCCAAGACCGAGGTGCGCTCTCTGGGCATCCCGGTGATCGCCGCCACCCCGGCAATGGAGCCGGAGGTAGAAAACGCCAGACCCGGCGGGCGGCAGAAACGAGGCCGCTACATCGTCAAAAACGCCAAGGATGTCCAGGGACTGGCCAAGACCAACCTGGTGATCAGCGCTGAAGACGCCGCCGAACTCCAGGCCGAGGACGCCAACTCCCAGATCCTCAAGAAATGCCGGGTGGTGGTGGTGGTTTCCAGCCCCATCGGCGGCATTGAGGGGGCGCTGCCTGGCGACCAGCTAGCCTTGCTTACTCCGGCCCGCTGAGCCCAGGTCGAGGGCATGCACCAGGAGTCCACGCCCAGATGACCGGCAAGATCCTGCTGCGTCGCCAGATCCTGGCCACGGTCCTCTGCACCCTGCTGGTGCTCGGAGCCACCACGTTTGCCTACCTCCAGGGACTGCTGAACACCGCCGACCATTTCCTCGCCGACCTCTCCCTTTCCTGGCGGGGGCCGGTGGCCACCTCCGGCAAGGTGGCCCTGGTGCTGATGGACGAGAGCAGCGCCGTCCGTTTGCAGCGGCAGCGCGGTCAGTGGTCGCGGCGGATGCTGGCCGGGGCGCTGGACAATCTCTGCTCCGCCGGGGCCGAGGTGATCGGCCTCGACATGGTGATGTCGGCCCCGGACCAGGACCAGGAGGCCGACCGGATTCTCGCCGCCGCCATTGCCCGCTGCAACAACGTGGTCCTGGCCCGGGTTTCCGCCGCCAAGGGGGTCGAGGAGATCGCCCCCCTGCCCTCCTTCCAGGCGGCGATGATCGGCGACGGCTTCATCGACGTCCCCCTGGATGAAGATGGCATCCTGCGCAAGATTCGTTTCTTAAACGCCAAACCCCAGGCCAACGGCGATCTGGACCTCCTGCCCTCCTTCGCCTTGGAACTGGCGCGTTCCTACCGCAATCTCGACTTCAACTTCGACTTTTCCGGCAGTGATTATTTTCTGATGGGCGCTACCGGCAAACAACTCCGGCTGCCCTATCCCGACCTCTTGATCAACTACTACGGCGATTACACCGCCTTTGCCGTCATCTCCTTCGCCGACGCGGTCCACAACACCTTCCCGCCGGAAAAGGTCCGCGGCAAGGTGCTGCTGGTGGGCTCGACCCTCTCCAGCCAGAAGGATTTTTTCACCACCCCCTTCTCGCGCTTTCGCCAGGAGGCTGCCTCCCTGGCTGGACGCTTCGGCGCCATGGAACATGGGGTGCAGGGCTCCGACGAACCGGGGGTAGCCTGCCACGCCCACGCCGTCGAGACCATCTTGAACCAGGCCTTCATCACCCAGCTCAACGGTCGCGCGGTGCTGTCGCTCACCATCCTCTTCGGCCTGGCCGGGTTGATTTTCTACCTGCCCCGCCTAGGTATGCTCTGGGAGGTCACCATCCTACTGGCCACCCTGGCCGCCATCGTCGGCGCCAGCCATCTCGCCTTCCTGAAATGGTCGCTGAGGATCGATATCGCGCCCCTGCTCGCCGTCTTCTTCCTGCAGTTCCTGACCGGGGTCACCCTGCAGAAATCCATCGGCCGCAAGAAGACCGCCATGATCACCTCGATGTTCGGTAAGTACGTCTCGGCTGGGGTGGTCAACGAGCTGATCAAAGGTGATATTTCCACCACCCTGGAAGGGCGGCGGGCCAATCTGACCATGCTCTTTTCCGACCTGCGCGGCTTCACCAACATCTCGGAAAAATTGGGCGCCCGCGACACCGGCCTGTTGCTGAACGCCTATTTCGACACCATGATCCCCCAGGTTTTTGCCCACCAGGGCACCCTGGACAAGCTGATGGGCGATGCCGTCATGGCCTTTTTCGGCGCCCCTTTGCCGGTGGCGGACCATCCGGCCGCCGGGGCCGCCACCGCCCTGGACATGGTCGAAAAATTGGCGGAGCTGAAGAGACTTCCGGACATCCCGGGGCTTACCGACCTTTCCATCGGCATCGGCCTCAACACCGGCGAGGTGACGGTGGGCAACCTGGGCAGCAAGGCCTTCATGGACTACACCATCATCGGCGATGCCGTCAATCTCGCCTCGCGGCTGGAGGGGCTGAACAAGGTTTACGGCACGACCATTCTCATGAGCGAGTTCACCGCCGAGGCCCTGGACGACCGCTTTCTGCTGCGCGACCTGGACATCGTCAAGGTCAAGGGCAAGGAGCGGGCAGTAACCATCTATGAACTGGTGGGCTGGCGAGAGCGGTCCAGTGGCGAGACCAAGGCCGGCCTGCGCCTCTTTGATGACGGACTGGCCGCCTACCGCAAGCAGCAGTGGGATGCCGCGACAGAGCTCTTCCGCCAAGCCCTGGAAGAACTTCCCGGCGATGGCCCCTCCCGTCTCTATCTCGAACGAATTGCCAAGATGCGCGCCCACCCGCCCGGACCGGAGTGGTGCGGCGTCACCACCTTTGATCACAAGTGAGAAGCGGCGAAAATAGTTCCCTCACCCCTGGTGGGGGAGGGTCAGGGGGGGGAGAGATCACCCTAGATTCTGCCTGAGGCAACTTCACCCTCCCCCAACCCCCTCCCATAAGGGAGGGGTAGTTCACACCATTCCCCAGAATAGGAGAGAAATGCCCGCCGCCATTACCAGAGAAAACGACCAAGATCGCCTCACCGAGCTGGAAACCCGCCTGGCCTTTCAGGACCAGACCATTGAGGAGTTGCACGAGGTAATCTATCGCCAGCAGGGCCAACTGGACGAACTGACCCGGGAATTGACCCGGCTGAAAATCCGCTTGGGTGAAAATCCTCCCGAGAAAGAGACCGACAGTCGTGCATGATGATCTGAGGATAAATCCGGCAACCGACAACGTCTGTGGGAGCGGCTGCAGCCGCGAACTTCCCGGGCTAAGACATTTGCGGCTGCAGCCGCTCCCACTCGAACTACCAACGCAGCGACTCCCCCCCATGATCATCGGCACTTTCTCCTTTTTGCGAGTTTATCATGGCTGAGGAACTAACCCTCACCGTGACCGCTGACTGCCTGCTGCAGGGGGCGACCAGCGGACTCCTGGGCGCCCTGAAAAAGGAACTGACCCTGGCTAATCCCGCCTACAACGATGCCAAGAAATATGGCCGCTGGCTGGGCAAGAAACTCAAACCCTGGCTCTATTTTTACGAGGAAACCAGCGCGGGGCTCCGTTTCCCCCGGGGTTTTGCCCGCCGGGCCGTCGGCCTCTGCCGGGACTTTCAGGACAATCCAAAACTCCTCGATCAGCGCCGGACCCTGCCGGAGATCGACTTCAGCTTCCACGGCCGGTTGCGCCCTTACCAGCAGGAGGCCTTTAACGACACTGTCCGCCGCGAGTTCGGGGTCATCGAAAGCGGCACCGGCAGCGGCAAGACCGTTATCGGTCTGGCCATCATCGCCCACCGCCGCCAGCCTACCCTGGTCCTGGTCCACACCAAGGAACTTCTGCACCAGTGGACCAGCCAGATCGAGACCTTTCTGGGCCAGGAGGCTGGGCTGATCGGGGATGGTCACTTCAGCATCCGCCCAGTGACTGTGGCCATCGTCAACTCGGCCCGCAACCACCTGCAGGGGCTACCGGAAAACTTCGGCCAGATCGTGGTCGACGAATGCCACCGGGTGCCCTCTTCGCTCTTCACCGATGTGGTCACCGCCTTCGACTGCCGCTATGCCCTGGGACTCTCCGCCACCGCCTACCGCCGCGACGGCTTGACCGATCTGATCCATTTCTACCTGGGCGACCGCACCCACCGGGTTGACCCTGCCCGGTTACACCTGAGCGGCGCGGTCCTGAAACCCGAGTACCTGCTGCGTCCCACCAACTTCAGCTATAACTACCGGGGCAATTACCAGAATCTGATGAAGGCCCTGACCACCAACCGCGAGCGCAACCGGTTGATCTGTGCCGACATCCTTGCCGAAGCGGGCCGGGGCGAAGCGGGCACCATCCTGGTGGTCAGCGACCGGGTTGCCCACTGCCAGGCCCTGGCCGGAGAACTGGCGCGGGCCGATACGGGGTGGCGGGTGGCGGTGCTGACCGGGCAGATGCCGGCGGAGGAACGCACCGACTTGATCGAACAGATTCGGGGCGGCGAGATTGCGGTGCTGATCTCCACGGTGCAGTTGATCGGCGAGGGTTTTGACTGCCCGGGTTTAAGGGCGCTCTTCCTGACCACCCCCATCAAATTCAGCGGCCGCATCCTCCAGGTGGTGGGCCGCATCCTGCGACCCGCCGAAGGCAAACTGCCCCGGGTTTACGACTACCTCGATCCGGCCGGGGTGCTCAAGGCCTCGGCCCGCACCAGGCGCCTTCTTTTTGAAGAGCCGGAGGCCATGGACCGCTGAAGGTTTGCCGCCAATCCCCCCTGTTTGCTGACCGGCCAGGATTGCCGACACCGGCTGGTTACATCACCACCGGCTTGTCGGCGGAAAGTTTGCGGGCGAAATCACCGGGAACCAGCTTGGCGCCATAGATATCGGCTTCGAGAAATGCGGCGGCGGCCTTAGCGGGATATTCGTCGATTTTGGCGGGGTTCACTGCCAGATAAATCCACTCATCCCTGCTGGTGCTGGTTTTGACCAGATAGAGATTCCCCTCTTTCACTCTCACCACGGCTTTAATGTCGGCCACCCCGCTGAAGATCCTTTCGCCCTCGGTTCTACGGTCCTTGGCTTCCTGCAAGGCGGCAAGAGAGGCCACCAATTCGTACGGGGCCAAGGCCGGCCCCATTGTCCACCCCAGCCTGATTGCGCCCGTTACCTTCTCAGCCGAGAAGGTCCCGAGACTCCGGTCTACACCCCGGGCCACCTGGCCGGAAACCGGGGCCGCCCCCGGTCTTGGCGCCGATGTCGGCGCGGTCGCCGCGCTTACCGTCCGCTTTGCCGGATTATATCCAGGTGTGCGCGACGGGGCCGAAGCCACCGGGGTTTTTGTTCCGGCGGGACTCCGGTAACCACTCCCGGCCGCGGATGAGGCGCCCGCTTTGGCCAAATACCCCTCGGCCACCGGGGCGCTGGCTTTGCTCCCCTGTGGGCCATGTTTATGCATCTTCGCCAGGATATCTTTCCGCGAAGCGAGCGACACGCCTCCGCTTAACATGTACGTCGTGCCCATGACCGGGAAACTGTCTGAGGCCAATAAGGGCAGACACTCGGTGGCCGCCCCGCATTGGTGCCGGTCGAGAAAGGATATTTTAATCTTTGAATCCATGGCCTCTCGTTTGTTCCAGATTTCAAAATCGATACTGTGCCGAACCGGAAACTTCATTAGAAAATCAAGCACATGCGATTGACTCTCCTCCAGCACCATGAAGAGGGTACTCCATTTCTGGATCTGGTCCAGCTTATGGTAGTAAGATTCGGCGGTCGCCATCGCTTCATAGTGGGTATCCCACCAGCCGAGAAATTCGCGATTGTTGTAATTGGGCCGACTTTCCTTGCCCGGGGAAGCTGGGTCGTAAGAAGCCGCATACACGCGGGAAACCACCGGCTGGAACAGAATTTTATTGTCGTAAAAATCAAACCCCTCTTGGCGCAGACCAAACCAGAGCCTGGTGGCCGGTCGATGCACGAAATCCTCCCAATAGAGTTTCGGGAGTTTGATCTCCCGAATGTTGCGGAAACCCACAACTGCTTTCGGAGCGGCGCCGTCAAAATCCAGTAGCCACAGTTTGGCCAGCAGATCCGTGTAGAACAGGATCATCCCCACACTGGTCCCCTGCAATTTGCCGTCATAGCGGGCAGTTTGATAGCTGTTGCGTTCCACCAGGAAGCGGAGCAAGGAACGAAAACGCACCTCTGCCGGGGTTTGCGCACCTTCGTAGCGGCTTTGCAAGGCCTGGAATGGGCGCAGATCATGCTGCTTTTTCAGGCCCGTGCCGATGCTCATAAGCTCGGCACGGTGTCGGGACAGCAAGGCCGCAAAGGCCGGATCGACTGCTGCCATTTCCACCCCGGGAACACGTTCGAGCGCGGTAAGATCATCCCCCAGTGCTCGATAATTCAGTTTCGGATCAAGGGAGAAACCGATATCCACCTCCGCCGATTTCCCGGCGGCGGCCGGGACATGAAAGGCCTGATACAGCCCGGCAATATCTTCCAGGGTCAATGCCCGCCGACCATCCTGGGCATATTTACGGCCGCCGATGCTGACGCTGCCAGCCTGCCACTGCAAACTGATCACATCATCGACGGTCGTTATAAAATTATTGAAATCGGCCAGCGTACTCACCGTGGCGGAGTGATAACCGTATTCCGGGGTATACATCTCCTTTGCCTTGAGCGAGCCAGCAAAGGCGATACTGAGCGTCGTCATCGTGGGGTTAGTGGCGTAAGTGAAAAGGGAGATGGTCTCCGGCAAACAGTTGCAGGTCGCGTTATTACGGTCAACGAGTCCGCCGAGCAACGGTTTGTCGGCGATGAGTTCCGGCGCCACCACCACGCCCCACTCCTTGGCCGACAGCGGAAAGACCCGGCCCAGAGAAACCTCCCCCGGGTGGCTCTCCTTAAGGGCGGGATGACGGATGGGCATCTCTTCCGGCGAAGTCAAGCCAAGGACGTTTCTGGCCCCGTACAGAGCCCAGTCCCGTAGCTGCTCCGCTTTTTCATCCGGCGGCAGAGTATCGAGGAACGGCTTCAGACTGGTTATGTCGATAACGGCCGGAGGGCTGAAGGCTGCGGGCGATGGCGCTGGCAGGCCGAAGGCGGACTCCCGGCAGGTGACCAGGAGGGCAATTATCAGCATAAGTTGCATATATGGCCCAACAAATCGGCTGTCTTTAAATGAATGTCGCGGCTTGTTTTGGGAATTTCTTAATGAGCCACTCCATAACGGCAATTTGATCGGTGTTTGGGGCGCGGCGGATTTGCGCCAGGAGTTTTACCGAGGTGGGGCGGTCAATGGTGATGTTTGCCGCCCCTTCATTGCAGACAGAACAAAGGGCGCGGAGATTGGCATAGTCGTCAGTGCCACCCTGGGATTTATCTTTGATGTGGCCGATATGGAGCCTTGCTTTCCTGCCGTCAAATGGGTGGATTTCTCCGGCGGATATGCCACACCCCTGGCAGGTAAAGCCGTTACGGTCAAGGACATAAGCCCGGGTCTCCTTTGACATGGTACGGGCAAAGGCAGGGAGAGGCTTGGTGTCAACAAGCAGGTACTGGCCGGGGTGCAAGTCGCTCTTGTCGTTGTGGGTGACAATGTTCATGCCCTCTTCATTGCGAAGCTCCCTGACCCGACGCCCCCATTCACTTGTATTGCCGGAGGCCCTGCGCAGATCTTCGGAGTCCAACACCTCGCCAACATGCTGGAGCAGAAACTCCTTGAGCTTTTTCCTAGCCCCTGGTTCTCGTGGCGCCATTACTTCACGCTCCTTAAGGCGGTTCTTTTGCTGGCCGCTTGCAGCGCCGCCATTATGGATTCCCCGACCGCCTGGGCAACCGGGGGGGGGAAGGCATTGCCGATTTGGCGGTAGGCGATGGTTTTTTTCCCGGCAAATCGCCACGAATCGGGAAAGCCCTGAATGCGTGCGGCCATGCCGGTGGTGAGGCGAGGAATGCCAACAAAATCTTGTTCTGGTGGGTTGTCGGCGAGTCCGTGCCCATCAACACCCAAAGCAGCCCAGGCTTTTTTTGACCTGGTTGGCCCAAGGTCTGGTCCGCCGTGTTTTTTGGAGCCGCCCACCAGGGTTGGGGCGATATCGTCTGCCAGCTCGCGCCATTTTTCCGCACCCCGCCAGCCCTTGGCATTCATGAGGTCGAACAGCAGCTCGCCAACGGTAGGAGGCCGCAAAAGAGCAGGTGTTGGCCAGGAAAAATATCCGGCAAGGTCACTTCTCATGGCGACAAACACCACCCGGGGGCGCAGTTGCGACACCCCATAGTCGGAGGCGTTATGGAGCCGCCATTCGGTATGATAGCCCAAGCTCGAAAGCTGCTTTTTAAGATGCTTCCGGTAGTCTTCAAATACTGCGTCGAGCATTCCCCGGACGTTTTCAAGCATGATTGCTTTTGGCCTTATTTCGTCGGCAAGCCTGATTGCCTCCGGGAAAAGGTCTCTTTCGTCGTCTTTACCTAGCTGTTTTCCGGCTTTGGAAAATGGCGGGCAAGGTACGCCACCAGCCAGGAGGTCAACTCCTTGGTATTTTGCGCCAGGAAAATGCCTGATATCGCCGTTGATAACGTCCCATTTGGGTCTGTTGAACCGCAAGGTGTCACAGGCTGGTTTTTCAATTTCAACCAGGGCGATATGCTCAAAACCAGCAGCTTCAAGCCCGAGGGCCTGCCCCCCTGCGCCAGCACACATTTCCACCGAGTATGGCATTATCTTCCCTCTGTTTTGATATTCCCGTGAATATACTACGGAATAAATCAAATGGGGGAGTCCATAAATAGCGGTGGGCGAAATTCTGACCGCGACTGATCAAGTATTGCTAACTCAACAGAAATATCGCCCCTTCAGTTCACAGGCCGTCAGCTCCGGGCAGTGCTCGCAGACCGCATAACGGATGGCATCTTCGGCGCCCCACAGGCCTTCGGCGGTGAGGCGGCATTTGAGCACGCAATCCCGGCAGGAGACCGGCTCGCCGGGCCGGACCAGCCGCCAGCCACTGACCGTTAATACCGCCTCTTTCCGCTGGCTGCACTCCCCGCAGAGATGCTGGAAATGGTTTACCCCGGCGGCGTCCACTAGCTTCCAGGTCACCATCAGTCCAGCGTTCCGGCGTGCAGGGCGGCGCCAATTGCCCCGGTCAGGTCGGGATGTTCCGGCACCAGGACCTCCACCCCCAGCTTTTCGGCCAGGGTGGCGACCATGAAACGGTTCTTGGCTACCCCGCCGGTGAAGACCACCGCCTCGCCGAAGCCCAACCGGTCCAGCATATTGACCAGCCGATTGACCACCGAGAGATGGATCGAACGGGCGATGTCGGCCGGGGCCGCGCCATGGTTCTTGAGCGAAATGACCTCGGATTCGGCAAAGACCGTACACATGGAGTTGATCGCCACCTCCCGGTCGGAGGTGAAGGCGGCCTCGCCGAACTCGGCCAGGGAAAAGCCCAGAGAGGCAGCCATGATCTCCAGAAAGCGACCGGTGCCGGCGGCGCACTTGTCGTTCATCTGGAAATTCACCACCCGCCCGGCCTGATCCAGGCTGATCACCTTAGAGTCCTGTCCGCCCACATCGAGGATGGTCCGGCACTTGGGGAAGGCGTGGCGCGCCCCCAGGGCATGGGCCTTGATCTCGGTGATCACCCCTTCGGCGAAATGCCTCTGGGCCAGATGCCGCCCGTAGCCGGTGGCGATGATCCGCCGGGGCTGGTAGTGCGCCAACATGGCTTTGGCCTGCTGGTGCGGGTCGAAACCGCTTTCGCTGATCTGAAAATCGGTGAGGACACCATGGCGGAGCGCCGCCAGTTTGACGGTGCGGGAACCGAGGTCGATGCCGATTAGCATCTCTTATTTCCCATCTTTAAACTCGGGCAATCTTCACGGCTTTGGCATTCGCGGTCAGGAGACCGCTCCCACAGGTTGGCTGCGTTCCCTGTAGGAGCGACCTCCCGGTCGCGAATCGGCAGGCTTGGGCTGGCATAAGAATGTGCAGATTTCGCCATTTTTTCACCCCCGAATCTGCTCCAAAAAGGCCTCGATCCGGGTCTGTAACTGTCCCACATCCTCGGGGGAGTAGTCCGACTCGATGGAAAGGTAGGGGATATCCTCCCGCTCGCACAGCTCCCGGACCTTGATCTCCTCGATGTTGTAGGTGTGGCAGAACTGCAAGGAGTAGTGGATGATGCCCTGAGCCTTGGAGCTCTGGTATTCCTTGGCGATCTGGACGATGCGCTCGTCGTTGGGGGTGAAGCAGGAGCAGTCGATCTTCATGTAGCGGTCGGTGAGCACCTCCAACTGGGCCTCCATCCCGGGCAGATTCTCGTCGATCAGATCCTTGAAGTAGCGGGTGCCAATGCAGCTCTCCTCGTTGACGATCACTGCCCCGGCGGTCTCCACCAAATTATGGACCTTCCAGTTGGGGAGGGCCATGGGGGTGCCGGAGATCATTACCCGGGGGGCCCCGGCGTCGATCACGCCCTCGCCCTGCTTAACCCGACCATCCAGCTCGTCGCAAAGCTCGTTCACTTTAGCAGCGAAGCGCACCGGCTCGTCGTAGAAGGCAATCTGCTCGATCAGCAGGGCATCCTTGCCGCTGATCGGGGCTGGGCTGGCGGTGCGCAGGGCAGTGAGGCGCTGCAGCGCCCGGCGTTTGTCGTTCATCACCTTGATGGCGCTGGCCAGATCGGCCTCGGAGATGGTCTTACAGGCAACCTCCTCAACCTTGGCCTTGAAATCCTTGACCTCCTCAATCCACAGGGCCTTGTCGCGGGCCTTCTTCATCTGGGGAATTTCCATGACGTAGGTGGGCACCAGCCGGTCGAGGATCTCCCAGGTCTTCTTCTTGGCGTCACAGGTGGTTTCGCCGTAGACAAAATCCACTGCCTGGAAATAGGGGCAGATCCGCCCGACCTTGAAGCCGAAGGCCGACTTGACCATGGGGCAGATGTTGCGGGGCAGGATCTTCTCGGCGTCGGACACCGAGCCCTGGGAGCCGCCGCAGAGGCCGACGCAGATGCCGCCGGCAGCAATGACAATCTCCTCGGGGATATAGACGCAGAAGGTGCCGACCACCGGCCGTCCTGCCGCCTTGGCGTTCAAAAGCTCTTTAACCCGACCACCGTGGATCTCGCTGATCATCGCGTCAAAATAGGCCATTTTCTCGGGCCGCTGGGCCTGGGAGAGATAGGTCTTGGTGTAGGCCTCGCCCAGCATCACCCGGGCTTTCTCAAAGCGGGGCACATCCATGCCCAACCCTTCCCACATCTCCGGATAGGCCTTTACCTCAAATTTCTGCGCGTCCATAACCGCCTCCTGGCAAATTGAACTTGGAGTAATTAATCAATGGCTTAAGCGGGTGAATCTAAAGGAGATGGTCGGCAAAATCCAATCGGTAATTCTGAGCGGAAAGGTCGGGAGAATAGGTAAAATGGATGAACTGGGTTGCAAGCATGGCCGGTGAGGCGCAGGCGGGTTGCTCCAGGTGACGTGCCCGCGAATTCTTCAGGCCAGCACTGCCGCCTTGACCGCTGCAATCCCCAGACGGTCAACCAGGCGGGCGGTGCGCTCCCTTTTCTTGCCGTTGGCCCGGTAGAACTCCACCAGTTTGTCCACCAGGGCCACCGCCTGCTCATCGCTCAACCCCTCGCCCATGACCTCGGCGATCCGGGGTTTGCCGCCGGAGTTGCCGCCAAAGGTCACTATCCAGCCGCTGTTTTTGCCGATCAGGCCGATATCCCGTACGTATCCTTCCGCACAGGTCATGGGGCAGCCCGAGACCCCGATCTTGAGCTTGGCCGGCAGCTCCACACCTTGCAGGCGTTCTTCTAGCTGGTGGCCCATGCCCAGGGAATCCTGCACCCCAAGGATGCACACCGAATTGCCCGGGCAGGCCTGGACGTAGTGCAGACACAGCTCGACGGCCCGACCGATGCCCACCTGGAGCTCGGCACGGATCGCCTCGATCTCCTCGGCCTTCACCCCCACCAGGGCCAGCCGCTGACCGGAGGTAATCTTGGTGATGGGGATGGCGTGCTTGCGGACCACCCGGGCCAGATTTTCCAGAAATTCCGGGGTCAAGAGACCGGTGGGCGTTCGGGGCACAATGGCCCAGGTGGTCTTGTCGCGCTGGAGGATGGCGCCGTCTGGTTTTGCGTCGGACATGGTCATCTCCTCTAAAGTCAGGACGCCGGGGAGGCGATGGATTTCAAGGCGGTAAGCCGCGCCAGGAGCGGCGGATGCGAATAGTGCAGCACCACATAAAAGGGGTGCGGCGTCAGGTTGGCCAGGTTGCTGACCGAGAGTTTCTTTAGGGCCGCACCCATCCCGGCCGGGTCACCGGTTTCCTCGGCGGCAAAGCGGTCGGCCTGGTACTCATGCTTGCGGGAGAGGGCGTGCAGGAAGGGCGACAGCGCCATCTCCAGGGGGGTAAAGAGCAGGCCGAAGAAGATCAGGCCGGTGTAGAGCGACGGGCTCTCGATGCCAAAGGCGGCGTAAAGTTCGGGCCGGGCAAGGAATAAGCCCAGCAGGTAGAACATCACACCGGCGTGGACCAGGCCGAGCAGCATGGACTTCAAGATGTGTTTCTTTTTGTAGTGGCCGATCTCGTGGGCCAGCACTCCCACCAATTCCGGGACGGTGTGTTTATCGATCAGGGTATCGAAGAGGGCGATGCGGCGATTGCGGCCGAAGCCGGTGAAGAAGGCGTTGGATTTGGCGCTGCGCTTGGAGCCATCCATGACGAAGACGTTCTGCAACGGGAAGCTGACCTTGGCGGCGAAGGCGAAAATCGCGGTCCGCAATTCCCCCTCGGGCAGGGTGGTAAACTTGTTGAACAGCGGCATGATCCAGGTGGGGGCGATGAACTGGACGAAGAGGGTGAAGAGACTCACTGCCCCCCAGCACCAGAGCCAGGCCAGGGCGCCGGCCTTGGCGAACAAAAAGAGGATGCCACCCAGAAGCGGCCCGCCCAGGACCACCGCCAGCAGCAATCCCTTGAACAGATCAGCGATGAAGGTGGCCGGGGTGGTGCGGTTGAAGCCGAAGCGCTCCTCAATGACGAAGGTCGAGTAGACACTGAAGGGCAGCGATATGAGCGACTTGCTCAAGAGCAAGACGGCAAAAAAGAGCAGCCCCCGGGCCACCTCGCCGCTGGCCCAGCCGCGGACCAATTGGTCAAGCCAGGCAAAGCCGCCGACCCACCAGAAGATCAGCAAGAGCGCCAGGTCGAAGGTGGCGGTGATCTGCCCGAAGCGGCTCTTAACCCGGGTATATTCCTGGGAACGGGCGTACTCGGCAGGGTCGTAGCAGTCGGCAAACTCGGCGGGGAGCTTGGGGTCCAGGGCCCTGAGGTTGAGCCAATCGGCGATGGCCCCCAGGAGAAAGTCGGCCAGCAGGGCGGCAAGAATGATCAGGGCGTAAAGATTCATGGTGGTGGGTTCACTCGCAATTGTCGGGGGAGGGAAATTAGCGGTTGCCAAGGACGCCATATCAATAATAAGTTCAGGCTCCAGTGTCAAGGAGCTGTGGGGAATCAGGATCCGACCGATCAGTCGGATCGGTCAGACATTCCGTCATTATCGGGGAACCAATGCAGATCAAACTCGTGGCCTTCAATGGCCGGTATATCCACTCCTGCCTGGCCCTGTTCTACGTCCGGGAGGAGCTGCGCCACCATCTACCCGAGGCAACGGTTGCCCTGCACCAGTACACCATCAACGATCCCTACTACGCCACCCTGCTCAAGATCAGCAGCGGCGTCCCAGACGTGGTGATGTTTTCGGTCTACATCTGGAATGGCGAGCTGGTGGCCCGGCTGCTGGCCGATCTGGCCCTGGCCCTGCCGGAGACCTGGTTCGTTCTGGGCGGCCCCCAGGCCGAAAACCTGGATCTGAGCGGGCTGCCATCCCGGATAACGCGGGTGGCGGGGGCGGTGGAGGGGCTGACGGCCAGCTTTTACGAGGATCTGCGCCGGAGAAGCCCGGCCCCGCAGTACCGGGGCGAACCCGGTTGCCCCTTCCCCTCGCCCTACACGGATGAGGAGCTGGCCGGGGAACTGGCCCATCGTCAGATCTATTACGAGTCAGTCCGCGGCTGCCCTTTTGCCTGCAGTTATTGCCTCTCTTCGGTGGAACGGGGGTTGGTCTGGAAGGAGCTGGACCAGGTGGAACGCGAGTTGGCGCTGATCCTGGCCCACGCGCCCGGGATCATCAAATTTGTTGATCGCACCTTCAACGTCCAGCCCGGGCGGGCCCTGGCCATCTGGCGTTACCTGGCGCCCCGGGTGGGGGAGACGGTCTGCCACTTCGAGATGGCCCCCGACCTGTTTACCGAGGAGATGTTCACCTTCCTGGCCACCCTGCCGCCTGGGGTTTTCCAGTTTGAGCTGGGCATCCAGTCCACCAACCCCGCCACCCTGGCGCGGGTCAACCGGCCCATAGACCTGGCCCGGGCCGGGGAGAATATCCGGCGCCTGGCCGGACTCGGCAATATCCACCTGCATGCCGACCTGATCCTGGGGCTGCCCGGTGAAAGCCCTGCCACCTATCTTGATTCGCTGCGGGCAGTCTTTGCCATGGGGCCGCACCATATCCAGATGGGGTTACTCAAGGTCCTGCCGGGGACTGCCATCAGCGGTGAACCGGGGCTGCTTCATGCCCTACGGCCACCCTACGAAGTGCTGGCCACCGCCACCCTGGATCACGCCACCCTGGCGGATCTCTACTGGCTGGGCGAGGTCGTCGAGGCCTTCCATAACAACCGCTATTTCCCCAGTCTCTTTGCTTACCTGCGGGAGAGCGGCGATGATATTGCCGGTTTCTTCGCTGGGTTGTTGGCCCTCTGCCGGGAACGAAATTTCTTCAACCGGGCTGCCACCCAGGAACTGCTCACCGAACTGCTGGCCGACTTCACAACCGGGCGAGAAGATGGCGCCCTGATCCGGGAGTTGCTCACTTTCGACTGGCTGCGTTGCGGCCATCGCCATCTGCCGTCGGCGCTGGGCGCCACCGCCGATCTCACCGTCTGGCGCGAGGCCGTGAGCCGTGCCCTGCCCCCGAACCTTGAGCCTTACTACGACTACCGCCGCCGGGCCGAATTCTTCCGCAAGGTGCACTTCTTCCCCATGTCGGCGGCGGCCCTGGAGCTGGTCGGCCTGGCCGGGGGTGAGCGGGCCGGGATGGTCGCCTTTCTGCCCGAAAAGGCCCATACCCTGCAAGGTTTCCAAAAGACCGTGTTTTTCCCGGCTCCCGAGTAAGCCGGGAGATATCAATCAAGGCCAGCGGCCACATCCCGACAATGAGGTTTCCCATGCAGATCAGTGCGCACGTGCATCTTCTCACTATCCCGTTTCAGGTTCCGCTCAGCCCGGAACTTAAGCTGGAGCGCTTCGTCAACCTCTTCCTGATTTACGGGGAGAAGGAGATCCTCCTGGTGGACAGCGGGGTGGCCGGGGCCGAGGCCAGGATCATCGATTATCTGGCGGCCACCGGTCGCCGCCCGGAAGAAATCAGCCGGTTGCTTCTCACCCACTCCCACCCGGACCACCTGGGCGGGGCGGCCGCCATATGCCGACTCACCGGCTGTAAAGTTGCCGCCCACCCGGCCGAGCGGCATTGGATCGAGGATACCGCCCTCCAAGCGGCGGAGCGGCCGGTGCCCGGTTTCAGTGGCTTGGTGGGGGGGCCGGTGGGGGTGGGTCAGCTGCTGGGCGAGGGGGAGCGGCTTACCCTGGAAGGCTTGACGATGGAGGTGTTGCACACCCCGGGCCATTCGCCCGGTTCGATCTCCCTGTATTTGCCCGGTGAGGGCGTGCTGATCTGCGGCGATGCCGTCCCCTTGCCGGGAGATCTGCCCATCTTTACCGATTGGCAGGCCGCGGTGACGTCGCTTACGCGGCTGCAAGAAATTCCCGGAGTCGAATGGCTGCTTTCAGCCTGGGATCAGCCCCGGCGTGGGGAAGAGGTGGCGGCCACCCTGGCGGCGGGGCTGACCTGGCTGGAGCGGATCAAGAGTTGCGTCGCGGCAGAGGCCGGGAAACCGACGACCAGCGCGCCGCTGGATTTGTGCCGGGCCGTGGTCGCCCGGCTGGGCTTACCCGCAGCAGCAGTCAATCCCCTGGTGGCGAAATCCTTTACAAGCTGTCTTTGAAGGAGAAACCGGGCAGGCCGGAGGCTTCAAAGACCGAGTGGCAGCAGAATTTCCCGTTCGATCCGGCACTTGACCTGCTCAGGGGTCTGAGTTTGCAGGGATTCGGCGGCCGCCTGGAGAATCGCCGCCCGCTGCAGGTTGGCCTCGCGGCAACGCAGTCGGGCGCGTTCCAACCCCTGCCAATCCCGCTGGCGCAGAAAATCATCAAAGGCCGGGATGATCTCCGGCAGCAAGAGCCGCCGCATGCCATCAAGGAAACCGGCATAGAAGGCCATGGACGATTCCGCCCGGGCGCCGAGGATATAGCCCAGCATTCCCTCGGGGTGGGTATCGGCCAGGGCATCCTTGACCGCCCGGGCGGTGAGCTCGATGGGCGAGGCGGGAAAGGCCGCGATCAGTTGCTGGAGGTGCTCACTGGCCAGGTCGGACTCGCGGAGTTCGCCGATCTCGTGGTGGATGAAGGCGGGGATCTCCCGATCGACGATTTCATCCAGCTTCTCCCGGAGGCTCTGCCGATCCACCGTCGCCCCAACCTTCACCCCGGAAAGGGTCAAGGCATGGCGCAGGGCGGCCCGGCCGGTGGCGTGGATCTCCTGGATCTGGTCCCAAAAGAAAAAGCGCATGGGCTCGCGGCGGATGACAATCAGCTCCCCCTGGCGCAGGGCAAAAGGGCTGGCCAGTTCCCGCGCCTCTTCCCGGCCCAGGATCAGGATACGGCAATCGCCTTCTTGCCGTTCCTCGCGGAGTTCGGCCAGGAAGAAAATGGCTTTCAAAGACCGGCCATAGCCCGCGCCGTAAACCAGACCGGTGGTGCGCAGGTGGAGATTGATCTCCTCTGGTGCGAAGGGCTCGCAACTCTCCCCATTGATGAGCAGGGGAAGGTATTCCACCCCGGCCAGGGTCTCCCAGTAGTTCTCCTTAGCCTCGATCCAGTCCAGCACCACCGCCGCTTCCGGTTCGTCCCAAGGGTTCAGGCCATGTTCCCACTTATAGAGGCCACGCAGTTTCAGGATCAGAGAGCAGAGGGAATAGATGCCGTTATCCCGGGCGTCAGAGATGGTACAGTTCTGGCGGATGGTTTGAATGAAGATTGGATCGAGCCCGGCGGCGCCGAGTATTTCAAGAGGAGTGGTCATGCCCAAACTATAAAGCGGTCCGGGAAAAAAGCAAAAAAAAGGGGCGGCGAAAATCGCCGCCCCTCGAGCAAACCATCTACGGTTTGGACCGGTGCTTAATGGCCGCCCACGGTGAGCAGGTTGCTGGCGGCCAGGACAAGGATGGCGACTTCGGCGATGGCCATGATCGCATAGGCTTTGTCCTTCCGGCGAAAGAGCCCGGGAACGATGGCGGCATAGCAGAGGATGGTGACCCCGGCCAGCATGGCCACCGGAATGAAATTCAGGAAATCGGCATAGTTGATAAGATTAACCCAGGCCCAACCGGTGGGTGGTTTTTCCAGGTGCAGGAACTCCTTGTTGATGGAGTCCAGATAGGCGGGCTTGGGTTTATCGGCATGCTCGTCCTTGGCGGGCTGGGCGGCAGCCTCCGGGGCTGCGGCAACCGGGACACCAGGGGTGGCGGTGGCGGCCATAGGGGCGGTCGCCTCCTTGGCCGCGGCATGGGCGTCCTTGGCGCCGTGGCCGGCCTTGGCGGAGACCGGCATCTTCCAGTAGTTGGAGATCTGCTCCACCGGGATGGCCGGTTTCATGATGCCGGTCATATAGATGGTGAAGGTTATCACCATCAAGCCGAGGCCAAAGAACATGCCCTTTTCGAGAATCTTGGCGTAGAGTAGCTGCTCCGGGCTGGCGCCGATTGTTTTTTTATGGTCAGACATGATTATTCTCCTGAAATATTATGATTAAGAACCCAGCAACTTGGTACCCAACCCCTTGTCCAAGGCCTTGAGGCCGGCGAAGAGGAGGATGCCGATGACCATCCAGCGGATCATTGAGGGCTTGGCGACCTTGAGCAGCCGTACCCCGATGAAGGAGCCCAGCATGATGCCGACCAGGGAAGGCACCACGATCATCGGAATCAGGGCGCCCTTGTTCATGTAAATCCAGGCGGCGGAGGTATCGGTGATGGAGAGCAGGAACTTGCTGGTGGCGACGCTGATTTTGAGCGGGGCGCCCATCATCAGATTGAGCACAGGAACGTTGGCCCAGCCGGCGCCAAGGCCGAACATGCCGGCCATGAAGCCGATGACGATGAAGGTCAGCAGACCGGGGATGGTGCGGTGAATCTGCCAGTTGATGTCCTTCTTGGAGCTGGGCTCATGGTAGATGCCGCAGATCCCTAAGGCGGAAGAGAGGTTGTCTGGTTTCTGCACATCGGGGAAGTCGGATTTTTTGGCAGTGAACATGATCACCACGATCCCCAGGATGGTGACGCCCAGGCAGATCTGAACCACGTTGGTGGGCAGAGCCAGACCGACCATGGCGCCGGCGATGGCCATGGTCGAGGCGATCAGGGCCACCGGTACGGCCATGCGCAGACTGGCCAGGTTGGCTTTGAGTAAACCGGGACCGGCGGCCAGAGAACCGGCCAGGGCGACCAGAAGGCCGGTGCCGCGAACGAAGTCGAGATGGAAGGGAAAGAAGCCGCCGATGATCGGCACATAGAGCACGCCGCCACCAACCCCGCCGAGCACCGCGATGATGCCCATAAAAAAGGTGACCACAAACAGCGATAGCGGCCAGACCCACCAGGCGGTGGTGCTGACGGGGGCTGCGGCCGCAGCCTCCTCGGCCAGAGCCAGAGCCGGGGTCAGGAGCGCAAGACCACCGAGCAGCAGCCCGGCAACCCCCGTTCTTCTAGAAAAATTGTTCATGTATATCTCCCTCCAGAAATATAGGTAAAAAAGTATTGCCGACCGGGAATCGGGCGGATGCGTGACCATCCGTTTTACAGCCCACCACGGGCCGCCTTCCCCCGATAATAAACAGCGTTTATCTGCTTCGTGTTTCATGCATGGACACCGGGGTTATCCTGCCGGATTAGGCCGGTTTGTTATTGACGCGATAGTTGGTAAGGGCAAGGGCAAAAAAATTTCGCTATGCTTAATGTGCTTGACTACCGAGTGTCAAGGGAATGTTTTAAATTGAAACAGAGCCGTTGCGCTTTGCAACGCCACGGCCCGCCTGCGACGGAATTTTTGGAGTCGAGCGTGGTCCCGGAAGGTCACGAATGAACAGGGAGGAAGATTGATGAGCGTTGATATCGAACGATTTATGGCCTTACTGGCCGAAGAGGTTCGCAGTTACCAGGTGCCGGTGGTGGACCTGATTGCGGTGCAGACCCACGACCCCTACCGGATTCTGGTGGCGACCATACTATCGGCCCGGACGCGTGACGAGGTTACCGCCAAGGCTGCGGAACGGCTGTTCCAAAGGGCACCGGACCTGGCCGGGCTGGCCGCTTTACCGGTGACCGAGATTGCCCGGCTGATCACCCCGGTTGGTTTTTTCAACAATAAAGCCGGTTTTTTGGCCCAGCTACCGACAGTGGTGCAGGCCGAGTTCGGCGGACGGATTCCCGAGACGGTGGAGGAGCTTTGCCGTCTGCCCGGGGTGGGCCGCAAGACCGCCAATCTGGTAGTAGCAGTAGCCTTTAAAAAGCCGGCGATCTGTGTCGATACCCATGTCCACCGGATCATGAATATCTGGGGCTATGTCACCAGCAAAACCCCGCTGGAAACCGAGATGGCCCTGCGGGCAAAGCTACCGGAGAAGTACTGGCTGACCGTCAATGCCACCCTGGTGGCCTTTGGCCAGGGCACCTGCAAACCGGTGCGGCCCCATTGCGATCGCTGCCTATTGACGGAGATGTGTCCAAAGCTGGGAGTGACGCCCCGGAAGGTGGCGACGGAACAAAGGGTCCCTGGCACGGGTCCCGCGCCGCTCAAGCTGGTGTCCTGGAATGTCAACGGCCTGCGGGCGGCAGGGAAAAACGGCTTCGGCGAGGTCGTCAAGGAGTTGGCCGCCGATCTTCTGGCCCTCCAGGAGATCAAGGCGGAACCGGGCCAGCTACCGGAAGAATTACTGAATCTGCCCGGCTATCGGGCCTACTGGCACCCGGCCGAGAAGAAGGGCTACGCCGGGGTCGCCACCTACAGCCGCCGGGAGCCGTTGCGGGTCATCACCGGCCTGGGGCGGGAGGAGTTTGACCGCGAGGGGCGGGTGCTGACCCTGGAGTTTGCCGACTTCTTCCTCATCAACGCCTATTATCCCAACGCCCAGCACGGCCTGAACCGGCTGGTTTACAAGCTGGCCTTCAATGGTGAGATCCTGGCCTTCTGCCAACGGCTGGCCCAGGAGAAGGCGGTGGTGCTCTGCGGTGACCTCAACGTCGCCCATCGTCCCATCGATCTGGCCAATCCCAAGGAGAACGAGAAGAATCCCGGCTACACCGTGGAGGAGCGAATGGGGATGGACGCCTTTCTCGATGCCGGTTTTATCGATACCTTCCGGCTCTTCAACGATCAGCCCGGCCAGTATAGCTGGTGGAGCTACCGATTCAATGCCCGGGCCCGGAACATCGGTTGGCGGATCGACTATTTCTGTGTGGATGCCAAGAGCCGGGCGCGGGTTTTAGGGGCGACCATCCGCAGCGAGATCACCGGCTCGGACCACTGCCCGGTGGAGTTGCTCTGGCAGGGAAAGGAATAACGAATATCGAACCGGTGAAGAAGTGGGTCGGGTAGGAGCGGCCCTGGTTGTTAATCAGCATACTGCGAGGGGGGGGAAGTCGTGATGAAACCACTCGACCATAAGAAACTGGCGGTCATCCATATCACCGTCAAGGAGTTGGGCTTGAGCGAGCAGGAATACCGCGATACCCTGGAAAAGGTGGCTGGGGTGCGCAGCAGCCGCGAGCTGGACGAGGTCGGCTTCCGCAAGCTGATGCGTTTCTTCGCCCGCAGCCGCCATTACCGGATCAACGCCCAGGGCCTGACCTTCCGCCAGAAACTCTACGTCCGCCACCTGGTGGAAGACCTGGGCTGGAAGGAATTCCACTTCGCCAACTTTCTCAAAAAGTACTACCACACCGACGCGGTGGAAAAACTGGGCCGATTTGAGGCCAGCAAGCTTATCGAGTCCCTCAAGCACATCATCTCCGGTCGGTTGGACCGCAGTGACCAGTTCAAACCTGTCTGAGTTACAACCCAGCCAGCCAAGGAGGAAGCGGCGAACTGGAAGGGGTTTCTTCTATTTCAGTAGGGTCTTTTCCCCACATAATTTCCCGCCGGGCGATAGTTGCAGACCCAGACCTGGCTGTCGTCGGGACAAACCGCCATACCACAGCCTATCTCCGTTGTGCTTTGCCAAACCAGCTGCGTGTAATGCCCGCACATCCTGCCGCCAGTGCAGCGATTGGCGGCATAACTGTAGTCTGCCTTTTCGGCCCCCCAGCCATCAACCGCTTGGGCTGGGGTCACCTCTTGCACTTCAGTTGTCCCATCGGACCACTGTACGGCACTGGCCCAATGGAGGTTCTCGCCCAGATGACCGGCACCGCTGTGGACAAGATTACAGCCCTCGTCAGCGCGGAGATGCTCGGCCCAGCGCTGGGCGATGGCACCCAGATCATCGGCCCAGCGCACCGGTGGGACTCCCGCCTCCTGACGCCAACGGTTATGGGCCTTCACTACCAGGGCATTAAACCACAATCAGGACATGCTGGGTAGATGGCCTGGTGGATTCCCTGAGATGGCGACAAAGGTTGCATGTCAGAACTTTTTCTTGCCTGAAGGCCCCTCTCTACTTATATTCGGCGGTTCAATATCTCTTTTTTCAGGCGCCGCCTGAGCAACCCTGAACAAGAATTCCCGCGAGGAGCTTGGCACCAATGAAACTAGGCATTAACGGATTAGGCAGGATCGGTAAGCTCTCCCTCTGGCACCATGTTGGCCGCAAACATTTTCCGGCGCTGGTCGTCAATCTGGGCCGGGAAGTGGGGCAAGGCCTGCAAGACATCGCCGCAGCCATCGAGCGCGACAGCTCTTACGGCCGCCTGGCCAATTACCTCCACGGCTACAAGGGCCAGCGGGTCATCGAAGAGTTGAACGAGGCCGCCGGTACCATGGTCATCAACGGCATTCCGGTCACCTTCCTGCGCGAGGCCCGTAACCCCAAGGACATCAAGTGGAAAGAGAACGGCGTCCGGCTGGTGGTCGACACCACCGGGGTTTTCAACGACCCCACCGCCCCGCCCGACAGCCCCAAGGGCGCCCTGCGCGGCCATTTGCAGGCCGGAGCGGAAAAGGCCATCCTCTCGGCACCCTTCAAGATCAAATCCAAGGGGTTGGACATGCCCGCCGACGCCGTCACCACGGTGATGGGGATCAACGGCGAGGATTATATCCCCTCCCAGCACTGCCTGATCTCGGCGGCCTCCTGCACCACCACCTGCCTTTCCTTCATGATCAAGCCCCTGCTGGACCAGCTCGGCGCCGATAACTTTCTCAGCGCTTCCATGGTTACCGTCCACGCCGCCACCGGCAGTCAGCAGGTGTTGGATCGGCTGCCCAACGCCGGCGCCACCGACCTGCGCAAGAACCGCTCGATTCTTAACAATATTATCCTCACCACCACCGGCGCGGCCAAGGCCCTGGTCCTGGTCATCCCGGAGATGAAGAGCATCGGCTTCATCGCCGAATCGGTCCGGATTCCCACCTCCACCGGCTCTTTGATTGTTTTGGTGCTCAATATCCAGGACGATGTCAATCAGCCGCTGAAGCGTGACCGGATCAACGCCATCTACCGGGAATTTGCCAATACCTCGCCCTACCTGGTTTACACCGAAGAGCAAAACGTCTCCTCCGATATCATCGGCATGCCCTTCGCCGCCACCATTATTGAGGGCACCGAAACCCACACCCGCACCGCCAATATCCGGGTCAACCTGCAAAAGGCCGGGCTCGATTGCACCGGCCAGAGCACGCTCGACATTCCGGTGACCCAGGCCGTCATCTACGGCTGGTACGACAACGAGCTGGGCAGTTACACCAACATGCTCGGTGACCGCACCGTCTCCATCGCCGAGCAAATGGTATGAGCCCAACGCCATGGCGGGTCGCGGCGATGACCGCCGCCGACCTGCCGGGCGTACAATTGATCGAAGAGCAATCGCCGACGCCATGGAACCCCCAGCAACTGGCGGAGGAGCTGGTCTGTACCGGGGCCTTGCAGCTAGTCTGCCTTTCGGAGTCCGGCGAACACCTAGTCGGCTTTCTCATGGCCCGGCTGTTTGGCGGCGAGGCGGAAATCTTGAAGATTGCCACGGTGCTTGCCTTTCACCGCCAAGGGGTTGCAGGCCTGCTCCTCAACACCTTCATCTCCCTGGCTAAAGCGCAAGGAGTCAGCAAAATTCACCTGGAATTGCGGGCGAAAAACACCCCCGCCCGAGCCCTATACAACAGACATGCCTTTGAGATAACAGGGCGACGCCGCAACTATTATACTGCCCCTCAGGATGACGCCATTTGCATGACGTTATCTATATCGAACTGCGAAGTAGGATGTAATGCGACACCGCCTCAGGTTACAAGCCATTGATATGCAACGAACATTCACTTAGGAGGGTGCTGAAATGCAAATAAAGGCCCTTGATTCGCAACCCCGTTCTGTGAGTGAATATAAAATTAAGGTTCGTTTAATGCAGATAGATAGCTGAGATCAGTTTTAGTGGCACCATCGTAACGTATAAATCGAATCCCTTACAGAAAAGCAAAATGAGAAGGAACCCTCGGAGGAAACCTATTGAAGAACATCCGCGACCTCGATATCAAAGGCAAGAAACTGCTGATCCGCGTGGATTTCAACGTCCCACTTGATGAGCACGGCAACATCACCGACGACATCCGGATCCGCGGGGTCTTGCCGACCATCAACCACGCCCTGGACGAAAACGCCAAAATCATCATCATCTCCCACATGGGCCGCCCCAAGGGCCAGCGGGTGGAAAAATTCAGCATGGCCCCTGCGGCCAAGCGCTTGTCCCGGCTGATCGGCAAAGAGGTCAAACTGGCCCCGGACTGTATCGGCCCCGAGGTCAAGGCCATGGTCGAGGCCATGCAGCCCGGGGAAATAGTCATGCTGGAAAACCTGCGCTTTCATCCGGAAGAGCAGGCCAATGACGAAAATTTTTCCCGCGAACTGGCCGCCCTGGCCGATGTTTACATCAACGACGCCTTCGCCGTGGCCCACCGGGCGCATGCCTCGGTGGTCGGCATCCCGCATTTCATGAAAGAGGCGGCGGCAGGGTTTCTCCTGCAGAAGGAGATGGATTATTTCCACCGCTCGGTGAGCGACCCCATGCGCCCCTTGGTGGCCATCGTCGGCGGCGCCAAGGTTTCCAGTAAGCTCGGGGCCTTGCGCAACCTCATGGAGCGGGTCGACAAGATGATCATCGGCGGGGCCATGGCCAACACCTTCCTCAAGGCCTTGGGCTACGGGGTGGGCCAATCCAAAATCGAAGACGAACTGCTCGATACCGCCCGTGAACTGGTGGCCCAGGCCGGCAAGCAAGGCGTCAAACTCTACCTGCCGGTGGACTGCATCGTTGCCGACAAATTCGACGCCCGGGCCGAAACCAAGCGGGTCACCTCGCAGGAAGTGCCGACGGAGTGGATGATTTTAGACATCGGCCCCGCCACGACCCTGCTCTTTTCCGAGGCCCTGGACGACGCCAAGACCATCATCTGGAACGGCCCCATGGGCGCCTTTGAAATGGACGCCTTTTCCCGGGGCACCCTGGCCATGGTCCAGCGCTTAGCCTCCTCCCATGCGCTGACCATCGTCGGCGGCGGCGATACCGATGTCGCCGTCCATCGCGCCGGGGAATCGAACAACATTTCTTACATCTCCACTGGTGGCGGCGCCTTTCTGATGTTGATGGAAGGCAAGGAACTCCCCGGCGTCACCGCCCTGCAAGAACACAATCGGAATTAGGGGTAGATCATGCCAAGAACACCTCTGATCGCCGGCAATTGGAAGATGCATACCACCATCGATGAAGCCACCCAACTAGCCCAGGCCATTGTCGCGGGCGCTAAAAATCGTACCGATCGCCAGGTCATGCTGGCCCCGCCGTTCACCGCCCTGGCGGCGGTCAGTCACGCGCTGCAAGGCTCCGGCATTAACCTCGGCGCCCAGAACATCTGCTGGGAGCCCAAGGGGGCCTTCACCGGTGAGATCTCCCCGCTGATGCTTCTGGACCTGGGTGTCACCATGGCCATTGTCGGCCATTCGGAAAGGCGGCATGTTTTCGGAGAAACCGATGCCCTGATCAACAAACGGGTGACCGGCGCCATGGCCCACGGGATCATCCCCGTGCTCTGTATCGGCGAACAACTCTCCGAACGCGAGGCCGACCTGACCATGACCACTTTAGAGGGGCAGCTTCGCGGCAGCCTGCAGGGCGTAACCGTTACTGACCCGGCAAAACTGGTGATTGCTTATGAGCCGGTCTGGGCAATCGGCACCGGCAAAACCGCCTCTCCGGAACAGGCACAGGAGGCCCACGCCTTCATTCGTCAGATACTGGCGGAACTGTTCCAGAAAAGCGTTGCCAGTCAAATAAGAATACTGTATGGTGGCTCGGTTAATTCTGGCAGCATAGATACGCTGATGGGCCAGGATGATATCGATGGTGCCTTGGTCGGTGGCGCGGCATTGCAGGCCGATTCTTTTTCCCGCATCATTCACTTTCAGTAACTTCAGCCTTCCTTACCTTCGGAAGATCCGTTTATTTGGTGGTATTCAAATGGCCGCAATTATCACGGCAATCCACGTGATTGTCAGCTTATTCCTCGTCGTCATTGTCCTTTTGCAACATGGTAAAGGCGCCGACATCGGGGCGACCTTCGGGGGCGGCAATACAGTTTTTGGTTCGGAAGGACCGGTGCCCCTGTTGAACAAAGTGACGACCGGGGCCGCCGTTATCTTCATGCTTACCTCCATCAGCCTGGCTTACTTTTCAGCCAAGGCCGGGACCGGCTCGGTAATGCAGAATGCGGCAATCGTTAAGACCGTTCCGGTTGAGAAACCTCTCGAAACCGGACCGATTAAAGTAGCAACGCCAACCAGCCCAGCCCATGGAAGCACCGAGCAGGCACCCGCTCAGTTCCCCGGGCAGGCTGCACCAACTAAATAAAGTAAGACAAAAAGGTTTGCCGAAGTGGTGGAATTGGTAGACACACTGTCTTGAGGGGGCAGCGGGGAGACCCGTGCCGGTTCGAGTCCGGCCTTCGGCACCAGTACATAATCCGAGAACATCCGGAACCCTCCGCTAAGCCCTGAGAAATCAGGGCTTTTTGTTTTTCTATAGTCCAAAGAAGACCATCTTGATATGCTGGAAGCCGGAATGTTTAGGGGCTTTTTTAGGGGCATTTATCTGACCTCTTCAAAAAAGGCCCCTAAGAAGCAACATTGCGCCGGAGAATCGCATGCCAAGGCATCGCACATGATCCGCAAACCGCCCGAGCAATGATCTTGAGCGGCCAGGGCCGGGCCGCCGGAGCAGGGCTGGAGGGATCCGGCAATAGATGTAGTTTGCCGATCAGCCCCTGGACGTATTCCGTTTCGATGCCGACGGCCAGGGCCTTGCTGCAGACCAGGGCGGTCAGGGCCGGTCGCCAGTAGACGAAGACGCTCACCCCGGTCTGGCGGCTCAGGGCCAGGGCCTGGGCCTGGGCCGCCAAGGCCAGACCTTCTTCCTCCCGCCCCTGCCGGAAGGCGAAATAGGCCTCGGTGAGCAGCACGGCATGCCGGAACCAATGGGCATCGCCGCCCACCTGTTGTCGGACCTGATCGAGATGGCTCCGGGCCTGTTCCGTCTCGCCCAGTTCGAAGAGGGCCTGGGCCAAGCCGATATGGTTGGCCAGGGTGTTGACGGTAAACCCCAGTCTACAGGAACATCGGCTCAAAAACATGGATGCCCTGCTCCCGCGCAAAACCAGGCCCCGGTTGACCGCGTCGAGACAGACCACGATCGAGCCGGAACCCAGAGCGGCGTGAACGGCGTTGATCACCTCCCTCTGGATCAGGGACAAGGGCCGCATGCCGAGCTTACCGGAGCCAGGGGGCCGGATGTTTTTCAGCATGAACTCGGCCTGGTGGATCGCCCAGAAAATGGATGATAACGATACTCCGCGCCACCGCCGAAAAGCCGTTCGGTAAAGTAATTTTGCCGGTGCAAGGCCGCGAGCTACCGCGCGGCCTCGTCGCTACCGGTCAACTTCTTGGCCAAGGCGACGCTGATGGTGGGGAGAAAGGCGGTCTGCAGCAAAAACTCCCGCAGCTCATGGGGAGACTCGTTCAAGATCTCCGCGGCAAAATAATCAAAAATCTCTTCCAAGGCCGCGCCACTGAAGAACTCACCGCCGGTGCCGCTAAAACTCCCCTGCCCCAAGATCAGCACGATGGCGGCAATCCAGCCATCGGCCCTTTCGTGGACCTCCCGGATGGCTTCGCGCGACATACCCCGTCCCAAACTGCCACTGATGACCGCAGTGGTTTCCTCCAGGGTGAAGCGGATTTCCTCCCAGCCGATCCGGCTCATCCGGTTGTTGGCCCTGAGGCGGGCAAAGGGCGGCGGCGGTTCATGGCGGCTGATCACGACAATGTTGATCCCCGTCGGCAGAATCTCCAGACCCTGGACCAGCATATCGTGAAAGAGGGCGGTGACGGCGACTTCCTGATAGTTGTCGAAAATGATGCAGAATTTACCGCCGCCGCCATCTGCTGACAAGGCGGGATGGAGCAGCCCGCCGTATAGTTCCTCACTGAAAAAACCAAGGCCAGTCAATTTAACACATGTGTTGGCAAGTAGAGAATGATAGAGGTTCAGTAAAGAGCGAGATTGGGTTAAGCTATGCGAAACCCAACGGCATACGAAGTACGCAAATTCCTACCCATTTCCCCGGAGGACAGCATGGACGCCTTGATTAACACGGTAATCGGCTTCGGACCATTCATTGTTATCCCCTTTATCTGGCTGGTGAGCTGCCTCAAGGTGGTGAACGAGTATGAACGGCTGGTGGTGTTCACCCTCGGCAAGGTGAACAGGGATCCCAAGGGCCCCGGCCTGGTCTTCGTCTTCCGTCCCTTTCAGACGGCCGTCCGCATCAGCCTGCGCACCGTGGTTTTGGATGTGCCGAGCCAGGACATTATCACTCGTGATAACGTGAGTCTGAAGGTCAGCGCGGTGGTCTATTTCAAGGTGATGGACGCCAAACAGGCGATTCTCGGGGTGGAGGATTACAATTATGCCACCAGTCAGATTGCCCAGACCACTCTGCGCTCCGTGCTCGGTGAGGTGACCCTGGACGAACTGCTGGCGGATCGCGAGAAGCTGAGTCTGCGGCTCAAGGAGATCATCGATTCCTCCACCGAACCCTGGGGCATCCAGGTTTCCGCCGTTGAACTCAAGAGCGTGGACCTGCCGGAACAGATCCAGCGCGCCATGGGCAAGCAGGCCGAAGCCGAGCGGGAAAAGCGGGCCAAGGTGATTGCCGCAGAAGGTGAACTCCTGGCCAGCCGCCAGCTCCTGGAAGCAGCCAACACCCTCAGCCAGAACCCTGCCGCCATGCAGATGCGCTACCTGCAGACGCTTACCGAGATCGCCGTGGAGAAGAACAGCACCATCGTTTTCCCCCTTCCCATTGAGTTGATGAAGGTGTTTGAGAAGCTTGGGGCTAAGCAAGAAATCAGCTCGTAAGTCCCGTCTTTGTCGAAAGAAGGAGCCCCTGATGAAACCACGCATCACAGTCATTACCCTCGCCGTTGACGACCTGGAGCGCGCCGTACGTTTCTACCGCGATGGTCTCGGACTACCAACGCAAGGCATCATTGGCAGAGAATTCGAGGATGGAGCTGTCGCCTTCTTCGATTTACAGTTGGGCGTGAAACTTGCCCTTTGGCCGCGCAAGAGTCTCGCTCATGACACAGGCATTCCGCCAGGTATTCCAAATCCCACCGAACTCTCTATCGGTCACAACGTCTCGTCCATAGCTGAAGTAAATGCCGTTATGGAGCTGGCCAGGAGCGCAGGTGCTGTTATCGTTAAACCAGCACAAAATACCTTTTGGGGTGGTTATGCTGGCTACTTTCAAGACCCCGATTACCATCTCTGGGAGGTCGTATGGAACCCACAGTTCCTCCCCGACGAATAAGACCCAACCCGGCAGTCGAGAGGGGCGCTGCGCAGCGATGGTGCCAGCGGCCCTGACTTTTACATTCGGCCAACGCCAACCGGATCGGCCACAGCCTTCAACACTAAGAGTGGTGGTAAACTAATGCCCAGTGCCCTCTGCGATTTTTATTGTGACCAGATTTTGCGCCGCACGCTGGCGGTGCGGATTCACTTCGAGAACGATCAGGTCTTCGCCTTCCACCACAGCAATCCCTTATGGGAGCAGCACATCGTGCTCCTACCCAAGAAACATCTGGAATCGCTGCTTGCCCTGGAAGAGGCCGATAACGAACTGCTCCTGGAATTGATGCGGGTGGCAAAGCTGATCGCCGGGGACTTTATGGCTCGGTTTGGTGCGGCCCGGGTGTATACCAACCTGGGGGATTATCAATCCTCCAAACATCTCCATTGGCATATCGGTTGCGGCAAACAGCTACGGCCTTATTGAGCGAACCCCCATCTCGTACGGCGCAATAAGTGCTGGGCATTGCGCCGGATGGGTTATTGCCCGGTTAGGGAAGGTTTTTGTAAACGTCTTTCCGGTGGCCGATTTTAACCACCAAGATAATCAGGCGATCATTCTGGATTTCGTAGATTATTCGGTAGTCTCCGCATCTGACCTTATGAAAGGGATTGTTGCCCTTCATCTTGGTAGTGGTGGGCTCCGGGAGGTTGGCGGCCAGATCGGCGATTCTTTTCTTGATCCGCACCAGGTCGCGTTTCGGAAAGTCGGCTACACCCTTCAGAACGGCCGGGCGGAATTCGACGGCATAGACCATCTAGAGCCCTAGTTTCTGCCAGAACTCCGCAGCCAGAAGATTATCACCCGGTTCGCTCAGGGCCTTCTGGGCATCGGCGATGTCCATTACCTCCTCTATCTGGCGAAGGAGTTCAAGCTCCTTTATGGAGACCAGGGCGGCGATCTCTTCTCCGCGCCGAGTCAGGACCACCGAGCTGTGGCCATAGGCCACCTGGTTGATGATTTCGGCAAAATGTTTTCTGGCGTCGGCCGCCGACATTGTGGTGATCATGGTGTCCCTCCCAAATGTACCTTGTGTACAAAAGGTACATTTGGTGGCAGGGTGTGGCAAGTTAAATATTGGGGTGAGGATCCAGTTATAAAGGCGCAAGCCGCAACCACCCGCGCCGGGCACGAATAAGTAATGCGCCGGATGAGCATCAAGCCTGGCTTGTGGCTAAAGTCAACTCATGCGGCGCCTTCCGGCTTCGCCTGATGCGCCCTACCCATCAAAACGGCACATCATCCTCAAGCGGCGGTTGCTCTTGATCTCGGCCCTCTCTGGCTTGGACCGGTGTGGCTTTCAGGGAGAGGAACTTGCTACCGTCTTTCTTTGATTCCCGTACCCAGGCGGCCAGCTCGTAGTCCGTTCCTTCGATGTTGATCTTGCCTTTGTACCAAGGGCGGGAAGGGTTGCCTTCCTGGTTGTTCTTGAAAAGTACCCCGGTGTTGGTGTTGTCGTATTCGGCCATGGTCTTTGCTCCTGTTTTTCTGTCGTATTGTAACTGCCGCTGGGTAGGCCGTGCCCAATCCAGCGGCAGCCTTTGCCTGCAACCAACTTTATTTCGTGGGGATTGTCAACTGGTAGCCTCGCAGTTAAATACCCTCTCGGCTGATATGCCCGCCGGGGTGCTCCGGTGCTTATTCTGCCGGACTTGGCCACTCCTCCTGCTGCCGTTCCGTCACCAGATAGCAGAACCTCTCCCACTCCACCTCGCGGCCTGAAACCGGGCAGCGTAATTGCATCTTTCGTTCGGAAAGCCCGATCACCAGCCAGTCGCCCCGGCGGGGGCCGTCGGCTATGTTGAGCTTCTGCCCGACCTGCAAGGGGTACACCTGGAAAACCGAAACCTGTGGCGCCATCTTCTTGCCTCCGAGTCTGGTGCTTAATAGTCCCTCCCCCGCCCCTTCATAGGCGCGCCGGGTCTCACCGTTGAAGCAAACGAAAATCACCCGCGCCAGCTCCGGGCGTGCCGCCAGGGCAACCCGGGTCTCACGCACGGCGATGGCGGCTGCCGCCTGCTTGGGATAGCCATACACCCCGGTGCTGATGGCGGGAAAGGCCAGGGTAGTTAGCTGGTGCTGGGTGGCCAGGGCAAAACAGTGCCGATAGCAGGAGGCCAGCAGCTCCGCCTCGCCCTGCCCGCCGCCGTGCCAGACCGGGCCCACGGTATGGATGACGAAGCGGGCCGGCAGCCGGTAGCCTTTGGTGATTTTGGCCTGGCCGGTGGCGCAGCCCTTCAGGGTCCGGCACTCGGCCAGCAGTTCCGGCCCGGCGGCCCGGTGGATGGCGCCATCCACCCCGCCGCCACCCAGGAGCGAGTTATTGGCGGCGTTGACGATGGCGTCCACGGCCAGGGTGGTGATATCGCATTCTCGCAGTTCTATCCGTGAATCAGCCATGCCGTGCCTCATTCTTCAGGTGGAAAGCAACAGTATGGCCGCCAGAGCGCAGAGCATGCCGGCCAGATGCTTGAGGGTCAGCGGTTCCTTGAGGAAGAGGGCGGCCAGAAGGATGGTGATCAGCGGGTAAAGGGCGGTCAAACTGACCACCAGCGAGATCCGGCCCCGGGATGCTGCCGCGAAAAAAAACAGGGTGCCGGTCACCCCGGCCATGCCGGTGAGAACGGCAAAGAGTACGCCTTTGGCGTGGAAGGCCGGGGAAAACTTCAGGGAGGCCAGGACCAGCAGCCCCACCAACAGGCTGCCGAGGGATTGATAAAAGGAAGCGCTGCGTGGGTCCAGGTAGGTCACCGCCAGTTTGGGAAAAAAGCCCCACAGCCCGAAGCAAAGCAGGGCGGCCAAGGAGGAAGGGAGCCAGGAGCTCATGGGCGATTACCTTCAGGCTGGCGATTTGGGGTGGGGCATTTCTCTGACCGGCCCGACAAGTCAGACAGGTCGGACAAGTCTGAAATAAGCCCGCGCCGCGCCAGCTCGACGGTAAACCCGGTCACCTCGCTAAAGTGGTGCACCTGCAAACCCAGGGCGGCGGCCCGGCCGATATGGCCAGCGTTGTCATCGACGAAGAGCACCTGGCCCGCTGCCACCGCCAGCTGCGCCAGGGCGAGGTGAAAGGTTGCCACCTCCCGCTTGCTGTGGCCCAGATGGTAGCTGTTCAACACCGGGGCAAACTCGGCCAGGAAATGGTCGCGGTGGTCCAGCTGCTCCAGCCAGTCGGTCTGGTCGCTGAGGATGGCGGTGCGGATGCCCTGGTCCTTGACCGCCCGCACCAGGGCCAGCATCTCCGGACGCAGCACGAAGCGGCGGTGAATCTCGCCGGTCAGTTCGGGGTCGCTGCCGCTGATCCCGCATTCCTGGCGGACCTGGGTCCAGAAACCCGCCTCGCTGTTGGTGCCGGTGACATAACCGCAGTCATAGATGATCTGTTCCACCTGCCGGAAGAAGCGTTCGGGTTCCAGGCCCCGGGTCATGGCAATGGCCCGGAGGCCCTCGGCAAAACCCTCGCTCGCCAAAACCCCGCCGTAATCAAAAAGGATCACTGTCGGCCGGGCAGGTTTTCCGGGGATCATCGGGTCCCCCCGCTGAGAAAATTGATCAGAATGTCCGTGGCCCGCCGCAGTTGGCTGACCGGGATATGTTCGTCGAGCTGGTGGGCCTGGGCGATGTCGCCCGGGCCCCAGACCAGGCAGGGGCCCAGGTGGTGCAGCCGGGAGCAGTCGGTGGCAAAGGCGGCGGAGATCGGCCCCGGCTCGACCCCGGCACTACGGATCGTGGCCATGAAGCGGTCGATGAGCGGGTGGTCCATGGCGGTATTGATCCCCTCACCGGTGAAGAGCTCGACTATTTCCCCCCGCCCGGCGAGCAGCGCCTTGATCCGGGCAGCGGTCTCGATAATGGTCATCTCCGGCAGCAGGCGGATATCGACGGCGGCCTCGCAGGAGTCGGGAATCATATTCAAGGTGGCCCCGCCCTGAATCGTGGTGATGGCCAGACTGGCCGGTCCCAGCCGGGGGTGGCGGGTGGTGGCAGCCAGTTCGGCGCCGAAGGTCTGGAGGTCGGCCAGGATGGGGAGCATCCGCAGGATGGCGTTATCGCCCTTCTCGGGGTGGGAGGAATGCACCGCCTTGCCGCGGGTGATCACCCGGCAACGGTAGACCCCCTTATGGGCGTTGATCACCTTGAGGTCGGTGGGCTCCATGGCCAGGCAGAGATCGAAGCTGCCGATCTCCCGGGCCAGGTGCTCGGCCCCGGCCAGGCTACACTCCTCGTCGACGGTGCCGACAAAGGTAGTATCGAAGGCCGGTCTTACGCCCCGGCCATGCAGGTCCAGCAGGGCGGCAAGAGCGGCGGCCAGTGGCCCCTTGTCGTCGCAGGCACCCCGACCCCAGAGACAATCCGCACGCAGTTCCCCGCCAAAGGGCGCAGTCATGCCCCGACCGCTGACGGTATCGAGATGGGCGACGATCACCAGGCGCGGCGCCCCGGGATTGGGCAGCCGGACCAGCAGATTATCCCGGCCCGGCAAGACGGTGGAGGTGTGATGGGCGAGACCGGCCGCCCGGCAGATTTCGCTCAGATAGGCCACGACCTGGTGCTCCGGGCTGGCCGAATCGGTCTTGATCGGGTCGGACGACTCACTGGGGATGCGCACCAGGGCAATAGCCAGGGCAAGAGGATCGGGTGGATTGGGCATGGCTCCGGAGCAGATTGAGTAATCGGTAAAGGCGCCCTGATTCTGCCAGATGCGCGGCCCGCTGGCAAACAGATAATTGTGTGGGCTTGATCTGGATCAAGGCGGGAAGCCGCGGGATCATGATACGCTGAAGAAAAATTAACGGAGGCAGTCCATGCAGGTAACCGATCTCAACACCACCAACGTCTTCGATGCCAAAGCCATGCGGAAATTCCTGGTCCACGATTCCGCCTGGTTTCGGATCATCAATTTCAACATCCCGGCCGGCCAGACCTTTCCGGTCCACTCCCACGATCTCGATGGCCAGCTCTCCATCCAGGTTATTTCCGGAGAAGGGTTTTTCCTCGGCGCGGACAAGGCGGAGATCCCGGCCCACCAGGGGGAAATCCTGGTCTGTGATATCCGGGAGCCGCACGGGGTCAAAGCCACCACCGATGTGCGAATCCTGGTGACCATCGCCCCGCCGCTGTGAGGTAAGGACGAATTGGGAAGGGAGTGGGTCCGACAGGTACAGTGGGAGCGACCGCCTGGTCGCGAAGCGGTGGGCCGGGGCTGGCGCGGGAATTGAGAGATTCTGTTCGATTTGGGAGTTCGCGGTCAGGCGACCGCTCCCACAGAGATGTGATGCCCCCTTACTTCCGGGCGGCCCTGTTCACCGCCCTCCGGCCATCTCCCGCAGGGCCGCCTCTTCGGCAGCACTGCTCCGAAGGCCGTATTTACTCTTCACTGCCCGCCAGCGTTTGGCGTACTCCGGCCAGAAACTATGCTGGGGCGGGCGCCACTGGTCGGGGCCCTGGTCGCCCTTGGCTCGGTTGGCGCTGGCCTCAACGGCAACGAGGTTTAAAGGATCATTGGCGAACTCCCGCTTTTTCTCCCGCGGCCAATTGGCGCCGCCGTTGCGGTGGGCGTGGGCCAGGGGGACGATGTGGTCGATGTCGAGCTCGGAGGCCTTGAGGATTTCCTTGCCGGTGTACGGGCAGATCCAGCGCCCCCAGGAGACGCTGCAGGGTTTGTTACGTTTGAATTTGATGGGGCCGATGGTGTCGCGGAGGAGGATCTCTGCCCGGGTGTCCTGGCAATCATTGTCGGCGTCGATCCAGTGCGGCCAGTCCTGGCGGTTGAATGAATCGGCCTGGGGAGCTGGATTGTAGCCCGAGTGGGCGCGCCGCGCTTCGGCAACAGGCACATGCAGCAGGGCAAGGCAGACAGTGAGGGTTAGAAGAAAACCGAGGAGCCTGGGCTTATGCCGTGTACCCATGGGTGACGCGGCCGTCAACTCTTTTCACCTGCTGTTTTCCCCTCAAGAGCATGGGAAAACGGACCCTCCTTGCCTATCTATTAATAACCAACACTTTCTCGACCAAGACCTCTTCGGGCTGACTATTTACCGGAAAAGGAAAGCGCTGGCAATGTAAAATCAGGAGCCGTTACGAAATAAAAACTACCTCGGTCGCCGCTTGACCCGGGCGGTGGGGGCGGCGGTCCAGGGATCGTCCGGCCAGTGGTGGCGGGGATAGCGGCCCTGCAGCTCTTTCTTGACCTCCCGGTAGGTGGTGTTCCAGAAATTTCGCAAGTCGCTGGTAACCTGCACCGGTCGTCCGGCCGGGGAGAGTAGCTGCATGGTGATCGGCACGGTCCCGCCGCAAATCCTGGGGGTTTCGGTCAGGCCGAAGACCTCCTGGAGCCGCACCGCCAACAGCGGTGTATCGCCGGGCCGGTACTGCAGGCGGACCCGGGAGGTGCTGGGGACCACCAGATGGGTGGGGGCCAGAGCATCGGCTAGCCGCTGCTGGTGCCAGTCGAGACGTGCCGCCAGGATGGCCGGGAGGTCCAGGCGGGCCAGCGGCTCCAGGCAGGTGATCTTGGTGAGCCAGGGCGCCAGCCATTCCTCCAAGGAGTCGCCGAGGGCGCCATCGCTGAAATCCGGCCAGCCACCCTGAGGCTGCCACTGGCGCAGACAGAGCAGCCGGGTCTGGCACTCGCGGGCCGCCGGGCTCCAGGGAAGCAAGTCGAGGCCACGTTTCCTGATCTCGCTCAGCAGCAGGGGCAGCGCCTGTTCCGGGGCAATCTTTCGGCCTGCCTTGGCGCTCAGCCCAAGACTTAAAAAGTGCTCCACCTCCCGGCTGACCAGGCAGTCGCGCTCATCCCACATCAACTCGGGGGTCATGGTGATGTGGTCACTGTGGTAGCGCCGCAGTTCCGCTATGGTGATGGCTGCAGCCAGGTAAATCCGCCCCTCCTGCCGGTCAGCGTCGAGGCTGGCCGCCACCAGCCAGGGGGTGTCGGCCAGACCGTCGCTGCCGGGTAATTTGGCGCCGCGGCCCGAGGCCAGCAGGTAGCGCTCCCGGGAACCAGGCCGCAGCCCGGCCACCCGGTCCGGATAAGCACAGGCCAGCAGGGAGCCAATCCCCTGAGGGCTGGCAGATTTGGGGAAGTTGGGGCAGAGCTGGCGGAACTGGCGGCTGACCTGATCCACCTTGCGGCAGAGTTCGGGGTCGCCGCCCAGGGCGCGGACCTCCCCGCGGTTGCCCTGGCGGAAGGCGGCCAGGGCGTGGAGCCGCAGTTCCAGATCCACCGGGCGCTCCAGCCCAGGTTCACTCCGCAGCAGGTCGCGCTCGGAGAGCAGGGCGGCCAGGTCACAGGCCGTGTCCCGGTGGCCCAGAGCGGCGGCAGTCAACAGGAGATGGGCCAGCCGGGGATGGAGCGGCAGGGCGGCCAGTTTTTTCCCGTGGGGCGTGAGATTGCCCCGGCGATCCAGCCCAGCCAGTTCCGTAAGCAGTTCCCTGGCCCGGGCCAGCGCGGTGGCGGGCGGCGGGTCCAGCCAGCGCAGGGTGTTGGGATCGTTCACCCCCCAGGCCGCCAGTTCCAGGACCAGGCGGCAGAGGTCGGCGGCCTGGATCTCCGGTCGGTTCTGTTCCTTCAGGGTCTGGTGGGTGGACGCATCCCAGAGACGGTAGCAATGGCCCGGCCCCAGCCGCCCGGCCCGCCCGGCCCGCTGGGTGGCACCGGCCCGGGAGACCCGTTCGCTCACGAGTTTGCTCAGGCCACTGTCCGGGTCAAAGCGGACCACCCGGCCCCAGCCGGAATCGACCACAGTGGTGACCCCCTCAATGGTCAGGGAGGTTTCGGCAATGTTGGTGGCCAGCACCACCCGGCGGCAGCCCTCGGGATCGGGCCGGATGGCGCGATCCTGTTCGATCCGGGAAAGTTCGCCGTAGAGGGGGCAGAGGCGAACGTTTTCGTTCTTGGCCAGCTCGGCCAGATTGGCGGCTACCGCCCGAATCTCCCCAGCCCCGGGGAGAAAGGTCAGGATGTCGCCGGGCTGTTCACTCAGGGCCTGGCGGATGGCGGCAGCAGTGGCGCGAACCGTGGCGGTGAAGGAGTAGCCGGGAGCAGCGGGGGTGCGCCCGGGAGAGGCGAGATGGCGGGTGGTCACCGGGAAGGCCCGCCCGGTCCCGCGGATGATCGGGGCATCCCCCAGCAACCGGCTGAGCGGTTCCACCTCCAGGGTGGCCGACATCACCAGGAGCCGCAAATCGGGGCGCAGCCCGGCAACGCTGTCCAGGCAGAGGGCCAGGGCCAGGTCGGCGTGGAGGGAGCGTTCGTGAAATTCGTCGAAAATCACCAGCCCGGCCCGCTCCAGGGCGGGGTCGTCCTGGAGCATCCGGGTCAGGATACCCTCGGTCAGCACCTCCAGGCGGGTGGCCCCGGAGATCCGCCGTTCAAAGCGGATGCGGTAGCCGACGGTGGCGCCGCTCTCCTCGCCCAGGAGCTGTGCCATCCGGTCCGCCGCCATCCGGGCGGCCAGACGGCGCGGCTCCAGCAGCAGGATAGTCCGCCCCGCCAGCCACTCTTCCTCCAGGAGCAGCAGGGGCAGCAGGGTGGTCTTGCCGGAACCGGGCGGAGCGGTGAGCACGGCCCGGCCGGTATCGCGCAGGGCCGTCCGGAGCTCTGGCCAGCACTCCTTGACCGGCAGATCAGGCGTGATCATTGGGGCTCCTCGCCGCCCATGGCCCGGCGGATTTCATCCTGGTTGGTCAGCAGGATATAGTTGTGGTCGCCGCGCTCGATCTCCCGATAGACGATCCGGGGCGAAAGGGCGGCCAGTTCCCGGCCCATGGCCACTGGAATAATCTTATCGTGGCTGCCGTGGATGATGGTGATTGCCGGGGGAACCTCCTGGGCCAGGACCTCACGGAGCCGGGCCCGGTTGTCATAGTCGTGGCAGAGGGTACGGCTGAGGAGCCTGCCGACCAGCAATGCCGCCACGTCCTTGAGACTGGTGAAGGGTGAAATCAGCACCAGCCGTTTTACCGGGTGGCGGACTGCGGCCAGCAGGACCGCAGCGGTCCCCAAAGAATGGCCGAGGGCCTGCAGGTTTTGCTCAGTTTCCCGGGCCGGGACCTGCAGATGGGCGGCGAGGGTTGCCAGGGCCGCCTCAACTGACTCGGCGATGGCCTGGGGGCCGGGGTGTCCCTGGCAGCGGCCGTAGCCAGGATAGTCCAGGAGCAGGAAGGCGGCGGCCGGGTCGGGGAAATCGGCCAGCAGATCCAACCAGTCCAGGGCCAGGGCGCTGTTGCCGCCACAGAGCAGCCAGAGGTTGGGCGCCCTGGCGGCGGCATGCGCGGCCGGAGGCAGATAGAAGGCGGTCTGTCTGCCCTGTCCCGTCCGGTATTCCAAGGGCTCCACCCCGGCCGGCAAAACCAAGGGCTCCGGGTAGGGGCGGGGGTGGTAAATCATCCGCCGCTGTGCACGGCGCAGGAGCAACGCCAAGGTCGCTAGGGCTGCCAGCAGAAGGGCGCTGAGGGCAATCTTCATGGAAAATCCAGTCGCGCTTTTGCGCAGGGGCTGTTAAGTATCACCAGACAAACCGAGGGGCGGGTACGGTGCACCCATTCTTGCCCAATGTGGTGAGGTGCACCGGGGGCGTTTCCGACCGCCCCCGAGACTTTGCCACTATAATGAGCTTCGTGCAAAAGTCTCGAAAATAGACTTCCCCTCCCTTTATGGGCGGGGGCTGGGGGGAGGGAACCTGTTGGCTTTTTGCATAAGGTTCTAATTACATCTTTTCCGAAAAACTCCAAGGCAGGCCCGGACATGGAAAAAATCGAACTGAAGGGTGAGGTCATCCGGCTTGGGCAATTGCTCAAACTGGCCGGCCTGGTTGATAACGGCGGCGAGGCCAAGCTCCGGATCCAGGAGGGCGAGGTACGGGTCAACGGTGTGGTGGAAACCCGCCGGGGGCGGCAACTCCAGCAGCATGACCGGGTCGAGTTCGGTGGCCAGGAGCTCCAGGTCTGCTATCTGGAGGGCGCGCCGGGTCTGGGCAAAAAACCTTGACACGCTTTGGGGAGCAATGAAAAAAGTGGCTCTAAATAAAACTCAGCAAAATGCTTATATTACATAACAAGATCAGATCGTTACAGCGAAGGAGGTCTTGTTATGAAGATGCCCAAGATAACCCTGTTGGAATGGCAGAAACGTTAC